>Ga0081540_1001003_pt1 | contig 25342 bp, 22 predicted proteins | sample TabmetS2T1R1_FD_71024 | JGI IMG/M metagenome (GOLD analysis project Ga0081540, IMG submission 71024) | Tabebuia heterophylla rhizosphere microbial communities from the University of Puerto Rico - S2T1R1 | ecosystem: Host-associated > Plants > Roots > Rhizosphere ... | reverse complement strand
TGCTGCGGGGCACCAACGACAGTGCCACGGCCCTGCTCGACCTGTGCTTCGTCCTGCTCGACGGGGCCGGGATCATGCCGTACTACTTCTACATGTGCGACATGATCCCCGGCAGCGAGCACTGGCGGCTGACGCTGGCCGAGGGCCAGGCCCTGCAAGAGGAGATCATGGGCTACCTGCCCGGGTTCGCCACCCCGCGGATGGTCTGCGACGTGCCCTACGTCGGCAAGCGCTGGGTGCACCAGGTCGCGAGGTACGACACCGACCACGGCATCTCGTACTGGACGAAGAACTACCGCACCGCCATCGAGGCCGACGACGAGCTGGCGCTGAGCCGCGAGTACCCCTACTACGACCCGATCTACATGCTGCCCGAGGCAGGTCAGGCCTGGTGGCGCACCGAGCGGTCCCAGCCGCGAGCCGACAGCGGCGAGGTGGTCAGCCTCGCCAACGCGACCGGCTGACTTGTCACTTTCCGCTCGCTTACTGAGCCGGCGTGGCCGTTCGTCCGTGTTTAAGTGTGTCGGGAGTTTCAGCGCATGTGCCGACCGGCGCCCTGGGAGGGAGTTCGCGGCGTGCGCAGGACCTGAATTACGCATGGGCGCCGGGTCACGACCTTTACGGGAGCGAGAGGAAGTGCCCATGTCATCACGATTGCCCAGACTCAGATCCATCGCCGCCGGCGTGCTCGCCGTCGCGGTCCCGGCCGCGCTGGCCGTGGCCGTCGCGGCGCCCGCCGCATCGGCGCGCACCCACGGTCACCACAACGAGTTCCGCCAGACCAACCTGGTCTCCAACCTCACGACCGTGGGGGCGCAGATAGTCGACCCCAACCTGAAGAACCCCTGGGGGCTGGCCTTCGGCCCGACCACCCCGCTGTGGGTGGCGGACAACGGCACCAGCGTGGCCACCCTGTACGGGGTGAGCCCCGGCGGCGCCACGGCCACCCAGGTGCCCCTGGTGGTCACCCTGCCGCCCATGGACTCCAGCCCGACCGGGCAGGTGTTCAACCCGACCGACGGCTTCACGATCAAGTCCACGGCGGGCAAGGCCCCCGCGCTGTTCATCTTCTCCTCGGAGGGAGGGCAGATCATCGCCTGGAGCCCCGTCGCCGATCCGGTCGTGAACGGCCAGTCCACGGCCCAGGTGAAGTTCAGCTCGCGGAGCGGCGCCGTCTTCAAGGGGCTGACGCTGGCCAGCACGCGGTTCGGCACGTTCCTGTACGCGACGGATTTCCACAACGGCCGGGTGGACGTGTTCAACTCCCGGTTCCATCGTGTGCACCTGCCCGGTAGCTTCCGGGACCGGCACCTGCCCCGGGGCTACGCTCCGTTCGGCATCCGGGCCATCGACGGGTTCATCTACGTCACCTACGCCAAGCAGGACGCGGACCGAGAGGATGACGTGGCCGGGCCCGGGCACGGGTTCATCGACGTGTTCACCCCCGGCGGCTTCCTGGTGAAGCGGCTGGTCTCCCGCGGCGCCCTCGACTCCCCGTGGGGACTCGAGGTGGCACCGCGAGGGTTCGGCCCGTTCGGCGGCAAGCTGCTGGTGGGTAACTTCGGCGACGGCCGGATCCACGCGTACGGGCTGTTCTCCGGCCGACCGGACGGCACGCTGCGCACGAAGCACCACAAGCCCGTCACGATCGATGGCCTGTGGGCCTTGCAGGTCGGCACCGCCACCACCGGCGGCACCGGCACCGTGCTGTTCAGCGCCGGCCTCAACGACGAGGCCGATGGCCTGGTCGGCGCCATCAACCCGGCTCACTAACCGCTACTGAGGGTGCTGTCCGGCGGGCTGGCGCCGGACAGCATCCTCCGGGTACCGGGCGGCCAGGTCCGCCAGGTGCTGCCGGACGGCGGGCCATTCGGCCGCCGTGATGCTGAACCGGGCCGAGTCGCGGGGACTCTGGTCGACGGTCGGGCGGTGGGAGCGCAGGACGCCCTCGAAGGTGCCGCCGATCCGCCGGATCGCGTCCTGTGACCGCTGGTTCCGCACGTCGGTGTGCAGGCACACCGAGCGCACCCGCCACACCTCGAAGGCGTGGGTGAGCATCAGCCGCTTCATCTCGGTGTTCGCGCCGGTGCGCAGCGCCTCGCGGGCCAGCCAGGTGTAGCCGATCTCGCAGGTATCCGGGACGTCGGCTCCCCCGGGCCTGGCCCAGTAGTCAAGCTGGTGAAACCGGGTGGCGCCGATGACGGTCTCATCGGCCAGCCGGACCACGGCGAACGGCACCGCGATCCCCTTGGCCCGGGCCGCGAGCGCGTCCTCCACGTGGCGGCGCATGGCGGGTTCGTCCTGCGGCACCAGGACCCACTGGTAGAGCGAGGGATCCTGGGCCGCCGCCGTCAGCAACCCGGGCACGTGGCGCACGCCGAGCGGCTCCAGCCGGACGACATCACCTTCCAGCGGCTCCGTATTCCCGGGGGGACGAAACCCTGATCCCCCCGGGATCCCCCCGATCATGGGGGGGCTGTCCGCCCCCCCATACCCCCCTGACCGTTCCATGTAGGTGTCCGGCGGCGGTTCGAAGCCGAACTGGCGATACAGGCCGTACGCATCCGAGGTGTGCAGCATCCAGCGGAACCCCGCGCCGGGGCCCTCCTCGATCATCATCGCGACGATGGCTTTGCCCAGGCCGCGGCCGCGGTGCGCGGACAGCACGTACACGTCCGCCAGGTAGGCGGATGCGCCGTCGCTGATCGCGCGGGCCAGGCCAACCATCGCGCCCGCCGGGTCGTATGCCCCGATGACCCGCCAGGCCGTGGCGATCTGGCGCCCGATGTCATGCTCGGTGCGCCACCGGCCCCAGTAGGCCTCGGTGGTCAGGAACGCCGCCGCGGCCGCGGGATCGATGCGGGCCGGGTCGTCGTCGAGCTCGTAGTTCCCCACAGCACGTCGCATCACAGCACCTCAGTGCCAAAGAATGTTACAGTACAATCTGTGAACATACTGGTACGATATCGCCTCGAGGGGCGGACCGCCAAGGAGATTTCGGCCAGCGTGGAGGCCGGCGTGCGCGGCGGGCTGCTCGCTCCCGGGGACCAGCTGCCCGCGGTCCGCGAGCTGGCCGCCGAGCTGGGCGTCAGCCCGACGACGGTAGCGGCCGCCTACGGCGACCTGCGCCGCCGGGGCCTCACGGCCGGGGCCGGCCGTGCGGGCACCCGCATCCGCGGCGCTCCCCCGGTCAGCTCGCGGGTGTACCTCAGCGCCCCGGCCGGCACCAGGGACCTGATCACCGGCGGTCCGGACCCGGACCTGCTCCCGCTGCTCCCGGCCTGGCCGGCCAGGCGGCCGGCCCGGATGTACGCCGAGGCGCCGGTCGCGCCGCGGCTGCGCCGGCTGGCGGCCGGGCAGCTCGCCGCCGACGGCATCGACACCACCAGCCTGACCGTGACCGGCGGCGCGCTGGACGCCATCGAGCGGGTCCTGGCCACCTGGCTCACCCCCGCGGGCCGGGTGATCGTCGAGGATCCCGGCCACGCGGTGACCTACGACCTGCTCGCGGCGATGGGCTTCACGGCCGTGCCGGTGCCAGTCGACGACCTGGGCATCCGGCCCGACGGGCTGGCGGCCGCGCTGGCCCGCGGGGCGGGGGCGGTGATCGTCACGCCCCGGGCGCAGTCCGCCACCGGGGCGGCGTGGGACGCCGACCGCGCCGCGGAGATCGCCGGGGTGCTTCGCCGGTACCCGTCGACCGGGGTCATCGAGGACGATCACGCCGGGCCGGTGGCCGGGGTGCCGGGCCTCACCGCATGCACGGAGCTCGCACGCTGGGTCACGCTGCGCTCGGTGTCCAAGTCGCTCGGACCCGACCTGCGGCTCGCCGTGGTGGCCGGAGACGAGGCCACCATTACCCGGGTCGCGGGCCGGCAGGCGCTGGGCACCGGCTGGGTCAGCTACCAGCTGCAGGAGATGGTCGCGGACCTCTGGTTGGACGCCGCGGCGGCGCGGACCCTGGCCGAAGCGGCCCGGGTATACGCCGCCCGCGGAGCCGCCCTTCGATCCGCGCTGGCGGCGCACGGGATCACGGCCAGCGGCCGGTCGGGTTTCACCTGCTGGGTCTCCGTCGCCGACGAGGACGGCGTCGCCGCGGCGCTGGCCCAGGCGGCCGATCCCCCGGTATCCCGGACACCGGGGGGCGATCCGGCGGTATCCCCCCGCCCGGGCGTGGCCGCCGCCGCGGGCTGGGCGGTAGCCCCCGGCCGGCGGTTCCGCATCGCGGCGCCGCCCGGCGTCCGGATCTCCTTCGCGCGGCTGGCGGAACCCGACGCGCCGACGTTCGCGGCCGAGTTCGCCCGGGCCCTGCGGCACCGCGCCTCCCGCCTGGACTGAGCCCGGGCGCCACCTTCCCGAAGCACGTGCGGGGAGGCCGCGAACGCTCGTACCCCCGCGAACGTGGCGAACTGGTCGCGCACAGCTGATGCCAGGCCGCGGCAGGCCCTGCCGGACCGGGTGTCTCAGCATGGAACGCGCAGACAGGGCTTGTCGCGGTACGCTCCGCGCAACAGTGTCCGGATCGAGCACGCGCTGATGTCACCGGGAGGGACTTCATGTCCGCAGAAGCCGACGGCGCAGCGCCTGCCGCCCAGTCCGCCGGGGTCTCCGGGGTCTCCGGGCTCTCCGGGGCGGCGTCGGCCCTGGCCCGGGTCGAGAACTGGCATCACGACGTGGTCACGCAGGTCGACGGCTGGGGCTGGATCCGCACGCTAAACGACCAGCTGACCGCCGTGCTCGCGCCGTGGCGCGAGCGGTACCAGGGCAACCCGGTCCTCGAGCTGATGCACGGCGGCCGATGGCTCGGCCACCCGCTGCACCCAGCCCTGTCCGACCTGCCCATCGGGTTCTGGGCCGGATCTATGCTCCTGGACCTGACCAACAGCGACGCTTCCCCCGAGGGCGGCCTCGACCCGGCGGGCGTGTTCACCGCGGCCGGCATCGCGGCTGCGGTCGCGACCGCAGCCACCGGCGTAGTCGACTGGACTGTCAGCGACGACCAGGACCGCAGGGTCGGCCTCTTCCACGGAGTGCTCAACACGGCCGCCCTCGGGCTGCAGGGCATGTCGCTGGCGGCCCGGCTGGCCGGTCACCGGGGGACCGCCCGCGGGCTGGGCGCGGCCGGCCTGGCCGTCACCGGCGCCGCCGCCTACCTCGGCGGCCACCTGGTGTTCGCCAAGGCCGTGATGGTCAGCCGGGTGGCAGGGGCCGACGGGCCGCGGCGCTGGGTCCGGGTGATCGAGGAAGAAGAAATGCCGGACGACGTGCCCACCGGCGTGCAGGCCGACGGACGGCAGATCCTGCTGTACCGGCACGACGGAACCCTCTACGCCCTCGACAACCTCTGCAGCCACGCAGCCGGCCTGCTCAGTCGCGGCGCCGTCGAGGGCCTGACCGTAACCTGCCCGCTGCACGGATCGCAGTACTGCCTGGCCGACGGCTCCGTCCGGCGCGGCCCGTCACATCAGCCGCAGCCCGTGATACGCACCCGGGTCCGCAACGGCTGGATCGAGGTGCGTGGTAACCAGCCCGCCCCCCGCCGGGCCGCCAACGGAAGGAAATAGTTATGGCCTTTGAAATCGTCGCCAACCTCGACGACCTGGAGCCGGGCGAAACCCTGTTCGTCGAGGGCCTGCGGGAGCCGATCTGCCTGGTGCGCCTGGATGACGACGACGTCCGCGCGGTCCACAACACCTGTACCCATCAGCAGCAGCCACTGCACGAGGGCACCGTGCAGGACGATGACACCCTGGTCTGCGCGTCGCACAACTCCCGGTTCGACCTGACCACCGGCGAGTCGATCGGCATCCCCGTGGTGCCCCCGTTGCCCGTCTACGCCTGCCGGATCGACGGTGACGCGATCCTCGTTGACATCGATCAGCAGCTCAACGACGCCCCCATTCCGCACAAGCCGTTCCACTGATGAGGCCTAGTATCCGATTGGAAAAGTAGGTAATACGGCTCCCACCTCGCGGACACCCAGGCCGTACCTATAGCGTTATCCCATGGCACAGCGTTCCGAGCAGATCAGCCTCCACCTCAACGCGTACCTCACCGCGCACAGCAGCCCGCCGGACGCGGTCCTGCGTGAGCTGGCGAACGAGACGGTGGAGCTGTTCCCGACCGAGATGGGCCTGGCTATCGCGCCCGAGCAGGGCACGCTCATGACGCTGCTGACCCAGCTGACCGGGGCGGTCTCAGCCATCGAGATCGGCACCTTCACCGGCTACTCCTCGATCTGCATCGCTCGCGGGCTGGCCCCCGGCGGGCACCTGCTGTGCTGCGATATCAGCGAGGAGTGGACCTCGGTGGCCAGGAAGTACTGGGAGAAGGCGGGCCTGTCCGACCGGATCGAGCTGCGACTCGGGCCGGCCATCGACACGCTGCGCTCGCTGCCGGGCGAGGAGATGTTCGACCTGGCGTTCATCGACGCCGACAAGGGCGGCTACCTCGGTTACTGGCGTGAGGTCGTTCCCAGGATCCGGCCGGGCGGGCTGATCATGGTCGACAACACCTTCTCGCACGGCCGGGTGATCGACGCGGGCAACGACAATCCCCTGGTGATCGCGGTCAGGGACTTCAACGACTACGCCGCCGCCGACGACCGGGTGGACCTGGTGATGGTACCCATCGGCGACGGGGTGACGCTGGCCCGCAAGCGGGACTAGGCGGCGCCGACGGCGGTGGAGCCGCGGATGACGAGCTCCGGCGCGAGGTAGAGGATCTTCACCGGGCCCTCCCTCCCGCTGATGCGCTCGAGCAGCAGTTGCGCGGCCTCGGTGCCCAGCTGGTAGTGCGGGAAGCGAACCGTGGTAAGCGGCGGCCGCAGCCGGTCGATGAACGGCATGTCGTTGAAGCCGATCACCGAGATATCCTCGGGGCACTGCAGCGAGCGCTCGTCCAGCGCGGAGTAGCATCCCACTGCCAGCATGTCGTTGGCGGCGGCCACCGCGGTGATGTCCCCCGGCCGGCCCAGCAGTTCCCGGCAGCATCGGGCGCCCTCCTCGACCGTGTACCTGGTGGCGTACGCGATCAGGTCCTCGTCCACCGCCAGGCCGTGCGTGGCCATGCCGTCCCGGAACCCGCGCAGGCGGCTCATGCCGGTGGACGCCTCCTGCGGGCCCGCGACGTGGGCGATCCTGGTGTGGCCGAGCCGGGCCAGGTGGGTGACCGCCATCCGCGCGCCCTGCTCGTTGTCGACCGAGACCGAGGGGAAGCTGTAGTCAGGCGCCAGCCGGTTCATGAGCACCACCGGCACGTCCGCCGCGGCCGCGTCGGCCAGGAGCTGACCGTGCAGGGTCGCGGTGGCCAGCACGAACCCGTCGACGTGCCGGGCCCGCATCTGCTCGAACAAGGTGCGCTCGCGGCTGGCGTCGGCGTCGGTGTTGCCGAGCAGCGCCACGTAGCCCGCGGCGGCCAGCTTGTCCTCCAGGCCACGCACGATCGGCGGGAACAAGGGGTTGTTCAGGTCGGGGATCAGCACCCCGACCGTGTGCGAGCGCCGGGTCCGCAGGCTCCGGGCGACCGGGTTCGGCCGGTAGCCGAGCCGTGCGGCCGCGTCGGTCACCCGGCGCGCGGTGTCCTCGCTGACCAGGATGCGGGTCTCGGGGTTGAGCGCGCGGGAGGCGGTGGCCGGGTGGACGCGAGCGGCGGCCGCGACGTCTCGCAATGTGGCCGGCCGGTCAGGCATCACTCATCTCCGCTCCCCCACCCTGTGTGCCCGCGCCGGGCATGACCTGACAGGCCCGTTTTGGACGGACTAACCCTAACCGGGGGGCGCTACCTGCCGCTACTCGCCGTGCTGAGCATCGAGGCAGGCAGATGGCGGGCCAGCACGTCCCGGTGCGTCGGCACGGCCTCGGCATGGCGCCGCTCGCCCGCCTCGGTCAGCACGACGTAGACGCCGCGCCGGTCCACGTCACAGCCGCACCGCTCGACCAGGCCGTGCCGGGCCAGACGGTCTACCAGACGGGACAGCGCGCTCTGGCTCAAATGGACGGCCTCGGCCAGGTCCTGGGCGCGGAACTTGCGCCCGTCGCTCTCGGCGAGCCGCTCCAGCACCTCGAAGTCGCTGATCCCAAGCCCGTGTCGTTCGCCGAGCTCACGCTCCAGGGCGGCGCAGGCGGCGGCGTGGCAGGCCGACATCTCCCGCCAGGCGGTCACCACACTGTCCTGCATCACGCTCACGGGCGCATCCTAACGCGCGGTCGAGATATTTGCAAGCACATTAAATGTGCTTGCATCTAGTGCTTGCACATACATATAGTTCATGTCATGACTTCATCCGAAGCACTTCTCTCCGATGCCCGTCACGGGGACAGCCGGGCCTGGACACCACAGCTGTGGGCCATCCTGATCGTGCTCGGTGGCGCGCTGTGCCTCGACGCCCTGGACGTCTCGATGATCGGCGTGGCCCTGCCGTCTATCCAGGCGTCCCTCGGCCTGAGCACTGCGTCCCTGCAGTGGATCGTCAGCGGCTACGTGCTCGGCTACGGCGGCCTGCTGCTGCTCGGCGGCCGGGCCGCGGACCTGCTCGGCCGCAGGCGGGTATTCCTGGTCGCGCTGGCCGTCTTCGCGCTCGTGTCCTTGCTGGGCGGGCTGGTCAGCGACCCTGGGCTGCTGATCGCCGCCCGGTTCGTCAAGGGAGTAGCGGCCGCGTTCACGGCGCCGGCCAGCATGTCCCTGCTCACCACTACGTTCCCCGAAGGGCCAATGCGGAACCGCGCGTTCAGCGTGTACACGGTCTTCGGCGCCAGCGGCTTCTCGCTCGGCCTGGTTCTTTCCGGCTTGCTCACCGAGGTCAGCTGGCGGTGGACGCTGCTGGTTCCCGCTCCGGTGGCGGCGCTGGTGCTGGTGGCGGCGATCCGGTTCATCCCGCGCGGCGAGCGCGTGGCACGCGCCGGTCGCAAGTTCGACATCCCCGGCGCGCTTACCATTACCGCGGCGATGCTGCTGCTCGTCTACACGGTCGTCTCGGCCCAGCAGGCGGGCTGGGGCTCGGCCAGGACCATCGGCTCGTTCGCGGCCGTCGCCGTCCTGTTCGGCGCGTTCACCGCGATTGAGCGGCGCAGCCGCGACCCGCTGGTGCCGTTCGGCATCTTCGCGTCGCGGGCCCTGCTGCGCGCCAACATCGGCGCGGTGACCCTGTTCGGCTCCTACGTCTCGTTCCAGTTCCTGGTCACGCAGTACCTGCAGACGCTGGCGGGCTGGTCGGCGATAGGCACGGCGCTCGCGTTCTTGCCGGCCGGCGTGATGGTCGTCGTCCTGTCCACCCAGATGGCCGGGTTGCTCGGCCGGTTCGGCCCTGCGCGGCTCACCGCGCTCGCCTTCAGCTGCCTGCTGGTCGCCTACGTGGTGTTCTTGCGGGCCGGCGTGAGCCCGGACTACCCGGCGGTGATGCTGCCCGCGATCCTGCTCATCGGGCTGGCTTTCGGGCTCGGCTTCTCCTCGCTCACCGTCGCGGCCACCGCCGGGGTCCCCGACGCCGAACAGGGCCTGGCGGCTAGCTTGTTCCAGACGTCATTCCAGGTCGGCGGCGCCGTGGTGCTCGCGGTCGTCACCGCCGTGGTCGACGCCTCCGGCGCGGGACACCTGGTCTCCCCCGCGGCCACGCTGGCTGCCTACCGGCCGGCGCTCATCCTGATCACCGCCGTGGCCGCGGTCGGCGCGCTGGTCGCGCTCAGCGGCCTGCGCCGTCAGCGGGACCTCTCGGTCGCGCCGGGCAGCGTGCCCGCCGTGCGGCCCGGTGACCTGGCCGTGCAGCGTGAGCTGGCCATGCCCGGTGAGCTGGCCGCCGCTGGCGAAGATGTGGCCGGTTCCGGCGGGGAGCTGGCCGGCCGCACCGCGACGTCCGCGGCGCTCACCGTGCGCGAGTCCGCCAGGGACGGCATGGTGCGCTGACCGTGCTCGCGGTGGTGTCAGGCCGAGCGATGGGCCGAGATGATGATCACCAAGGACGAACCGCGCCGGCCGACACGGCCGGCGCGGTTCGCGTCCGCCGAGCCCGGCGCGACGGCCGGGGCCAGCACGGTCCGGGTCCAGCTGACGTGCCATCGGGGGAACCGGCGCCGGGCGGACCGGTGACGCAGCGCAGAGTCCTGCATGAGCTCATCGCGGTGCTGCGCGACCAGGATCTTGGCGATTTCCGGATGCATGATGCCTCCTGGGCCGTTCGGTGCATACTGGGAACGCGTGATTAACACGATGTATCTTGAGTGCGGCTCTGTCAAGATATATCTCGAAATTTGGTGATGCCTCGGGCCTGGGTACGGGCCGCGGGTGCTCGGACGGGTGTCTGTGGTTACCCGGCTTCGTCATTGTGCCGAAGGGCTCTGACATTTCCGCGGGTCCGGGATCGGCGGTCAGCCTCCGGGACCGGCGCCCGGATCGCCGCTGTCGTTGTCGCCACCGTCGCCGCCATCATCGCCGTCGCCCGGCAGCGGCGGTGTGTCGAGGACGGGATACCCGAGCAGCACGAACTCGACCGGCACGGCACCTGGGGGACGACGCGCCGGATCCCTGCGCTCGGCGAAACGGTGTTCCTGGCCGATCGTCCGCTCAATCGTCTTCATGAGCTCCCCGTACAGTTCCCTGGCCTCGGCCGGCGTCACGTAGAGCATGCTCGTGGAGCCGCCAAGGTCGTCCTCGAAGCCCTCTGGCCAGGACGCAATCGCAGCGAGGCTGTGACGCGCGCGACTCAGCACACGGTCCAGCCACATCTGGTTGAGCGCCTGGCCGGCCAGCCTGAACTGCTCGTCCCCCTGACGGGCGTGCCAGCTCATGCGCCTGTAGGTCTGACGCCACGGGCGCTCCCGGCCCTTGCCGCCGCCCGCCTCCTCCACGAAGCCGTACTTCGCCAGCGTCCGCAGGTGAAAGGCGCAGTTCGCCGGCGACTCGCCGAGCATCTCGCTGGCCTGCGTCGCGGTGAGCGTCCCCGCATGGCTGAGCGCCTCGAGCAGCGCCCAGCGCAACGGGTGAGCCAGCGCCCGCATGGCCTTCGGGTCGGTCAGGTCGAGTTGCCGCCGATCGTCGCGCGGAAGCGGCCCATCCGGGTCTCCGCCAACCGGACCTGCGCCGACCCGGTCCTCGTCGGCCGGTCCATCGTCAGCCCGGCCTTTGCGTGCCTGCGCTTCGTCGGTCCGATCTTCGGAAGTCATGTTTCGAAAGATTACTCTCGAAAGAGTCGTTTCGACAAGCCCTCGGAACATTTCTTCCGAGACAATCTCCATCGCCCCGGCCGCCCGGGTGGCGCGGCCGGGCTGTTCGCCTGGCGGCCGCTACGCCGACGCGGGATCCATCCGCGCAAGAGGCGGCCGCGACGGCCATAATGGCCGCGTGATCGACGAGTTGATCGCCCGGATGGCGGCCATGCTCGGCCCGCTGGAGGCCGACGGCGACCAGCGGCGTTACTTCCACGCCACCTACCAGCGGACCACGATCGCCGTGGCCGAACAGATCAAGCGCGGCGGTTTCGCCGATCCCGGGTGGGTGGAGCGGTGGGATGTCGCCTTCGCGGACCTCTACCTGAACGCCCTGGAGGCCACGCGGGCGGGCCAGCGCCCGGCGCGGCCCTGGGACATCGCGTTCAGCGCCCCCGCCGGCCTGCCCGCGCTCCGGCACGTGCTGCTCGGCATGAACGCCCACATCAACTACGACCTACCGCAGGCGCTGCTGGCGGTGATCACCGACCAGGAGTTCGGCGACGCGGCGCTGCTGGCCCGCCGGGAGGCCGACCACCAGGCGATCGACGGCGTGCTCGCCTCCCGGGTCGGCGCCGAGGACGACGAGCTGGCCAGGCTTTCCGGTCCTCCTCGCCTGCTCGACCGGCTGCTCAAGCCCTTCAACAGGCTCGGCACCCAGCGATTCCTGCGCGAGGCGCGGGTCAAGGTATGGGCCAACGCCATCACGCTGAACCGCGCCCGGCGACAGGGGCCGGACGCCTACGCCGCGCGGCTGGCGCAGCTCGAGGAGCTGAGCGCGGCCAAGGTCGCCGACCTGCAGGCCCCCGGCCAGGTCTTGCTGAAGCTGGCTGCCACCGGCTTCGGCGTCCGGCTACCCGGGTAGGTCCCGGCGCGGTCAGGCCGTGATGAGGAACTCCAGCAGCTCGGGGACGATGGCCTCGGGCGCCACGTAGTGCGGCTGCCCCTCCAGTACCCGGTGCGCGGCCCCCGGTATCGCGCTCGCGACGGCCGTTCCCGCGCGACCCATCCACGCCGGGCTGGCACCGCCGTTGAGCACCAGGGTCGGCTGGGTGACACCAGCCAGCAGGCCGGCAGGAAGCTCGTTGCCGGGGCCCATGACAAAGGCCTCGTACGCCAGGGTCTGGGCCACCGCCTCCATGGCCGGCCAGAACGGCTGACTGCGCATGGCCGCCACGTCCCGCGGGCTGGCCTCAGCCGCCTTCACCAGGAACAGCTCGACCGCCTCCGCGCGCCTGCCCGCTCGGACCAGGCCGTCCAGGTGCACCGCGAAGTCATCCGGCAGGCGGGGTGCGCTGCCGTCGACATGGTACGGCGGTTCCCACAGGGCCAGCCGGATGATGGCCGGGTTCCGTGCCGCGGCCCGCAGGACCAGCCCGGCGCCGGACGACCCGCCGAACACCGCGGCCTGCCCGCCGGCCGCCGCGATCAGCGCGTCCAGGTCCTCGGCTTCGCGTTCGACGGCGTAGGGCTGCGTGTCACCGCTGCCGCCGCGACCGCGGCGGTCGTAGTTCAGCACGGTGAACCAGCGGGACAGGCCGGCCGCGATGCCGGCCATGACGGGATCGGACCGGTTCATCAGCGCGCCCTGCACCAGGATGACCGCCGGGCCCGCGCCGGACTGATCGAAGCCGATGGCGGTGCCGTCGGCCGAGATCACCGTGCCCGCCCGGATATCGCTCATGGTCCGCTCCCGGCTCAGCCGGCCGGGTCGATCAGGCCCGGCTCGATCAGGCACAGCACCGCCCACTGATGCCCGTCGAGGTCGGTGAACCCGCGCTGGTAACGGTAGCCGTCGTCCTGCGGCGCGCCGACGGGGCTGGCGCCCGCCGCCTCGGCCCTGTCGGCCAGCTGGTCCACCTGGTCACGGGTTTCCACGCCGAGAACCAGGATTACCTCGGTACCGGCACTCGCGTCCGCGACGCCGCTCCGGGCGTAGGAGGCGAACACCGTATCGGTCAGCAGCATGACCTGGGTGTGCTCGCTGATGATCACCGATGCCATGTCCTCGGCCTGGCCGAAGAACGTCAGGCCGAGTCCGGTGAAGAAGGCCTTGGACCGGTTCAGGTCCTTGACCGGCAGGTTGACGAAAAGCTTGGTGGCCATGGCCAGCTCCTTCTGCGATGACGGATCCGCGCCGGGCCCGGCCGCGGACGGCTCCAGTCTGTCCGGCCCGTACCCCCGCCGTATTGCCTCTCGCTGCCAGCCGGTTGACGTTCCCTGCCAGCCCCCGGGTTAGTTACCTGGCGTCAGGAAGGCCCGCCGGTATTCGGCCGGCGGCAACCCGTAGGTGCGCTTGAACAACCGGTTGAAGTGAGCCGAATCCGGCAGGCCCCAGCGCGCCGCGACGGCGCTCACCGGCGCGCTGCCCAGGGCCGGGTCGGCCAGGTCCGCGCGGCAGCGTTCGAGGCGCCGGTGCCTGATCCAGGCAGCCACCGTGGTCCCCTGCGCCTCGAACAGCCGGTACAAGTAGCGGACCGAGATGTAGTGCGCGGCCGCGACCGGGCCGGGAGCCAGGTCGCAGTCGCCCAGGTGCTGCTCGATGAAGGCGTGGACGCGCATCAGCAGCGTGTTCTCCCGTGACTCGGCGGGCAGCGACCCGACCTGGCCGGCGTGCTCGGCGACGGCCGTGGTGATGAGGTTCATGACCACGGCGGACAGGCGGGCCGCGCTGGCGGGCTGGTAACCGTCCATGTCCAGTGCCACCCGGCGGAGCAGCGGGGCGGTCAGGGCGCCGGTTCCCGTGTCGGTGCGGACCGGGACCGCGGTGAGCCTGCCCGCCAGGTCGGCGGGCAGGGCGAGCATCTCGCGCGGGAAGCTGAACACCGCGAGCTGCACGCCCGAGTCATAGGCGAGCTCGTAGGGCCTGGTGAAGTCGTAGAGGGTGAACTCCCCCGGCCCGAGCCGCGCGGTCCTCCCGTCCTGCTGCAGGCGGGCGCGGCCGGACATGGTCAGGGTGACCCGGTAGAGCTCGGGGCTGTCCCGGCGGATCAGGCCCGGCGTCCGGTACACGCTGGTCGGCGTCGAGGTCTCCACCCGGCCGACGTTCACCGGTCCGAGCTGACCGGCCGCGATCTCACCCTGCAGCGGGATGTCCGGATCGCTGCGAAAGTCCAGCGGGCCGAGGGTGTCGCACACGACGGTTCGCCAGGCGTCGCGAAGCTCCTCCGGAGGAACGTCCCTCGTACGGATCAAGATGGCCATGTCTATCGCCCTTCAGCCGGCCGGACCGCCTACGGCAGTGACGACTCCCCGGGGTGACCATCCTCATCGTCGCATGACGAGTCGCATGAAGAGGAGCGCCCGGCCCACGGCCCGGCCACGGCCCGGCCATGATCTCCGCGTGCCGCGGGAAAAGGCCAGCCGAATTTCGCCAGATAGTCTCAGTCGGTCCCCGCGGAAACGGCGGATCGAATTAGGAAAGCCCGTTCCAATAAGGCATTACGGTGCGCCATCAACTCAGCGTTCCACCGGGTAACGCCTGGTAGCCTGTTGATGACCTGTGTAAAAGACGGTGGAAAACCCCGGTAGAATGCGGATAACCAGCCATATTCTGTGGACAGCGTGTGGACAGCAAAAAAGCCGGAAAAAGATGCGGCGCGGGTCTTGCGCTGTCCCGTGCCGAGGAAGTAGAAATACTTTCACCGTTAGATACGGGCACTGCCCGGGGGCGACTCCGGGACGTGGGAGGAGCAGGGAAACCTGAGCCTAACGCGGGTTCCTGGCTCTGGCGGGCGGCGCGTCCGCGCCGGGAAGGCCAGGTAACTGGCTGACCTTGATGCGGCGAGGCCAGGCGAGGTCCCCTGCATCTCATACATGGAGGGGACCTTGTCTTATTCTGCCCGGCACAAGCGCTCAGCCCAGGACCGACACGCCGGCAAGCACTCGCACGCCGACCGCAGGCTCGGCCGGAACTCACCGCGCAGCGACCGCACCGAGACCGACCCGGCGGAGATGCCGCCGGACCAGGATGTACCCGCCCGGCAGCCGCTCGGAGCACCCGCCGAAGAGTAAGCACGGCGGTTCAGACGGGCCAGGACTCCTTGCGATAGCCCATGTCCCAGAACATCCACTCGTAGCGGCTCGTGTTTCGGAAGTGGCGATGTACCCGGGCCCGTTCGGCCGGTCCGAGACCGGGACCCAGCTCGTCGGTCACGTCGATCACGGCCTGTGCCACCGCGCCGAACTCCTCGCTCCCGTACGTGTCGATCCACTGCCGGTAGCGCGGGTCGGGCGAGCCGCGGCGCAGCAGTTCCCTGCCCACCTCCCAGTAGATCCAGTAGCAGGGCAGGACCGCGCCGACCCCTTCCGCAAAGGAACCGTTGCCGGCGGCGGCGAGCAGGTAGCTGGTGTAGGCGAGGTTCGTCGGGGCGGGTTCGGCCTGCTCGGCGCGTTCCGGGTCGATACCGAGATCGGTGAGCAGCGATCCGTGCAGGGTCTTCTCGACCGCGATCGCGTCCGCCGCGTGCCGCGCGAACATCTCGGCCTGTGACGGCGTGGGCGCGCGGCTGGCCACGGCGGCCAGGGCGTGGGCGTACCCGTGCAGGTAGATCGCGTCCTGCACGACGTAGAAGGCGAAGGCGTCATGCGGCAGGCTGCCGTCGGTCAGGCCGGTCAGGAACGGGTGAGCCAGGATCGCGTCGTAGACGCCGGCCGCTCCGTGCCACAGCTCAGCGCTGAAACTGTCGCTCATCGCGTGGTCTCCCCCTTGTCGCCGGGACCGTCATGGCGCTGTATTCGTGCAGGACGTGGACGGGACCTTCGCCGCCGCCCAGCCAGGGCAGGCCGTGCTCGACCGCCTGGCCGGCTATCACGGCGGCCTGGCGGGCCGCCTCGGCCAGCGGCAGCCCGGCCCCCAGCCCGGCCGCGAGTGCCGCCGAGTGGGTGCAGCCGGCGCCGTGGGTGGCGGCGACACCGTGCCGGGCGACCGGGATCACGATGTGCCGTGATCCGTCGAACAGGTGGTCGACTGGCTCGGCCCCGTGGCCCCCGGTGACCAGGGCCGCACGCGCTCCCATCGCCACCAGGCGCTCGGCGAGCGCGGCGCGGTCCTCCGTTATCACGGCGGTGAGCGCCTGGGCCTCCGGCAGGTTCGGCGTCACCACCGTGGCCAGAGGGAACAGCCGTCCGACCAGGGTCCCGACGGCGTCCGGGAGCAGCAGCCTGCTCCCGGAACTGGCCAGCATGACCGGATCTACCACCAGCGGCAGGGCGCGAGGCGCTAGCGCCTCGGCGACGGCCTCGATCAGCTCGGCGGAGAACAGCATCCCGGTCTTGGCGGCGTCGGCGCCGATGTCGTCGAGGACCGCGTCGATCTGCGCCCGCACGAAGTCCGGCGGCACCTCGTGGATGCCGCGGACCCCCACGGTATTCTGCGCGGTCAGCGCGACGATGGCGGCCATGCCGTGCGCGCCGCAGCGAGCAAAGGCCTTCAGGTCGGCCGCGACGCCGGCCGCGCCGCCCGAATCCATCCCGGCGATGGTGAGGACGCGGGGCATGCGGGCGGTCACGACGGCAGCTCCGGCCGCCCGTCCACCGGGCTGGACGCGCGGGCGTGCCAGCGGCGCGGGATACGTCCCGCGGTCCGGGCCGCGTGCCCGGCCGTCACCGCCAGCCGCATCGCGGTGGCCATCCGCTCCGGGTCGGCCGCCCGGGTGATGGCCGAGGCGATGAGGACCGCGTCGCAGCCCAGCTCCATGGCGAGGGCCGCGTCGCTGGCCGTCCCGATCCCGGCGTCCAGGACGACCGGGACGCCGGCCTGCTCGACGATCATCGCGATGTTGTGCGGATTGCGGATGCCGAGGCCGGACCCGATCGGCGCGCCGAGCGGCATGACGGCGGCGCAGCCGGCCCGCTCGAGCTGCCGGGCCAGGATCGGGTCGTCGTTGGTGTAGGGCAGCACAGTGAAGCCGTCGGCGACCAGCAGCCGGGCCGCGTCGAGCAGCTCGACCGGGTCGGGGAGCAGGGTGTGGTCGTCGGCCACCACCTCGAGCTTGACCCACTCGGTGCCCAGAGCTTCCCGGCCCAGCCTGGCCACGAGCCTGGCTTCGCTGGCGGTATGGCATCCCGCCGTGTTCGGCAGGATGCGCACGCCGGCCTCACGCAGCGTGCCGAGCAGCGAGCCCTCTCCATCCGGGCTCACCCGCCGCATGGCCACGGTGGCGAGCGCGGTCGCCGAGGCGTCGAGCACCTGGCGCAGCACCTCCAGGCTCTGGACTCCCCCGGTACCCAGGATCAGCCGCGAGCTCAGCTCCTGCCCGGCCAGCGTCCACGGCTCGCTTTCGGCCGCAGCTTGCGGCTGGCTGCCGGCCGGAGCCTGCGGCCGGCTCAGCACATCGGCGTCACTCATGATCATCCTCCCTGGACGGCCGTGACGACCTCGATCTGGTCGCCGCGGCGGAGCGGCGTGGCGGCCCACGAGCCGCGCGGCACCACCTCGCCGTTGACGGCGGCGGCGACGCCGGACGGGGTGCTGGTCAGCTCGGCGACGGCCTGCGCGACCGAGCTGCCGTCGGGCAGGTCCCGCGGCTCGCCGTTGAGTGTCACCGGGACGCTCACCTCTCCCCCTGCCTGGTCAGGAAGCGCCCGGGGCCGAACGGCTCCCATTCCGGCGCGGGCGCCCGGCCGGTGAGGCAGGCGACGGCCGCGTCCGCGGTCGCCGCCGACATCAAGATGCCGTTGCGGTAGTGCCCGGTGGCCAGCAGCAGGCCGCCGGGACCGGCACCGCCCACGATCGGCCCGTTGTCGGGGGTACCCGGCCGCAGCCCGGCGCACGTCTCGGCGAGGATCAGCTCGCTCGTCACCGGGAGCACGCTCATGGCGTCGTGCAGCAGGTCGTGCACGGCCCCCGCGGTCACCGTCAGGTCCGGCCCGCGCTCTTCCTGGGTGGCGCCCACGATCACCTCGCCGTCGGCCCGCGGCACCAGGTAGACGTCCGCGCCGCGCACCGTGGCCCGGATCGTGTGGGTGAGGACCGGCGGCATGCCATCCGGGTGCCGCAACCGCAGCAGCTGCCCCTTGACCGGCCGGACCGCGGACCGCAGCCCAGCGGGCAGGCCGGGCACCGCGCCCGACCAGGAGCCGGCGGCCACCACGACCCGGTCGGAGCCGATCTCGCCGCTTTCCGCCAGCGCGACACCGCGCACCCGGGCGTCCCCGCCGTCCGCGCCGCCCGCGGTCAGGATCGCGGTCACCCGGTCCCGCACGACCCGCACCCCGGCGGCCGCGGCCGCCTCACGCAGCGCCGCCGCGTACCGCCGGTTGTCGACCGACCAGTCCCCCGGGAACAGCACCCCGCCGTGCACGTCCGGGGTGAGGAAGGACTCCAGCTTGCGGCAGGCCCGGCTGTCGAGTTCCTCGGCCTCGAGCCCGGCCGAGCGGCGGAACGCCGTCAGCCGCGTCAGCGCGGCATAGTCGCCCGCGTCGTAGGCGACGGCCAGCGTGCCCTCGCGGCGCAGGCCGACCCGGTGGCCCGTCGCCTGCTCGAGCTCGGCCGCGAACGACGGGAACCTGGCCAGGGCGAGGAGGTTGACCCGGAGCAGCGCGCCCTCGCCGAACAGGGCTTCCGAGACCGGGGCGAGCATTCCCGCTGCCACCAGCGACGCGGCGTCGCCGTGGGCCGGATCGGCCAGGACGACATCGAGTCCGGCCGCGGCGGCCCGCCAGGCGATCGCGGTTCCGATGACACCGCCGCCCGCGATGACGACATCTGCGGTCACGGCCACGAATACTCCCTTCGCCGGCATTACCCGGATCAGGTACGACGGTCGGAGGCGCAGCCTCCCTCTCAGCCCTGCGGGCTCCCGTGTTCGGAAATTGTTTCCGACAGTTCACCTTATAACAGCCGCGCTGGCCGGCTGACCGGCCGGGGACCCGCCAGTGGTTGGATAGGCCGGTGACCAGCGATCTGCGGGCGCGGCTGGCTGATGCGCGCCTCTACCTGTGCACCGGCTCCCGCCGGTCCCAGGGCGACCTGCCGGAGTTCCTCGACGCGGTCCTCGGCGCCGGGGTGGACATCGTGCAGCTCAGGGAGAAGGGCCTGGAGGCGGGCGAGGAACTCGGCCTGCTCGAGGTGTTCGCGGCCGCCTGCCGGCGACACGGCCGGCTGCTGGCCGTGAACGACCGCGCGGACGTCGCGCTCGCCGCCGGGGCCGACGTGCTCCACCTGGGGCAGGACGACCTGCCGGTGCCGGTCGCGCGCCGTATCCTCGGCCCGGGCCCGCTCATCGGCCGCAGCAGCCACAGCCCGGACCAGTCCGACGCGGCGGCCGCCGAACCCGGCGTGGATTACTTCTGCGCCGGCCCGCTGTGGACCACGCCGACCAAGCCGGGCCGGCCGGCGACCGGGCTGGACCTGCCCCGCCACGTCGCGGGGCAGCACCCGGGCCGGCCGTGGTTCGCGATCGGCGGCATCAGCCTGGACCGGCTGGACGACGTGCTGGCCGCCGGGGCCACCCGGGTGGTCGTGGTCCGCGCCATTACCGAAGCGGCCGATCCCGCCGCCGCGACCCGGGCGTTCGCTACCCGGCTGCGCTGAGGCCGCCGCCGGTGATCTGCTGCCGGTGATGAGAACCACGGCAATGTCACATCGCCGTGGTCAGGACCACTACAAAGTCACATTGCCGTGGTTCGGCTGTCTGGATCGCCGATGCTGCTGTGAAAGGCGAGGCCAGTGGGTTCCGAGGGGTTAGCACTCAACCGGGCGGCTGCCCGGCGGTCTGCCCCGCACCACGGATCAGCGGAGCAGGTCGGCGACGGCGGCGATGCCCGCCTCGATGGCGCGCTCGCCGGTCAGCCCGAAGCCGAGCACGAGCTGCGGCGGGGCCGGGACGCGGGCGGCGCGGAAGGGCCCCATCCCGTACAGGCCGACCGAGCGCCGCAGCGCCTGGGCCACGACCGCGTCCTCGTCGGCGCCGTCCGGCAGGTGCGCCACCGCGTGGAAGCCAGCCGCCAGGCCGGTGAGGCGGACGCCGGGCGCGTGCCGCTCCAGCGCTCCGATCAGCGCGGTGCGCCGCCGCGCGTACACCCCGCGCATCTTGCGCAGGTGCCGGTCGTAGCGCCCCGACCTGATCAGGGCGGCCAGCGCGAGCTGATCAAGACCGGAGGTGCCGCGGTCAGACAGCAGCTTCTCCTCGGCGACCGCGGCGGACAGCGCCGGCGGGGCGAGGACCCAGCCCAGCCGGATCGAGGGCGCCAGCGACTTGCTGACCGTGCCGAGCGTGAACACCCGGTCCGGGGCGATGCCCTGCAGCACGCCGACCGGCTCGCGGTCGTAGCGGAACTCCGAGTCGTAGTCGTCCTCGACGATGTACCCGTCGTGACGGCTGGCCCACTCCACCAGCGCGTGCCGCCGCGCCGCCGCCAGCACCACCCCGGTGGGCGACTGATGCGCCGGGGTCACCACTACCGCGCGGGCCCCGCTGGCCGCCAGCGCGGCCACGTCGACCCCGAGGTCGTCGACCGGCACCCGGACCGCCGGCGCGCCCGCCAGAGCCGCCGAACGTACCGAGGTGCTCGTCTCGTCGTCGCCGTAACCGGGTTCCTCGAAGGCCACCCGCCCGACGCCGAGCCGGCCCAGGACCTGCAGCACCAGGTTGAGCCCCTGAGCGAAACCGGTGCAGACGACGAGGTCGTCTGGGGTGGCGGCGGCGGCGGCGCGTACCCGGCGCAGGTACGCCGCGAGCACCTCGCGCAGCGCGGCGCTGCCGCGCGGGTCGCCGTAGTCCAGCTCGGCCGTTGCCACCGACTGGCAGGCCTCCCGCATCGCCCACACCCAGTCACCGCGCGGGAAGCTGGCCAGGTCGGGGACCCCCGACCGGAAATCCGCGATCAGCCGGGGCGCCGGCGGCGGCGACGAGGCCGCGGCAGGCTTCGCCGCCGGGGAGGCCGCGGGGTAGGCGCGCGCCGCCACTTTGGTCGCCGAACCGACGTGGCTGTCCAGGTACCCCTCGGACAGCAGCTGGCCGTAGCACTCCTGCACCAGGCCGCGGGACACGCCCAGCGCGCGCGCGAACTCGCGGGACGAGGGCAGCCGCTCCCCCGGCTGGAGCCTGCCGTCCCTGATCGCGTCGCGGAGCCCGGTCTCGAGCTGCGACCGGAGCGGCTGGTCGCTGTCCCGGTCGAGCCGCAGGAGCAGTTCCGGTCCCAGGCCGGACCACTGGATCGCCATGCATGGGACAGTAGCCGCTCTACCGGGTCGCGCCAGGTGTAACCGGCCGCTCGCGGCCGTGTAACCATGGGCAGATGCGGATCGTCAGCGTCGAATCGACAGACTTGTTCGCCGGGACCACGCAGCGCCCGCTGCAGCTGATCCGGGTCACGCTGGTGAACGAGGGGGCGGGCATGCTGGCCACCACCGCGATGTCCGCCGCGATCAGCGTGCAGGGTCCGGGGGTGCGAGATCCCGGCCCGTTCGGTATCAGCGACATGAGCCCCGGCGAACAGAAGGCGTTCGAGGTCCCGGTGGAGATCGCCGCGCCCTACCAGCCGGGCAGCACGCGGCAGGTCACGGTGACCGTCACCAGCGACGCCGGGCGCACCCAGGCCGAGGCCGGCCTGACCGTGGCCGAACCCGGCTGGACCATGTGGATGGTCAGCCACTTCCACTACGACCCGGTGTGGTGGAACACCCAGGGCCAGTTCACCGAGGCCCGGCTGAGCCTGCCCGACGAGGACGGCAGCCTGCCCGACGTCAGGAGCGCCTTCGAGCTGGTCGGCGCGCACCTGGACATGGCCAGGCGGGACGCTGACTACAAGTTCGTGCTGGCCGAGATCGACTACCTCAAGCCGTACTTCGACGCCTACCCGCAGGACCGCGAGGACCTGCGGCGGCTGATGGCCGAGGGCCGGGTGGAGATCGTCGGCGGCAACTACAACGAGCCGAACACCAACCTGATCAGCGCCGAGGCCATCATCCGCAACGCCGTGTACGGCGTCGGGTTCCAGCGGGACGTGTTCGGCGGCGACCCGCGCAGCGCGTGGATGCTGGACGCGTTCGGCCACGACCCTGGCTACCCGGGCCTGATGGCGGCGGCCGGGCTGACCTCCTCGGCGTGGGCGCGCGGTCCTTTCCATCAGTGGGGCCCGTCCGGGGCCGACGGCGGCGACCGGCGGATGCAGTTCAGCACCGAGTTCGAGTGGATCTCCCCGGACGGCGGCGGCCTGCTCACCGCGTACATGGCGCACCACTACGGCGCGGGCTGGCGGCTGCACTCGCCGCCGGACCTGGTCGCGGCCGAGCTCGAGGCGTACGGGCAGTTCCACGGGCTCGCGCAGGTCGCCGCCACCCGCAACGTCCTGCTCCCGGTCGGCTCGGACCACGTCATCCCGGCCCGCTGGGTGACCGACATCCACCGCGACTGGAACCAGCGCTACGTGTGGCCCAGGTTCGTCACCGCGATCCCCCGCGAGTTCTTCGACGCCGTCCGCGCCGAGACCTCCGGGCCTTCGGGAGCGTGGATCTCCCCGCAGACCAGGGACATGAACCCGGTGTACACCGGCAAGGACGTCTCCTACATCGACACCAAGCAAGGTCAGCGCGCGATCGAGACCGCGGTCGCCGAGGCCGAACGGCTCGGCACCCTCGCCTGGCTGGCCGGCGCGCCGTATCCGCACGCGGCGCTGGACAAGGCCTGGCGGATCCTGGCTTACGGCGCCCACCACGACGCCATCACCGGGGTCGAGTCCGACCAGGTGTACCTGGACCTGCTGGGCAGCTGGCGGGAGGCCTGGGAGCTCGCCTCGGCCGCCCGCCAGGACGCGGCGGCGTATCTGGCCGGCCCGGCCCCGGACACCGGCCTGGCCGTCACCGTGGTCAACGGGCTGGCCCGGCCGCGGGACGGGATGGCCCGGGTCACGATCGGAGTGGACCAAGGTGACATGGAGTGGCTGGAGCTCCGCGACGACGCCGGCCGGCTGGTGCCGGCGCTGGCCGAGGGGGTCAGGCGACGGGACGACGGCTCACTGGCCGAGGTCACCCTGACCTTCCGGGCCCGGGACGTGCCGCCGCTCGGGACACGGACCTACCGGCTGCGGGCCGCGGACACCGGCGCGGGCCGATGGCAGGAGGCCGCGGGGACGGCGATCGAGAACGACGCCTACCTGGTCACCGCGGATCCGGCGCGCGGCGGGACGGTCAGCGTCACCGACAAGCGCACCGGCACCCGCGTCCTGACCGGGCCCGGCAACGAGCTGATTATCCAGGACGAATACGCGCAGCACCCCCGGCACGGCGAGGGTCCCTGGCACCTGGCGCCCAAGGGACCAGGGCTCGGCTCGGCCTCGGTCCCGGCCGTGGTGCGGGCCGAACGGTGCCCGGCGGGATCCCGGCTGGTGGCCTCGTTCAGCCTGGACGGGCTGGACGTGACCCAGGAGACGGTGCTCTGGGATCACGCCGAACGGGTCGAGTTCCGCACCCACGTGGACTCCTACGCCGGGCGCGACCGTCTGCTGAGGGCGGGCTTCCCGGCCGACGTGCCGGGCGGGCTGCCCGTCTACCAGACCGCGACGGCGGTGATCGGCCGGTCGTTCGGCGTCGTGGACGTCGACTCGGCCGACCACTGGTACACGCTGGACAACCCGGCGTACCAGTGGTTCGGGCTCGGTTCGGTGGCGCGCGTCACGGACCGCGGCGGGCTGGCCCAGGCGATCGGGGTGGCCGAGGTCGTCTGCCCGGAGGCACCGAACGAGCTGGGTGATCGACTCCGTGACCTGCTGGTAGCGCTCGCGGCGGCCGGCGTGACCGCGACCTGCAGCCAGGCCGACGGATCGAGGTACGGCGCGATCGACGTGGACTCCAACCTGCCCGACGTCCGGATCGCGATCGGCGGTCCCGAGGTGAACCCGTTCACCGCCGAGGTGCTGGCCGCCGCCGGGCCCGGATACGCCAAGGCGCTGGCGGCCCGGCTGGCCTCGGCGCCGGCCGCGCGGCTGTGGGTGCCCGGTTCCCGGGACCGGGCCGACGCCTTCGGCCCGGACGCCGACGTGCGCGGGCCCGGCGACCTTCCCGTGCTGGTCCTGGCGGGCGACCTGGCCGCGGCGTTCGCCGGCCTGACCGGCGACCTGGCCGACGCGGTGGTGGACGCCGGCGACCCGGTGAACGGCGACGCCGGCGTCACCGGGACGGTGCCCCTGGCGGATCGCTCGGTCGCGGTGCTGAACCGGGGCACGCCCGGCTGCGTGGTCACGCCGGACGGGACGCTGCACCTGTCGCTGATGCGCTCGTGCAGCGCCTGGCCGTCCGGGATCTGGATCGACGGGGACTGCCGCACGGCACCGGACGGCAGCAGCTTCGCCTGGCAGCACTGGAGCCATACGTTCGAGTACGCGCTGGCCTCGGGGCCCGGCGACTGGCGGGCCGCGGGCTTCAGCCTGGCCGCCGAGGACTACAACCACGACCTGCTCACCGTGCCCGGTACGGGTCAGGCCCCGGGTCCGGCCCGGGCCGGATATCTGTCGGTGGAGCCGGCCACGGTCACGCTCGGCGCGCTGAAGCCGCGCGGGAACCCGCTCGCCGCCGGGCGGACGGGGGCGCTGACCGGGGGTGACACCGTCACCGTGCGGCTGCGGGAGACCAGCGGGCGGCCGGTCACCGCCCGGGTGCGGTTCCCCGGCGTCGCCGCCGCGTGGCTCACCGACCTGCTGGAGGAGTCCGACGGCGCTCCGCTTCGGGTGGAGCAGGATGCTGTCTTTGTCGATATGCCGGCATTCGGCACCGCAACTGTGCTTGTCCGGGGGGACGATCCCCCCCAGACCCCCCCTGCTCTCGGGGGGACTACCCGTCCCCCCGAACCCCCCTGGCCGGTCTACGCACGCTACTGGCTGCACGGGAAGGGCCCGGCGCCGGCCGGGAACCTGCCGGTCGCGGTGCACCTGTCCCCGGTCAGGGTAGCCCTGCCTGTTCCCGGGCCGAACCCGGGCGACGTGGCGGCGCTGACGCTGACCGTGGGCTGCGGGGCCGAGCCGGCCTCCGGCACGGTCGAGCTGGTGGCGCCCGCTGCGGTGACCGTAACCGCGAGCCGGGACCTGCGCTACGACCTGGCCCCCGGCGGCTACGCGGCCTGGGGCCTGACGGTGCGGGTACCGCCGGGGACCGCGCCCGGACGGTACTTCGTCGGGGCACGGCTCCGCGACGACCTCGGCCAGCT
>Ga0081540_1001002_pt1 | contig 25359 bp, 18 predicted proteins | sample TabmetS2T1R1_FD_71024 | JGI IMG/M metagenome (GOLD analysis project Ga0081540, IMG submission 71024) | Tabebuia heterophylla rhizosphere microbial communities from the University of Puerto Rico - S2T1R1 | ecosystem: Host-associated > Plants > Roots > Rhizosphere ... | reverse complement strand
CGGTGGCGCGGGTATCCGATTTCTTTCTGCTGCTGATCCACAGCCTGCATGAAGTCGTGGACGACGTTCGCTCGTTCGCATTCTCCGGACACCTGATCGAGGTCAGCGACATCCTGGAATCGAAATCGCCGGAAGAGGCGATGGCCGAGATCATGTCCAAGGTCGGCTTCGGCTCGTCCGACTACGGCAGCTCGCTGGACGATTTCGAACACGGCTGGATGAATTCGATCACCCCGCAGACCACCGTGATCGTGCTCGGCGACGCCCGCAGCAACAACCTCGATCCGCGCGCGGACATCCTGCGCCGCATCGCCGAGCGCTCGAAGCGGCTGGTGTGGCTCAATCCGGAAGGACGCATGGCCTGGGGCTGGGGCGATTCCGAAATGCCGCGCTATTCGACCTTCTGCACCGTGGTCCGCCAATGCGCGACCGCGAAACAGCTCGAACGCGCGGTGTCCGATATCGTGGCGAGCTACCAGTAGCCGCCGTCACGCATCGATCGCGTCCTTGATGCGCTTGCGGGTCAGCGGCAAATTCCTTAAGCGCTTGCCCGTGGCGTTGGCAATGGCGTTTGCGATCGATGCCGCCGCCGGCCCCTGCCCGGTTTCACCACTGCCGAGGTGCGGCTGCCCCGGCCGGTTGATGACGTGAACCTCGATGCTTTCAGGCACGGCATCGAAACGCAGGATCGGATAGGTCTGCCAGTCGATGCTGGTTATCCTTGTATCGTCGAAGGTAACGCTTTCATACAGCGTCCAGCTCATCGACTGCACGATGGCGCCTTCGATCTGGTTGATCAGCCCGTCCGGATTGACCACCTGCCCGCTGTCGACCGCCGCCACCGCTCGCACCAGACGCGGACGGCCGGTCTCGCGGTTCACTTCCACTTCGGAAGCGATCGCGCAATAGGCCGCCAGGTTCTTGTAGCGTGCAAAGGCAAAGCCGAAGCCGCGATCCTGCGGCGCTTTCTGCCTGCTCTTCCATCCAAAACCCGCCGCCGCCTTTTCGATCACGGCGCGGCCACGCTGGTCCTCCAGATGCTTCAATCGGAATTCGACGGGATCGGCGCCGGCGAGGCCTGCGAGCTCGTCCATGAAGCTCTCGATCGAAAACACGTTGTGATAGGCGCCGAGCGCGCGCATCGCCGAAATCCGCAGCGGCATCGCCGGGATGAAGTGGTGCACCACCTGCGCATTGGGAAACGCGTAGATCGGGATCGCGTTGCGGTCGCCGCCGCCTTCCGGCAGCGGCAACGGCCTGGGCGCGGGCACGGCAAACGGTTGCGCCATGTGCTGCGCCGCCAGCATCGATCCGGCACCGCCGGGCCGCATCGAATGCGTGTTGCTCCAGACATCGAAATTCCAGTCGGTGATCTTGCCATCGCTGCCGAGCGAGGCCTTGAGTTTCGTCACCATTGCCGGGCCGAACGGTTCCCAGGCATGCTCCTGTTCGCGCATCCATTGCACGCGAACCGGACGGCCGGGCAATGCACGGGCGATCAGCGCAGCGTCGGCCGCGGCATCGTCGGCGCCATTATGTCCATAGCAGCCCGAGCCTTCGACATGAATCAGGCGAACGCTGGCCGGCGGCATGCGCAGCATTTCCGCGATGCCCTGGCGATCCGGGAAGACACCTTGCGTATGCGTCCATACCGTCATCGCGCCGTCGATCAATTGCGCCACGGCGCAGGACGGACCGATCGATCCGTGCGCCTGATAGGGGCGCGTATAGGTCGCCTCGATGGTCTTCTGGCCCGTGGCTTGCGGATTGCGGCGCTCGAAAATCGTCGTGGTTTGCGCAGGCAGGCTGGTCAGCACCGCAAGCAGGTCGTCCTGCTTCGGCAGGCGCGCGGTCTCCTTCCACTTCGCGGCGGCGGCAAGCGCGTTCATCGCCTTGACCGACTGGAATTCCTTTTCCGCGACTACGGCGAGGAAATTGCCGTCGCGCACCACCTTGACGACGCCGGGCAGTTTTTCGACGGCGGCGGTATCGCATTCGATCAGCTCCGCACCGTAGCTCGGCGGCCGCACGACGCGGGCATGCACCATGCCGGGCAACCGCATGTCCTGAACATAGGCCGCTCCGCCGGTCACCTTGGCAGGGATATCGACGCGGGGCACCGGCTGGCCGACGATCTTGAACGTCGCCGGGTCTTTCAGTTTCGACTTTGGCTGAGCCTGGACATGCAACATGCCGTCCTGGACGAGTTCGCCATACGACAGGCGCTTGCCGTCCGGTGCGACCACCGCGCCATCCGCTGTCCGCAGGTTCTCAACCGGCAGGTCGAGCCGCCTCGCCGCTTCCGCTATCAGCAGTTCGCGCGCCTGCGCCGCTGCGTTCTGGATCGCGGTGCCGCTGTCTTTCATTGAGTTGCTGCCGGACGTATAGCCCTCGTTCGCGGTCAGGGACGTATCCGCCGTCGTCACCTTCAGCGATTCAAAGGCAACGTCGAGTTCTTCGGCCGCGATCTGCTGAAACGCGGTCTTGAAGCCCTGACCGATTTCGGCCTTGCCCGTGAACACCTCAATCTTCCCGTTGGCGTCGATGCGGATCCACGCATCGAGATACGGCGAGGTTTTCAGGCTGCCGGGCGGGCTCGGCGCGGGAGCCGCAGCGGGCGCGGCCGGCTGCTGCGCGAAAGCGCCTGACAGCGAGAAGCTGACGATCAGCGCGCCGCCGCCTGCCAGCAGGCGGCGGCGATCGATATTCACGGCGCCGTTCATCGGACTCTCCCGTCAGTAGCCGGCGAAGCATCTGCGGTGTCCATCAGCCTTGCCGCACGATGAATCGCGCGCAGGATGCGCATGTGGGTGCCGCAGCGGCACAGATGCGGCTCGAGTTCGCTGCGGATCTGCTCGTCGGTCGGTTTGGTGTTCTTCTGCAGTAACGCCTGTGCCCGCATCATCATGCCTGCGATGCAGTAACCGCATTGCGCCGCCTGCTCTTCCATGAAGGCGCGCTGGATCGGCGCCGGCTCCGCGATCGAGCCGAGTCCTTCCAGCGTCGTCACCTGCTTGCCTTCCAGCAGCACCATCGGCGTGACGCAGGAAAGCACCGCCTTGCCGTCGACGATCACCGTGCAGGCGCCGCATTGGCCGAGCCCACAGCCGAATTTGGCGGCGTTGAGCTTGATGTCCTCGCGCAGCACGTAGAGCAGCGGCGTATCCGGATCGGCGTCGACCTGATGCTCGCGGCCGTTGACCTTCAATGTCATCATGGCTTGTCTCGCTGTGTCGGATCGGCGGGCGCATTGCGCGGCCCGGGCGATGTCTGCAGAAATACGGTTTGCGTGCGGCGCGCCTCGGCGATCGTCTTCCCGACGTCGGCCCACGCCGGCTTGTCGCTGAAGCGCGCCCGCAAATAATTCAACAGCGCCGAAGCCTGTTCATCATTCATGCTGGCGGCAAAGCCCGGCATGATCGGGCTGCGCTCGCCTTCCACCGCGCGAACGCCTGAGAGCACGATATTGGCGAGGTTGCGCGGATCGGGGCTCGATATCGCGGTGCTGAGATCGAGATTGATGCCACCATAAGGAAGCGGCCGGCCGCTTTCATGGCATGACGCGCAGGCCGCGGCATAGATCGCTGCACCGGCTGGGTTTGCCTGCGAAGCCGTCTTGCTCCGCGTCAACGCAGCCTCGCTTGGCTCCGTCCGACCGGGCGTCGGCGCGCTGGATACGCCCGCCATATAGACCGCGATCGCGCGGACGTCGCTTTCCGGCACCGACGAAAGGTTGCTGACCACTTCCGCCATCGGCCCCCGCGCCGTGCCGTGATCGGGATGAAAACCATTGCGCAGATAGGCAAACAGGGCATCAGCGGTCCAGGGCACCGGCGCGTGCGATTGATCGTTGAGTGCGTAAGCGTGCCAATTGTCGACATCGCCGCCGGAAAACTGCGCGCTGGCGCGCTCCGCACCCAACGCATTGCGCGGCGTGTGGCAGGCGCCGCAATGCGCGAGGCCCTCTACCAGATAGGCCCCGCGATTCCATTCGGCGGTTTGCTTGTTGTCCGGCTGGTAAGTGTCGTGACGAAGGAACAGCAATTTCCATCCGGCAATGGCGATCCGCTGGTTGAACGGGAAGGAAAGCTGGTTTTCACGCGCCGGCGCGCGAACCGGCTGCCGCGTCATCAGGAAGGCATAAAGCGCCCGGTCATCCTCGTCGCTGACATTGGTGAAGTGGTCATATGGGAATGTCGGATAGAGATGCTGGCCTTCACGATTGACGCCGGAGCGCATCGCGCGCCGGAACGCGGCTTCCGACCATCGCCCGATTCCCGTCTCCGCATCCGGCGTGATGTTCGAGGAGTAGATCGTGCCGAACGGGGTCGGCACCGGCAACCCGCCGGCAAAGTTCTTGCCGCCGCGCACGGTATGACAATCGTTGCAATTGCCGATCGCCGCCAGATCCCGGCCCCTTTTGACGAGGGCAGCATCGAAGCTTTGCGGCGAGGGAGGCTCGACCGCCGCAATCGCCGGCCGCCAGGCGACCGCAAAAGCGGCAGCCGCAGCCGCGATCACCACGACGGCAACGATGCCAGCGACTATTCGAGACGGTCCCGTCATCCACTCCCTTTGCATTTATTGCTGTTGGAACCTATTTTAACACAGATCACCCGCCGTCGTTCACCCATGAAAGCATGAATTGCCGCAAGCCTGCCCTGCAGGGACCCCGCGGAGCGCACGGGCGGGAGTGTCGAATCGGGATTGGACGTGCCATGATCGATGGTAGTCTGGACCCTCTATCTGCCTGGCGCCCGCGCGCGACCTTCGATCGGACCACGTAATTCTCATGTCTGCTCCCGCAGCCCGCCGCCGTGACGACGCCCCCGACGCGCTGTCCGTCCTGAACTCCGTGTTCGGGCTACCGGCCTTTCGCGGCTCGCAGGAGAAAATCATCCGCCACGTCACCGATGGCGGCAATTGCCTGGTGCTGATGCCGACCGGCGGCGGCAAGTCGCTATGCTACCAGTTGCCGTCGCTGCTGCGCGAGGGCTGCGGCATCGTGGTGTCGCCGCTGATCGCGCTGATGCGCGACCAGGTGGCGGGGCTGATCGAGGCCGGCGTCAACGCGGCGGTATTGAACTCGACGCTGTCGTTTAATGAGGCCTCGGAAGTCGAGCGGCGGCTGATCGCCGGCGATCTCGACCTGCTCTATGTCGCGCCGGAGCGGCTTTTGACGCCGCGCTGCCTTTCCTTGCTGGCGCAGGCCAATATCGCGCTGTTTGCGATCGACGAGGCGCATTGCGTCTCGCAATGGGGGCATGACTTCCGCCCGGAATATATCGGCCTCTCCGTGCTCGCCGAGCGCTTTCCCGACGTGCCGCGCATCGCGCTGACCGCGACCGCCGACGAGATGACGCGCAAGGAGATCGTGCAGCGGCTCGGCCTCGCCGATGCGCCGAGCTTTGTCGCGAGTTTCGACCGCCCGAACATCCGCTATGAAATCGTCGAGAAGCAGAATGCGCCGGCCCAGCTCAAGGCCTTCATCAGCGAACGCCATGCGGGCGACGCCGGCATCGTCTATTGCCTGTCCCGCGCCAAGGTCGAGGACACCGCGGAAACGCTGACCAAGGCCGGCATCCCGGCGCTGCCCTATCACGCCGGCCTCGATGCGAGCGTGCGCGCCTGCAACCAGGACCGCTTCATCAACGAGGACGGCGTCGTGATCGTCGCCACCGTCGCCTTCGGCATGGGCATCGACAAGCCCGACGTGCGCTTTGTCGCGCATCTCGATCTGCCGAAGAGCATCGAGGCCTATTACCAGGAGACCGGGCGTGCCGGGCGCGACGGCAAGCCGTCCAGCGCCTGGATGGCCTATGGCCTGTCCGACATCGTGCAGCAGCGCCGCATGATAGATGAATCCACCGGCTCGGACGCGTTCAAACGGGTGTCGATCGGCAAGCTCGATGCGCTGGTGGCGCTGGCGGAAACCGCCGGCTGCCGGCGCAGCCGCCTGCTCGGCTATTTCGGCGAGGAGGTCTTTGGCAGCAGTTGCGGCAATTGCGACAACTGCCTGTCACCGCCGCAGCTCCGCGACGGCAAGGTCGCCGCGCAAAAACTTCTCTCCTGCGCCTATCGCACCGGACAGCGTTTCGGCGCCATGCACCTGATCGACGTGCTGGTCGGCCGACTGACCGAGAAGGTCACGCAATTCGGCCACGACAAATTATCGGTGTTCGGGATCGGCCGTGAGCTCAACGAGAAGCAATGGCGCGCCGTGATCCGTCAGCTCGTTGCCATGGGCCATCTGCGGGCCGACAGTGAAGCCTTCAACGCGCTGAAGCTGACCGAGAGCGCACGCGGCGTCCTGAAAGGCGAGACCGAAGTCATGCTGCGCGAGGCGGCGCCGGGCACGCGCGGCCGTGCCAGCCGTGACAAATCAAGGCGCGGCGATCTGGCTCCGCGCCCCGAGACGAAGCCCGCCGATGCCGGCCTGCAGGCCGCGCTGCGGGCATGGCGCTCGGAGACCGCGCGTGCTCGCGGCGTGCCGGCCTATGTCGTGCTGCACGACTCGACCCTCGACGGCATCGCCGCCGCGCGCCCGGCGTCGCTCAACGACCTCCGCAACATCCCCGGCATCGGCGACAAGAAGCTCGAGCACTATGGCGAGGAACTGCTGGCGCTGGTGCGGTCAGCGGACGCGTAAGTTCCGTTGGAGCACCAGCTTCGCTGGGCTTCCTTTCTAATGCGGCGGCAATTCTCCCGCTCGTTTCAACGAAACCGCGTTGATGATCTGGTCATCATGCAACGGCGATTCGTGGCCGATCTCATGACAAAACATCGCTCGCGCCAGCAGCAAAACCTCGTCATCGACATCGAGGTGCGTGACGGAGTCCTTGTTCAACACGTCGTTGGAACAGGTTCGCCAGCCTTTGAGATAGGCTCTGACCGCCGGAGCGGTCGCGCTGGATACGCCCGCGTATTTTTTGGCCAGTTCTGTCAGGGTGAAGGAGCCGTCTTCTCCATAGCCATAGCGATCGGTGAGGAGATTGTACCAGGCGGCCGTGCCATGCTCGGGGGTAACGTAGATCGTCGTGACATTTCCGGCGCCATCGGGCTGCGTGACGCCGACGTAGCCCGGAAAATTTTTCTGCCAATTGGAGATATTCAGCGCGCCCGGATTGTTGGTCCGGATCGACCGCTTTACCGACGTGTCGCCGGGATTGCTGGAGAAGAACCCGTCGGGCGTGAGGCTGCGATAGTTCGGTCCGGCAGCAGCCAAACCGATGTTGTCCTGCAGGCCGACCAGCCAGCCGTAGCGTGTCCTCGGGTTGTTGTTGAACACCGTGAGTGGCGTGATTTGAATCGCGTTACCGTACTGGGTGTCGTTGCCATGCGAGCAATGAACGACATGGTTCGCGTCGACGATGATGCCAATGTGCCCTTCGTGCCCGTGCTCGTCGGGATAGACGACCACGGCGCCCGGCTTTTTGCTCGTCTCGTCGAAGATGCCGACATATTGTCCGACGTCCGTCCATACCGCGGTCGTTTCGATCCAGCCGCCATTGAAGTTTACGTAAAACCGGTCTGACGTGTGCCGGCTCATGCCGAAGCACCAGGCCACAAAACCCGAGCAATCACATAGACCGTCATGGCCCGGCGTCGGGGAGCCGGGACTCATTCCGCCTTGTCCAAGTTTGTAATGGATACCCTGCGCTACCGCCGCGTTAGCGCGAGCCAAGACTGCAGCTACTTGCATGGCTTCCCTCCCGAATAGGTTAAATAAACAGGGATGGTACAATCAATAATTGCATCGGTGCAAGCAGGCCGCCCGAAACCGTCGCACCCCATCAAACGATGGCGAATGGCGGCGACTCCAAGGATACGATCGTGTGAGTGTCCGCTTTGGGTCCGCTCGCTTCAAACTCCATCAATACGCTCCACCGCCTCACCCATTGCGGAAGGTATAGGCATAGCCGTTGATCGCCGGCGCGCCGCCGAGATGGGCGTAAAGCACCTTCGATCCCGCTGGGAAGTATCCCTTGTTCACGAGATCGATCATGCCCTGCATGGATTTTCCCTCGTAGACGGGATCAGTGATCATGCCTTCGAGGCGGGCGCAGAGCCGGATGGCTTCCTTGGTCTCTTCCGAGGGAACGCCGTAGGCCGGATAGGCATAGTCCTCGATCAAGACTACGTCGTCCTCGACGATGTCTTGGCCGAGCTCGACCAGCTTTGCGGTGTTGCGGGCGATGTCGAGCACTTGCGCTTTGGTCTGCGCCGGGGTGAAGGACGCATCGATACCGATCACCTTGCGCTCGCGGCCGTCCCTGGCAAAGCCGACCAGCATGCCGGCATGGGTCGAGCCGGTAACCGTGCAGACCACGATGTAGTCGAACGCAAAGCCGAGTTGCTTCTCCTGCGCCCGCACCTCTTCGGCAAAGCCGACATAGCCGAGACCGCCATATTTGTGCACGGATGCGCCGGCCGGGATCGCATAGGGCTTTCCGCCCTTGGCCTTCACGTCCGCAATCGCGTCCTCCCAGCTCTGGCGAATGCCGATGTCAAAGCCTTCATCGACCAGCCGCACGTCGGCGCCCATCACGCGGCTGAGCAGGATATTACCGACTCGGTCATAGACCGCGTCCTCGTGCGGCACCCAGCTTTCCTGCACCAGGCGGCACTTCATGCCGATCTTGGCCGCGACAGCCGCGACCATGCGGGTATGGTTGGACTGCACGCCGCCGATCGAGACCAGCGTATCGGCGTTGGAGGCGATGGCGTCGGGGATGATGTATTCGAGCTTGCGCAGCTTGTTGCCGCCGAAGGCGAGGCCGGAATTGCAGTCCTCCCGCTTGGCGTAGATCTCGACCTTGCCGCCGAGATGCTGCGACAGCCGCTCCAGCTTCTCGATATGGGTGGGCCCGAATGTGAGCGGGTAGCGCTCGAATTTCTCCAGCATCGTTTTCATCCATTCCGTTCAGCACCACAAAACCGGCGCTATCTTGCCTTGATGCTCTGTGCGGAACCTTGCGAGACTCTGGTCACACAGCGCGCCATGTCCTATCAACCGAGCATGACCATGCGCTTTTGCCGGCGGGCTTTCGCCATTGCCACCCTTTTGAGTGCAACGCCGGCCTTAGCGTCCAACGAACTGGTCCGGCCACAGCCCGATACCGTCATCTTCGCGATGATGTCGGGCAAGTGCAACACGCTTAAGGTGGCGGGCCGTGACTTCCGCTGCAGGGCCGTCGCTTTCTTCCAGACCGAGGAAGGCCGCGCCAATTTTACCGTGGCGCTCGACGACCCCAATGACGGCAGCCACATCATCACGTTCTCCGGCGACAACGGGCGCAGGCCGGAGGCCAATCTGTACGAACTGCCGATCGACCAGATGCTGCTGAAGACCAAGGACCGGCCGAAGGCCGACGGCCTGCCGGTGCCGTTGGTCGAAGCGACGGAAGGGCTGTGCAAGCAGGTCGGGAACTTCGTCACGCTTGAGCTGTCCTCTATCTCCTGCACCGCGATAGACAGCAACGGCAAGAAATACGAGCTGCAGTACCAGTCTGATGGTGCGCCGATGGCAGTGCGGCGCATCAAGCGGCTGCGCGTCGGCAGCCCCGCGGTATCGCCTTTTGACGATGTGAAATGAAAAGGCCGCCGGCGGAGAACCGACGGCGGCCAGTGTCGATCCACGCAGGGCTCGCGTCTGCGCAGACGGCGCAACGCTAGCCGGGAATTCCCTGCGACGGCGTGGACGCCATCCGTCAAGTTTGAACGAGAACCTTCATGCAGGCTTTACCGTGAGGAACCGCGGCAGGAAGCGTTACCTGTAGCGCTTTTGCCTCTCGCCCAGACGGCGAACCCTGGCCACGGAACTATGGGGATGACGCCGAACCGGGTGCTTCTCTCCGGCCGTCCTCGGCCGTCCGTCGGCGGTCCACAATCCCGCCAACGAAAACTCCATCGGAGCCAGCGCTATTTCCTTTCGGACGGCATCGACTATCCGATCGTACTCGACGTCACGCATTGCACGCTCCATTGCGCCAGGCCGGCATTTGCCGCCGGACGATAAGATGAAACCGCGCTGGCCATAGATCGCCATCCAAGTTTGTTGTTTGAAAGCTCGCGTGCGGTCGCTTCGATGGCAAAATGGGGTCGAATTCGGGAAGGCTGAACCGCGCGCGCGGCGAGGCCGGCCGCCTGATCCGGTGGACCGACGGCCGGCCCCCCTTGGCTCAACCAGCCCCATGCGTGCTAAATTCGGCGGCGAATCAGGAGGTTGCATGCCAGTAGACAGTGACAGCGCCATTGCGTGGCACCGCGCCCAGCTCAAGAAGCTTCGCGAGACCTTGAAGAATATCGAGACTGCCAGGTTCACGATGGGCGAGCCGGCCCAATCGACAAGGACAGGCAAGACCCAGAAGACCATCGCCGAGTTGCAGCAGAAGATTCTGCAGTCCCAGCACATCATCGCAGCCCATGAGCGGCAGACCCGGCGGCCGCTTGCGACCGACCATCAAAGCCTTGCCAGCGTCAACTGGGGCAGCTGGGCTGCCCGATCGGCGCCGACCCGCAGCTAATTCGCGGCGGGCTCCCGTCGCCTGATCGCAGGTGGCTTCCAGGCGCGGGGCCGCATCAGGTCTCCAGCTGCTGGATCGTCAGGTTGGCGTAGCGAATGCGTACGCTCAGTTCGCGGCCGAGGGCGGTCAATAACTTGATCGCCAGATCCGGCTGCTGCTGGCGCAATACCGCAAAGGACGCCTCCGACAGGCCGAACCCCCTGAGATCTTCATCGGCCGTGACGGTAGCCGAGCGCGGTCCATGGTCGAGCAGTGCAAGTTCGCCAAACACCGCTCCCGGCGCAAACGTCACCAGGCGAATGTCGCCGCCATCGTGCCTGATGTGGACGCTCGCCCGCCCCCGGGTGACGAGATAGAGCGACGAGCCGGGATCGCCGCTGCGGAAAACCACCTCCCCGGCTGGCCAGGCCACCGGCTCGAGCCAGCTCCGCAATTGTTCGATCTGCTCCGCCGTGAAGTCGCTGACGAGCGGGAGCCGCTCGAGCGGCAATTCAGCGGCGGCCGTTGGCGCGGTCTGCCGCAGTAGATCGTCTTCGGCCCACTCGATCGCGCGGTCGATATCCGGGAAGAAACGATCAGGCGCGTGGAAAATGTCCGCCAGCCGCGCGGCCGTCTCTGTGCGGGTGGACAGCACCAAAGCCAGCTTGACGCCGCGGGCCGCGAGCGCCGCGTCGATATCGCCGAGGATGCGGGCGCCCGTCGAATCGATCTCGGTGATGCGCCGCATCTCAAGCAGGAGCACCGCCGTTCCCTGCGCGGTCTCGCGCTCGACGATCTGCGCCAGCCGTTCGGCGCTGCCGAAGAACAGCGCGCCCTGCAGCTCGATGACCAGCACCGAGGCGCCGTTTGCATGCAGCACCGCGAGTTCGGCCGGGTCGCGATAGCGCCGCGAGCGCACATTATCGCAGCGGTAGAGCTTTCGAATGTTCGAGCGGCTCATGCGAACCACGAACAGCAACACCGCCAGCGCGATGCCGATGAACACCGCCAGCACGACGTTGACCGCGATCGACAGCAGCGACACGAACAGGCAAACGCCGAGATCGAGCGCGATCGCGCTGCGCTGCGGCGTCCCCGGCCCGAGCAGACGCCGCGTCAATTGACCGGTCCAGGGATCGATGTGCTGGATCGCGATCACCATGACCGCCGCGGACAACACTGCGCGCGGGATGTAGACGAGCACGGGGAACAGCAGCGTGGCAGCCGCCAGCACGGCGGCCGCGTTGACGAGGACCGAGAGCGGGGTCTGCCCACCGAAGGCGCGGTTGGCGAGGCTCGGCCCAATATTGATGCCGTTGGTGATGCCGCCAAAGGCTGCGGCAATCGCGTTGGAAACGCCAAGGCGGACCAGCAGGCGGTCGTCGCCAGCACGCAATTCGCCCGGCCGGCTGGCGAGCTTGGCGCAGAGCAGCGCGTCGATCGAGGCGATGATCGCCAGCGCCAGCGCGCTCGATACGATCAACCACCACGACTGTTCCAGCGGCTCGGCCATCGGCAGCCCGGAGAAGTCGACCAGCACAGTTCGCATGGCGGCGCTTGCCGTCGGCGGGCCGATGACCGGCCCCAACATGCCGCCGAGGCCAACCAGCGCCAGCGCGTAATAGGCCAGCATGCCGCAGCCGAGGCCGACCAGGACAGGCGGCACGCGCGTCGTGATCCGGCGTGCGTTCCACATCGCCGTAAAGGTCACGGCGGCAACCAGCAGGCTGAGCGGCCGCGTTTCGCCGAGCGCGCCGAGCACCTTCGTGAAGCGGACGTTATGATCGAATCCCAGCACGTTGCCGAGTTGCACCAGGAACAGCAGCACCGCGGCCATGTTCTGGAAGCCGGCCATCACGGGATGCGGCGCGAACTTGATCAGCGAGCCGAGCCCCATCAGCCCGAACAGCGCCTGAAACACGCCACCGAGCAGGATGATGGCGAAGAACACCAGCAACGTGGCCGACACGCTGGGCTCGCCGCCGCCGAGGTCGCGATGCAACAGGGAAGACAGTAGCAGGCCGAGGAAGAAGGTCGTGGTGATCCGCGGCGCATAAACGCGCGTGGAGCGGTCGCCGAGCACGACGCAGACCACGCCGGCGATGACCGCCGAGACCAGTCCAGCCATCGCGCCGTAGGCAAAGTATTCGTCGCCGAGGCTGACGAAGGCGAACATGCCGAACGCCATCGCGAGCGGGATGGCGATGGTCGACGAAACCAGGCCGGCAACAACGTCGCCACGCACCGCATTCACGTTGAATATCGCTGCCCGCGAGGCGGTCGAGTCCGTTTCCATCCGGCTACTTACGCAGGCCCCGCGCCTGATGGCTAGTGGCCGGAACGGCGCTCAGCCCTGATTCTTTGCGGTTTCCTTTTCCCGCGTCTTTGCCTTGCACGAAATGAGAAGTGTAAAGGCCCTCGCGTTGCGCGCGATGTCCGCGGTCTTCAACTCGTCCTTGGCATCGGAGATCTGGTACGGCACCACGCTGTTATCCAGGAAGTCCCGCAGCGCCCCAGTCTTGATGGCGAAATTGATATTTTCGGGGATGTTGCCGGTTGCCCTCGCGAACTTGAACGCATTCAGCTTCGCGGCGACCACGCCAACCACGTCGCCGCCGGAAGCCAGCAACGGCCCGCCGCTATTGCCGGGTTGAATGGCCGCAGTGATCTGCAGGAAGCGGGTGTCGTTCATGATACCGCTGAGCGAGCTCACGATCCCGGTCGTGACCGTGAAATCCGACGTCAGCAATCCGTGGAAGGGATAGCCGATCGCCACGACGCTGTCGCCGGACTGGATCGCCTTGTCCCTGATCCTGGCGATGTCCTTGAAGGTGCCCGGCGCCTGAAGAAGCGCGAGATCGTTGGTCTCGTCGCTCGATACCAGGCGGAGCTTGGCCGGCGCTTCGCCGCTCAAATTGCCCTGAATGTCGCCGACACATCCCTGGACGACATGGGCGTTGGTCACGAGGTGCCCGTTGGTGCTGACCAGAAAGCCGGTGCCGGTCTGGTCCAGCAATTTGTCGGGCTTGCCTGGCGTCGCCTCCGGCTGCGCCGCCGCGGCCGCCGGCTTGGCGACGGGCAGCACCGAAAAATCCCCGGCGGCGGCCACGCCGGACTGCTTGATCCTGGCGACGCAGTTCGCCAGCACCGGCAATAGCTGCCCGGTGTTATCGAGGTTGAACTGGAAGAGCTGACCTTGCGTGAAGGCGCTCATCGTCCTCGCTTTGCGAAACTGGGCGATGAGCGCGGAATTGATCGGCATCGGTACGCGAACCAGTTTGTCGGCGATCGGAACACCGTGGACATTGAACGGTTGCTGACCGTCGAACGTCAGGGTCAGCGGAAAGGCCTGTCCTGTCTTGAGCGTCCATTGCTCATGCATGAACCCCAGGCTCCACCCGCCATTGCCGTCGATCATCACCACAACGAAAATGCCGCTAGTGTATTGCGCGGCCGCCGAGCAATGCGAGAAGGCGCCGGTCTGGTCGTCGGTGTAGCCCCCGCCCTTCCATTTTCCGACGCTGATCGAACCATATGGCCCGCGCGCCTGTGCATTCGAACCGAAGAAAATCGCACCCAACAGTATTCCAACCGCGAACGCACGGCACTTCATAGCTCAGCTCCCCAAACACTCGAGGGTGAGCATATTTAGCTTTGCAACCTGTGTCTAAGGCTTCTTTGTGCAGAAATTGAGGACGTCAGGTCGCCCGGGCGCCCTTGCGGGAGCGACCAAACGCCCCGCCTGACGCCCCTTGTCTGGACGGCCCGATTAGCCCGATCATGCACGGCATCTTGCATGCAAAGACGAGGCTCGCTGCGCGTCCACGCCCGAGCCTTCGCCTGAAATCACTGGGCACATCGACCGAAGCCGCCAATAGGCGGATGTAACCTGCGTAACCGGGAGAAGAATACCGTGGATCCAAGAATTGTTCGGCGCGCCCTGCTTGCGCTTGTGGCGTGCGTTTCCACCGTAGCCAGCCAGGCTCAGGCGCAATCATGGCCGGAGAAGCCGATCACCTTCATCGTGCCGTTCGCGGCCGGCGGCGGCACCGATGCCTTTGCCCGCCCGCTCGCGGCCCAGCTCGACACACAGTTGGGCAAGCGCGTGCTGATCGAAAACCGCGCCGGCGCAGGCGGTACCGTCGGCGCGTCGGCGGCGTCGAAGGCTGCTCCCGACGGCTATACCTTCTTCATGGGCGCCGCCCATCACGCCATCGCTCCCTCGCTCTATCCCAACCTCGACTACAATATCGAGACGGACTTCATCGCCGTCGCGCTGATCGCGCGGCCGCCGCAGGTAGTCGTCGTCAATCCGGACAAGGTGGCGGCCAAGACGCTCGCCGAGTTCATCGCCTACGCCAAGGCCAACCCCGGCAAACTGAACTATGGCTCCGCCGGCGCCGGCACCACGCATCATCTCGCCGGCGAACTGTTCAAGATCCTGACCAAGACGAACATTCAGCACGTCCCCTATCGCGGGGCTGGTCCCGCGATGCAGGATCTCATCGCCGGCCATGTCCCGGTCGTGTTCGACGGGATGGGTTCATCGGCAGCACCGATCAGGGCCGGGCAGTTGCGCGCGCTTGCGGTCGCCGCGCCAAAGCGCGTGGCGGCGTTTCCCGATCTTCCCACGGCCGCGGAAGCGGGCCTGGCCGGCTATGAAGTGTCGACATGGTACGGCCTGTTCGCCCCCAAGAACACGCCGCCGGCCATCGTGCAGCAGATGGCCAAGGAGCTGCAGAAGGCCATGCAGACGGCTGCCATCAAGGAAGCCTGGGAACGAAACGGCTCCGACGTGCCCGACGTCAGCGGTCCTGCGTTCGCCAAAATGGTGACCGCGGAAGTCGAGCGCTGGCAGAAGGTCGTGAACGAGGCGAATGTGAAGCTGGATTAGCCTCGCGACGCGGCGCCCCGATTTGTTTCTGGCGGGGCCGCCGCGCGTGCGACGACGGAAATTCGAACTCTGGCTGATCAGTCTCGCACGCCATAGCGCGCGAAATCATCGCCGATCCCGGCCTGGATTGTCCTTGCCGCCGAGATGTCAGTAGCGCTGCCGGACTTGTCGCCCCGCTTGAGCCTGGCAAGGCCGCGGCCATAGAGTGCGCTCGCCAGCTTCGGCTCGAAACGCAGCGCGGAACTGAAATCATCGATAGCCGCGTCGAACTGGCCCATCTTCAGGCGCACCAGCCCGCGCGAGTCATAGGTCGCGGCGTCGTTAGGCTGCGACTGAAGCGCCTTGTTGCAGTCCTCCAGCGCCGTCTGCAACTCACCGAGAATGGCTCGGGTCCAGCAGCGTCCGTTCCAGGCGGCTTTCAGGCCCGGATCGAGACGAATTGCCTCGTCAAAGTCGCGCGCCGCAGAATCGTATTCCTTCTTCTTCAGGTAGGCGCCGGCACGGTTGGCGAACGCTCCGCCATATTTAGGATTGAGCTTGATCGCCTCATCGAGCGCTTGAATGGCGAGGTCGTATTCGCCTTTTTTCAGGTAAACCACGCCGCGGTTGTTCAAGGGCTTGGCATAGGCCGGATCGAGCTTGATCGATTGATCGAAATCCTGGGCCGCGCGGTCAAGGTCGCCCTTGGCGGCATAGGCATTGCCGCGATTGTTGTAGGCGATAGCCAGGGCAGTCGCCTTGCCTTCCCCCGAATTGATAAGCGTCGTGCAGCCATCGATGCGAGTCGCAAGCGACGCCCGATCCGCGCGGTTGCACAGCTCGATGTTCCGGAGATAACTCTCGCTCTTCGGCTTCTGCGTCGCCGCCAACGCCGCGGATCCAAGCAGCAGCAAGACGAGGACGGGCGCCACGCCCCTGACGATGCCGCCCCTTGCACTCAATTCCATGTCAGGCTTTCCGATGTTGGAAATCTAAAAACCGTGCGTTCGTTGCTTGTCGGATAGCGCCGCACACCGGCCGGGGGCTGCCGGGAACGGCTTGCTGGCAGGAATGATCCTAACAGCCTCGACAAATCTTCTTTAGCTTGGGCTCCGTCTCGACCTTTTGTTGCGGCTGCTGCGTCGCCGGCGCCCCGGGCTTTTTCGTAACCTTGACTTTGCCCTCTTCAATCAGGGTGGAAAATTTTGCCGTCCCGTCCTCCGAGATTTCGACGTGCGGCGTGGTGCCTCTGATGCCCATGGTGGCGACGGGCGTATCGATCTTCATATCGCCAGTCGCCGCAACTTTGCCGGCCACGAACGTGAACGCGCCCTTGGTCAGATTGAACATGGTCGAGTTGGACTTGCCGCCCGGCTCATACACGAACTCGTCGAGAGCCATGCGGGCGTTGCTCGCCAGATTGAACGAGGTGCCGTCGGTGAAGTTGATGCCGACCCGGCTATCGGCCCCGGTCTTGACCACATCGCCGACATAGACGAGATCGCCGACCTTCATCTGACCGGCCTGAGCGTCGACGCTCACCTGAACCACGCCCGCATTGGTGGTGCGTTCGATCGTGACCGAACCGGTGGCGCTCACAACTTTTCCAATCGGCTTTGCTAGGACTTCCTGAACTGCGGGCGTCGCGGAACCGGTTTGCGCTCGAGCCGGATCAGGCAAGGCAAACGTCAGAACAAGGCCCGTCAACAATGCGACAACTATATGGGCGCCCATGATCCCCCCTTTCCCGAGAAGATCTGTTCGTGTGGCCACCTGCCCGCCTTGTTTGAACCACCGTCGGTCAGGCAAAAAAGTACTTTACGTCCAACGGGCCATCGCCGGCCAGTAGCCCAAAGGAGGTACCTCTTATTAGCCGCAAGCCTTGTGCACGCGACCACATCCCGCGCGGATAAAATGGGCATAGTCTCGCTCAGCAAATTTCGACGGCTAGCCTTGAGGTTGCCCACGCGCCAACGACATCTTTGACCTCACGACGCGGGTAGGCCAGAGCGGGAAATGCGGTACCAGTTACTGGCAGGCGAGGTCGGGGCCAATGTTCATCGGGTTCCACGCCGAGATCGGGGGCGAACATAAGGCCGCCACGGCCTTGGTTCCCCAAATCGTCGGCAATATTCAGACAGTGGCCGGCTGCGCCACCCTCCAGCGCGCGAACGGCATTGCCGCTCAGGTCGTGGTGGGCGAACCTGTTTGCCAGGGCGACGTAATCGAGACCGCGGCCGACGGCGCGGTTGGCATTCGCTTCATCGACGGCACCGTGTTCAACCTGTCCGCTGACACGCGCGCGGTGGTCAACGAATTTGGCCGCGACGCCGACGGCGCTGCGCATTCCGCCCTGCTCGAAGTGGCCAGAGGCACCTTCGCGTTCGTCGGCGGCGAGACGGCAAGGGCCGGTTCGCTGAGAATCGACACGCCGTTCGGAAGCATTCGAGGCCGCACCCATGGTGCAGGCGTCGGCATGCTGTCGCTCGCCGCACTGGTGTTCTCGGCCCTGCACGAAGCCCAGGCCGCGGATCCGAATGCGACGTACCTCGATGACGACAACATCGCCTACAAAGACCTCGCGCATGGCTCGTTCGAGCTCGTCACCAAGGAGGCGGTGCCGCGGCACATCATTGTCGAGGATCCCGGACAGACGGTGGTCCTGAGCAAGACCGGATCTTCGGTCAGCGTAAACCAGGTCACGAATACGCCTGCGCGAATGGAGGAGTTGCAGGCGCTGCAGCAGGACGTGCTCGCCAATTTCGCCAAGGGCCTGGGTCCGGGCGGCTCGAGCACACCTCCGTTCGGCAGTTCGTTGCCGGTGCAGCCGATCAATTTTGTCCAGCCTGACGCCCCCGCGGGACTGAATTCGCTGCCGCCGCTACTGGTGACCCCTGCCGTCATTCAGGAAACCCCTATCGTACGTCCGCCGCCAACGCCGCCGTTGTTCACCATCGCGTCGGGCCCTGTCGAAACAGATACGGTGATATTTGACACCTTCACCGCCACCAACGGAACTTTCTCCGCCAGCAGCGCCAATAACGGCACACTGTCCTTCGGCATCAGCGGAGGTACCGCGAGCAATACGGTGCTTGGTGGGGTCACATATGATGTAGCGGACGCCGGCTCGTTCGGCACGCTTTTCGTCGACAGCGCGACCGGCGCCTATACCTTCGTGCCCAACAGCGACGCGATCAATGCGCTGACGGAGCCGACGACCCAGACCTTCGTTGTCACGGTGTCGGACGGCACCCTTTCAACCAATCAAACCTTCACGATCAACATCAACGGCGTCAACGACGCGGCCATCATCTCCGGCGCCACGACCGGTGCGGTGATCGAGGCTGGCACAGCTCCTCCGTCCGGCACCCCGAATGGGACTGGTGCTGCACCGCTCGGCACACTGGCTGCGATCAGCACGCTGGCTGCGACCAGCGCGCCGGCTTCGACCGGCACGCAGGCTGCGCCCGGTACGTTGTCTGCGACCGGCGCGCTTACCAACACCGACGTCGACAACGCGCCCAACACATTCACGGCAGTCAGCGCGCCAGAGGCGAGCACGGGAGGCTTTGGCACCTTCACCATCACGGTGGGGGGCGTGTGGACTTACACGCTCGACAACACCAACCATACGGTGCAGGCGCTGAATGTCGGCGACACACTGACCGACAGCTTCACCGTGACCACCGTTGACGGCACCCCGCAGGTGGTGACGCTCACGATCCGCGGCAGCAACGACGCGGCCATTGTCGGCGGTGGCACCAGCGGCTTCTCGATCGAGGCCAGCGGCGTCGCCAATTCCACGTCCGGAGCGCCGATCGCGACCGGCAAGCTGACCGACACCGACGTCGACAATACGCCCGACACGTTTACGGCGGTGGACACGCCGACCGCGAGCCACGGCGGCTATGGCACCTTCACGATTGCCAGTGACGGCACCTGGAACTACACGCTCGACAACACCAACCATACGGTGCAGGCGCTCAACGTCACCGACACGCTGACCGATAGTTTCACGGTGACCACCATCGACGGCACCCCGCAGTTGGTGACGGTCACCATTCGCGGCAGCAACGATGCGGCCGTCATCTCCGGCGTCACGGCCGGCTCGGTGATCGAGGCCGGCGGCTGCGATCCCGGCAAGCAGACTGCGACCGGCGCACTGAGCGACACCGACGTCGACAACACACCCAACACCTTCACGGCGATCAGCCAGCCCAAGGAGAGCACGGGCGGCTACGGCACGTTCACGATCACGGCGGACGGCTGCTGGACTTACACGCTCGACAACACCAATCACGCGGTGCAGGCGCTCAATGTCTGCGACACGCTGACCGACACCTTCACGGTGACCACCATTGACGGCACCCCGCAGGTGGTGACGATCACCATCCACGGCACCAACGACGCGGCGATCGTTTCCGGCGCCACGGCCGGCTCGGTGATCGAGGCCGGCGGCTACGACCACGGCACGCCGAGAGCGACCGGCACGCTCACCGACACCGACGTCGATAATACGCCCAACACCTTCACCGAGGTGAGTTGTCCGACCGCGAGCGATCACGGCTACGGCAGCTTCACCATGACGGCGGCCGGCGTCTGGACCTATACGCTCGACAACTCCAACTGCGTGGTGCAGGCGCTCGAACCCTGCGACACGCTGACCGACTGTTTCACGGTGACCACGATCGACGGCACCGCGCAGGTCATAACCATCACCATCCACGGCACCAGTGACGGAGACCCCAACGATTTCGATTACCTGGCGACCGGGCGGCACGTGACGTCAGATCCGCCCTTCGTCTACGGGACGCGCGGCGACGACTGCATCACGGGAGGGGGTCACTACGGACAGATCATCTATGCTGGCGCCGGAGACGACACCGTCAACGGCACCGGCCGGGATGACACCATCTATGCGGGCTCCGGCGATGACACGGTGAAAGGCAACGACGCCTGCGACACGATCTACGGAGGCTCGGGGAACGACACCATCAACGCCAATAACGGCGACGACACCATCATCGGCGGGTTCGGGCGGGACTGCCTGACAGGCGGCAATGGATGCGACAGTTTCGTCTATCTGTCTGCAGCCGATTCCAACGCGCGCCGGTTCGACACCATCACCGATTTCAGATCGGGATCCGACAGGATCGATTTGACGGCGCTCGGCGCACTTGGCCTGCTGGCACTGACTTCAACCAGCACTTCCGTGCCGGCGCACACCATCGCCTGGTTCTATGACAGCGACAGCAATGAAACCATTGTCTACGTCAATCCGACTGATCAAACCCTGAGGATCGGCAATTCCGACCTGGTGGAAATCCATCTGCAGGGGATTGCGACCGTTCAGGCATCGGATTTCGTCTACGAACCAGAGGCAGCTTCCGTCATGGCTGCCCATGCGTCGATCGATGCCGCCCTGGCTGCGCCGGCGGATAACGATGCAACCATGGTCGCGATGACCACCGCCGACGCTTCGTTCAATTTTACCGACGGCGGCGCCGTCCCCGGAAACGCAACGGCGCGTACAGCCGATGTTGGCGCAAGCTTCGATGCCGATCGGGGTCACCTCGATCACGTCGTGGCCTCTGTCGGCTCCAATGGAGCCGGGACAAGCCCAACCGAACACAGCGATGATCAGGCGGCAATTGTCCAGGCAAGCGCGGAGCCGGTCGAGCCGCACCACGCGCACGCCACGGCGCGGACGGAGAGTAGTTTTGCGTTCGCTCAGACGCCTTTGCTCGACAGCGCTCTCAATAATACCGGCACCACCGTTCCGAACGCAGCCAACGATCAGAGCACGCTGCGACCGACCGAGCATGGCCGAACGCTGCACGACGACGGCCCGGCTGTTCCATCTCACAACGATTGGAAGTACGCCGGCACATCGAACGACGACGACGAACAGGACGGCGGATCGGGCAATGCTCACGGCGCTGGTACTCATCCAGCGTCGGAGCATAACGAACCAGCGAATCTGCGCTCGATGGCGCATTCATATGAACCGTGGTCCCGAAGCGACGATCGCTCGGCCTGCGGCGGAGACAACCAGCGTGACGCTGCGCCCGTGCATAACGTCGACGCGCGTGATTTCGATTCGTCCTCGCATTCGTGGTTTGACTCAGGGCACGCCAACGCGCGCGGCTATACATTCCACTTCAAGGACGCGCATTCAGATTTTGCCGCTTACGGCGACCGCGCAGATGCAGACGCTGACCCGACTTCGACCAATCACCGCGGACACGAAGCGGGAAGCAACGAACGTCACGCCATGTCAGACGACACGCAAGCAATCGAGTCGGCGCTGCCAGACCACCACGGGAATCAGCATTTCAATTTTGGCCTGGGCCACATGGGGAACGCCAACTTCGCCCATGGTCCCCACGAGCTGATGGCGTGATGACCTGCCTGCCGTCCTTTGCGCAGCGCGGTGCGCGAGGCGTTACTTCGCCTCGCTCGCCTTGATCCCTGAGCTTTCAACGAGCTTTGCCACGCGAGGCAGGTCGGCGGCAAACAGCCGCGCATGCGCCTCGGGCGTCAGCTCGCTGTCGGGAAATGGCAAGGTTCCGAGCTGCTTTAATTTCTCCAATAACTCCGGGTCGGACAGCGCGCTGCGGAGCGCCGAATTCAGCGCGGTTATGGTTTCCTTCGGCGTCCCCTTTGCCACATAGAGCCCGTGCCACATCGAGTAGCTGACCTCGGGCATGCCGAGTTCGGCCGTGGTCGGCACATCCTTCAACTGTTCAAGGCGTTCAGATGACGTAATGGCGATGCCGTGAAGCGTTCCGGCCTGAATCTGCGGCAGCGCATTGGTCACCTGATCCCACAGCAGATCGATCTGTCCTGCCAGGAGATCGGCGATGGCCGGACCGGATCCGCGATAGGCGACGACTGTCGGCTTGAAGCCGAGCACATTGCCCATCATCACCGCGCACAGATGGCTGTTGGTTCCGATGCCGCCATGCGCGAAATTCGCCTTGTCGCCTTGCGTCTTGATCCAGTCGACGAAATCCTTCGGTCCCGCGCCCGGTATCGACTTGCGGCCGATCAGGACCATCGGCGCGTTGTTGACGAGGCCGACCGCTTCGAACGCCGTTTTCGTGTCGTAGCGCAGGTTATTGAACAGGCTGGGCGCCGCAAGCAGCGCGACGTGGTTGATCAGGACCGTGGAGCCGTCAGGCGCGGACCTTGCAACGCGATCATTGGCCAGCGTGCTGCCGCCCCCGACCACGTTCTCGATGATGACGCTCTGGCCGAGCGTGCGCGACATCCGCTCGCCAATCAGCCGTGCAACCGTATCCGTTCCGCCGCCGGCGGCGAACGGAACGACGAGCGTTACCGTTTTCGGTGTAGATTGCGCATGGGCCAGCGCCGAGAGCGCGGCAAGCAATATACCCGCGCCTGTCAGCGCGCTGCTGTAGAGCCGATTGATCACGGCGGTATCCTCCCAAGTCTTTTGTTGTATGGCGCATCGTTGCGGACGTGCGCTCATTAGCGGCGCCCGCCGCAAGCAGCGGACCCGTTGCTGCGGATCATGCTGACTGCACCTCTGTAAATCAACTACAAAGCGAGGGCCGCTTCACCTCGATCGGCGGAATGGACGGGATAAATTCGTCGCTGGCCGAATCGGCGTGATACGATGTCGCAGGGGCGCAGACAGTTCTGGGACGGACCTTGAAATGCAGCAGGCGACATGTGTCGCGGTCGATTGGGGCACCAGCAGCTTTCGGCTTTGGCTCGTCGACCGGGCCGGCAACGTCCTCGGCGAACGGCGCAGCCACGAGGGCATGATGACGGCGGGCAAGCTTGGCTTTTCCGCCGTGCTGCAATCGCACCTGGCGGCCGTCGACGCCGCGCCTGAACTGCCCGTTGTCGTCTGCGGCATGGCCGGCGCCCGGCAGGGATGGGTTGAAGCCGGATATGTCGACACGCCGGCGCCGCTCGCATCGATCCTCAAGCATGCCGTCACGGTGCCGGGACAGGATCGCGACATCCGTATCCTGCCGGGAATCGCGCAACGAGACCGCAAGGCGCCGGATGTCATGCGGGGCGAGGAAACCCAGTTGCTCGGCGCCCTGGGCGTGGACGCAGCAGGTGAAGCGCTCATCTGCATGCCGGGCACCCATTCGAAATGGGTCAGGACAAGCGGCGGCACCGTCGAGCGCTTCGCCACGTTCATGACGGGAGAGCTGTTCGACGCGGTATCGCGCGAAACGATCCTGTCGCACGCGGTGGCCGGCGCCGACGAAGCGCAAGATATCGACGCGTTCAGGTCGGCGGTGATGGCCGCCTTTGAGCAGCCTGCGTTCGCCGCCAATCTGCTGTTCCAGGTACGGTCGGGTCAACTGCTCTACGGCGGCACGCCATCGTCGGCACGGGAAAAAATATCGGGCACCCTGATTGGCCTTGAGTTGGCGGCGGGGCTCGCGGGAGAGGTGCCCAAAACCGGCATTACGCTGGTGGCCTCGGGGAGACTGCAGATGCTCTACCAATTGGCGTTTGACACGGTTTCCGTTGCTGTCCGATCGATCGGCGCCGAGGATGCGGTCCGTCGCGGCCTTGCGATGGCCGCAACATCGATCTGGAAGCGTAAAGGATCAGACGAATGAGCGCTGTCCCATTTCCCCCGATGAAGCGTCCGCTGGTCGCGATCCTGCGCGGCGTGAAGCCTGCGGAGACGGAGGGTATCGTCGGCGCGCTGATCGAACGCGGCATGACGGCAATCGAGATCCCCCTCAACTCGCCGGATCCGTTCCGCTCCATCGAGATCGCCGTCAAGATGGCCCCTGCCGGAATCCTGGTTGGTGCGGGCACTGTCCTCACGCTTGAAGCTGTCGATCGGCTCCACGACATTGGCGGCCGGCTCCTCGTCGCGCCGAATGTCGATCCCGAAATCATTGCCCGCGCCGGGACGTGCGGCATGGTCACGATGCCCGGCGTCTTCACTGCGACGGAGGCGCTGCTGGCGGCCAAGGCGGGGGCGTCGAGCCTGAAATTCTTTCCGGCGAGCGTGCTCGGAGCCGCCGGCATCACCGCGATCCGCGCTGTTCTTCCTGCGGACCCGATGATCGCCGCTGTCGGCGGCGTCTCCGACAAGAATTTTGCCGACTACACGAAGGCCGGCATTGTTGCGTTCGGCCTCGGCAGCAGCCTCTACAAGCCCGGCATGACGGCGGTGGAAGTCGCCGATCGCGCCAAGGCGACGATCGACGCGTACGACATGGCGATTCAACAGGCCGGGTAGAACGACACTCCGCCCACGGCTCGCTGCCGCCGTCATCGTCGACATTGCAGTCCCGAAGGGTAGTAATGTGTTGCGGTCAGGCCTAGCCTCCGTGGCTGCACGGAAACGAGGAGGTCTACCATGCGCTGGTCCACGATCGCAGTTTTGGCACTTGCCGTTGGAGCTGCAGGCGCATTGCCCGCGTCTCCGGCGCGGGCGGCTTCCGACTGTCCGAAATTGGCCGAACTGGCGGATTGGGGCGAGAACTCGACCGGCGACATCAGCCTCGCGCCCGGCACGAGCTGCCTGTTTCCGATCACGATGCGCGGCACGGTAAGCAGCTCGGACATCTTGCAGAAGCCGGCGCACGGCAAGCTGAAGAAGGTCAACGCCAGCACTTATGAATACAAGGCGAAGGCTCGGTACAAGGGCAGCGACACGTTTACCATCAAGGCAACGGGCCAGGGGCCGGCCACATCAGGCACGTCGGTCATTACCGTGACCGCGACGATCAAGTAGCGGTCGTCGTCTCCATCGCGCGACCGGAAATGCGCTGGGTTTTGGACGATGGCGGAGAGAGTGTCAGTCAATCCCCCTTGAAAGATCAAGAATTTTCGACCTTTCCAGACCAAAACCCACGATTTTGAGCAACAGCGTGAAAAGCCTGCGCGCCTTCCGGACGGCGCCATCGCGCCCGGTCGCCACGGCTCCACCAAAATATCGAAAACAACCCCATGCAAAGTAGCCGGCGGACG
>Ga0081540_1001001_pt1 | contig 25364 bp, 25 predicted proteins | sample TabmetS2T1R1_FD_71024 | JGI IMG/M metagenome (GOLD analysis project Ga0081540, IMG submission 71024) | Tabebuia heterophylla rhizosphere microbial communities from the University of Puerto Rico - S2T1R1 | ecosystem: Host-associated > Plants > Roots > Rhizosphere ... | reverse complement strand
CTCGACTTCGCCAGGCAGCTGACGACCTTCCGCGTTCACCCGGCCAAGCGCGTGGACGCCCTCGCCCGCTTCGGCGCCCTGTTCGCAGGCGACCTCTGGGATGTCTACAAGCACCGAAGGCGCGACGGGTGAGCCTCGTGACGACCGACCGCGTCGTGCCGTTCACCGCCGGCGACGGCATGGCGCTGAACCTGATCCGCGTCGAGACGGCGGGCCGGCCGCAGCGGGGTCCGGTCCTGCTGGTCCACGGCGCCGGCGTGCGGGCGAACATCTTCCGCGCGCCCTCGGGCCGGACGCTCGTCGACGCGCTCCTCGAAGAGGGCTACGACGTGTGGCTGGAGAACTGGCGCGCCTCGATCGACCTGGCGCCGAACAAGTGGACGCTCGATCAGGCGGCTGTGTACGACCACCCGGTGGCGGTGCGCAAGGTGCTCGAGGAGACCGGCGCGGACTCCGTCAAGGCGGTGATCCACTGCCAGGGATCGACCAGCTTCATGATGTCGGCCGTCGCCGGCCTCGTGCCCGACGTCGAGACGATCGTCAGCAACGCCGTCTCGCTGCATCCGGTGGTCAACAGGCTGGCCAAGGCCAAGCTGCGCTGGATGATCCCGCCGACGGCGAGAGTCATCGGATACCTCGACCCGCAGTGGGGCAAGACCGGGGCGCCGTGGATCGTCCCGAAGGCGGTGCTCGCCTGGGTCAAGCTCGTCCACCACGAGTGCAACAACACGGTGTGCCGGCTGGCGAGCTACACCTACGGGACGGGCGAGCCCACCTTGTGGCGCCACGAGAACCTCAACGCGGCCACGCACGACTGGCTCAGCGACGAGTTCGCTCACGTGCCGCTGACGTTCTTCGAGCAGATCCTGCGCTGTGTCGAGGCCGGGCATCTCGTCTCGGCGCAGGACCGTCCGGAGCTGCCCGAGGACATGACCGCGGCGCCCCCGAGGACGCGCGCCCGCTTCGCCTTCTTCGCCGGCGAGCTCAATGCCTGCTTCGAGCCCGAGAGCCAGCTGCGAACGCACGCATGGTTCGAGCGCCACGACCCGGGCCGCCATACCGTCCACGTGCTGCCGAGCTACGGGCACCTCGACGTGTTCATGGGCGCGCACGCCGCGCACGACGTGTTCCCACTCATGCTGGAGGAGCTGGAGCGATGAGGATCCCTGGCCGTGTCGAGCGCACGCGCGGGCGCTATGCGCTCGTGGACGGCATCCCGTTCACGCTGCCCGTCGACTCGCAGAAGACCCCCGCCCTCATGGCCGTCTTCCCGGTGTCGGCCGAACGCGCGGCCAAGCTGCTCCCGGGCACCGAGGTCCATCCGCTTCGGTTGTGGGGCGATACGTCCCTGCTCGTGATCACCGTGGTCGACTACCTGATCACCGACATCGGCCGCTACATCGAGTTCTCGATAGCGCTTGCCTGCACGCACGGGAGGCGGCCGGGGCCGGCGCTGCTGCCGGGGTTGCTGATGCGCCGCTACGGGACCGGGCAGTTCGTCGTCGACCTCCCGGTCTCCACGGAGGTGTCGGTCAAGGGCGGCAAGGGCATCTGGGGCATGCCCAAGCACCAGGCCAATCTCGACTTCGTGATGACGTCGCGCAAGGTGTGGAGCCAGTACGACCTCGATGGACAGCTCGCGATGCGCATCGAGGTCGACAAGCCGCGGTTCTGCGGGCTGCCGGTGTCGATGGCGGCGGTGAACTACTGCACCTTCCGCGGCATGCTCAACAAGAGCTACGTCTACTTCCGCGGCCACGCGGGGTTCAACCTGCCGTTCACGCACACGGCGAAGCTCACGATCGGCGACCACCCGCGGATGGCGCCGCTGCATGCCCTCGACATCGGCTCGCGACCGCTGATCGCGGGCTTCTTCCCGGAGACTCGCGGGACGCTCGACGATCACTGCGAGAGCTGGTTCATCTCCTACGACCAGCCACCCACGACGGTCCCCGAAGGCCTCGAGAGCGTCGTCGACCTGGGACAGAGCCAGGAGTGGCTCGCGCCTCCCGACGACCCGGCCGCGGTCAACGGCCGCGTCGGCACCGCTCGAACGCAAGGCGCCGCGCATGAGCGCTGATCTGGCCGAGCGCGAGCGCGCAGCGCTCATCGCGATCGCGGGCGTGACGATCGCCACCGGCGCCGGACAGGTCCTCGCGCCGCAGGCCTCGCTCAGGCCGCTGTTCGCCGAGGACGACGCGACGACCCGCCATCTCTTCGGCACCATCGGCATGTTCATGGTCGTCGTCGGAGGCTCGCTGCTCGAGGCGCTCGTGCAGCGGCCGCGCGACCGTTCCGGCCTGCTATGGCCCGCCGCCCAGAAGCTCGGAGCCGCCGGCGCCGTCGGCCTGGGGGTCCGCCGCGGGATCTTCTCGCGTCTCGCGCTGGTCGTCGCGGGCTTCGACGCCCTGTCCGGCCTGCTCGTGCTCGACTACCGGCGCCGCCTTCCGGGCCGCTGAATGCGGTGAGCGAGGCGCACACACCGGCGCTCGCGGCCGACGACGACGCCGCCCCGGTGCGCCGGTCGCTGCTGCTGGCCGGAGGCGGAATGCGCGTCGCCTACCAGGCCGGCGTCATGGTTGCGCTCGAGCAGGCGGGGCTGCGCTTCTTCCACGCCGACGGGACGTCGGGCGGCACGATCAACCTCGCGATGCTGCTGTCGGGCGTGTCCCCGGGCGAAGCGTGCGAGCGATGGCGCACCCTGGACGTTCGCGGGTTCGTCTCGCTGCCGTCCCGGCGTTGGCTCCTGCGAGGCCCGCCCTTCCCGGCGCTCGGGTCCAGCGACGGCATCCGCAGCCGCGTCTATCCGCACCTCGGCATCGACCCCCAGCGCATTCGCGCGGCCCGCGGGATCCAGGGGACGTTCAACGCCTGCGACTACACGCGCAAGGTCAACGTGGCCATCGCGCACCAGGACGTCGACGAGGACCTCCTCGTCGCCTGCGTCTCGCTACCCGTCCTCTCGCCCGCCGTGCATCGATCCGGCACGGCGTACGTCGACTCGGTGTGGATCAAGGACGTCAACGTCGCCGAGGCCGTTCGGCGTGGCGCCGACGAGCTGTGGCTGGTGTGGGCCATCGGCAACCACGGCGTGTACCGCGACGGCGTCTTCCAGCAGTACGTGCACATGATCGAGATGAGCGCGAACGGCTCGCTGTTCGAGGAGCTCGCTGCCGTCCGGCGCCTGAACGACGACCGCGCGCAGCCCATCCGCCTGCACGTCGTCCGCCCGCGCGTGCCGCTGCCGCTCGACCCGGATTTCCTGTTCGGCCGTGTCGACGCGGCAACGCTGATCGCGATGGGGCACCGCGACGCATGCGACTACCTCGATCGCAGGACCCCGGAAGGCGTGGCGCTGGAGCCCGAGGCGACGCGCATGAGCGACCCGCGTCCAGGGGTCGGCTTCCGGGAGGCGCTCGTCGGGGACGTCGGCGGCGAGCTGGTCGTTCGCCTGGCCTGGGAGGTCGACGACCTCGACGCCTTCGCTCGCCGGCCCCAAGGCACCGTCGTCGGTGACCTGAGCCATCCTGCGCTCGGCCGTCGCGTGCTGGCGCGCGGCGGCGAGTTCGCTCGCGATGCAGCCGAATGGCGCGTGCAGTTGCGCTTCGCCGCCGCGCGCTTGGAGCTGCGCCGCACGCAGCGCCGCTGGCGCGAGGTCGACGCGTCGCTCGTCGACGACAGCGGCGCTGTCATCGGTCAGGGGCGACTGCTCGCCCGCGCAGCGCCGTGGCGCACGCTGCATGCGCGTGGCGTCGGCTCGCTCGGCGCCGGCAGTCGTGCCGTCGCGCGCTTCGCGCGCATGGCGCTCACCAGCGGATGGTGAGCTCGTCCTCGACGGGCGGGGCGTCCTCGGTCCCCGCGCACCCGCTGACGCCGAAGCACCGCACGCGCATCTCCTGCGGCGATGCATCGAGGCGCAGGAAGCTCTTGAAGAGCGGCGGGGTGTTCCAGTCGAACGCCTCGGAGACGAAGCGCTGGAAGCCGCGCTGCGCAGGGGCCGGCTGGATGATGCGCCCCGCGCGGCGGGCGCGGCGGCTGAGCTCGACGCGCTGCTTTCGCGTGGGGTCGAGCCCCAACAGCTCGGCCATGTAGGTCGCGGCCTCGCCGGGTGTCAAGCGAAGCGGGCCACGGCCACCAGTGAACTTCTGGTCGTACATCCGCGAGTAGCGCGCCAGCGAGTCGCCGCGCAGGGGATAGCAGCGGAACTCGTGCTCGCCGGTCCCCTCGAGGTCGACCTTCGGGATCTGGTGGGTCGCATGCATGAACGCTCCCCCGCCGCCGGACACGATGTACTGCACGCAGCGTCCGTCCGGCAGCGTCACGGGGTAGCGCTGGTAGTTGTGGATGTCGCCGCCGATCGCCGCCACGTAGTTGGCGCCCGCGTTGCGCACGACATCGTCGACCGTGCCGCCGCCCGCGATCGCGCACGGGTGGTGCTCGTTGTTGACGTAGAGCGGCTTGCCGGTGAGCAGGACCTTCGGCCGGCCGTCCTGGTGCGAGACGCGGCGCAGCCACTCCCCCTGGTCGGCGTCCAGCGTGCCCGCGATGCCCGTGTCGATGGCCACGAACCGCAACGGGCCCGCGTCCAGCGCCCAGTACGGACCCGGTTGTGGAGGAGCGAGCAGCTGCTCGGGCGCCGAGCGCAGGCGACGCATGTGCTCGACATCGAGCTCGGTGGTCACCGCGGGCGGGCGCCACAGCGCTCGCGCGAGCGATCCCCGGATGCCTCGGACACGGGGAGCGGTCACGGCGCCCTCGATGCCGCACATCTGCGACATGAAGCCGTGCAGCCCGTCGTACCAGTCGTGGTTGCCCGGGATCGCGAGGATCGGCATGCGTAGCGCGCGGTACGGGCGATAGAACTTGTCGCGGTAGTCGCCGACACCGCCCGCCGGGTAGATGACGTCGCTGCAGATGATCGTGGCGGCGACGCCCGCGGACTGCGACAGCAGCCCGGGCACCACCGCGTACTGCGAGGCATCGCCCTCGCCGGTATCGCCGGCGACGAGCAGGGACACCGTCTCGGCGTCGCCGAGCCGCAGGACGAAGTCCGCGCCGCTGCCGTTCTCGCGGGCGCGGGCCCGGGAGAGCGCCACCCAGTCCATGCGCATCGCATCGACGGGGTCGTGGAGCCGGTGGGCAACGATGTCGTTGCGCGCCTGCCACAGCGTGGACGGTCGCAGCCACGACAGCGGTTTCCCGCCGACCGGCACGTCATCGCGCCAGCGGCCGGGGCCGCCGCACCGCTCCCAGCCGGCACCCGCCGCAGAGGTGCGCGAGGAGGTTGCGGTGTCGGCGTCGACGGTCACGGGTCGCCGCGGATCGGCCGGCTACTTCGCCGGCAGCGTCCTGACGTAGCCGAGGCTGCGGTCCACCCAGGAGACGAGCTGGCGCTTGGTCTTGATCCCCTCGGGGGCGACCCGGATCCACCCGTCCATCGAGCGGCCCCCCATCTCCATGCGCGAGGCGTGGGGCCGGGCGAGGGCGGTTTCGGTGTCGGCCGGGTCGATCCGCGCCAGCAGCCCGCCCTTGCCCGACGCGCTGACCGACATGTTGCCGTGGACGAGGAAGGCAAGGCCGCCGAACATCCTCTTCTCGGTGACCGCGTCCTCGCCGGCGAGCAGCTCGCGCAGGCGGTTGGCGAGGTCCTCGTCGTAGGCCATGGCGTCAGCGAGCCTACCGCCGCGGTCAGTGGTGGGCCAGGGCGAGGCGGCTGCCGAGAGCGACGAGGACGGCGCCGACCGTGCCGTTGATCGCCTGCGAGCCGCGGCGCCGGCGCAGGGTGCGGCTCAGCCGCGCCGCGAGGTGGGCGTAGACGCTCAGCCAGCCGAAGACGATCGCGGCCATCGCGGCGACCATCGCCGCCGGGAGCATCGCGCTGCTGCCGGCGCCGACGAACTGGGGGACGAGCGCCGTCCAGAAGAGCCCGACCTTGACGTTGAGCAGATCGCTGGCCAGCCCGCGGCGGAAGGCGACGGCTCGCGACACCGCGCCGCGACCCGCGCCGTCGGAGGCAAGGGTGTCGCCGCGGCGGGCCGCCCGCAGCGCCTGCAGGCCGATGTAGAGCAGGTAGACGGCCCCGGCGAGCTTGACGGCGGAGAAGGCGGTGGCCGACGCCGCGAGGACCGCCGCGACGCCGAGCGCCGTCGCCGTGCCCCAGAGCACGTTGCCCGCGGCCGAGCCGCCGGCCGCCCAGGTGCCGGCGCGCGGGCCGTCGGCGAGGGCGGTCCGCAGCACCACGAAGCTGTCGGGGCCCGGGATCACCGCGGCGACGGCGGCGACGGCGAGGAAGCTCAGGAACGCGTGCATGGCGTCCATCGTGCGTCTTCGATAGCTTCAGCACAAGCAAAGCTTCCCGTACCAATAATTTCAGAGTTCCTTAACTGATGCTCGACCCGCGCCGCCTGGCCGTCCTGCGCGAGTTCGCTGCCCGCGGCACGATCGCGGCGGCGGCCGACGCGCTGGCCTTCACGCCGTCCGCCGTCTCCCAGCAGCTCGCCCAGCTCCAGCGCGAGGCGGGCGTGGCGCTCTTGCGCAAGGTCGGGCGGCGCCTGGAGCTCACCGACGCGGGCCGGACGCTCGTCGCGCGCGCCGACGAGCTGCTGGCGCGCATCGAGGAGATCGACGCCGAGCTGGCAGCCCACTCCGAGGAGGTCGCCGGCACGGTGCGCATCGGAGCCTTCCAGACCGCCTCCAGCGCGGTCGTGCTGCCCGCGCTCGCCAACCTCGCCGAGCGCCATCCGCGCCTGCGGGTCGAGCTCTTCGAGGCGGTGGCCGAGGAGTCGCTGCCCCTGCTCGTGCGCGGCGGGGTGGACGTCGCGATCGCCGAGGAGTACGAGCACGCACCGCGGCCGCGCGACCCGCAGCTGCACCGCGAGTACCTGCCGCCCGACGAGATGCTGCTCGCGCTGCCGCGCGACCACCCGGCCGCGAAGCGCAGCGCACCCGTGGCGCTGGCCTCCCTGCACGCGACCGAATGGGTCGCGGCGCACACCGGCACCGCGTTCGGCGACATGTTCGCGCGGGTCTGCCGGTCGGTCGGCGGCTTCGAGCCCCGCATCCGCCACCGCGTCAACGAGATGCAGCTGCTGCTCGACGTCGTGGCGGCCGGGGTCGCGGCAGCGCTCGTGCCGGCGCTCGGGCGGCCCGAGCGCGAGCCGGGCGTCGCCGTCCGCCGGATCGCCGAGGGCCACGTCACCCGGGCGCTCTTCGTCGCCGTCCGCGCCAGCGACCGATCGCGGCCGTCCACCGCCGCGGTGGTCGCGGCGCTGAGCGGGCGATGACGGCTCGGTCCGACTACCGCGGCGCCACGGCGTCCGTCAGGATGTCAGCGTGCCCACCGTCACGGTGCTCTTCGCCGACGTCGAAGGGTCGACGGGCATGCTCGAGCGGCTCGGGCAGGCCCGCTGGCTCCAGGCGCTGACCGACTACGAGGCCCTGCTGACCGAGCGCGTCGGCGAGCATGGCGGGACGCTGGTCAAGGCGATCGGCGACGGCCACCTGCTGTCGTTCCCCAGCGCCAGGGGCGCGCTGCGCTGCGCGGTGGACATCCAGCGGGCGCTGCCGCTGCAGAGCGCGCCCGATCTGCGCGTCCGCATGGGCATGCACACCGGCGAGCCCGTGGTCACCGACGACGACCTCCATGGGCGGACGGTGGTCAAGGCCGCTCGCATCGCCGGCCTGGCCAACGGCGGCGAGGTCCTCGTCTCGGGGATCGTGCGCGAGCTCGCCCAGGCCGACGAGGACCTCGACGACGAGATCTGGTTCGACGACGGCCGCGAGGTCGAGCTGCGCGGGCTGCGGGGCCGCCACCTCGTCCTCGCCGCCGAGTGGGACCGCGACGGCGCCGGCGCCGTGCGCGTGGTCATCGCCGACGACTCGGCGCTCGTGCGCGACGGCGTGGCCGCGGTCCTGCGCGAGAGCGGCGTGCACGTGCTTGCCTGCGTGGGCGACGGCGAGGCGCTGTACCGCGAGGTCGAGCGCCACCTGCCCGACGTCGCGCTCGTCGACATCCGCATGCCGCCGACCGGCACCACCGAAGGGCTCGTGGCGGCCGAGCACATCGGCCGCGAGCACCCGCAGGTCGGCGTCCTCGTCCTCTCGCAGTACCTCGAGCTCTCCTACGCCCTGGACCTCGTCGAGCAGCGCGAGGCCCGCCGCGGCTACCTGCTCAAGGACCGCATCAGCGAGATCGAGACGCTCCTGGACGCCGTGCGCCGCATCGCCCACGGCGGCTGCGTCGTCGATCCGGCGATCGTCGAGGGCCTCATCGAGCGCTCGGCCCGGCTCGTCGACGAGCTGACCGAGCGCCAGCGCGAGACCCTCCAGCTCGTGGCGCAGGGCCTCTCGAACGAGGCGATCGCGGCGCGCCTGTCCGAGGACTTCGACGCGGTCTGCGCCGACATCGAGGCGATCTTCCAGAAGCTCGGCCTGCCCGACGAGTGCGAGGAGGACCGCCGGGTCGCCGCGGTGCTCACCTACCTGCGCGAGACCGCGATGCGCTGAGGCGCGCGAGGTCGAACAAGCCGAACCTGCGCTTTACCAGCTACCTGCAATGTGCGCCCGCCGGTCGTGCGCCATGCTCCGTTGGTGGCCCTGCGCTGCGCGATCGTCGACGACAACCCCGAGTTCCTCCAGGCCGCCCGCAGCCTGCTGGAGCGCCAGGGGCTCTCGGTCGTCGGCCTCGTTTCCGACGCCGATCGCGCCGTCGAGCGCGTCCACGCGCTCACGCCCGACGTCGCGCTCGTCGACCTCGACCTGCGCGGCACCAGCGGCTTCGACATCGCGCGGCGCCTCAGCGACACGCCGGTCATCCTCATCTCGGCATACGAGGAGGACGACTTCGCCGAGCTCGTCGAGGACAGCCCGGCGGCGGGCTTCCTCTCGAAGTCCGAGCTCTCGCGCCGGGCGATCGCCGAGCTGCTCGACGCGCGCTAGCGCGCCTCGAGGTAGGTGATCACCGCCAGCACGCGGCGGTGGTCCTCCTCGTCGGCCGCCCGCAGCCCGAGCTTGCCGAGGATGCTCTGGACGTGCTTCTCGACCGTCCCCTCGGTAACCCACAGGCGCCGCGCGATGCCGGCGTTGGACCGGCCCTCGGCCATGAGCTCGAGCACCTCGCGCTCGCGCGGCGTCAGCGCCTCGAGGGGGTCGTCGACGACCGGTGAGGAGACGAGCTCGGAGACCAGCGTCGGGTCGATGACCGCGCCGCCCTCGGCGACGCGCTCGATCGCGTCGACGAAGTCGGCGACGTCGGTCACGCGCGACTTGAGCAGGTAGCCGATGCCGTGACCCGTGGCGAGCAAGCCTTTGGCGTGCTCGACCTCGATATGGGCCGAGAGCACGACGATGCCGATGTCGGGCTGCTCCTCGCGGATGACGCGCGCGGCGTCGAGCCCCTCGGTGGTGTGCGCCGGCGGCATGCGGATGTCGACGATCGCCAGGTCGGGGGTCTGGTCGCGCACCGCCTCCAGGAGCTGGTCGCCGTCGCCCGCTCGGGCGACGACCTCGAACCCCGAGCGCTCGAGCAGGCTCGCCACGCCTTCGCGCAGGAGGACGTCGTCGTCGGCCAGCACTACTCGCAGCGACCGTCTCGGCACGCCTGCGATTATCGTCTAGCCTCGATCCGTGAGCGTGGAGGAGCAGGCCGCCCTTCGGCGCGTCGCCACGCTGGTCGCGCGTGGCGCACCCGCGCCGGAGGTCTTCGCCGCGGTCACGGCGGAGGCCGGCCGCCTGGTCGGCGCCGATCTCGCGGGGATGTCGCGCTACGAGCCCGGCGACATGCAGACCGTCGTCGCCGCGTGGCCTTCGGACCGCGAGTTCATCGCTCCCGGCACGCGGCTGCCGGTCTCGGAGGGCGAGAGCGTCGCCGCGCGCGTGCGCGCCAGCGGACGGACGGCGCGGGTCGACGACTGGACCAGTGCGACCGGCCCGATCGCCGCCGAGGTGCGCGAGCTGGGCGTCCGGGCGTCGATCGGCAGCCCGATCGTCGTCGCCGGTCGCCTGTGGGGGCTGATGATCGTCGACTCGCGCAGCGGCCGGTTCCCCGAGGGCACCGAGGAGCGCCTGGCCGGGTTCACCGAGCTCGTCGCCGTCGCGGTGGCCAACAGCGACGCGCGGGCCGAGCTGCAGCGACTGCTCGACGAGCAGGCTGCGCTGCGACGGGTGGCCATGCTGGTGGCCAGCGAGCCGTCGTCCGAGGCGCTCTTCGCCGCGATCGCCGCCGAGGTCGCCCAGGTCCTCGACGCGGACGTCACGCGGGTCCTGCGCCACGAGCCCGACGGCTCGGTCACGCTGGTGGGGGAGTGGATGCGCGACGGCGTCGAGATCCCCGAGACGATCCCGTCGCTGGTCGGCGCGCCCGTCGTCGTCGAGGACCGCGTGTGGGGCGAGGTCGTTGCGGGCGCCGCGCACGCCGGCGCGCTCGCGCCCGGCAGCGCCGCGCGGATCGCCGAGTTCACCGAGCTCGCCGCGACCGCGATCGCCAACGCCGACAGCCGCGCCAAGCTCGCGGCGTCGCGGGCGCGGGTGGTCGCCGCCGCCGACGCCGAGCGTCACCGCATCGAGCGCAACCTCCACGACGGCGCCCAGCAGCGGCTCATCTCGATCGCGCTCAGGCTGCGGGCAGCGGAGGCGGCGGCGCCGCCAGACCTGCTCGAGCTGCGCGAGGAGCTCTCCGGCGCGGCCTCCGGCCTGGTCGGCGTGGTGGACGAGCTGCGCGAGATCTCGCGCGGCCTGCATCCCCCGATCCTCTCCGAGGCCGGGCTCGCCCCGGCGCTGCGTGCGCTGGCGCGCCGCTCCGCCGTCCCGGTGGCGCTCGACGTCCGCGTGCCCGATCGGCTGGCCGAGGGCGTCGAGGTGGCCGCGTACTACGTCGCATCCGAGGCCCTGGCCAACGTGGCCAAGCACGCGCAGGCCCACGCGGTGTGGATCGACGCCGAGCAGCACGACGGCACCGTCGAGCTGCGCATCCGCGACGACGGCGTGGGCGGCGCGGACCCCGGGCTCGGCTCCGGCCTGGTGGGCATCATGGACCGCGTCGAGGCGCTCGGAGGCCGGCTGGAGATCGTCAGCCAGGCAGGCCAGGGGACCTCGGTGCGCGCGCGGCTGCCCGCGCGCCCGCACGAGTCGCCAACGCGCTCTTGAAGCTGGCCGAAGGTCGCAGCGGCAGCCTGGCCCGGTGCGATCGCTGGTCGTCGCCGGCACCATCGTGGTGGGCCTCGCCGCCGCCGGGACGGTGGCCGGCTTGGCCGACAAGGACAGCGGGCACGTCGCGCGCGCGAGCAGCGGCTCGGCGTGCAGGCCGACGGTCGACGCCACGCTCCTCGGCGTCGCCGGGCGCATCTACGCGCAGGCGGCGGGCGGGGCCAACGTGACCGCAGCGAGCAGGCGCCTGGCACGCTCGCAGGCGCTGGCGCGCGCCGTGCGGGCGGGCGATGCGCCGCGGACCCTCGCCGCGGTCCGCCCGCTGCTGCGCGGTCAGATCCATCGCATCGTCATCACCCGCGGACCGCGGGTCCTCCTCCGCCTCGGCACCGGGACCGCCCTGGCGCCCGTGCACGGCGCGATCCGCGACTCCGCGGGCCGCGCCGTGGGCCGCTACACGTTCGCGGTCGCCGGCGAGGCGCCGATCGTCGGCATCATCCAGGCGCTGACGGGCGCCGGGGTGAAGGTGCGCAGCGCCGGCGCCGAGCCGCCGGCCGGCGCGATCGCATCGCTTCCCGCCAGCGCCTTCCCGTCGGGTGCGCGGCGCATCTGGCTGACCGGCGGCGCCCCGGTCGCCTGCGCCGTCGGCCGCGCGCAGACGGCCGACGCGACGATCGCCGCGGTCGCTACGCGCCTGTACCGGATCGAGGCCACCGGCCCGACGACGCGGCGCGTCCTGCGCCACGTCGCCCGCGACCCCGGCTTCGTCGCCGCGGTGGCGCATGACGACCCAGTGGCGCTGCGCGCGGCGATCGTGCGCTTCTTCCGCACCCACTCGCTGCACGTGGTGCGCATCCGCGCCACGACCGCCGGCGGGCGCGTGATCGGCGACGTCGGCGGGCCGTTCGTGCTCGCGCCCGCTACCACCACCGTCAACGATCGCGGTGGCCGGCGGATCGGCCGCGTCACCCTCTCGATCCAGGACGACAGCGGCTACATGAAGCTCGTGCAGCGCTTCACCGGCGCGACCGTCGCCATGCGGACGCCGGCGGGCGTGGTCCCGGGGAGCGCGCCGGTGAGCGGCGCCCCGGCGTTCACCTTCACCGCGGCGGCGTTCCCGGAGGGCCCGCTCACGGTGCAGCTGCTCGGCTAGGCCGCCTGCGCGCCGTGCTCGGAGATGCGCCGCAGCTTGGCCAGGCACTCGCGCAGCACGCGCGAGACCTGCATCTGGCTGATGCCGATCCGCTGGCCGATCTGCTCCTGGGTGAGGTCCTCGGAGTAGCGCAGGTGCAGGACCAGCCGGTCGCGGTCGGAGAGCACGCTCATGAGCCGGCCGAGCACGGCCCGCTGCTCGGCGCGGACGAAGCCCGGCTCCGAGGTGCCGATGCGCTCGCCGATCGTGGCGCCCTGCTCGGCGTCCTCGCGCGCCGGCGCGTCCAGCGAGCCGATCCGGTGCGCCCGGCCGGCCTGCAGCGCGTCGAGCACGTCCTCGTCGCTGACCTGCAGCCGCGCGGCGATCTCGCCCACTGTCGGCTTGCGCAGCAGCTCGCGCTCGAGGCTGACGATCTCGCGGTCGACGGCGAGCGTCAGGTCCTGCAGGTCGCGCGGCACGTGGACCATCCACGTGCGGTCGCGGTAATGGCGCTTGATCTCGCCGACGATCGTCGGCACCGCATATGACGAGAACGCGCGCCCGCGGGAGATGTCGAAGCCGTCGACCGCCTTCACGAGGCCCAGGCAGGCGACCTGGAAGACGTCGTCGAACGGCTCGTCGCGCCGCAGGTAGCGCGCCGCGAGGCTGCGGGCGAGGGGCATGAAGCGCTCGACGAGCAGGTCGCGGTCGACAGGGTCGCCATGATCGGCGTAGCGCGTGAAGAGCTCCTGCTCCTCACGCAGCCGCTCGTGGTTGGCGGCGCACGCGGCCATGGGGGTCGTCTGCCCTCTTGTGGGCGACCGAGAACACCCCCATGTTGCTTTCGAACCGCGAGCCCGGCGAGTACGCGACTTCCGGCACGGGGTACACGAACGAGCGTGCCGCGCTCGATCTGGAACGGCGCCGTCTCCTTCGCGGGCGTCGACGTCCCCGTCAAGCTCTTCGGGGCGACCGACCCCCAGAGCATCCAGTTCCGCGAGCTGCACGCTCCCGACGAGGGCGAGATCGCCCATCACCTCGTCGATGCCGACGGGAAGGAGGTCGACCGCGACGACGTGGCCAAGGGCTTCGAGGTCCGCGCCGGCGAGTTCGTGGTCCTCGACGACGAGGAGATCCGCGCCGCGACCGCGCCGAAGCGCAAGACGGTCGACATAGAGCAGTTCGTCCCCGCCGACCAGATCGACCCCGACGTCTACGACCGCCCGTACTACCTGGGGCCACAGGACGGCGGCGAGGAGGCCTACGCGGTGCTGGCCGCCGCCCTTGAGCGGACCGGCCGCGTCGGCGTCGGGCGGGTCGTTCTGCGCTCGCGCGAGCAGCTCGTGGCCGTGATGGTCCGCGAGCGCGTGCTGCGGATGCACACGATGCGCTTCGCCGACGAGCTCGTCGATCCGGGGAAGGTCGACCTCCCGCGGCTGCGCAAGCCGGACAAGCGCATGCTCGAGATGGCCGAGCGCCTGGTCGACGGCCTGTCGGCGCCCTGGAAGCCCGGCAAGTACCGCGACACCTACCGCGACCGCGTCCTGGCGCTGGTCGGCAAGAAGGCCAAGGGCGAGGAGATCGACGTCTCGAGGGCGCAGGCGCCCGAGCCGAGCGACGACCTCATGGCCGCGCTCGAGGCCAGCTTGCAGGGGTCCGCGAAGCGCTGATGGCCAAGCCGCGCTCGCTGTGGACGGGGTCGATCAGCTTCGGACTGGTCAACGTCCCGGTGTCGCTCGTGGCCGCCACGCGCGACCGCGACCTGCACTTCCGCCAGATCCACGCCACCAAGCACGAGCCGCTGAGCATCTCCTACGTCTGCACGAAGGAGGACAAGCCCGTCGACTACTCCGAGATCGCGCACGGCTACGACACCGGCGAGGGCTACGTGATGCTCACCGACGACGAGCTCGCCGCCGCCCAGCCCGAGAAGACGCGGACGATCGACATCCGGGAGTTCGTCGACCTCGCCGAGATCGACCCCATCCTCTTCGACCACCCCTACTACCTCGTGCCGGCGGGGGAGGGCGAGGGACCGCTGCGCGCCTACCGGCTGCTCGCCGACGTCATGGCCGGCGAGGAGAAGGTCGCGATCGGGCAGTTCGTCCTGCGCACCAAGGAGTACCTCGTCGCCGTACGGGCCAAGGACCGGCTCCTGGCGCTGACCACCATGCTCTTCCGGCAGGAGGTCCGGCCGGCGAAGGCCCTCGGCGTGCCGGTGCGCAAGCGCCCGGGCAAGGAGAAGATCGACCAGGCGGCGGCGCTCGTGGAGGCGCTGGCGGCCGACTTCGACCACGCCGGCTACAAGGACCGCTACCGCGACCAGCTGCGCAAGGTGGTCAAGGCCAAGGAGAAGGGCGAGACGATCGAGGCGCCCCCCAAGCCCGAGGAGCCCGGCGTGCCGCCGGACCTCATGGAGGTCCTCAAGGCCAGCCTCGACGAGGTCAGGGCCGGCTCGCGATAGCGCGCGGTCAGGCGTCGAGGTAGAGCGCGAACTCCCAGGGGTGAGGGCGCAGGCGCACGTCGTCGACCTCGCCGCGCTTGTGGTCGATGTAGGCCGCGAGCAGGTCGTCGGTGAAGACGCCGCCGGCGGTCAGGAACTCGTGGTCGGCCTCGAGTGCGTCGAGGACGCGGTCCAGGGAGGTCGGGACCTGCGCGATCTGCGCCTGCTGCTCGGGCGCGAGCTCGTAGAGGTTGGCGTCGACCGGGTCGGGCGGCTCCAGGCCGCGCCGGATCCCGTCGAGGCCGGCCATGAGCAGGGCCGAGAAGGCCAGGTACGGGTTGGCGCTGGGGTCGGGGGAGCGGAACTCGACGCGCTTGGCCTTCGGGCTCTTGAAGTAGACCGGGATGCGTACCGCGGCCGAGCGGTTGCGCTGCGAGTACAGCAGGCTCACCGGGGCCTCGTAGCCGGGCACGAGGCGCTTGTAGGAGTTGGTGGTCGGCGCGCAGAAGGCCAGCAGCGCCGGGGCGTGGGCGAGCAGGCCGCCGACGTAGTGGCGCGCCGTCTCGGACAGCAGCGCGTAGGCGCCGGCGTCGAACATGATGGTCTCGCCGTTCTTCCACAGGGACATGTGCGTGTGCATGCCCGAGCCGTTCTCCTCGAAGATCGGCTTGGGCATGAAGGTCGCCACCTTGCCCGCCTGCCGGGCGACGTTGCGCGCCACGTACTTGTAGAGCTGCATGACGTCGGCCATGCGCAGCAGCGGCTGGAAGCGCAGGTCGATCTCGGCCTGGCCGGGGCCGCCGACCTCGTGGTGGTGGACCTCGACCTCCACGCCCATGCGCTCGAGCGTCAGCGTCATGCGGCCGCGCAGGTCGGCCAGGCTGTCGAGCGGCGGGGCGGGGAAGTAGCCCTGCTGGGAGCGATTGGTGTAGCCGAGGTTCGGCAGGGCGCCGTCGCCGTTGCGGCCGAAGCCGGCGCCCGCGTTCCAGAAGCCCTCGGGCGAGTCGACCTCGTAGAAGCCGCGGTGCGCCTCCTGGCCGTAGGCGACGTGGTCGAAGATGTAGAACTCGGCCTCGGGGCCGAAGTAGGCGGTGTCGGCGATGCCGGTCGACGCCAGGTGCTGCTGGGCCTTGTAGGCGACGTTGCGGGGGTCGCGCGAGTAGCGCTCGCCGCTGATCGGGTCGCGCACGTCGCAGACCATCGACAGCGTCGGGAACTCGTGGAACGGGTCGATGAGCGCGGTCGCCGGGTCCGGCACGAGCAGCATGTCGGACTCGTTGATCTCCTGGAAGCCGCGGATCGACGAGCCGTCGAAGCCGGCGCCCTCGGTCAGCAGGCCCTCGCCGAGCTCGCGCGCGGCGACGGCGAAGTGCTGCCAGGTGCCGGGCAGATCGGTGAACTTGAGGTCGACGAGCGCGACCTGGTGCTGGTCGGCGAAGGCCACGACGTCGTCGGGCGTCGGCGCGGCGTCCGCCGAGACCGGCATGGCCAGTGGGGGGCCGGGCGGGAACGTTCTCCCCTCCCTGGGCTCGTTCATCAGGGACAAGGCGATCGACTCCTCTTCTCAGCGCGTACTGCCGCGTGACGCTATGCCCGTGGCCGCCGCGGTGCTTTGGCCCTACGGTCCAACTGCGCTGGCCAACCGGTCCAGCCGCGCTCTCAGGGGCGTCGTAGGGTCCACTCAGCAGACTCACAGGAAACGCTCCGATACTCCTGACCATGGGCGTAGGAACCAACGGACACCACCGCGTGCTCGTCGTCGACGACGAGCCGAACATCGTCGACGTCGTCAGCATGGCGCTGCGCTTCCAGGGCTTCTCGGTCGAGTCGGCCGCAAGCGGCGCCGAAGCGATCAGCGCGGTCGGCTCCTTCCATCCGCATCTCATCGTCCTCGACGTGATGCTCCCCGACATGGAGGGCTTCGAGGTCGCGCGGCGCCTGGGCGCGCAGCACGCGCGCGTCCCGATCATCTACCTCACCGCGCGCGACGCGACCGAGGACAAGGTCCGCGGGCTCTCGCTGGGCGGCGACGACTACGTGACCAAGCCGTTCAGCCTCGAGGAGCTGGTCGCCCGCATCCGCTCGATCCTGCGCCGCACCGGCCTGGCCGAGCCCGAGACCAGCCGCCTGGTCTTCGAGGACATCGAGCTCGACGAGGACGCCCACGAGGTCCGACGCGGCGACGCGATCGTCGACCTCACGGCCACCGAGTACCGGCTGCTGCGCTACCTCATGCTCAACCCACGCCGCGTGCTGACCCGCGCCCAGCTGCTCGAGCACGTCTGGGAGTACGACTTCGGCGGCGACGCGCGCGTTCTCGAGACCTACATCAGCTACCTGCGCAAGAAGCTCGACGCCCATGGGCCGTCGCTCATCCACACCGTGCGCGGGGTCGGCTACGCGTTGCGCCAGCCGCGAACGTGATGGTCTCGCTGCGGTCGCGGCTGTTGGCGGCGGTGCTGGTCATCGCCGCCTTCGGCCTGCTGCTCGTCGGCGCGGTGACGTACGCCGAGCAGCGCTCGTTCCTCTACGACCGCGTCGACCAGCAGCTGCGCGACGGCATCGCCTTCGCCGGGCACCAGCTCGAGCAGCCGTACAACCGCGACGACCGGCAGGGGCCGCCGATGCCCCGCGGCGGGCCGAGCTTCGGGCTGCCGCCGGGCAGCTACGTCCAGAAGCGCGACGCGAACGGCACCGTGCTGCGCTCCCAGACGATCGAGACGCTCGGCCAGCAGGTGACCGCGCGCCCGGCGCTGCCGTCCACGCTGAAGCTCGACCACATCATCACCGTGAAGGGTCAGACGGGCGCGGACACGCGCTATCGCGTCCTGGCCCAGCGCGATCCGCGCGATGCCACGATCAACGTCGCCGCAGTCCCGCTGCGCTCGACCGACGACAACCTCGACCGGCTCCTCGTCGTCCTCGCGCTGGTCATCGCCGGGGTCCTCGTGCTGCTCGGAGTGGTCTCCTGGTTCGTCGTGCGCGTCGGGCTGCTGCCGCTCGATCGCATGGGTCACACCGCGCGCGCGATCGCCGGCGGCGACCTGTCGCATCGCGTCGAGTCGACCGATCCGCGCAGCGAGGTCGGGCGCCTTGGCATCGCGCTCAACGCGATGCTCGACCGGCTGGAGCGGGCGTTCGGCGAGCGCGAGGCCAGCGAGGACCGGCTGCGCCGGTTCCTCGCCGACGCCTCGCACGAGCTGCGCACGCCCCTGGCCTCGATCCGCGGCTACGCCGAGCTGTTCCGCATGGGCGCGGCGCGCGAGCCGGCCGACGTCGAGAAGGCGATGCGGCGCATCGAGGAGGAGGCGGCGCGGATGGGCGTGCTCGTCGAGGACCTCCTCACGCTCGCGCGGCTCGACGAGGTCGCGGCGGCGCCGCACGTCCGCGTCGACCTCGGCGCGATCGTGCGCGACGCCGTCGACGACGCGCGCGCGACCGCGCCCGAACGCGAGATCGACGCGGCGGTCGACGGGCCGGCGTTCGTGCTCGGCGACGCCGACCAGCTGCGCCAGGTCCTGGGCAACCTCATGCGCAACGCCCTCGTGCACACGCCGCCGGGCACGCAGATCCAGGTGAGCGTCCGCCAGCTCGGCGACGACGTGCGCTTCGAGGTGCGCGACCACGGGCCGGGGCTTCCGCCCGGCGACCCCGCAGCGCTCTTCGAGCGCTTCTGGCGCTCCGAAGGCGGCCGCGAGCGTGGCAAGGGCGGCGCCGGGCTGGGACTGGCGATCGTCTCGGCGATCGTCGACGCCCACGGCGGGCAGGTCGAGGCGGCCGACGCGCCGGGTGGCGGTGCGAGCTTCGTCGTGCGGCTTCCGGCCGCCTAGAGCCGGCCGGGCAGGCCGAACCGGGCGTGGAGCTCGGGCACGCGCCAGATCGTCATGTCGGAGATGCGGTCGCCCTCGAGGGTGAGGACGGCGATGCCGTGGGCCATGTAGGCGTGCTCGTCGTCGTCCCAGAGGTAGTGGGCGAAGGCGGGCTGGCCGTTGGCGCTCGTGGGAAGGATGCGCCAGCGGTAGTGGTCCTGCATCGGCACCGCGCGCAGGAAGGCGGCGACCGCGTCCTGGCCGTGGAACCACGTGGGCTCGGGCGGCATCGCCATGACCGCGTCCTTGGTGAGCCGGGCGGCGAGCGCCTCGACGTCGGCGCGCTCCCAGGCGTCGACGTAGCCCTGGACGATCTCGCGCAGGCCGTCCTCGCCGAGCGAGCGCAGCGTGGCCTGCTGGGTCTGCTCGGGCAGCTTGCGCTCGACGGTCTTGTGCGCGCGCTGCAGCGCGCTGTAGACCGCCTCGGGCGTGGTCTGGAGCGCGTCGGCGACCTCGGCGCCGGAGAACCCGAGCACGTCGCGAAGGATGAGGACGGCGCGCTGCAGCGCCGGCAGGTGCTGCAGGGCGGCGATGAAGGCCAGCTCGACGCTCTCGCGCTGCTCGTAGCGGGCGGCTGGGCTGGGGTAGGGCTCGACCCACACCGACTCCAATAGCGGCGGGTCGTGGGGCGCATGGGGATCGGCGGTCGCCGGGCCGTAGTCGATCGGCAGGACGCGCGCGGGGCGGCGCTCGATCGCCCGCAGGGAGGCGTTGGTGGCGATCGTGTAGAGCCACGAGCGCAGCGAGCTGCGGCCCTCGAAGCGATGCAGGCCGCGCCACGCGCGCAGCAGCGCCTCCTGCAGCGCGTCCTCGGCGTCCTGGATCGAGCCGAGCATCCGGTAGCAGTGGGCGGCGAGCTCGGAGCGGTAGGGGCCGACGAGGTCGGCGAACGCGGCCTCGTCGCCCCCGCGGGCCGCGGACAGGAGCTCCTGCTCGCTCAGGCCCACGGGGCCCGCCCGTCCGGGAGGTTCCGCGCCCAGTGGGACTGTGGACGGGGGTGTGGTAACTCCTTCTGGCGCCAGAAGGCGATCTCGCCGCCCGCCTCCGAGGCGACGACGCTGCGCCATCCGGCCGGCCCCTCGCGGGGCTCGACGAGGACGCGCGCGCCGAGCTCGGTGGCGCGGGCGGTCGCGTGGTCGACGCAGTCGACGGCGACGTAGGGCAGCCACAGCGGCCGCGGCGTCGGGCACTCGACGATCCCACCGCCGACGTCGCCCGCGACCCCCAGCGCCAGGTAGGAGCCCGCCGTGGTGACGACGGGCTCCGGACGCCAGCGCAGGAGCTCGGAGTAGTACTCGCTCGCCTGCGTGAGATCGGGGGTGTGCAGCTCGAGGTGCACGATGTGGCCGGCCATCATCACACCGCGTCCTCGATGGCGGGGACGGCAGTGGCCAGCGCCGGAGCCGCCTGGCGCCGCCGCGCGGGCAGCGCGAGCCCGACGACCGCTCCGAGGAGCGAGAGGCCGGCGGCGACGAGGATCGCCGGCGTGAAGCCGTCGACGAACTGGGCGGCCGATGCATAGCCGCCGGCGCCGCCGAAGACCGCGACCGCGAGCGCGATGCCGAACACGCCGCCGAGCTCGCGCATCATGCTGTTGGCGCCCGCGGCCTTGCCGATGGCGTCGTCGCCGATCGATCCGACGACCGAGTTCTGCGCGGCGGGGATGGCCATCGAGACGCCGACGCCGGCGACGATGAACGGGACCAGCAGCTGCGAGTAGGCCATGCCGGGCTCGGCGATGAGCGCCACCCACGTCAGGCCCGCGGCCTGCAGCGCCAGGCCGGTGACCATCAGCGGGCGCTCGCCGATCTTGTCGGCGAGGGCGCCCGCGATCGGCGCGACGGTCAGGAAGGTCGCGGTCCACGGGATGAGCCGCAGGCCCGCGCCGAGGGCGTCGTAGCCCAGGGCGGTCTGCAGGAGCTGGGCGAAGAAGAACACCGCCGCGAACAGCGCGGCGAAGGTCAGGTAGATGGCGGCGTTGCCCGCCGAGAAGGCGCGGTTGCTGAAGAACCGCATCGGCAGCATCGGCTCGCGGGCGCGCCGCTCCCAGGCGACGAAGCCGGCCACGAGGACGACGCCGGCGACGAGCGCGCCGATGACCTCGGGGCTGCCCCAGCCGACCTGGTTGCCGCGCACGAGGCCCCAGACGAAGCCAAGCGCGCCCAGCGTGATCAGGGCCAGGCCGCGGATGTCCAGGCCGGTGTCGGGACCGTGGCTCTCGTCGAGCCTGGTCAGCACGAACGGGATCGAGAGCAGGCCGATCGGGACGTTGATCCAGAAGATCCACTGCCAGGCGAGGCCGTTGACGATCGCGCCGCCGACGAGCGGGCCGCTCGCGACGGCCAGGCCGGTGATGGCGCTGAAGATGCCGATCGCCGCGCCGCGCTTCTCGGGCGGGAAGGCCGCGCTGAGCAGCGCGAGCCCGAGCGGCATGATCAGGGCCGAGCCGGCGCCCTGGACGGCGCGCGAGGCGATCAGCCAGCCGACGTCGGGCGCCAGCGCGCTGGCGGCGGATGCGGCGGCGAAGAGCCCGAGGCCGATCGCGTAGAGCCGGCGGCGGCCGAAGCGGTCGCCGAGGGCGGCGGCCGTGATCAGCAGGACCGCGAAGCTCAGGTTGTACGCGTTGACCGTCCACTCGAGCTGCTCGACGGTCGCGTGAAGGTCGATGCGGATGGTGCTCAGGGCGGTCGACACGACGAGGGTGTCGAGAGCCGCCATCAGCGACCCGATCGCCGTCAGCACCACCACCCATTTCGTCTTTGACATCTCAGCCTCCTGGTTTGCGTGGTTTGGAGGTTGAGATCCGGCAGGCGGCCGGAATCCATCGGGCGAGGTCCCAGATCTCTCTCAGGGTGCTCCCACCGGGCTCCGACGTGCCTGGCCGAGCCTTGCTGCATGGCCGACATCGACGTCGTGGTCCCCGTCTACAACGAGCAGGCGGGGCTGGAGCGCAGCATCCGCAACCTGCATCGCTACCTGCGCACGCAGCTGCCGTTCACGTGGCGCATCGTCATCGCCGACAACGCCAGCACCGATGCCACGCCGGCGATCGCCGGCGCGCTGGCGCGCGAGCTGCGCGGGGTGGAGGTGCTGCGCCTGGAGCGCAAGGGGCGCGGGCTGGCGTTGCGCGAGGCGTGGTCGCGCAGCGATGCGCGGGTGGTCTGCTACATGGACGTCGACCTCTCGACGGACCTGCGCGGGCTGCTGCCGCTGGTGGCGCCGCTGCTGTCCGGGCACAGCGATGTGGCGATCGGCAGCCGGCTGGCGCGCGGGGCGCGCGTGGTGCGCGGGCCCAAGCGCGAGCTCATCTCGCGCTCGTACAACCTGCTGCTGCGAGGGGTGCTGCGCGCGCGGTTCTCCGATGCGCAGTGCGGGTTCAAGGCGGTGCGCCGGGAGGTGGCCGAGTCGCTGCTTGCCGATGTGCGCGACGACGGCTGGTTCTTCGACACCGAGCTGCTCGTGCTGGCCCAGCGCCGCGGGCTGCGGATCCACGAGGTCCCGGTGGACTGGGTCGACGACCCCGACTCTCGCGTGGACATCGTGCGCACGGCCGTGGACGACCTGCGCGGCGTGGCGCGGCTGGCGACGGCCAGGCCGGTGGCGCGCTTCATGTCGGTGGGCGTGGCGAGCACGTTGGCCTACGCGGTGCTCTACCTGCTGCTGCACGGCCCTCTGGGGGCGGTGGGGGCGAACGCCCTGGCGCTCGCGCTCACCGCGGTCGGCAACACGGCGGCGAACCGGCGCCTGACCTTCGGCGTGCGCGGGCGGGCGGGGGTGCTGCGCCACCACGCACGCGGGGCTCTGGTCTACGTCCTGACCCTGGGGCTGACCACGGCGTCGCTGGCGAGCCTGCACCGGATCGACGCGTCGCCCCCGCGGGGCATCGAGCTGGCGGTCCTGGTGGCCGCGAGCGTCCTTGCGACCGTGAGCCGCTACGTCGCGCTGCGGTCGTGGGTGTTCGCCGCGGCGCGGCGGCGCGGGGTGGCCGCGATCGAGCGGCCGCAGCTCGAGGCCAGCGGGCGCTGAGTCGTCCGCGCGGCCGCTTCGCTCCGCCGGGACGGCCAAGACGTATGTCTGGGCCATGACGCAATGCGCGTTCGTCGTCGGACGTGGCTTGATTCGATATCTAAGGATGTGATATCTATCCTTTGACATCGAATGAAGGAGGCCGTCATGTCCGCCACGACCAACGCTTCGCATCGCCCGCCGCTCGCGATCCTCGTCGCCCTCGCGCTGGGCGTCCTTCTTGCCGCTCTGGACCAGACGATCGTCGCGACCGCGCTTCCGACCGTCGCCGGCGACCTCGGTGGGCTGAGCGACCTCGCGTGGGTCGTGACCGCCTACCTCGTCGCCGAGACCGTCTCGATGCCGCTCTACGGCAAGCTCGGCGACGTCCTCGGGCGCAAGCGCGTCCTCATCGCCGCGATCGTGCTGTTCCTCGCCGGCTCCGCGCTTTCGGGCCTGTCCACCTCGATGACCGAGCTCGCCGCGTTCCGCGCGCTGCAGGGCCTGGGCGCCGGCGGCCTCATCGTGACCGCGATGGCGGTCATCGCCGAGCTCGTAGAGCCGCGCCGGCGCGCGCGGTACATGGGCATGATCGGCAGCGTCTTCGCCGTCGCCAGCGTCGCCGGGCCGCTCGCGGGCGGCCTGCTCGTCGACCAGCTCTCGTGGCGCTGGATCTTCTACGTCAACCTGCCGGTCGGCGCCGCGGCACTCGCCGTCATCTCGGCCAAGCTGCCCAAGCCGGCGCTCGGCGAGCGGCGTCCCATCGACGTTGCCGGCGCCGCGCTGCTCACCGTCGCCGCCGCGAGCACCGTGCTCGTGTCGTCGTGGGGCGGGACGCGGTACGCGTGGGGCTCGCCGACGATCCTCGCCCTCGGCGCGATCGCCGTCGCCGCGGCCGCGGCCTTCGTGGCCCGGGAGCGCCGTGCGGCCGATCCGGTGCTGCCGCTGTCGCTGTTCGCGGCCCGGCCTTTCTGGTCGGCCGGCCTGAGCGGGTTCCTCGTCGGCGTGTCGATGTTCGGCGCCGTGACCTTCCTGCCGCTCTACCTGCAGGTCGTCGACGGGGCGAGCGCGACCACGGCCGGGCTGCGGATGCTGCCGTTCGTCATCGGGGCGATGCTGGCCAACTCGATCTCCGGCAAGCTCATCGGCAAGGCGGACCACTACAAGCCCTACCCCGTCGCCGGCGCCGGCCTGATGGCGGGCGGGATGCTGCTGCTCTCGCGGCTGGACAGGCACTCGTCGCCGGTCGCCGTGGCGCTGATCATGGTCGTCATCGGGATCGGGATCGGCCTCGTCATGCAGGTGGTGATCCTCGTTGCCCAGAACCACGCGCCGCGGCGCCACATCGGCGTCGCGACGTCGACGGTGACCTTCGCCCGCTCGATCGGCGCCACGATCGGCGTGGCGATCTTCGGCGCGATCTTCGCCGCGCGCCTGACGGCCGAGCTTGCGTCGTCGAGCGCGGCGGCTCAGCGGGTCGCGGGCGCGGGCGCGCGGCTGGATCCCGAGCAGGTCCGCGCGCTTCCGGCGAGCGTCCGGATCGACGTCATCGACGCGTTCACCCGGGCCCTGCACGTGACCTTCCAGGTCGGCGCCGGGTTCGCCGCGGTCGCGCTGCTGGCGGTGCTGCTGCTCCCGCGTGCGCTGCACGCGGGCGAGCCCGGGACCGCCGGCACGCAGGGCGCGGCGCCGGTGAGTGCGTGAACGCGAAGGAGGGCGCCCGCCTGTCCCGAAGCGGGCGCCCTCCGTTGCTGCGCCGCGTCGTGCGCTACGACGCGATCGCGGCCAGGGCGCCGGCCTTGCCGCCGAGGTCGTAGAGGGTGATCGTCGAGCTCCCGCTCGTGATCGTCACCTTCTTGCCGACCTGCTCCACGGCGGCCATGACCTTCGAGCTGCCGACGCGGCCATCGGTGGACCCGAGCCCGTTGTTCGAGCTCGCGATGACCCAGCGGATCTGGCCGTTGCGGACGGCGTTGGCCAGCCATTGTGCGTTGACCTCGCTCTCGCGGCCGGAGAAGCCGCCGAGGCCGGCGACCTTGGCGCCCGACTGGATGATGGCGCTCGCGGCGCCCGTCTGGCTGGAGACCGCGATCGTGCCGCCGCCGTGGCGGGCGACGTATGCCAGCGCCTGCGTGAGCCCGGCGCTGTCGCCGCCGAAGGGGCCGCCGCCGAAGCCGCCGGCGACGGCGAGCGCATGGCCGAGGCACTGCTGACGATCCGGCTCGACTACGCCGACTTCGTCCAGGAGGACGCCGAGATGGTCGCCTTGCTGCGCCGCGCGCTGGCGTTGCTGCCGCCCGGCGACGGCGCCATCAGGGCATCCCTCGAGGGGTCGCTCGCAAACGAGGCGTTCTCCAGCATGCCCGATCGCGAGCGTCGGGAGATGGTCGCTCGGGCGCTCGCGATGGCGCGCCGGGTCCGCGATCCTGCGGCGCTCGCCTCCGTGCTGAGCACGCACTTGTGGATCCTCGCCCGCCCCCAGAGCGTCAGGGAGCGCCTCGCGATGGCGGACGAGCTCGTGGCGCTGGGCCGTGACGCCGACCTGCCGTACGCCGAGTGCGCCGGGCAGCGGGGGCGTTTCCTCGCGCTCGTCGAGCTCGGCGACATCGAGGCCGCCGACGCTGCGGTCGCCTCGGCGCGCGCGGCGGTGCGGACCATCTGGTCGCAGTGGACCGTCGGGTTCCTGGACACGGCCAGGGCGCTGATCGGCGGGCGATTGACCGACGCCGAAGCCGCGAACGCGCGAAGCCGCGAGGCGGCGCGCGAGACCCCA
>Ga0081540_1001000_pt1 | contig 25409 bp, 20 predicted proteins | sample TabmetS2T1R1_FD_71024 | JGI IMG/M metagenome (GOLD analysis project Ga0081540, IMG submission 71024) | Tabebuia heterophylla rhizosphere microbial communities from the University of Puerto Rico - S2T1R1 | ecosystem: Host-associated > Plants > Roots > Rhizosphere ... | reverse complement strand
TGCTCCTCAGCCACGACGACGGCGCCTACCTGGCCGCGAATCCCGGACTGGCCGGACCACCCGGCGAGGCGGTGCGGGTCGCGTTCACGGCGCTCTATCGCGCGACCGAGGCGGATGGGTGCATGAGCGCCGAGGCCCGGCTCTATCGGGCGCTCGCGGAGGCGCAGCTGGGGGATGAGGCCGCCGCGCAGAGGACGATCGGGGCAACGCTCGGTCCCGGCGGCCAGCTCGACCCCGCGAGGCTCGGCCCCACGGCGCTCCCGCTCCTCGAGGACGGCAGGTTCCAAGCGCTCCTTGACCGGTGGGGTCGCGGCGCGGCGGCCAGCCTCCGGCCTTGAGGAGCGGCTCAGCGGAGCGGAAGCTCGAACCCGAAGACCTCGAGCGCACCCTGCCGGAAGTCGAGGTCCGGGCTCCGGCGAAATCCGAGCTGCTCGTACATCCGCCAGGCCGTCTGCATCGCCCGCGTGGTGTGCAGCACCACGGCTGACCGGCCGAGCTCCCGCGCCCGCTGGATGCAGTGGTCGGTCAGGGCCTTGCCGATGCCCCGTCCCCGCGCGGCCGGAGCGACGGCGAGAAGGCGGATGCCCGCTGCGCCGACGCGCTGAGAGGCGGTCCCGCCCGAGGCGTAGCTCGCCATGTCCTCGATGAAGTCGGCGCTCCCCAGGAGCTCACCTCCCGGCGTGACGGCGGCGAGGACACGGATGGCCGGGTTGCGCACGCGGGCGGCGACGTCGCGCACCATCGCGTAGTAACCCGGCTGCTCGTCGGGTCCGGGCATTCCGGGGAGTGCCGCGTAGGCCTCGGCGACGAGGGCTCCGAGAGCTGGCAGCTCCTCCGCCCGGGCCAGCCGAATCTCGATGGGATGGGAGTCCATGACGTGAAGGAATATCGAGGGGGGCCAGCCGCTGTGGCTGGTCCCGCCCGCTCCTTATCCCGCGCCGTTGCTGCTTGCCGCGAGAAGGTGACGCCCCGGTGATCTTCCGGCAGCGACCTCGGTCCGGGGCTGCGTCGGGCCCGGCGAGGCCGTAGGACCTCGAGAAATGCGCGACCGGGCTCACGTGCGTGGACGGATCGTCCTGCTCGTCCTGGCTCTCGGCTGCACGCCCACGCCAGAGCGGGACCCGGGCGACGACTCCACGATGAGCTGCGAGGTGGAGTCGCCGAGCGAGGTGGGTGACTTGACCCTGCACGGTCAGAGTCGCTGCACGGCGACGCTGATCGGCTCGAGGGTCGCCCTGACTGCCGCCCACTGTCTCTGGCCGCCCTTCCGCGGCTCCGGCGAGGGTCTGGCGGTGGCGTTCGTCCGCGGGGAGAAGCGCCGGAGCTTTCCCGTGCGACGGGCTCGCTCGTTCGACCCCGAAGGCATGACCGCGTCGGACACCGGGCTGAACCGCGACGTTGCCCTGCTCGAGCTGGCGGACCCGGTACCTGCCTCGCTCGCAACCCCGCGCGCGCTGGCGAGCGAGCCGGTGACGATCGGCGCGCGGGTCACGATCGTGCGCAGGGGGACGTGCGAGCAGTCGGTCCAGGCTCGCTCGGTCTGGAGCTTCCATTTCGACCCCCTCGCGCGCGACCGAGCGCTCTGCCCCGGTGATTCGGGGGCCCCGCTCCTGGAGGGCACTCCGGCCGCGCCAGGGCCGATCGCGGCAGTCGCCTCGGGGTACGCGAGCACCTCCTGCGCGGCCGGCGCCCCTGACCAGATGCTCTACGGAGACGTCGCCCGCCTCGGTGCAGCCATCCGGGCGCAGCAGCTTGCGTGGCTCCGTGACCCTCCGCTGCGTGGCCAGCGGTAGGCGCTGCCGCCGCTCAGCGCACGATCTCGCCCATCCCGATCAGATTGCCTTCCGAATCCCGGAACCAGCAGGCGCGCTCGCCCTTGCCCTTGCTCGGATAATTTCCGTCGATCTCGGCGATCCCGTCGTGCGTCGCGAGTCCCGGGAAGTCGTACTCCTCCAGCGTCACGCCGCGCGCCCGTAGCGTCGCGGCCGCTTCCTCGATGTCGGCCACGGTGAAGCCGAACTGGGTGAAGGTCCCCTCCGACTTCCCGGCGGACTCATAGACCGCGAACTCGATTCCGTTCACGAGGTAGCGCAGGCCGCCGGGCCGCTCCTCCACCGGCTCCAGTCCCAGCTTGTCGGCGTACCAGGCGCGCGCTCGTCCGAGATCCTGGGCGGGCAGCCTGGCGGCACAGTGCTTGAACTCGATCATGGCGTCAGCTCCGTGTTGAGCTGGACCACCCTGCTCACCGGAGCGTGGGATTGCCACTCGCTTGTGGCGAAGCGTGCTGGTCCTGACGCCTACGGTGTGGCGCCCGTGCGTGAAGCGTCGAGGCCGTAGGCCCGCCGGAGCAGCTCCTCCGCGGTCAGCCCGGAACGCCGTGCCGCCTCGACGTCGAGCCCCAGGCCATGACCGCGCCCCCGGCCGCGGATGCGCACGGTCTCACCCTCGACGACGCCGTCGGTCGGGCATCCCTGGAGGCGCAGGGCCGCTCGGACTCGCTCGCACGGGATCCGCTCGATGCCGGTCGGATGGGTGACGGCGACAGTCCGGCCATCTCCGGAGAAGCGCTGCACGTCGCCGAGCGCCGCGCGCACCTCGGCGGTCGGGCGCCGGACCTCCCACGGCTCGTCGCCACCGCGGAAGTAGGGAAGCCAGCGATCCGTCGGCAGGTCCGGCAGTGCGAGCGCCTGACGGACCTCGGCCCTCGGCGCGGCAGTCCCGAGGAACGCCTGACAGTGGGTGGTGTCGCAGAGCGGCCGCCCGGAATGCCGCTCGATCCGCGCGTCGTGCGCGACGACCCTCGCCAGGGCAAGCGCGGCCTCTCCGCTCAGGCTTGCGTGCTCCGCCGCGAGGACCCCCGCGACGTAGGAGGCGAGCGACGTTTGGAAGATCACCTCCGAGCCTCGCCGGGCCCGGGCCTCGCGGGGCGTCGTCCCTGCCTCGGGCGGTCGTTCAGGCAGTGGCCGGAAGGAAAACATGCCGGCGTAGGGACGTGGCTTGCTTCCGGCGACGCGGACGAGCCACGGCCCGCCGGCACAGAGGATGGCTCCGCCTCCGAGCGCGCTCCGGAGCGACTGCCATCCGGAGGGCAGCTCCTCGATCCCGTCGGCGCCGAGCCGCACGGCGCGTCCACCGCACAGGACGTTCACCCGCTCCGAGCCCACGAGCCCGAAGACCTGGACCTCGACGGCCGAGTCGGCGCGGGCGCGGGGAGGCACGGCCGTCCGGGGGTCGCTCACGAGAACCCGATCGTCGTCGACGTGAACCACGAGGTCCGCACCGGCTCTCGGTGGTGTCCCCCCGGCTGCGACCTCGATCCGCACGGCGTCGGCGAGCGTGCGCGCCGTGGGGGCGGCCGTCGCGTGGATCGGGAAGTCCTCGCCCGCGAGCACCTCCCCCGAGTGGCGCGAGAGCACGAGGAGCCGCTCCCCGCTCCTCGCCGTGCCCCCGTCGGCCGCTCGCGCAGGGAAGCCACCGAGCCCGAGCGCCAGGGCGGCCCAGCTCACGAAGGCGAACGTGTGAAGGCAGCTCACGGCGGCGTCAGCCGTGCAAACCGAGCACCGGATGAAGCTCGGTGCAAGATCGCCCATCCGCGGCGATCCGCCCGCATCCGCGAGGGCCTTACGACGCCGGACGCACCAGCCGGCGCGTGGGCCGGCCGTCCTGCTTCGTGCGCCGGAAGTCATCCGTGCGCGCCGGCAGCGAGACGAAGTCGCACATCTCACAGAGGCGGCTGTAGATGCGCTCGCCGATGCGCTCCACCAGAAGCTCCTCGCGCTCCTCCAGCGCCTGCGCCGGCGCCTGGAAGCCGCGTGGGCCGGGGGAGGGCGCTCGTTCGCGCTCGAGCGAGAAGTTGGTGGCCACGATGGTGGTGAGCCCGGAGTTGTAGCGGCGGGCGATCAGCTCGTCGAGCGTCTCCATCTCGAACGGGCTGCCGCGGCCGCGGCCCAGCTCGTCGATGGCCAGCACGTCCGCGTCGACCAGCCGGGCGATGATCTCCCCACCGCTCTTCCCGGCGTTGAACCCGCGCCGGATGTCGGCGAAGAGCAACGAGATCTCCCGGTACTGCGCCGAGGCGCCCCGCTCCAGCACGAGGTGCCGCAGCGTTGCCGACAGGAGGTGCGTCTTCCCCGAGCCGACCCGCCCGGCGATGACGAACCCGCGCGCCGGCCGGTCGCGGCGCCACTCCTGCGCCACCGAGCGAGCCACGCTCAGGGCCTGCTCCAGCGCCGCGGTCTTCTCCTGATCGTCGCCCTTGGCCCGGAAGGTGGAGAAGCTGCTCGTGGCGTGATGGGCGGGAATGCCCACCTGCGCGAAGGTCGCGACCCGCTGCGCGAGCAGCCGGCACACGCACGCCGAAAGCGCCTCGTAGCTCTTCACCCCCACCTTCTTGCTGAACTCGACCTGGCGCGAGGTGTAGACGAAGCCCCGGCCCGCGCAGTGGGCGCAGGGCTCGCGGCAACTGCACACCCGCGCCACGGCCCGCGCGCGCCGCCCCTCGCCATCACCCGGTCCGGGCTGGACTTCCGCCTCGACCCGATAGCCGTCACCGCGGCACTCGGGGCAGCTAGAGGAGGTGGCGAGGGCTTCCATGTCGTCGTAGGGCCTCAGTCGCGACGTCCCCAGATGCGTGGCGAGCTGCCGCGCAGTGCTCGGGATCGAGGAATCGCGTCGTGTACCACTTCGCAACGCTCGTTGCGCAAGAACGACATGCGCTCCGTCATCCGCGCGATCGCGAACACGCGTTCCACAGGATGCCCACCAGTTTCAGACACCATCCTCTCCTTCCGCGACTCGCGCGCCGATGTTGCGCAGCTTCCAGGCCTCGATCTCGGCGTCCACTTCCGGGCGGCACGCGCGGAGCGAGCGCGGCGCGGCCCCCGCCGGACCGTTCCACCGGGCCCGCTCGGCCGCGCGCAACAGCCCACGTGCGACCACCTCCAGCGGCACGCCCTCCTGCGACCACCGTCCCAGGAGCTCACGGTCCAAGGCGCCGAGCGCCAGGCCGCGCCCTCGCACCACGGCGAAGAGCACTTCCACCTGCTCGGCGAAGGTCGAGGTGGGCGGAAGGAGACTCATTCCGCACCTTGGGTGGAGCAGACGACCAGCCGAGGGGTGGGCCAGGTTGACCTCCCATCAGGAGGTTGAGGATGATGGCGCTGCAACTCCGAAGAATTTCTCAACACGATCAATGGCTTGCCCGCTCGCCCGCAGTCTCGACATCGCGCCTGGGCACAAGGGTCCGGAGTCACCTTCCACATGCGACGCTCCCTCGTCCTTCTTCTGACGCTTCCCATGTTCGCGCATGCGGCCGACACGGCTCGTGCGCCGAAGGAGCAGACGCTCGGAAAGAAGCAGGAGACGACGCTCGACACGTCGCTCGCCGGCGACATCACGCGCAAGAAGGAGGACACCGGCGGCGCCGCGCTCGAGTACGACCAGTTCCAGCTCGGCGTGGAGCGGCAGATCAACGACAAGCGCCACGCGCAGATCGATTCGCTCCAGCGGATCATCGAGCTGTCCGGTGATTCGAAGGAGACGCCGGATCTCCTCTTCCGCCTCGGCGAGCTCTACTTCGAGGAGGCGCGCGACTACTTCTTCCAGGCGAACCGCAAGGACGACGATCTGATCCGCGGGCTCGCGACCAAGGACGTCGCGCTGCAAGAGAAGGCCAAGAAGGAGAAGACCGCGCTGATGGTCCAGCGCGACGCCAACGCGAAGCTCGCGGTCAACCAGTACACCCAGATCGTCCAGAAGTACCGGGACTACCCGCGCACCGACGAGGTGCTCTTCTTCCTCGCCCACAACCTGATGGACCTGAACGAGGAGAAGAAGGCCCTCATCGCCTACGGCAAGCTGGTGAAGGACTACCCGAAGTCGCGCTTCGTCCCCGACGCGTACCTGGCCTTCGGCGAGTACTACTTCAACAACAGCAAGGGGCGCCGCGACTGGCTGCTCAAGGCCCTCGAGGCCTACAAGTCCGCGGCCAACTACCCCGAGAGCGCGATCTATGGCTTCGCCCTGTACAAGCAGGGCTGGTGCCATTTCAACCTCACCGACTACGCGCGGGCGATGGACCTCTTCAAGGCCACCGTCCTCTATGGCGAGTTCACCGGTGGCGCGGCGCTGGAGAAGCAGGGCGGTTCGAAGGGCAAGAGCACGCTCATCCGTGAGGCTCGTAACGACTACGTCCGCGCCTACGAGCGTGCTGGCCTGCTGCCGCAGAACGCCAAGGAGAACTTCAGCACCGTCGCCAGCAACCCGGACGATCGGTTCGGGATGATGGAGCTGCTGGCCAACCTCTATTACGACGCCGGCAAGGACACCGAGGCGGCGCTGGCCTACAGCTTCCTGATCAAGGAGAAGCCGCTGATCGCCAAGACGCCCGACTGGCAGAGCCGCATCGTCGACTGCGTGCTGCGCGCCGGGAACAAGAAGCAGACCGTCGCCCAGATCCGCAAGCTGGTGAAGGTCATCGGCGACGTGGAGGCAGCGGGCAACGTCAAGACCGACGCGGACAAGAAGCACATGGCCTCTGCCAAGGACCGCTCCGAGCGCACCCTCTCCAACATCGCCGTCAACTGGCACAACGAGGGCCGGAAGACCCGCGACGACGACACCTTCGAGTTCGCCAACGAGGTGTACGGCGACTACCTCACGCTCTTCCCCGACAACAAGAAGTCCTACGACCTGCGCTTCTACTGGGGCGAGCTGCTCAACGACTACCTGCGCAAGTACGTCGAAGCCGAGCAGCAGTACACCGCGGTGGTCAACCAGGACGCCAAGGCCATCGACGCCAAGCAGAAGCCCGGCAAGTGGCTCCCCAACTCCGCGTTCAACGCCGTCTACGCCTCAGACGAGGTGGTCCGCCGCGCCGAGCAGAAGGGCGAGCTGAAGCCTCCCAGCGGAGCCGACCTCAAGACGGTGGTGCCCTTCGCGCCGCAGCGGAAGCTGCTGATCGACGCCTGCGAGCGCTACCTCAAGTACCTCCCCAAGGGCGAGAAGCGGGTGGAGATCGCCTACCGCGCGGCACGGCTGTACTACGACCACCACCGCTACGACGAGGCGGTGTTCCGCTTCAGCGAGATCGCGCTCACCTCGCCGGACCACAAGTTCGACAACGGCGACCGCGCCGGCGAGATCGCCGCGAACCTGGTCCTCGACTCCTACAACGCCCAGAGTGACTACAAGAAGGTGAACGAGTGGGCGCGGCGCTTCTACGCCAACGACAAGCTCGCCACCGGCAAGTTCAAGGACGACCTGGCGAAGGTCATCGAGCAGTCGAGCTTCAAGCTGGTGAGCCAGCTCGAGGAGAAGAAGGAGTACGCCGCCGCGGCACAGGCCTACCTGGACTTCGTGAAGGACTTCCCGAAGACCCAGATCGCCGACAAGGCGCTCTACAACGCCTCCACCGACTTCTATAAGGCGCACATGCTGGAGAAGGCGCTCGCCGCGCGCGAGGCGCTCTTCCGCAACTACCCCCACAGCCCGCTGGTGCCCACCTGCCAGCTGGCCAACGCCGAGGGGTACGAGGCGATCGGTGACTTCGAGCACGCCGCCGACGCCTACGAGCTCTACGTGAGCGGCTTCGAGAAGCAGCTCGGCCCCGCGGCGAAGGCGAAGAAGACCAGCAGCAAGAAGAAGAGCAAGCAGGCCAAGGCCGCACCCGCCGACGAGCCGAAGAAGGAAGGTCCGGTCTGGGAGGAGTCCAAGGCGCAGATCGCCCTCTTCAACGCCGGCGTGTACCGTGAGGGCCTCGGCCAGCTCCGCCACGCGCTCAAGGACCGTGAGCGGTACCTCGAGCTCTGGCCGGCCTCGAAGGACTCGGAGACGGTGGCCCTGTCGATCGCCGACCTGCACGAGCGGATGAACCAGTACGGCAAGGCGGTGGCCTTCCTCGACCAGCGCGCCCGCGACCAGGAGCGCGACCCGAGCAAGTACCTCTCGGCCCAGGCTCGCATGCTTCTGATCGAGGACCAGAAGCTGAAGAACCCCCGCGCGGTGGCTCGCCGGCAGAAGCTGGTGCTCGACTACTACGACAAGCTGTACCGGAGGCAGAAGGACGCGCTGGAGCCCGGGGCCAAGGAGGCGGTCGCTCGCGCCCAGTACGCGAAGAACGAGGAGCAGTACCAGTTCTACGCGCGCCAGAAGCTCCACTGGGGCAAGGGCGGCGATCCAGTGAAGGGCTTCCGCGACAGCATCAAGGACAAGGGCAAGTCGCTGGACGAGATCAACCGCCTCTACACCAACGTGGTGGCGCTCGGCGCGCCCGAGCCGGCCATCTGCTCTCTCCGGAAGATCGGCCTGGCCTACGAGAACATGGCCGAGTCGGTGGCCAACGCGCCGATGCTCCGCTCGCTCCCGCCCGAGGCCCAGGAGGAGCTGAAGAACCAGCTCGAGCAGCAGGCCCAGCCGATCCGGGAGAAGGCCGCCGACCACTTCGCCGCGGCAGTCACCAAGAGCCGCGAGCTCGCCATCCGCAGCGACTGCGCCGCCAAGAGCCTTCAAGTACTTCGCACCACGTACCGTCCGGCGCAGTACCCGCCTCTCCTCGAGGAGGTGGCCAACCCGCGGCAGGACCGTGGCGTCCTGCCGCCGGCACCGCAGCTGCTCACCTCGGTGCAGCCGGCCGTTCCCGGCGTGGCGCTGAAGGGGACCGCCGCCGCTCTTCCCGAGGGCAAGCCGGTGGTGAGCCGTGAGACGCAGGGTTCGGGTGGTAGCAGCGGCCGTCAGGACGACGCGGCGGATCTCCGGCCCGGACAGAAACCGAAGGACACCGCGCGCGGTGCGGGGGTCGTTCCCGCCAGCGCCAGCCAGCCGAAGAAGCCGGCCGCCGACGCCGAGCCCGAGGACGTCAAGTGAGCGCCCATCCCGTCATGACTCCCAGCCGCCTCGTCGCCATCGTCGCCGCGCTGCTCGCCACCGCCTGCGCCACCAGCGCACCGGCGGAGAAGGCGCCGGCCGCCCCGGTCACGGCCGCTCCCGCCGCCGCACCCGGCACGCCGAACAGCAAGGCGATGCTCCTCTTCGAGGATGCCACCAAGGCCGCCGAGGCGCAGGCGAAGTCCGGACAGCGCGATGACGCCGCGCTCGAGCGCCGCTTCCTGGCGGTGCAGCAGGCGGATCCGACCTTCGCCGAGGCTGACTACAACCTGGGCGTCCTCGCCGAGCGCCAGGGAAAGCGTGAGCAGGCCTTCGGCCTCTATCGCTCCGCGCTGCAGAAGAAGCCCTCGCTCAAGCCGGCCGCCGCGGGGCTGGCCCGGCTCACCCGCGCTCAGGGAGATCTCGCGTCGGCCGCCGCCCAGTGGAACGACGTGGCCAAGGCCTTCCCCGACGACGCCGAGAGCCGCGCTCAGCTCGCCGAGATCTACCGGCTGACCAGCGATCACGACCGCGCCCAGGAGCAGGCCCGACAGGCGCTCATCCGCGATCCGAAGAACCTGGACGCCTACAAGACGCTCATCCGGAGCAACCTCGATCGGAAGCAGTACGCCATGGCCGAGCTGGTCGGCGTGCGGGCGCTGAAGATCTCCACCACCGATCCCGATCTGTACCTCGCCATCGGCGACACGCAGCTCGCGAAGGGCAGCGTGGACAAGGCCGCGGCGCAGTACCAGAAGGCGCTCGAGGCCAGCGCGGGGTTCGTCCCCGCGCGTCTCGCGCTGGCGCGTCTCGCGCTCAAGGACGAGGACTTCGCCGCGGCGGAGAAGCATCTGTCGCGCGCGGTGACCGACGGCGGCGGAAGCGCCGAGGTCCATCTCGACCTGGGCGTGGCGTATCGGGGACTCGGCCAGCCGGACAAGGCGCTCGCCGAATACGAGGCCGCGGAAAAGCTGCAGCCCCGCCTCGCGGCCATCTACCTGAACCGCGGCATCGTGCTTCAGCGTTACAAGGACGCGCCCGAGAAGTCGCTCGAGCTCTACAAGCAGTACGTCTCTCTCTCCGGCGGCGAGTCCGCGCTTCCGAACGATGCTCCGGTCCTCGCGCTTCGCCGCGAGGCGGAGGCGCTGGTGGCGGCCAAGTCACAGGCCAAGGTGCAGGAGCAGCACGCGAAGACGCTGGAGCAGGCGCAGCAGCTGCAGCAGCAGCGGCTCAAGGACGCTGAAGACAGAGCGACGAAAAGCACCCCCGCAAAGGGCCCGGCACCGGACACCGGAAAGCAAGGTCCTGACAAGCTGTAGGCGCGTGTGGTCGATGCACGGTGCAAGCGGGGAAGTCGGGGTTTGGTGTGGCCTCAGCCATTCGATGTAGATTGAAACGCTGGCGGGTCTCCTCAAGGTCGGGGAGCACTTCGGGGGTTGGACGCGTGCTTCGAGTCTGGATGCTGCTCGTGGTTCTGATGCCGTGGATCGCGGCCGCGCAGGACAAGGCGGCGAGCTCTGCGGAGGCTTCTGCGGCCAAGGCGCAGAAGCGCAGCGAGTTCAGCTTCGAGGAGGACACCATCGAGGGTGACCTCAGCCGTCCTGACGGCGAATACATCGAAGCGTTGAAGAAGGTGCCGCACTCCAACCTCATCCGCATCCGCGAGGAGTACCGCGACAAGGTGATGCAGTCGGTGGACGAGCTGTAGTCTTCGACAGAGAGCGACGAACGACCGTGTCCGTGCCCCTCACACTCAAGGTCTTCAAGGGCGACGCGATGGTCGCGGCGAAGGACTACGACCGCGACATCATCAAGATTGGCCGGCTCGCCACGGCCCACCTCTGCCTCGACGACGACAAGGTCAGCCGCATCCACTCGGTCATCGAGGTCGCTCCCGACGGCAAGCTGTCGATCATCGACATGGGCAGCGTCGAGGGCACCTGGGTCAACGGCAAGCGGGTGAACAAGGGCGTTCTCTCGTTCGGCGATGAGATCCGCGTGGGCAACACGCTGATCAAGGTGGAGGACGGGGCCAGTGCCCAGGCCGCCGCCGAGCTCGCTGCCGCCGCTGCCCAGGCTCCGGTTCCCGTTGCCACCGCGGTCCACGCCAACGGCAACGGCATCTCCGCCGCTGCCGCGCTTTCAGAGGCCGCCCGCGCCGTTCCGGTGACCGCGGTCGCTCCCGCCGTCACTCCGACGCCGGCCCCGGTCGTGGCGCCCGCGCCTGTCGCCCCGGCTCCGGTGGTGAGGTCTGCGCCCGCACCTGCGCGGGTCGTGGCCCGCGCTCCCGTGGCTCCGCGTCCGGTTTCTCCCGAGCACGAGTGGCCTCGCCTCGATGCGCGTGCCCGCCCGGTGCGCCGCAAGGGCGCCGGACCGCTCGGCCTCGAGCTCCGCTTCCGCTGGGGTGATCAGATCCTCGCCGAGCAGCTCCTCGGCCCCAAGCACAAGGGCGAGTTCAAGATCGGTAGCGCCGCCGGCGTGGACTTCGTGGTCGGCGATCAGCGCCTGCCCGGACCTTCCTTCGCCCTGGTCACCGCCGATGGCGCAGGTGGGTTCATCCTTCGCGTCACCGGCCAGATGACCGGCGAGCTGGAGCGAAAGGGGCGCATCGTCACCCTGATGCAGGCCATCGAGTCGGGGATGGCGGTCCGCGAGGACGAGGCCTACGCCATCAGCCTCGAGCCCGACGACGTCGCCCTGGTGGACGTGGGCGGGGTGCTGGTGGACCTCTGCTTCCAGCCCGTGCCGCCCAAGGTCCTGGTGCCCCTCACCGAGCGGCTGGACTGGACCGCGCTCAACATCTTCCTGCTGGTCTTCTTCTTCGCTGGCCTTCTGGTGGTGGCGGCCGTCACGCGCGCCGCCTCCGGCGAGGAGTTCACCGACGAGCTCTCCGGCAATACCGCGGTGCTCACCAAGCTCCTGGTGAAGCCGCCGGAGATGCAGAAGAACCCCTTCATCGAGCAGCTGAACAAGTCGAAGGAAAAGGGTCAGGCTCCCGCGGCCTTCCAGGGCACCGAGGGGCAGATGGGCAAGAAGAACGCGCCCAACCGCGATGCCAAGGCGGCCCCCAAGGCCATCGACCCGAACAGCAAGGATCAGGCGCGGCTCATCGCCCAGCGCATCTTCGGCGGCAAGGGGAACGCGGGCGTCGCGACACTGTTCGGCCGCGCCGGCCTGGGCGGCAACCTCCAGGCCGCCATGGGTCACATGACCGGCTCCACCGTCGGTGACGCAGGCGGCGTGCTCGGGATGGGCCTCAAGGGCAGCGGCGGAGGCGGCGGCGGGACCGGGAACACCATCGGTATCGGCGCGGTGGGAACGCGTGGCGTGGCGGGCGGCGAAGGCAAGTACGGCACCGGCATCGGGATGGGGAAGAAGTCCAGCGCGGACATCTCCATCACCAACTCCGACCCCGAGGTGACCGGGTCGATGGATCCCGAGCTCATCCGGCGCGTCGTGCGCAGCCACCACGACCAGCTCAAGTACTGCTACGACAACGCGCTCACCAAGAACCCGAAGCTCACCGGCAAGGTCTCGGTCCGGTGGATCATCACCGAGGGTGGCACGGTCGCCTCCTCGAACGTGGTGAGCACCACCACCAACACGCCGGACCTCGACCGGTGCATCGCCGGCCGCGTGCTGACCTGGATCTTCCCCAAGCCCAAGGGCGGCGGCGTGGCGGTGGTCACCTACCCGTTCGTGTTCAAGCAAGCAGGGGAATGACGCCTACATGATCCGCTCCCTCCTGGGGATGGTGGTGGTCCTCACCTCGTTGTGGGCCGGCCCGCTCCGGGCGCAGGCCTCGGCACCGATTCTCGCCTCGACCGAGCCCCCCGTGGACGAGGTCGAGCGCGGGGTCTTCTTCGGCCTGGACATCGGCCCGGCGTTCCTCACCGCCGCGCCGGCGCCCACCGGGCAGAACAAGCCCTTCAGCTCTGGAGCGACCCTCCGTCTCGAGGTGGGCTACGACATCGGCCGGTTCGTCTCTCTGAGCCTCTTCTTCGCCGGGAACACCTACTCGGCGAACGCCGACTACACCGGCAACTCCGGAGGGACCGCCTCCGGCGACTTCTCGAGCATCGCCGGCGGCCTGGCGGTGCGCTGGAACTTCCTCGGGTTCGCGGACGGCCAGGGCGTCCAGCGAACCTGGCTGTACCTCAAGGCAGGTGGGGGCTTCGCCCTCCTCAAGCCCAATGCCCTGTTCGCGACCGACCCAACCGACAGCTACGGAAGCATTCTTGTGTTCGGCGGACCCGGGTTGCAGTACTACACGCGCCTTCGACACTTTTCGGTGGGCGTGGAAGTCGTGGGTTCGTACCTGTTGAAGCCGAAGACCTTCGGCTTCGCCATCACGCCGAACCTGCGCTACGCCTTCTAGCGAGGGCAGCCGTGGCAGTGGACAGTGGACAGGGACCTGGGCGCCCGGGGCAGGGGCGCCGCGGCGAAGGACCGGGAGGACGGGGCGGAGGTCGTGGTGACCGTGGCGGCCCGGGTGGCCGTGGCGGCCGCGACCGGGGCGACCGCCGCCGCGAGGGTGGTGGCGTGGGCGGCGCCGGCGGGCGCATCGTCCCCGAGCTCTCGGTGCTGGAGAAGGCCCTGGCGAAGGGCGACTTCGCGGCCGAGCTCCAGCCGCTGGATTCGGTGGTGAAGGCGCTCCGGCAGGCGCGCGCCCGCTCGCTTCAGGATCTGGACATGGACACCCGGGGACGGCTCATCACCACGCTGTCCCGCGTGGCGCGCCAGACGAAGCCCGCGTCCGAGCCGGATGCGGCCGCGGCACCCGCGGCCGATGCCGGGGCCGCGCCGGTGACTGACGAGGCGGCCCAGGTCGAGGCTCCTCCGCCGGCGGAGGAGACGGCAGCCGAGGCTGCCGGGGAGACCGCGTCCGAGGCTGGCGGAGAGACCGCGTCCGAGGCTCCGGTCGCCGCACCCGAGACCGGCGAGGAGGCAGCCCCCGCGGCTCCACCCGAGGTCGCCACCGCGGCCGGCGAGGCCACGGCTTCGCCCGCGGAGTCGTCGGCGGTGACGCCTGCCCGCGCATTTGGCGAGGTGCTGTTCCGGGTGGGGTTGGCCTGGGCGGCGGTGGGCGAGCACGAGCGCGCCGAGACCGCCTTCGCCGCGGCCGGGCGCAACCCGAGCCCCGAGGAGCTCCGCGCTCCTGCCGGAGCCGCCGAGCCTTCCGGTGCCGAGCGAGGCGCCACCGGTCGCCGCGGAGGACGCGAGCGTCCGGAACGCGGCGAGCGACGAGAGCGGCCCTCCCGTCCGGAGCGCCCCCCGCGCGGCGAGCGGGCGCCGAGCGCACCCCGCGGCGGACCGGTGGAGATTCCCCCCGAGCTGGCCGGCGACTGGAAGGGCCAGGCGGACTTCCTCGAGTCGCGCGGCCGGACGCGTGACGCGGCCCGCCTGCACGATCGGCACGGCTCGTTCGGCGATGCCGCGCGGCTGTTCGAGTCCGGAGGCGACCTGCGCTCGGCGCTCCGGTCCGCGCTCGCGGCGAAGGACAGCGAGGCCGCCCGCCGTCTGGCGACGCAGCTGCCACCCGGAGAGGCGCAGACCTTGCTCGAGAAGGGTGAGGGCTGGGAGCTCCTGATGGAGCTGCACGTGAAGTCCGGCCGTTTCGACGAGGTGGCAAAGCTCTACGAGCGGGCCCGGCAGTTCGACCAGGCCGGCCTCGCCTGGGAGCGCGCGGGGAAGCTGAGCGCAGCTCGCAAGGCGTACGAGCGCGCGCGAGACATGGCGTCGGTGGACCGGGTGCGCACGCTCGAGGTCGACCGGCTGGTGGAGCGGGGCGACCGCCTCGGCGCCGCGCTCCTCCTGGTGCAGGCTCGCCGGCGCGACCAGGCGGCGAAGCTGCTCGAGCCGTTGCCGCCGCCGAAGGCCTTTCGCTTCCTCCAGCAGCTGGGGCTCAACTCCGACGCCAAGGCGCTCGGCGAGCGCGAGCTGCAACGAGCCACCGAGGAGAACAAGTCGATGGCCCAGGCGCGGTGGCTCGAGCTGCTCGAGCGACCCACCGAGGCGGCCGGGGCGTGGGTGGCGGCGGGCCGGAAGGACAAGGCCTTCCCGCTGCTGGAGAGGGCGGGACAGTTCGGCCCCGGAGCTCGGCTGGCGGAGGAGATCGGCAACCGGAACGAGGCAATTCGCCTGTTCCGCCGCGCCGGCGAGGACGCCGAGGCCGATCGGCTCGAGGCGCTTCCGCCGGCGCCGCCCCCCGAGGCGCTTCCTGAGCCGCCCGACCACGAGGCGGAGGGTGGTGAGCAGACCGACACGTCCGCGTCGCCACCGAGCGGCGAGAGCGAGGCGGGCGCGTCGGATCACGCGTAGTTTTTTGATCCCGGTGCTACCCCCGAGTTGTCCCGCAGGACGAGGCGACTCGTGGGGGGCCCCTGTTAGGGTTCCGCAATCCCTTGCTTCCGCTCGTCTCGACCCTGTCCCTCGCGACGCTCTCGGTGTCGCGCATTCTCCACCTTCAGCGCGCCGCGGCACTGGCGGCCATCATGGCGATGATCTGCACCGCGGCGATCGCCTGCGTGCCCTACGTCGCCAAGCACGTCCGCGCCTCGCGGAAGCTCGCGGCGAACCGGAAGCGACTCAAGAAGCGTTGAGGCGGCGCGTCAGTCAGCGGTAGAGCTCCGACCACCCTCGTCGCGGGGATCGTCGAGAGGCAGCATGTTCGGTCCTCGGATCGGTCAGTTGGGCGGCCGCGGCACTTCGGATTGTCCTGCGCCTCGCCGCTGCGTGGTCGATCTCGGTCCAGGGGGGATCCACCGCTCGAAGAAGTCCACCAGCCGCCCGTAGAAGTAGAGCGCGTCGTCCTCCTTCGCCGCCCAGGCGTGCGTCGCCGTCGGGGTGAAGGCGAACTCGAAGCGCTTGTGCGCCTTCACCAGCGCCTGCGTCAGCTGCACCGAGGTCTGGAAGGGAACGACGTCGTCCGCCATCCCGTGGATGATGAGCAGCGGGTCCTGAAGGCCGGATGCGTAGAGCGCAGCGCGGCCTCGCTCGAACACCTCCGGGTGGGTCGCCGGGGTCCGGGTGATCGCCACGTCGTCGCTGCCGTAGTAGCGCGGGTCCGTCGCCGGCGCGCCGGCCACTCCGGCCTGAAAGAGCCCCGGCTTCTTGAGCAGCGAGAAGATGGTCAGCAGCCCGCCGTAGCTGCTCCCGAAGATGCCGATCCGCTTCGGGTCCACGAAGGGCAGCGACTTCATCCCGGCGACCGCGTCCTGGTAGTCGTCCAGGTCGCCACGCCCCCACTCGAAGAGGAACTTCTCCCGGAAGGCGCGGCCGTATCCGGTGCTCCCGCGCGAGTCGACCTGCACCAGCACGTAGCCATGCTCGACCAGCAGCTGCATCAGCCCGCCGAAGCGCGCGTTCCACACGTTGCGGACGGTGTTGCTGTAGACCGGCCCGAACAGCACCGGGTACCGGCGGCCCGCCTCCATCCGCGCCGGGGTGACGATGCGGACGTGCAGGGGAATCCCCGCCGACGTGCTCGGGAACGTCCGGTACTCGACCCGTCCCCAGCGCACGCGGGCGAAGTCGGGCGGCGGCGAACGCGTGATGCGCCGGCCCTCGAGGTACAGCTCGGTGGGGGCGCTGTCGTCGCTGTGGAGGATGGCGACCGCGCCGCCGTCCGGCGAGACGATCGCGCGGTCCGTGCCGGGACGGGTGCTGACCCGCGTCGGGGCGCCGCCGTCGGCGGGGATGCGCCAGACCTGCCGCTGCTCGGGCGAGGGATCGTTGGAGAGGTAGTGAATCACCTTCGCTCCCGGTGGCGCGAGGGCGTGACCGAGCACGTCGTGCGGGCCGGTGGTCAGCGGCTGCAGGTCCCGCGACCCCGGCGTGAGCAAGTACAGGCGGTACCAGTCGTCGAGGTCCCCGGTGAGGAGAATGCGTTTGCCGTCCGGGTGCCAGGCCGAGGCGACCTGGTTGTAGATGCGCGAGGGTCGCTCGTCGTTCCACACCAGGGTGAGCGCTCCGGTCGTCGCGTCCGCCACGTGCACCGCGCGATGGATGGAGTCGTCCGTCTCGCGGTCCACCAGGAGCTGTCCCTGAGGCGAGAAGGCGACGGTGACGATGTGCCAGCGCGTCGGCTCGGGCAGCTCGAGCAAGCGGAGCTTCCGTCCCGGCACGTCGACCACGGCGACCGTCCGGACGTCGTTCACCTGTCCGGGAGCGCCCCGGCGCACTCGATCCAGCGTCGCCTCCTCGGGGAGGTAGTCGGGAATGGGAAAGGCGTTGACGCCCCGGCGGTCCGTGTACTGCAGCGCGAGGTAGCGCCCGTCCGGTGACCAGGTCGGGGCGAGCTCCTCGTCCCAGGCGCTCCGGCCGAGCGCGACGTCCGGCTGGTCGTAGACGCCGCCCCCCTGGCCGATTCCCTTGACCGCGACGCGCGTCACCCGGTCCGGCTTGCCGGCCCTTCCGAGAGCGAGCGTCCACAGATCGCCGTCCTCGACCCAGCAGGCGGTCTGCCCATCCGGGGAGATCGTCAGCGCGCTGCGCTCCCCGGCCGCGGGCGCGAGCACCTCGGGGGTGCCGCCCGTCGCTGCGACCCTTCGAAGCTCGCCCGCCTCGAGGTAGAGGAGCCCCTCGCCGGGGAGCCACGCCACCTCGGAGACGCCGCGGGGGGGACGAGGCTCGGTCAGCCGCCGGAGGCCGGTGCCGTCGCGGCTCACCACCCAGAGCGCTCGCTCGGGCAGGGCCTTGTCGTTCCAGAGGAACGCGAGGAGCTTCCCCTCCGGCGACCAGGTGGGTGCCGCGGGCGCGGTGCCGAAGAGCGCCGGGCGCCGCGAGACGATGCGCTCCAGGTCGAGCGAGAGCGGGCGTTCGGCGGCACGGGCCGCCGCGCTCCCGAGGAACAGCAGGAGGGTGAGACTCGTCCTTGCGCTGGGCATCGCTCGGATGCTCAGGTCCCGGGCCGGCCTTGGCAAGCGCGAGATTGGTGCGGAGCATCGGTCTGGTCGGGCTCACCGCGACCGGGATCGCCTCGATGGTGGGCGCCGGCATCTACGTGGTGCCGTTCATGATCCAGCGCCACGTTCCGGGCATCGGGTCCGGGGTCCTCCTGGCCTACCTGCTCGCCGCAGTGCCGGCGATGCTGGCCGGCCTCGCCTACGCCATCCTCGCCTCGGCGATGCCCCGCGCCGGCGGCAGCTACGTCTACGCCAGCCGCGGACTGAGCCCCTACCTGGGCTTCATCGCCAGCTTCTCGCAGTGGTTCTCACTGTGCATCGCCATCGGCGTCGTGAGCTACCTCCTCACCCCGTTCGTCCGGGACGTGGCTCTCGCGGCGGGGGCGAAAGAGCTGGGACGCTCGCTCGATCTCCCGGTGGTCCAGCTGATCCTCCCGCTGGCGGTCCTGTGGTGCTTCGTGGGCGTGAACCTGCGCGGGCTCGAGACCTACCAGCGGGTCCTGCTGCCGCTGCTGGGCCTCACCTTCGTGCTCGGCGCCGTGGTCATCGTGGCCGGGTTCATCCTCGGTCCAGCCCCGGCGCCGCCATCCTCCGACACGAGCGGGGCTCCCGCAGGGCTGGGCACCGTGGCCACGGCGGCCGCACTGCTCTTCTCCAGCTTCATCGGATTCGACGCCATCGCACAGGCGGGAGGCGAGGCACGCGATCCCTCCCGGACGCTCCCGCTCGCCATCGGGCTGGCGATCGGCATCGTGACGGTCTTCTACGCGCTGTTCGCCGGCGCGGTGTACCACGCGGTCCCCTGGGCGGTGGTCCGGGACGAGGCGCTGCGGCACGACACCTCCGCCGCGGCGCTGCTCGGGGCGAGGCTGCCGCAAGGGCTCCGGGTGGCGGTGGTGGCCGGAGCGGCCGTCGCGCTGGTGAAGGACCTCCCGGCGATGCTCCTCGGCGTCTCGCGCCTGATGTTCGCCTGGGCCGAGGACGGCATCGTCCCCCGGGTGGTCGCCTCGGTGCATCCGCGGTACCACACGCCTCAGGTCGCGATCGTCGTGAGCGCGATCGTGGCCTCGCTCGGCATCGTCGGCTGTCTGCTGGCCGGGGACTTCTTCCTCGGCGTGGACATTCTCGTCACCTCGATGCTGGTGAACTTCCTCCTCATCTGCGGCTCGGTTCTCGCTCTGCCGCGCCGGAACCCCGGGCTCGCCCGGCAGATCCGGGTGCTCCGCTCGCCAGGCGCGAGGAGCGTGGTCGCGGTCGCCGGGATCGTTCTCCTGAGTGCTCTGCTGGTGGTCCACACGATCCGGGATCTCGGGTCCTCGTCTCAGCCGTGGTACTTGCGGAGCACGGTGGTCTGGGTCGGGGTGATGGCCGTGGGGTCGGCGGTGTACTGGCGCGAGCTACGTGGGCTGCAGCGGCGTGGCGTCGACGTGCGCGCCCTCTTCGCCGCGCTGCCGCCGGAGTAGGAGAGAACTTCATGGCCAGAATCCCGCGACCGGAACGACGGAAGCTCGCACCCGATCTGGACATCTCCGGCGTCGTGACCGGGCTCTGGCAGATCGCGGACATGGAGCGCGGAGGCCGCCAGCTCGACCTCGACGCCGCGGCGCGGTCGATGCAGTCGTACGTCGATGCCGGCTTCACCACCTTCGACATGGCGGACCACTACGGATCCGCCGAGGACATCGCCGGACGCTTCGCCGCCGGAGGCGGCCGCGCAGAGCTCCTGACCAAGTGGGTTCCCGAGCCCGGGCCCATCTCGCGAGAGGCCGTCCGCGCGGCGGTGCAGCGTGCGCTGCGGCGTCTGCGGCGCGAGCGCATCGACCTGCTCCAGTTCCACGCCTGGCGATTCTCGGACCCGTCGTGGCTGGATGCGCTCTTCTTCCTCGACGAGCTGCGGGTGGAGGGGCTCGTCGGGCAGCTCGGGGCGGTGAACTTCGACACTGCGCATCTTCGCGTGGCGATCGCCAGCGGCATCCCGCTGGTCTCGAACCAGGTGGTCTTCTCGCTCCTAGACCGGAGGGCAGCGGGCCGCATGACGGCCTTCTGCCGGGAGCACGGCGTGCAGCTGCTCGCCTACGGAACGCTCGCCGGGGGATTCCTCACCGAGCGCTGGCGGCACCGGGCACCGCCAGCCGAGACCGAACGCTCCACCTGGTCGGAGATGAAATACCACCGGTTCATCGAGACCGTCGGTGGATGGGAGTGCTTCCAGGGCCTGGCCCGCGCGGTGGAGCTGGTCGCGCAAAAGCACGGGGTGTCGATGGCCAACGTGGACTGTCGCTCCATCCTCGACGAGCCGGGCGTGGGCGCGGTCATCGTCGGAGCTCGCCTCGGGGAACGCTCACACCTCGAGGACAACGCCCGGCTCTTCTCCCTCGCGCTGGACGCCGAGGACCGGAAGGCCGTCGCCGACGCCACCGCCGCGCTCGCGCCCATCCCCGGGGACTGCGGCGACGAGTACCGCCGCCCGCCCTACCTGACTGCGACCGGTGACCTCAGCCACCACGTGAAGAGCTTCCCGCCGCCGTACCAGACGCGCGCCGACGGTGACCGCGTGCTGTGCTTCAGCGGAACTCCCTGGGAGCCGCTCGCCGGCTACTCGCGTGCGGTCCGGAAGGGATCGCGCATCTCGGTCTCGGGCACGACTGCATCGCACGGAAGCCGCGCGATCGGCGGAAAGGACGCCGCGGCGCAGGCCCACTTCGTCATCGACAAGATCGAGGGCGCCCTCGAGTCGCTCGGCGGCCGCCTGGAGGACGTCGTCCGGACCAGAGTCTTCGTGAGCCGGATCCGGGACTGGGAGCCGGTGGCGCGTGCGCACGGCGAGCGCTTTGGACACATCCAGCCAGCAAACACCCTCGTCGAGGCGAAGCTCGTCTCCGAAGACGCGCTGGTGGAGATCGAGGCCGACGCAGAGGTCTGAGGGTCCTGCCCGTCGGCCGGCGTAGACGTGCATTCTGGGCGGGCACCTTGCCCGGGTGCTCCGGCTGCCGCGCCGCCACACGGGGGCGCCGAGCTGGAGAAGCGCCCCGGAGCGGACGGCGCCGACGAGCACGCGTGCTGCGCCGGTTCCGGACGGCCCGCGCGACCCCGCGGCACTCCGGAGATCCGCAGGGGCACCGACGTGAGGCGCCACGTGATTCCTGCAGGGGCACAGCAAGCCGGTCTCCAGCCCCGGGGCGGCCCCCTGCCTCTGGACCACTCCGAGAATCTCACTCCGAGAGCGGTTTTTTCAGCTCCAACCCAGCGATATTACGTACGATGTGTTCACTGGCATGCCGGGTCGGAGATATAGCTCCACCTTCGACTCAGAGCGCGAATCATCGCCTCTCAAGCTCTCGAATTCACGTCCTGAAATTTCACTGGCATTCCATGACGTCGGAGCGCCCTCGCTACTGGGGGCGGGCGCCAGTCAGCCCGGCGCACGTTGCCGACGCGCCTGCTCGCTGGTATCGACCCCTCGCGCCGTCCCGGCGGCGCCCCATGACCACGCACTCCTGAGCCCGATGCCGACGCCCTGGTGAGCGCACACGCGCCCGGGGCGGACCTCGTCCCTCTGCTTCAGGAGTCCGCCGTGCCCAGCATTCGATTTGACCGGGTGACGTTCGCCCACCATGACGCCTTTCCGCTGCTCGACTCCGCGAGCGCGGTCTTCCCCGAGGGCTGGACCGGCCTGGTCGGCGAGAACGGGGCAGGGAAGAGCACCCTCCTCCGCCTCGTCGCCGGAGGGCTGCAGCCGCAGCAGGGGCGGGTCCGCCTCGAGCCCGACGGAGCCATCGTCGTCCTTTGCCACCAGGACGTCGACACTCCGGGAGAGGACGTGCGCTCCCTCGCCGTGCGCGAGGATGGGTCCGCCTGGCGCCTCCGGGGCGAGCTCCACCTGGACAGTCCCGACCTCGAACGCTGGAGCACGCTCTCGCCGGGCGAACGCCGCCGCTGGCAGATCGCCGGCGCGCTTGCACGGGAGCCACGGGTTCTCCTCCTCGACGAGCCGACCAACCACCTCGACGCTGAGGGGCGTGCCCTCGTCATCGCCGCGCTCCAGCGATTCCGGGGCGCGGGCATCCTCGTCTCGCACGACCGTACGGTGCTCGAGGCGCTCACCTCCAGGACAGCACGCCTGCACCATGGGCAGCTCACGCTGACCGCCGGCGACTACGGCGAGGCAAGTGAGATCTGGGCCGCGGCGGCGACCCGGGCGCGGGACGTCCGGGAGCAGGCGAAGGTTGAGGCGAGCCGTGCCCGCCGTGCGCTCATCGAGGCGAGGTCGGCACGCGCTGCCGCAGAGCGATCCTTGAGCAGTCGCGCGTTCGATCGAAGGGACCACGATGCGCGGAGCATGGGCGCGAAGAACCGTCGGGCGGCGGCGGAGGCACGCCTGGGCGCGGACGTGCGCCGGTTGAGGACCGCCGTCGAGCGGGCGTCAGCCGCGGTGCCCGAGGCGCAGATCGAGGTCGAGCTCGGTCGCTCCGTGTTCCTCGGCTACAGCCCGGCCCCGAGGCCCGTCGTTCTCGCGCTCGACACGTCCGAGCTCCGCGCCGGGTCTGCAGTGCTGGCGCTGGACGTCCACGCCGTGCTCCGGCGCGAGGGCCGTGTCCGGCTCGGGGGGCCGAACGGGGCAGGGAAGAGCACCCTGCTGAACCGCCTCCTCGAGGCCAACCCGGGACGCGCCGAGCAAGTCTTCTTTCTCGGCCAGGAGGTGGGGAGCGAGGACGGGCGGGACGTCCTCCATCGCGTGCGTGCGCTTCCTGCCGACGCGCGCGGACGGACGCTCTCCCTGGTCGCCGCGCTGGGGACCGATCCGGACCGGCTCCTCGTCTCGGAGGCACCGTCCGCCGGCGAGGTCCGGAAGCTCCTGCTCGCCGAGGGCCTCGCCCGGCGTCCCTGGGCGGTCGTCCTCGACGAGCCGACCAACCACCTCGACCTTCCCACCGTCGAGCGGCTGACCTCGGCGCTCCGCGCCTACCCGGGGGCGTTGCTCCTCGTCACCCACGACGACGCGCTCGCCGACGCATGCACCACGACTCTCTGGCAGCTCGAGGACCAGCGCCTCGTCATCCGCTGAGGGCTCCGGGACGCGCCGAGCTCAGCGCTCTCCTGGCCTGCTCAGCTCCGCCGCCCTTCCTCGCGAGGCTCCACGCCCACCCCGAAATGGAACACCAGATGCCCGCCGAGCCACCCGCCCGCGCCCAGGCCGATCGCGACGAGACCCAGCGCGCCCACGTGCAGCACGAGTCCCGCGCCCGCCGGAGGCGAGGTGCCCCGGTACACGAGATCGATCACCGCGATGCAGGTCACCGACAGCATCACCGCCAGGTGCAGCGAGGCCGTCCGGACTGCGCGCGGCACAGTCTCGCCGACCGTCAGGTAGTCCAGGAACCCCGCCGACGCGGCCAGCACCGCCGCCGCCGTTCCCCCGATGAGCGCCCAGCGCCCCAGCATCCAGAGCAGGGGCGAGCCCAGCACCAGAGCCGCTCCATCCAGCGCCACCCAGAGCAGGAGCAGGACCATCGGAAAGTCGCTCAGCGCGGCATGGAGCGGGTGCCCACCGATCCGCAGCCCCCGCCTCATCTCGGCTGAATCACGGCCATCAGCAGGATGATGAATGCCACGACCGCGACCAGCCCATGGATCACCACCACCGGGATGGGCAGCGCCTTCTTCGTCATGTGTTGCGCGAAGAGGTAGAAGCCGCCCACCGCCGCGATGATGAAGATCAGCAGCGCCGTCCGCGCTGCACCCGGGTTGGCGGATCCCATCACGAAGACGATGAGCGCAATCAGCCCGGCGGCCGCGAAGGCCCCGTGCACCAGCGCGAGCCCGGTCGGCGGTCGCTCAGCGCCCCGGAGGCGCATCGCTGCCATGGTCAGCCCGCCGAGCGCGGCGAGGCCGAACAGCACAAGTGCGATCGTCATGCCGTGTCTCTCCTGTCACCGGCCGAAGAGGTGCCTGGCCGGCCCATGGATGCAGGAGATGGACGGAGGTGACAGAAAAACCAGCCCCTCGCGTGCCCCCTTGTCACCGGATGACATCCCGTGCATCGGATGGGTGCCGCCATGTCCGTTCAGCCGCTCCCGCCGCCGACGCCGGAACCGGGCACCCCCGACGAAGCTCTCGTCGAGCGCGTCCTCGAGGGAGACGTCCGACTGTTCGAGCTGCTGATGCGTCGCAACAACGAGCGGCTCTACCGCGCAATCCGGTCGCTGGTGGCCGACGAGGACGAGGTCGAGGAGCTGATGCAGCAGGCTTACCTCCTCGCCTACACCCGGCTCGGACAGTTCAGCCATGGCGCGCGCTTCTCCACCTGGCTCCTCCGCATCGGGCTCAACGAGGCCCTCCAGCGGCTTCGCCGCGATCGCCGCTGGCCGCGCGCGGCCCCCGAGGTGCTCGAGGAGGAGCCCTCCATGCACGCCACTCCGGAGCAAGGTCTCGCCCGTGCTCAGCTGAACCATCTCCTCGAGGGGCTCGTCGACGAGCTGCCCGAGTCGCACCGCACCGTCCTCATCCTCCGGGAGGTGCAGCAGCTGTCGACCACCGAGGTCGCCGAGGCGCTCGGGCTCAGCGCCGACAACGTGAAGCAACGGCTGTCCCGGGCCAAGGCCATGCTCCGGGCCGCGCTGGAAGAGCGCACCGGCGCGTCCCTGGCCGAGCTGTACCCGTTCGAGTGCCCGCGCTGCGACCGCGTCGTCGCCGGCGTCCTCGCGCGACTGCCCGACCGGCACTGAATCCCCACCCCTGCACCCCCGGAGCCCACACCGTCCCACCTCTGCGGAACGGCAGGGAACTCCGCGATTTTGGTACGCTTCCGTCGCTGGCCGGAGCGGGGGCGCCGTGGTCGTGTGACTCCCCTCCGGAACACCTCGAAGACATCCCTCCAGGGGAGGCCGCGCGTTTGGGGACCGGTGCCGAATCCGTCAAGACGTACTCCGCCGTCCTGCACAAGAAGCCGAACGACGCCGAAGCCCTCGCGGCGCTGGAAGCGCTGCTGAAGGACGAGGCGCTCCGCGCCGAGGCGGCACGCGCCCTCATCCCCGCCTACGAGGCGGTGAAGGAGCACCGCAAGCTCGTCGCCGCCCTCGACCTCGTCGCCGAGATGACCCAGGACCAGCTCGAGCGGGTGCTCGCGCTGCAGCAGGCGGCCCACGTCCACCTCCACCACCTCCGCCAGCCCGAGCTCGCCTTCGCCGCCCTGTCCCGCGCGCTCCGCCTGTCCCCGGCGGATCCAAACCTCCGCACCGCCGCCCGGCGCGCCGCCGAGGACGCCGACGCGATGGATGGCTTCGCCAACGTCCTCAAGGAGCTCGTCGCCCGCGGCGATCTCGAGTCCTCGGCGCGCGTGGCGCTCCACCGCGATCTGGCCGATGTGCAGGAGCGGAAGCTCGACGACCGGCGCGGCGCCGTCGCGCAGCTCGAGTCGGTCCTGGTCATCGACCCCGGAAACGTCGACGCGCTCCGCGGGCTGCAGCGGCTGCTGCGGGCCACCGAGAGCTGGAGGCGCCTGGTCTCGGTGCTGGAGAGCCTCGCCGAGGTGGTGCCGGACCCGGCGGAGAAGATCGCCCTCTGGCGGGAGATGGCGCTTCTCCGCGAGGGAAAGCTCGAGGACCGCGAGAACGCCGCGGCCTCCTGGCGCCGGGTTTCCGA
>Ga0081540_1000999_pt1 | contig 25418 bp, 24 predicted proteins | sample TabmetS2T1R1_FD_71024 | JGI IMG/M metagenome (GOLD analysis project Ga0081540, IMG submission 71024) | Tabebuia heterophylla rhizosphere microbial communities from the University of Puerto Rico - S2T1R1 | ecosystem: Host-associated > Plants > Roots > Rhizosphere ... | reverse complement strand
TTCGTGTGGTGCTGCTGCTCCTCGCCGAAGCCGTAGAACGTCTCGACGTCCGAACGGCTGTGCGTGCCGTTGACCCAGGACACCGTCGAACGCCACTGGAACCGGGCGATCTCCGGGGTGCCGGGCAGGGCGTCGCGCACGCCGAGCAGCGCTTCGACGTTGACCCCGTTGTCGACTGGGATCTCTGTTGCGGTCATGAGGTGCCTCCTTGATGTGATGACCGTCTTCATTCGGTCGACCGACCTATACAGAGTCGGATTTTGGCCCGCTGATACACGGAGTTTTCAGTTCTAGATGAGTTCGGCTATGAGCCGGGCGGCGCGGGTCGCACCGTCGGTCTCGACGTCGCGGTAGCTGACGGGCTTGCCGGCCAGCTCAGCGATACGGGCGGCGATCAGGTCGGGGTCGGTCGCCAGGTAGTCCATACACGTGCCGGCGCCGTAGCGGTCGAGCCGGTGCCGGACGTGGAAGTTCTGCTCGAAGTGGTGCCCGAGCGGGAAGTACAGGAACGGGCGCTTGGCGGCGGTCAGCTCCATGGTGGTGGTCAGCCCGCCCTGGACGATGGCGAGATCGCACGCGCACAGATGCTGGTAGAGCCGGTGGACGTAGCCGCGCAGCTCCAGGCCGGCTCGCGGGGGAAACGTGGCCGGATCGATTCGGGGCCCGGTCACCACGATCATTCGCAGCTCGGGTATGGCCTTCTTGGCCAGCGGGTAGGCGGCGACGACCTTCTCGATGAGGGCGCGTCCGACGCCGCTGCCGCCGACGCTGACCACGCAGACCAGTTCGTCGTCGCGGTAGCCGAGCTCGGCGCGGAGCGCCGCCATCTGGTCGGGCCCGGGCGGGGTGAAGCCGGTGATGTAGCCGGAGTAGGAAAAATGCCGCGCGGTCCAGTCCCGGATGGGCGGCAGGTCCTCGCCGAAGGTATCCGGCACGATGTCGTCGTCGTTACCGACGAAGATGGCCCGGTCCCGTATCCAGGGGTAGCGGTCGATGTGCTCGATCATCTCGGCGTTGTAGTCGGCGGTCAGGAAGGCCTCCCGCTCGCCGCCGTCGGGCATCGGAAGGTAGCCGACGAAGTCGGTGAGCCACACGTTCTGGCCCCGTTTCAGCTCCGGGTTCTCGTGCCAGTAGTAGTCGACGTCCCAGGCTTCATCGCCGATCACCACGTCGTAGCCGCCCTCCTCGACGACTTCCTGGAACACCATGAAGTTGGCCACCAGGATCTCGTCCATCCGGCGCAGCGCCTGGAAGCAGTGCAGGTCGTGTTCCTTGGCCTCGGAGACAACGTGCGCGGATTCGCTGGCCAGCCACTGGCTGGCGGGGTGGACATGCTCGCCTTCTGCGTCCAGCACGGTGGTCACCGGGTGCTGGGCCAGCCAGTCGATCTCGAGTCCGGGACGGAGCCGCTTCAGGTCCCTGGCGACGGCCACATCGCGGCGGGCGTGCCCGAGGCCAATGGGGGACGACAGGTACAGGGCCCGTTTCGGGCGACACGGGCCACGTGTCCAGGTTGTGGTGTGCATGGAAACTCCCGTGATCCTGTCGACGAATTCGGTGATCAGCCGGGTGACCTTCACTGGGTCCCGGCTCTGCGGCAGATGCCCGGCGTCCTCAAGCCGGACCAAGTCGCCGCCGGTCAGCTCGGCCAGCCGCCGTCCCCTGGCCACGGGCTGGCAGCGGTCATCGGAGCCGTGCAGGACACGCACCGGGCAGCGCACCCGGCGGCCCAGCGCCTCAGCCTCGCCTGCGGGGGGCGCGGCCCGCCCTTCCCGCTCGGCGATCATCGCCTCGGCGTCGGTTTCCAGCGCCCAGCCCACCGTGTCCTCGTACTGCTTGGTGGAGTGCGCCTCGGGCAGTTGCTGATCGAAGAAAAACTCGATCCACTCCCGGTAGCCGCCATCCTGCCGCCAGAAGTGCCGGTTGCGCATGCTCCAGCCGGCCGGCCCGTCCACCGGGTCGGCCCACCGCCGCTCCGCCTCCACCGCATAGGGGTGGGGCGGCGCGACCGCGATGTTCGGGGCGATCGCGACAACACCGGCGACCCGCTCGGGATGGTCCGCGGCCAGGCGCAGCGCCCAGGGCACGGCGTGACAGTGCGCGACCAGGACGGCGCGGTCGACGCTGGCCGCGTCCAGTACTGCCAGCAGGTCGGCGGTCACCTCGGCCGGTGTGTAGTGCTCCGGCGTGCGAGGACGATCGGATCGGCCGGTGCCGCGGCCATCGGTGGTGACGACGGTGAACCGGCGCGCCAGGGCCGGAACGATCCCCTTCCAGGACCGGGCATGGGTGATCGGTGACGCCGGGATGAGCAGCAGCGCTGGTTCCCCGTGGCCGAAGATCTCAAAGCCGACGTGAACGGCGCCGCGCGTGACGACGCCCTCCCGGTCGGGCAGCCGCGCCCTCATCGCCGGAACCGATCCGCGAACTGCTTGATCAGCAGGTTCACCCGCACCGGGTCGCGGGCCTGCGGGAAATGGCCCGCGCCGGCCAGGCTCACCAGCGCACCGCCCGTGCACCGGGCCAGCGCCACGCCCTCGGCGTAGCCGCGCACCGCGTCGTCGGTTCCGTGGATCACCAGAACCGGTCGCGCCACCCCTTCAGCCAGCCGCTGGGTCGATGCCGCGTCGCAACATTCGAGGCCGAGATGCGCGGCCGTCAGCGTCTCGCCATCGATCTCCAGCGCCCATCCGATCGCGTCCTCGATCTGTTTCGTCGAGTGCGGCTCGGTGAAGATGCGCCCCGCGAAGAACGTGACGAACTCTGGGTAATGGGTCTTCCAGTAGCGGGCGTTGTAGGTCTGCCAGCCGACCGGATCGTCGAGCACCTCGCCGAAGCGCTGCACCCGGCGTTCGGCCAGCGGCGGCACCAGGGGCGCCGTGGGCGCGATGAACACCGCCCCCAGGACCCGATCCGGATGCTCGGCGCCCAGCCGCAGCGCCCACAACGCGCCGCACGAGACGCTGACCAGGACCGCGGTCTCGATTCCGGCGGCGTCCATCACCGCTATCGCATCCAAGGCGAACTGCGCGTCGGTATACGCGGCGGGTTCCGGTGGCCGACCGGATCCTCCGCTGCCCCGGCCGTCAAAACATACGACCGTGAAGTGCCGCGCTAGATACGCAACCTGCATCTTCCAATGCCGGGAATGCACCAGCGACCACGTCGGCAGCAACAGGATCGCCGGCCGGCCCTGGCCGTAACGCTCGTAGCGGATCTCGACGCCGTCGCGAGCGACGATCCCATCACCGTCGGGGTACCGGGCCCTCATCACTACCCCCTCGTTCCGGCGGCTCCTCGATCATCCGCAGCAGCTCACCGATCTTGCGCAGCGCCGGGGCCGCCGCTACCTTCGATTCGTCCAGGCCGAGCAGGATCACCGCTTCCGCTCCCAGGAACGGTAGCCCCGCCAGCGCAGCCAACTCCTCCGGGGTGAACGGTCCCAGCGAGCCGAACCGCTCGGTTGCCCGCCGCGCAACCTCGACCAGAAGATCAAACCAGCCCTGTACCTCGGTGGAGACCGCCCCAGCGATCTCCCGGTTCGACCAGCCCGCCGCCGTCATCTCCATCAGGACCCGGACATAGCCCGACTCAAGATCTTCGTCGAAGAAGTCACAGGCCTGCTGCCACTGCTTCCACAGCGGCAAATTGGACTGGTACATGGCGGCCTGCCGGGCAAGCCGCTGCCGGTTCTCCATGTCCAGCACCGCGAGCATCAAGTTCTGCTTCGATCCGAAGTGGTAGTGAATCTGGCTCAGCGGTACCCCCGCGGCCTCGGCGATGCCCCGCGTCGCCAGGTTCGCATAGCCGACATCCAGCAGCGCGCCCTTGGCCGCAGCCAGAATCCGCGTCCGGGTGTCGCCCTCCGCCACCACCGTGAATCCTCCCTTGAACGAGACCGGCCCGGTTTTCGTTCGGTCGTCTGACCGATATCATCGGAGGCTGTTTCCTGCTTTGTCAAGACCCGTGGCCAATTCAGGGCCGGGGCCAGGCGGCGAACCGGGCGCGCAACGCGGCGATGCCCTCGGCACCGAGGCCGAACGAGGCGAACACCCCGTCGCCCCAGTGGTCCAGCCGTTCCGCCGCGTCGGCGAAATCCCGGTCGGTCAGGCCCGGGTCCAGCCGCCGGGCGAAGCCGATGATCTGTTCCACGGTATAGCGGTCCAGCGCGGCCGCGGTGTCCACGTAGTCACGCGGTTCGACCCGGCTGGCCAGGGCACACACCTTGCCGCCGACCACGTCCTCGAGGTCGAGGACCGGGCCGAACTCCATGATCACCGGACGCCGGGCGCGGTCGAAGTAGGCCATCTGGAGCATCATCTGCTCTCCGCCCGGCGCGGTGATGATCCACTCGGCCATGCCCTCGCCCAGACCGTAGAAGATGTCGCCCAGGCCGCCGGCCTTATCGCGACGCTCGGTCCCGAACCCGGCTGCGCGCAGCGCGGCCTCCATCGCGTCGGCCGCGGCTTCCACGCCGCCCTCCTCGTCGGTGAAGACGTCGACGTCCTGGGTGAACCGGTCGATGACTCCGTGGGCGATCAGGGCGTTGCCGCCGCCCAGGGCGAACCCGTGCGGAGCGGCGGCGCGCAGCGCGATGGCGGCCACCTGGCCGTGGAACTCGCTAACCGGCATCAGGCAGCCGCGGTAGCCGCCGCCCGCAGGACCGGGTGCTGCTCCTCCCACGCCTGCCGGACACCATCGGGCAGGTACAGGTCGGGCCAGAGGGTAATTAGCGTATCGCCGTCCAGGTAGGCGGTGAGATCCTCGAGGCTTCCCGCTTCGCGCAGCACGATCTGGTAGAGCCAGCGGCGCATATCCTGGTCACCGAGGTCGAACGTGTGATCGGGGCCGCTCCAGAACAGCCAGATCGGCAGCTCGACGGTGCCCTCGGCGGGCCCACGGAGGTCCGCTAGGCTGGCAGCGACCATCGCGCGCCGACCGGGACGGGACTCGTACCGGGCCCGGGACGCGTCCGGCTGGATCGCCACCATGGGTACAGAGTACACCCGCACTCCCCCGATGTCGAATATACGATCGACGAGACCGGCTGACACGGCGCCCTCAACCGCCGTTCATACGACATGGATGCCGCGTTCACGCAGTTCCAGCGACATGGCTGGGACATCCATGCAGTATGGAGCCGGACACAGGTGGTGGCAGGGGTACTGATGGTGGCAGGGGGATAGGCGTGATCGCGCGGCCTGCGGCTTTGGCCCGGAGCCGGGGCGAGCCGGGAGAATGCTGTGCGGGCGCAACGACGGAACGGGGAGTTATGTCGGCCGAACCACAACCTGTCGTCCGCGCGGCGGTTCCGGGCGACGCCGAACCGGTCGCCGCGATCTTCGCGCACTACGTCGCGGCCAGCGTGGCGACGTTCGAGGAGGTCGCGCCGACCGCCGCGGACTGGCGGCGTCGGTTCGGCGAGCTGGCCGCGCGGAACCTGCCCTTCCTGGTGGCTGAGGGCAGGGTGGCCGAGGGCAGGGTGGCCGAGGGCAGAGTGGCCGAGGGCGGGGTGGCTGAGGGCGGCGGGCTTGTCTGCGGCTTCGCCTACGCCAGCCCGTGGCGGCCCAAGTCTGCCTACCGGCATACGGTCGAGGACACCGTGTACCTCTCCCCCGGCTGCACCGGCCGCGGGATCGGCAGCGCCCTGCTCGGTTCGCTGCTGGCCGGGTGCGCGGCGGCCGGCGCGCGGCAGGTCATCGCGGTCATCGCCGACACCGGCAGCGACGCGTCGGCCGCGCTGCACCGCCGGTTCGGCTTCACCCAGGCGGGCCTGCTGTCCGGCGTCGGCCGCAAGCACGGCCGCTGGATCGACACGCTGCTGATGCAAAAAGAGCTGATGCAAAAAGAGCTGAGGCAAGAAGAACTGGAGTCAGGGGGCCCGACCCGATGAGCACCGCGTTCAGCGCCGGGGAGCGCAACTGGCAGGCACGTCTGGGCAAGCTGCGGGACGTGGTGCGCCAGGAGATGGTGGCGCGGCAGCTGGAGCGGGAGCTCCCGGCCCCGCCCGTTCGGATCATTGATCTCGGCTGCGGGCAGGGGACCCAGGCCCTCCGGCTGGCCCGGCGCGGGTACGACGTGACCGGGGTGGATGCCTCGGCCGGCCTGCTGGCCCGGTTCGAGCGGGACCTGGCCGCCGAGCCGGCCGGGATCCGCGGCCGGGTGCGGGCCGAGCATGGCCTGATCGAGGATTATCCCGAACGGGCCGGGGCTTCACGCTTCCCCGCCGTCCTCTGCCACGGCGTGCTGATGTACCTGGCCGACCCCGAGCCGGTGCTGAGGGCCATCGCCGCGCTGGCCGCGCCCGCCGGCCTGGTGTCGCTGCTGGTGCGCAACGGCGACGCCCTGGCCATGCGGCCGGGCCTGTCCGGCGACTGGGCGGCGTGTGCGGAGGCGTTCGGCTCGGACCGGTACGAGAACCGGATCGGCCTCAGCGCCCGCGCGGACCGGCTCGCCGGCCTGACCGGGCAGCTCGCCGGCCACGGACTGCGGGTCACCGCCTGGTACGGGGTGCGGGTCTTCACCGACACGGCGGCCGGCGACGCCGAGCCTCCGCCGGACCTGGCGGCCCTGCTGGACTGCGAGGAGCGGGCCGGCCGCACCGACCCGTACCGGCGGGTGGCGGCGCTACTGCACGTCATCGCGCGGAAGGAGGCAGAGTCGTGCGGCTGACGGTGCTCGGCGGCTGCGGCGGCTTTCCCGCGGCGGGCCAGGCGTGCAGCGGCTACCTGGTCGAGCACGACGGGTTCCGGCTGCTGATCGACCCCGGGTACGCCATCGTGCCCCGGCTGCTGGAGGTGACGGACGCGGCCGACGTAGACGCCGTGCTGGTCAGCCACGGTCACCCGGACCACTGCGCCGACCTGAACCCGCTGCTCCGGGCCAGGGCCATGAACGACGAGCCGCCCCCGGCGCTGCCGGTGTTCGCGCCGCCGGGCGCGCTCGGGCCGGTGCTCGCGCTGGACCGCCCGGGCATGCTGGACGACGCGATCGCGCTGCACGAGTTCACGCCGGGAGACGGGCTGGAGGTCGGGCCGTTCGGCCTACGCAGCTGGCTGCTCCCGCACTGGATGCCGAACGCCGGGCTGCGGCTGGAGGCGGATGGCCAGGTGCTGGCTTACACCGGCGACAGCGGGCCGAGCCCGCTGCTGACCGAACTCGCCCGCGGCGCCGGCCTCTTCCTGGCCGAGGCCACCGAACCGTGGCAGCTGAGCGGCAGCGAGGCCCGCTACCTGTCCAGCGCCCGGCAGGCCGGCGCGGTCGCCCGCGAAGCCGGGGCCGGACGGCTCGTGCTCACCCACCTGTGGCCGGGCACCGACCCGGAGGAAGCGGTGCGGGCCGCGGCCGGGAGCTATCCCGGCGAGATCGCCGTCGCCGCCCCGGGGCTGGTCACCGGGCCCGTTCTCCGGGGAGAATGAGCCGGTGACAGGACAGCCGCGGACGGGCCAGCTATGGCCAGCGCTGCTGGCCGAGGCGTGGGCGGCGCTGAGCGGAGAGACCGGCGATCCGGGTCATACCAGGCTCCCGGCCGGGCTGGAGGTGCTCTGGGTCAGCGGCGCCCCCGGGAACCTGCCGTCGCGGCTGCCCGCCGAGGACGTGGCCATCGCCTGCGCCGGGGCCGCGCTGCTGGCCGCCGCCGCCCTGCATGCCCAGCGCGGCGGGGACAGCGGATCCCGTGGCTCGCCGGTCGTGCGGCTGGACCGCGGGCACGTCGCGGCGGCCTTCCGCAGCGAGGCCTTCCTGCGGGTCGACGGCCAGCCGGCCGGGCTCGGCTTCGCGCCGCTGTCGCGCTTCTGGCGCGCCGCCGACGGCTGGGTGCGCACGCACGGCAACTACCCCTGGCACCGCGCGGCGCTGCTGCGCGCGCTGGGCTGCGCGGGCGACCCGGAGCCGGTGGCGGCGGCGATCGCGGACCTCGGCGCCAGGCAGGCCGAGGACCTGGTGACCGGCGCGGGCGGGGTCGCGGCCGCTGTCCGCGACGAGGCCGGCTGGCACGCGGAGCCGCCGGGCCAGGCGGTCGCCGCGACGCCGCTGGTGGAGGCGGCCTCGGTCGGCGGTGCGCCGCCGCGCTGGCGACCGGCCGGGGAACTGCCCGCCTCGGGCATCCGGGTGCTCGACCTGACCCGCGTCATCGCCGGACCGGTCGCGACCAGGTACCTCGGGGCGCTCGGCGCCGACGTGCTGCGGCTCGACCCGCCGGACCGGCCGGAGCTGACCATGCAGACCTATGACGGACTGCTCGCCAAGCGCAGCGCGCTGGTCGACTTCGGCGTGGAGGGCGGCCATGACCGGCTGCATGACCTGCTCTCCGGCGCCGACGTGCTGGTGCACGGGTACCGGCCGCACGCGCTGGACCGGTTCGGGCTGGATCCGCAGACCCTGGCGGAGCGGCATCCCGGCCTGGTGGTGGTGAGCCTGTCGGCGTGGGGCAGCCGCGGGCCGTGGGGCGGCCGCCGCGGCTTCGACAGCATCGTGCAGGCGGCGTCCGGGATCGCACTGGCCGAATCCCCCGATGGCGAGCGCCCCGGCGCGCTGCCGTGCCAGCTGCTCGACCACGGCACCGGCTACCTGTGCGCGGCCGCCGCGCTGCAGGCACTGGCGCGGCAGTCCGCCCGGGGCGGCACCCAGTTCCGCGAGCTGTCCCTGGCCCGGACCGCGCACTGGCTGCTCGGCCTGCCCCGGGACACGCCGGGCTGCGCCCCGGCCGCGGCCGACGACGACGGGCGGACGTGGCTGACCACGCTGGACAGCGCGGCCGGCCCGGTGACCACCGTGCTGCCGCCCGGCTGGCTCGACGATGAGCCGCTGACCTGGCCGCGGCCGCTCAGCCGGTACGGCGCCGACGACGCGGCCTGGTCGCGCTTACGCGGCCGATGTGGTCACGCCCGGGCTCGCGCACCCGGATTTGTGGTTGGTCTGGGGCGCGCGGGACCTTAAGGTAAGTACTGCTGTGAGAACTTACGAGGTCATTGAGCGGATTGACGCGTTCTGCGACGCCGTCCCACGGCGCCGGGCCCGGGCCGACGAGTACGGGCCGCTCGTGCTGTTCGTTCCCACCGGCCCGGGCTGGCCGTACTACGCCCGGCCCAGCCGCGGCCCGAGGCCGCGGATCACCGCCGCCGATATCCGCGCCGTCCGCGCCCGGCAGCGCGAGCTGATCATCCCCGAATCCTTCGAGTGGATCGAGCAGTCCGCGCCCGACATGGCGGCGGCCGCGGCCGCGGCGGGCCTGGAGGTGCAGACGCATCCGCTGATGGTGCTGTCGGCGCGGCCGGCGGCACCGGCGGCGCTCCCGGCCGGCGTCGCGGTGCGCGCGGTCGCGCCCGAGGATCCCGAGCTGGACCGGATCTGGGCGGTGCCCGCGGTCGCGTTCGGGCACCCGGGCACCGCGACCGGGGAAGCCGGCCCGGCCGAGCGCGACAAGATCGCCGCCGATCATGACGGCGGCACGATCGAGATGCTGCGGGAACGGCTGCGGTCCGGGCAATCGGTGCTGGCCGCGGCGTTCGGACCGGACGGGCCGCTCGCGGCCGGAAGCTGCCAGGCCGTCGACGGGGTGGCGGAGATCACCGGCGTGGGCGTGCTGCCGTCCTCGCGCCGTCAGGGTCTGGGCGCCGCCATCACCGCGCTGCTGGCCCGGGACGCGCTGAACCGCGGCGTGCGAACCATCTTCCTGTCCGCCAGCGACGACGCGGTGGCCCGCATCTACGCCAGGACCGGCTTCCGCGAGATCGGCACCGCCATGATCGCCGAGCCCCCAGCCGGGTAGAAACGCCCGGGAAGCGCCGTTTAGTGCGGCATCTCCGCGACACCCTGGGCTACTGCGCACGGTGCGCACAGCCGCACGTCCGCCTGCCCGACCCGCCTGCTCAGCACGGCCCGGCCATCGCATACGCCCTTGTCATCCGGATGGGCCGTGCCGCACTGGCACCGGCATGCGCGCCAGTCTCCGGTCAGCACGGAGCGCCCGGCCTCGACCGCGGCCTTGATCGCCGGGTCGAGTTTGTTCATCGCGTCGGAGGTCGCGGCCGACACCTGCTGCCGCCACTCCCCCAGCGCGGCCGTGGCGGCCTGCCACGCCGCGGCGAGCTGCTGGTTCGGGTCGCCTGCGTTATCAGCCATATCCGTATTTTCTCACCCGGCGGCCGCTATGGCCAGCCGTGATCGCAAAGCTAGCCGGGCCAGCGTGGGCGGCGACGGCACTGCCGGGTCCTGGGACGTGGCCTTCCCGGCTGGGCTGCTCGCTGGCGCCTGCGCCATCGCGGACCAATCCCTCACCCGCCAGCAGTGGGCTGGCTACGCTGGAACCCAGCCGTTCCAGCGGGTCTGCCCGGCGAGCTAGCTCCTCGCCCGGGCCCGCCGGGCGGACGCGGCATGGCTCACGATCGGGAGGGTGGTCAGGACGTCGGTCTCCGGGGTGAGAGGCAGGCACGCGGGCTCCGGGCGCTCCAGGCGCTCCGGCCGCTCCGGTTCCAGGCCGCCCCGAGCGTCCATCCGGGTCGTGCTCGTGACGCTGGGCGCCTGTGCCGTGATCGCCGGGGGCACCGTAGCGGGCCTGGCCGCGACGGGTTCCGGAGGCCCGGCCGGCACGAGCGGCACCGCGGCCGGCGCGATCAGCGGGACCAGCGGTCCGTCCGCCGCCGCGCGGCTGAACGCGACGTCCCCGGCATCAGTGCCGTCCCAGCGCCCGCGGTCCGCGCGGGCTCAGTTCTCGCCGGCGTCTTCCCCGCGGGCGACGGGCGCGGCAGGTCACCGGAATCCGTTCGGGGCGGCCGCGGCGTCGTACCTGTCGGGCCGGGCCGGCACCGTGCTGGCCGCCGTCTACGATGTGCGCACCGGCCGCTCCTGGCATCTGGGCCACGGCGCGCCGCAGGCCGAGGCGAGCATCGTCAAACTCGACGTGCTCGAGACCCTGCTGGCCGAACGGGCCCGGGGTGACGGCACCGGCCTGTCGGCCAGCGACCGGACGCTGGCCGGGCGGATGATCAAGGACAGCGACAACGACGCCGCGACCAGCCTGTGGTACGCGGTCGGCGGGGCCGCCAGAATCCGCTCGTTCAACGCCACGGCCGGCCTGACCCACACCGCGCCGTCGTCGTGCGTGGTCTGTCCCGGGTTCGCCTGGCCGGGCTGGGGGCTGACCACGACCACCCCGGACGACCAGATTGCCCTGCTCAGGCAGCTGGTCACGCCGAGTTCGGTGCTACCGCAGGCCGCCCGCGAGTACGCCTTGTCGCTGATGGAGGACGTCACGCCGTCCCAGCGGTGGGGCGTATCCGGCGGCGTCCCGGCCCAGGTCACGGTGGCGCTGAAGAACGGCTGGCTGCCCCTGCACGGGACCGGCGGCGACTGGCAGATCAACAGCGTCGGATGGATCTCCGGCCGCGGCCGGAACTACCTGATGGCCGTGCTCAGCACCGGGAATCCCAGCGAGCAGTACGGCATCGACACGATCGACGCGCTGGCCGCCACGGTATGGCAGCGCATGGGCTAGCCGCCCGCGCCCTGGGCGTTACGCCGCCCGGTGGCGGGCCAGCGCGGCCGGGGTCAGGCCGGAGAGCCGACCGCATTCCCTGGTCAGGTGGGCCTGGTCGGCGTAACCCGCCTCGGCCGCGATGGCGGCCAGGTCAAGGACCTCCGGGCGAGCGTCGATGCGCGAGACGAACCCGCGGAATCGCAGCACCCGCTGCAGCGTCTTCGGCCCGTAACCGACTACGGCCTGGCAGCGGCGGCGCAGCTGGCGCAGGCTGAGCCCGACCTCGTCCGCGACGTCCTCGGCCCGCACGGCCGGGTCGCGCAGCAGGCGGGCGGCGCGGGTCACGGCTGGGTCAGGCGTGCCGTCGGCGAGCAGGGCCACGGTCACGTCCAGCATCTGGGCCGCGGCGACCTCCGGGTCGAGCGTGGGGGTCAGCTGCCTCGCCTGCGCCGGCCGCAGGTCGGCGAGGTCGGCCCGCTGGTCACGCAGCTCGCTGAGCGGGATCCCCAGCGCGGGACCGCCGGCCGAGGGCCGGAAGCGGACGCCGAGGACCACCGTGCCCGCCGCCATCGTGGTCGCCACCGGACCGGTGTCCGGGCCGGCCACGTAAGCGCCCCGGTCTTGCTCCCAGACCAGGTCGGTGCACCCGTCGGGCAGCACGAGCCCAGCCCGTTCGGCACGGGAATCGGTGACCTGCGCCCACAGGCAGGCGACGGCGTCCCGCAGCATGGGGGGCGCCGGCCATTCGGTATAGCCGGGCGGCAGGGCTCGGACATCCACCTAACCAGGATGTCATGGCGATGGCCGTTTCGTTCAATACGGGCGCGGCGGCGCGTGATGTCATGGGCCGATGAACACTCCAGACTTCAGCGCGGCGGCCGCGTTCGTCGCCGCCAACGCCAGGGTGCTCGACCGGCGCCGATTCCAGCGGCTGTTCGAGGACGGCCCCGCCGCGCCGGTCCGCGACGCGGTGGCCGCCTACCGCAATGACGACGGCGGCTTCGGTCACGCGCTCGAACCGGACTGCCGCGCGCCGGGCAGCCAGCCGGCCGCGGTGGCGATGGCGCTGCACATCATGGACGAGACCGGCGCGTGGGACGAGGACCTGGTCCGGGGCGCCTGTGACTGGCTGGCGGCGGTGGCCCCCGCCGAGGGCGGCGCGGCCTTCGTCGAGGCGGCGCTGGCGGGCTGGGCGCACGCGCCCTGGTGGGTGCCTGAGGAGGGGCATCCCGCCTCGCTCGTCGCCACTGGCATGATCGCGGGCACGCTGCACGCCCGTGGCTTCAGCGACCCCTGGCTCGACGGCGCCACCGAGGTCATGTGGAACAGGATCGCCAAGATGGATGAGCCCGGCGCTTACGAGATGTTCGGCGTCCTGGCGTTCCTCCAGCACGTACCGGACCGGGAGCGGGCCCGCGAGGTGTTCGGCCGGGTCGGGCCGCTGATCCTGGAGCGGAACCTGGTGGCGCTGGATCCCGAGGCGCCCGGCGAGGTGCACGGCGTGCTCTCGTTCGCGCCCGAGCCCGATTCGCTGGCCCGCGCCCTGTTCGACGACGCGACGGTGCAGGCGCACCTGGACCACCTGGCCCAGGGCCAGAAGGACGACGGCGGCTGGACGTTCAACTGGCCGGCCTGGTCACCAGCGGCCGAACTGGACTGGCGCGGCTTCCTCACCGTCGACGCCCTCCGCGCCCTGCGCGCCAACGGCCGCCTGTAATGGTGTCGTAGACCGCCAGCTTGTCACCGGCTGTCCCGCTTCGCCTGCCGGCGCGCGCCCGCGGCCAGGGTACCGGCCCGCTGCTTCGCGGTCCTGGGCGAGCGCAGGGCACGGTCACCGGCGGGCTCCGGTGTGACCGAGGGGCCCTTCCGGCCGACGGCAGGCTCCGCCGGCCCCGGCTGTGCCGACCGCGTGCCGGGGGCCTGACCGTGCCTCGCGGCCCTGGCGGCCGCGAGCCGCTCGGCGCGCAGGGCGGCCGCGGCCTGCCGGGCCAGCGTCGCGACGCGGCGGCTCACCCGGGCCAGGGCCTCCTCGAACGCCTCGGCCTTCATGAAGGCCCGCAGGTTCTCCGGCCGGGCCGTGCCCCGCGCGCCGTGCTCGGGCACCCGGGCGCTGGCCGCCCGGCGGTACTGGCCGACGTACTTGTTGCGGGCGCGCCTGATCCTGGCTTCCAGGTCGATCGCCGCGTCCTCGTCCAGCGTGGCGAGTTCAGCCCGCTCGGTCTGGGCCACCAGCAACCGCTCGGCGTCATTGAGGACCGCGAGAAGGGACGCATTCATCTGTCTTCCTCGATTCCCCGGACAGGCACCCGGCACGATCAGGTCTTCCCGGGCAGCCCGGCGATCGAACCCGTCTACTCCCGCTGATAGTGGTGCTCGGCCAGCTCGTTCTGCGCGAGTTCGTAGGTGATGGTCCGATGAGGACGGTTCTTGCTGAAGGTCAGCGCCCGTGCCCAGTTGAGAATGGCCCCTACCCGGTTGCCCCAGCCGACCAGGTAGAGCACGTGAACGAATCCCCACATCGTGTAGCCGATCACGCCGGTGAACTTCATCCCGAACGCGTCGGCGACGGCGGACAGGTGGCCGATAGTGGCCATGCTGCCCTTGTCCCGGTACGCAAACGGTGCCGTTCCGGTCTTGCCCGCCAGCCGGTCGCGGATCAGCCTCCCCACGTACGTGCCCTCCTGGATCGCGGGCTGGGCCACCCCGGGCAGGTCGTTCAGCCGGGCCATGTCCCCGATCGCGAAGACCTCTGGGTGACCGGGCAGGCTGCAGTCCGGCAGCACCGCCACCCGGCCCGCCCGGTCCGTGTCGGCACCGGTCGCCGCGGCCAGGATGGCCGCCAGCGGTGAGGCCTGTACCCCGGCCGCCCAGATTCTCGTCCGGGCCGGAATGCGCCTGTCCCCGTCCGGGCCCGTGACGGTGGCACTGCCGGAGTCCATGTCGCGCGCCATGGTGTTCAGCCACACCTCGATGCCCATCTTCTGCAGCCGCCGCTGCGTGTAGCGCTGCAGCTTGGGGGCGAACGCGGCGAGCACCTGAGGACCCGCCTCGATCAGCAGGATCTTCGCCTCTGTCGTCGCCACAGATTTGTACTCCCGCGGCAGCGTCTCGTGGGCGAGCTCGGCGATCTGGCCCGCCACCTCGACTCCGGTGGGGCCGGCTCCGATCACCGCGAAGGTCAGGTACGCCGCTCGCTCGGCCGGGTCGGTGGCCAGCTCGGCCAGCACCACGCGCGCGTTGGCCTGCTTGGAGACCACGCTGCGCAGCGCCGGGGCGATGAGGCCATCGGGCAGGATCCCGGTGGCGACCTGGTACAACAGCGGCTGGAACAGATGGTGGTTGGTCCGGTCGACGATCGTGATGTCGACATCCGTTCTGGCCAGGGCACGCGCCGCCCTGATCCCGCCGAACCCGCCGCCGACGATGACCACCCGGTGCCGCTGGCTCATGAGGACAGCATCTCAGTCGTAGAAGAGGCGTTCCATGACGGCGCGGGCGTGCCGGGCGGCGCGGCGGTAGTCCTGCTCCAGGGCCTGGGCGGCGTCGCCGGGCGGGTAGCCGAGCAGGCGGGCCACCGCGGTCAGCTCGCTGTGCTTGGCCGGCAGGGTGTCGCCCGGGCGACCGCCGACCAGGACGATCGCGTTCCTGATCCGGGCGGCCAGCTCCCAGGACGCGGTCAGCTGGCCGGCATCCTCGGCGGCCAGCAGGCCGGCCTGTACCGCCGCGGCCATGGCCGGGCCAGTGCGGGTGGTGCACAGCGCGGGCACTGCGTGGGCGTGCCGCAGCTGGAGCAGCTGCACGGTCCACTCCACGTCGGACAGGCCGCCCGGGCCCAGCTTGACGTGCCGGGCTCGGTCGGCGCCGCGCGGGATGCGTTCGGCCTCCATCCGTGCCTTGATGCGGCGGATCTCGCGGACACCCGCCGGGCTGATCCCGTCCAGCGGGTAGCGGAACTCGGCGATCATCCGGGTGAAACTGGCGCCGAGGTCCTCGTCGCCCGCGCCGAACTCGGCGCGCAGCAGCGCCTGCGCCTCCCACGGCGCGGACCAGCGCCGGTAGTAGGCCCGGTACGAAGCCAGGGTGCGGACCAGCGGTCCCTGGCGGCCCTCCGGCCGCAGGTCGGCGTCCACGATCAGGGCCGGGTCGGGCACCGGCAGCATGAGCAGCCGCCTCAGCTCCGCCGCGACCGCGTGAGCGGCGTCGGAGGCTTCCTTTTCCGGGCGGCCGGGCAGCGGGTCGTGCACGAACAGCACGTCGGCGTCGCTGCCGTAACCGCATTCGTGCCCGCCGAACCGGCCCATGGCGATCACCGCGAACCTGGTCGGCAGCGGGTAGCGCAGTTCGGCCGAGACCTTCCGCAGCGCCACCGCCAGCGCCGCCTGCAGCGAAGCCCGGGTGATATCAGTAAGCGCCTCGCCGGTGGCGGCGAGCCTCCCCCCGGAAGGCACAGGATCGGTCCCCCCGAGAGTGTCTTTCGCGGAGGTCCGGAGGAGCTCGCGGCGGCGCACCGAACGGACCGCGGTCACCGCGGCCTCAGCGTCGTCCTCGTACCGCTGGATGGCCGCCATCATCTCGGCGCGCAGCCCGGTCAGGCTCCGCGGGTTCAGCTCGGCATCGTTGCCGAAGATCGCGACCGCCTCGGGCGCGCGCAGCAGCAGGCCGGTCGCGTACCGGCTGGACGCCAGCACGTGGGCCATCCGCTCGGCCGCCTTGGTCTCGTCCCTGAGCAGCCTCAGGTACCAAGGTGAGGACCCGAGTGCCTCACTGACCTGGCGGAACGCCAGCAGGCCCGCGTCGGGTTCGGCGGCGTCGGCGAACCAGCCGAGCAGCACCGGCAGCAGCGTGCGCTGGATGGCCGCGCGGCGGGACACGCCGGATGTCAGCGCGTCGATGTGCCGGAGCGCCCCGGCCGGATCGACGTAGCCGAGGGCCTCGAGCCGGGCCCGGGCCTCGGCCGGCGTCAGCCGGGCCGCCTCGGACGGCAGCCGGGCCACCGCGTCGAGCAGCGGCCGGTAGAACAGCTTCTCGTGCAGCCGCCTGACCTGCCGGGCGTGGCGGCGCCACTCCTCGTCGAAGTCGGCCGCCGGGTCGGAGCGGATACCGGCTACCGAGGGCGGGAACCACGGCTCGTTAGGCCCGTCATTGAATCGCATCGCCCGCCCCAGCCGGCGAAGTACGGCGGGATCCTCCGGCAGGGTGTGGGTGCGGCTGAGCCGGTTCAGCTGGAGCAGGTGCTCGGTGCGGCGCAGGAACCGGTAGGCGGCGCCGAGCTCGTCGGCGTCGGCCCGGCCGACGTAGCCGCCCGCGGCCAGCGCGGCCAGCGCGGGCAGCGTGGCGGGCGAGCGCAGCGCCTCGTCGGTGCGGCCGTGCACCAGTTGGAGCAGCTGGACGGCGAACTCGATGTCGCGCAGGCCGCCCGGGCCCAGCTTGAGCTCGCGCCCGGCCTGCCTGGCCGGCAGCGACTGCTCCACCCGGCGCCGCATGGCCTGCACGTCCTCGACGAAGTGCTCCCGGCGCGCCGCCTCCCAGACCAGCGGGCCGAGGGTGTCCGCGTAGGCCTGGCCGAGCGTCATGTCGCCGGCCACCGGCCTGGCCTTGAGCAGCGCCTGGAACTCCCAGGTCTTGGCCCAGCGTTCGTAATAGGCCAGGTGACTAGCCAGCGTACGGACCAGCGGCCCGGCCCGGCCCTCGGGCCGCAGGTTCGGGTCGACCGGGAAGATGCTTCCCTCCGGGGTGGACCGCGCGCACACCCCGATCATCCCGGCGGCGAGGCGGCTGGCGGTGGCCAGCGCGGCGCTCTCGTCCTCGTCCTTGACCGGTTCGGCCACGAAGATCACGTCGACGTCGCTGGCGTAGTTGAGCTCGCGGCCGCCGCACTTGCCCATGGCCACGACGGCCAGGCGGGCGGGGGTGGCGCTGGAGGGGAGTTCAGCCCGCGCGACGGCGAGTGCCGCCTCGAGGACCGCGGCCGCGATGTCGGCCAGTTCCTCGCCGACCTCATCCACGGTTACGGCGCTGGTCAGGTCCCGCGCGGTCAGGTGCAGCAGCCGGCGCCGGTACGCCGCGGCCAGCGCCGCCGTGGGCTCCTGCCCGGCGGCGACCGGCCCGTCCAGCCCGCCGGGGCCGGGGTCGCCGGGACTGGGGTCGCCGGGACTGGGGCCGCCGGGACTGGGGTCGCCGGGATCCGCTCCGACGGCGCGCAGCAGGCCGGCCCGCAGTTCGGCCTCATCGGGACGGGTGATGGCGCCGCGCAACAGTCCGGCGTCCTCCGGGTGCCTGGCCAGGTGGTCGGCCAGGCCCGTGCTGACGCCGAGCACCGCGGTGAGCCGGTCGCGGAAGTCCTCCTCGGCGCGGAGCGCGGCGCGCAGGGCGTCCCGGCCGGGCGTGGCGCCGAACAACCTGGCCAGCCCGGCTAGGGCCAGGTCGGGATCGGCCGCGGCGGCGATGGCGGTGACCAGCGGATCGGTCCTCAGCTCGGCCGCCCTCACGCCGAGGTCAGTGAGCAGCATGCGTTCGGCCCGCGCTGGATCCGCGAATCCCATCCGCGCCAGCCACCCTGCCGACGTGGTCCGCGAGCCACTCACCCAGTAAAACTAACGGATAACGGTCAGGCGTCTATAGTGACCTTCAGCCGAGCCACGGGAGCAGAGCGTGAAATACCTGTACATCGCGGGAAAGTGGACCGAGGCCGCGGACGACGGCACGTCGCAGACCATCAACCCGTACGACGCGACCGTGCTCGATACCCTGGCCGAGGCGTGCGCCGCCGACGTGGACGCCGCGGTCGCGGCCGCACGGGAGGCCTTTGACGGGCCGTGGCGCCGGTCCACGGTGACCGACCGCGCCGCGCTGCTCGGCAAGATCGCCGACCTGCTGCAGCGGGACCGTGAGCAACTGGCGCACACCGAGAGCCTGGACACCGGCAAGACGCTGAACGAGGCACGCGCCGACGTCGACGACACCACGGCCGTGTTCCGCTACTACGCCGGGATGGCGGGAGAGCACGCCGGCCGGGTGGTGGACCCGGGCCGACCCGGCGTGGTGAGCCGCATCGTGCACGAGCCGGTCGGCGTCTGCGCGCTGATCGCGCCGTGGAACTACCCGCTGCTGCAGATCTCCTGGAAGCTGGCGCCCGCGCTGGCCGCGGGCAACACGACGGTGATCAAGCCGAGCGAGCTGACCCCGCTGTCCACGGTGGCCCTGGTCGGGCTGTTCGAGGAGGCGGACATCCCGCCGGGTGTGCTGAACCTGCTGCTCGGCCAAGGCGGCGCGGCGGGGCAGGCGCTGGTCGCGCACCCCGGAGTCGACCTGATCTCGTTCACCGGCGGGCTGGCCACCGGTGAGAAGATCATGGCCTCGGCGGCACGCGGAGTGCGGCGGGTCGCGCTCGAGCTGGGCGGCAAGAACCCCAATATCGTGTTCGGCGGCACCGACTTCGACACGGTGGTGGACAACGCGCTGACCGCTGCGTTCTTGCATTCCGGGCAGGTGTGCTCGGCCGGCGCGCGGCTGATCGTGCAGGACTCGCTGCACGACAGCTTCGTGGCCGAGCTGGCGGCCCGGGCCGACCGGATCCGGCTGGGTAACGGCATGGACCCGGACACCGAGTGCGGGCCGCTGATCTCCGAGGCCCACCGGGCGAAGGTAGAGCGGTACATCGCGCTGGGCCTGGCCGAAGGGGCGGAGCTGCTGGCCGGCGGCAAGCGGCCTTCCTCGCCCGAGCTCGCGCACGGCTTCTTCCTGCGGCCCACGGTGTTCGCCGGGTGCCGTCGGGAGATGGCGGTGGTGCAGGAGGAAGTGTTCGGCCCGGTGGTGACGGTCGAGCGTTTCGGCACCGAGGAGGAGGCCATCCGGCTCGGCAACGACACGTCGTACGGGCTGGCCGGGGCGGTGTGGACGGCGGACGCCGGTCAGGCCGAACGGGTGGCCGGCGCGCTCCGCCACGGCACGGTGTGGATCAACGACTACCACCCCTACCTGCCGCAGGCCGAGTGGGGCGGCTTCGGCAAGTCGGGGATCGGCCGCGAGCTCGGCCCCTCCGGGCTGGAGGAGTACCAGGAGAAAAAGCACATCTACCACAACACGAGCCCGGCTCCCGCGCACTGGTTCTCCGGCTAGGCCGCTGCCGCGTGCTTTGGGTTCCGCCCTCGGTCAATCGGCCGGTCGGCCGCCTATATCCGCGGCCCGAGTACGTAGGCGTCGACGGCGGCCTGGGCCTGCTTGAGTGTGGGACAGCGGCCGGATACGCGGCCCATGTCCTCGCCGGGGTACTCGATCCCCTCGTCGGCGACGCCGCCATAGCATAGGTGGACGTAGTCTCCGGGCCCGCCCCAGGTCAAGTGCCGCAGGTTCCGCGTCTGGCCCGGCTCGCGACCCGGCACGGCCCACACGGTCAGGTGAAGCCGGGTCGTGCTCAGCGGCGCCATCTTCGTGGCGGCCGGGGCGGGCGCGCACGGGCGGTTCTGCAGAGTGCTCATGGGATTCTCCGGCGAATGACTGCGGTGACTGCTAGTGATGTCAACCCCGAATGCGGGCGCGTTAGTGCGGCGATCCGCCCAGATCTGGTGCCTGTCGATGGGCAGGTTGCACAACGGGCCGGTAGAATGGCGGTCGTGGCCGATGCTGGAGAGCCCAGTGCCGGGGAGCCGCTGTCACCGCAGGCCGCAGACCTGGTCCGCCGGATCGCATGGGTAATCCTGGACGAGCCCGCCGACCTGATGGACCAGGTGTACGCGGCAGTGGCGGCCGCGGCCGATGAGCCGCTGCGCTCCGAGCCGACCCTGGCCGCCGAGGTCGCCGCGAGCACCCGGTCCAACGTGCTGCACTGGGCCGCCGGCATCGCGCGGGACCCCGGCGGGCGGGTGCCGGCCAACCTCACCCCCGAGGTGCTCGGCATCGCCCGCGAGGCGTTCCGCCGCGGGATCGAGCAGACCGTGTACACCACCTATCACGCCGGGCAGAACGCCGTGCAGGCGTACTGGACGCGTACCGCGTTCACGCTGTCCGCCGAGCCAGAGGTGCTGCGCCAGGCGCTCGAGGCCGGCTCCCGCTCGGTGGCCGGGTTCGTCGAGGACATGGTGGCGGCGCTGTCGGAGCAGCTGCGACGCGAGCGCGCGGACCTGGCCCGCAGCAGCCACGCGCGCCGGTTCGAGGTGGTCAGCCTCATCCTGGACAACGCGCCGATCACCACCGGGCGGGCCAGCGCGCAGCTGGGCTACGATCTGCGCCGCAGGCATACCGCCGCCGTGCTGTGGACCGATCCCCGCCACCCGGACCAGGCCGCGCTCGCCGCCGCCGCCGAGGCGCTCGGCCCCGCGACCCGCGCCCGGCAGGTGCTGACCGTGATCGCCAGCTCTTCCTCGGTGTGGGCCTGGCTCGCCACCGCCGCCGACACCGCCGCCGCCGTCATCGCCGCGGCGACCGGGCAACGGCCCGCGGTCCGGATCGCGGTCGGCCCGGCCGCTGCCGGGGCCGACGGGTTCCGGCGCAGCCACTTTGACGCGGTCGCTACCCAGCGGCTGATGGCCCGCCGTCCGGACCTGAGGGTCGCCAGGTTCGCCGATGTCCAGCTCGTCGCGCTGGCCCTGCAGGACGAGCAGCGCGCCCGTGAGTTCGTCGCCCGGACGCTCGGCAAGCTCGCCGACGCCGACGGCGAACTGCGCGACACGCTATGCGTGTACATCGGCGAGCAGTTCAGCGCCGCCCGCACCGCCCGCGCCCTGTACACCCACCGCAACACGATCCTGAACCGCCTGCAGCGCGCCGAACGGCTGCTCCCGCTCCCGCTGGCCGGGCACGGCCTCGAAATCGGTGTCGCCCTCGAGATCGCCCAGTGGCTGGGGACGCAGGCCTCGGCCGGCCAGCTCGATGAACTGACTCAGCCGACCTGGACGTAGTGCTGGCCGTTGGCGCCCTGACCCCAGGTGATGCCCTGGTAGCCCTGGGACGGGAGCACGACGTCGTCGGGAACCGGAACCGGGCTGTAGTCGAACCGGTAGGTCAGGCCCACCACGATCGCGTTGTCGTCACCCACTGGTTCTCCGACTAGGTTCGCCGTCGGCTGAGCACCCGCTCCGCACCGCGAACCATGGCCGACCGTGTGATAGGCATTGGGCATGGTTGATCTCATCCCCCGTGAAGTGCTCTTCGGCAACCCCGAGCGCATCAGTCCGCAGATCTCGCCCGACGGCCGTCAGCTGGCCTGGATCGCGCCCCGTGACGGCGTGCTCAACGTGTGGGTCGCGCCGGTCGGCCCGGCCGGCGTGGACTGGGACGGCGCGAAGCCGGTCACCGAGGATGACGATCGGGGTATCCGGTTCTTCGCCTGGGCATGGGACGGCAGGCACCTGCTGTACATACAGGACACCGGCGGCGACGAGAACTGGCGGCTGTACGACGTTGACATGGAGACGATGGCGCGGCGCGACCTGACGCCGTTCGACGGCATCCAGGCGCGGATCATCGCCAGCCGCAAGAGCCACCGCGACGAGGTGCTGGTCGGGATCAACCGGGACAACCCGCAGCTGCACGATGTCTACCAGCTCTCGCTAACGTCCGGCGAGCTGGCCAAGCTGATCGAGAACCCGGGATACGCCGGCTGGATCGCGGACGAGGACATGGTGGTCCGCGGGGCGCTCTCCCCGCTACCCGACGGCGGGTTCGACGTACTGGTCAGGAGCGGCGCCGACGACGACTGGCGCACGCTGGTCACCATCCCGGCCGACGATGTCCCGGCCAGCGACGTGCTCGCGTTCACCGGCGACGGCCGGTCCCTGCTGGCCATCAGCTCGATCGAGGTGGACACCGGCCGGCTGGTCAGGGTCGACCTCGGTACCGGCGAGGCCGAGGTGCTGCTGGAGGACCCCGAGGCGGACGTGGCGGGCGCGATGCTCCACCCGGACACGAGGGAACCGCAGATCGTCGAGGTACTCAAGGACCGTACCGAGTACCACGTGCTCGACCCGTCGGTCGAGCACGATTGGGAGGCGATCCAGGCGCTGCACCCCGGCGACCCGCAGCCGGTCGGCCGCGACGAGGCCGACGCCACCTGGCTGATCGCCTTCACCGACGACGCTGGGCCGGTCCAGTATTACGCCTACGACCGGACCAGCCAGGCCGGCAGCTTCCTGTTTTCCAGTCGTCCCGAGCTCTCCCGGTACGACCTGGCCCGGATGGAGCCGTTCTCGTTCAAGGCCCGGGACGGGCTGACCATCCACGGCTACGCGACCTTCCCGCCGGAATCGCTGGCAGGCGGCCGGTCCGGTCTGCCGACCGTGCTCAACGTGCACGGCGGGCCGCAGGCGCGGGACGTCTGGGGCTGGGATCCCGAGGCGCAGTGGCTGGCCAACCGGGGTTACCTGTGCATACAGGTGAACTACCGCGGCTCGACCGGCTACGGCAAGTCGTTCGTGGCGGCCGGCGATCGCGAGTGGGGCGCCAAGATGCACGACGACCTGCTGGACGCGGTCCAGTATGCGGTCGATCAGGGCTGGGCCGACCCGGCCAAGGTCGCGATCTACGGCGGGTCCTACGGCGGCTACGCGGCCCTGGTGGGCGCGGCGTTCACCCCGGACGTGTTCTGCTGCGCGGTGGACATCGTAGGCCCGTCGAACCTGCAGACGCTGCTGGAATCGATCCCGCCGTACTGGAAGCCGATGGCGGCGGCGCTGTACCGCCGGGTCGGCAACCCGGAGACGGACAAGGAGTTCCTGTGGTCGCGCTCGCCGCTGTCCCGGGCCCGTGACATCCGCATCCCGCTGCTGATCGCCCAGGGCGCCAACGACCCGCGGGTCAAGCAGGCCGAGTCGGAGCAGATCGTGGCGGCGCTCAAGGATGCCGGGATCGACTACGAGTACATGCTGTTCCCGGACGAGGGCCACGGCTTCGCCAAGCCGGAGAACCGGCTGACGTTCTACGCCGCGGCCGAACGCTTCCTGGCCAGGTACCTAGGCGGTCGTTTCGAGGAGTGACCCGCCTCAGGGGCGGGCAGTGTTCTCTCATGGACCGGGCACGCGAAGTCGGTCTGGCTGTGGCACGTTGTGTTCGTGCGCTCCCAGCGCGCTGCCGTGACTGGCGGCACGCGCCCGCCGCCCCGGTTGTTACTGCATGGATGTCCCAGGGGTGTGGCTCTCCTGGAGTGAGTTGCCTGTTGTAGTGGTGCTGGCGTGTCTGTGCACGGGTGAGGCTTCCGTTCCGTATGGTCCTGAGATGCGAATCCGGGACTACGGAAAGGAAGCCTCAGGTGGAACAGTACGGGCTGGATGATCTGGCCGCGAGCGCGGAGGCGGTGCTGGCGGGGCTGGGGCCGGTGGCGGCGGGGCTGGCCCGGCTGGCTGGCGAGGCGTGCGGGGCGGTGACGCTGGATGCGATGGAGGTGCTGGTCATCGGGCAGGGCCGGGAGCTGCTGCGCGGTCTGGTCCAGCTGGCCCTGGACACCCAGGCTGAGCGGGAGGTCCGGCTGCCGGGGGTGACCGGCGCCGACGGGGTGGAGCGGGCTCGCGCCGAGCCCGGTCATGGCCGGCCGGTGGTGACGCAGCTGGGTGAGGTGCGGGTGCGGCGGATCGGCTACCGGTCCGGGGTCAGGGGCGCGGGGTCGCTGTTCCCGCGCGATGCGGTGCTGAACGTGCCGCCGCTGGGGTATTCCTGGGCGTTGCAGCGGCTGGCGGAGATGTTCTGCCGGTCGGTGTCGTATGAGCAGGGGCACGAGTTCGTGCTGGCCGCGACCGGGGTCAGCGTCGGGAAGCGGCAGCTGGAGCAGATCACCATCGCCGCGGCCGCGGACGCGGAGCGGTTTTACCGGGACCGGGACCAGGCCGCCGTCCCGGCGGCCGGGGAGCAGGAGCCGGCCGGGGAGCCGGGCCCGGAGCAGGAGCGGGGCCTGCCGCCGCTGGCGCTCTCGGCGGACGGCAAGGGCGTGGCGATGCTCCCCGAAGCGCGCCGCCGCCGCACCAGGGCCCCGGAGCAGCGGATCAGGACGTTCGAGAAGCGGGCCGGGACCGGGGAGAAGAAGGGGCACAAGCGGATGGCCGAGACCGGGGCCGTCTTCGACGTCGCCGTCCCGGAAGGCCCGGCCCGCACCCCGGAGCAGGTCATGCGGCCGGAGGGCGGCGCGGGCGGGAAGAAGGAGCCGCCGCGGGCGCAGAACCGCTGGTACGCCTGCGACATCACCGCCGGCCGGGACGTCACCGTCGGCAAGATCTTCGCCGAGGCCGACCGCCGCGACCCCGGCCGGCGCCGGACCTGGATCGCGCTGGTCGACGGGGACAACTACCAGCTCGGCCTGTTCCAGGCCGCCGCGGCTGCCCGCGGCATCACCCTGGCCGTCGTGATCGACTTCATCCACGTGCTGGAATACCTGTGGAAGGCCGCCTGGTGCTTCCACCCGCCCCGCGACCCCGCGATGGAAGACTGGGTGATCGCGCAGGCCCTGGACATCCTGCACGGCCGCACCGGCGACGTCATCACCCGCATCCAGGCCATGGCCGCAGAGCACCCGCCCAAACCCGGCGGGGAGCACGCCAAGATCATCCGCAAGACCCTGTCCTACCTGCAGGCCAAGCAGCCCTACATGGACTACCCCCGGGCCCTGGCGAACGGCTGGCCGATCGCCACCGGCGTCATCGAAGGCGCCTGCCGCCACCTGGTGCAGGACCGGATGGGCATCACCGGCGCCCGCTGGAGCCTGCCCGGAGCCCAGGCCATGCTCTGGCTCCGCGCCATCAACGCCAGCGGCGACACCGACGCCTACTGGGACTGGCACATCACCCGGGAACGCCAGCGCAACCACCTCAGCCGCTACCAGGACAGCCACGCCCCCGGACTCGCCGCCTGACGCTCACTCCAGAAGAGCCACACCCATGCCGCGTTCATGTCGCTGGAGCTGCATGAGCGGGGCAATCATGTCGTATGAACTCAGGCGCTGCCCAGGGCGGCGGCCAGTTCG
>Ga0081540_1000998_pt1 | contig 25439 bp, 27 predicted proteins | sample TabmetS2T1R1_FD_71024 | JGI IMG/M metagenome (GOLD analysis project Ga0081540, IMG submission 71024) | Tabebuia heterophylla rhizosphere microbial communities from the University of Puerto Rico - S2T1R1 | ecosystem: Host-associated > Plants > Roots > Rhizosphere ... | reverse complement strand
GGACCACGAAACGCCGCCAATGATTAGCCAGTCGCGACTCGCTTCGCCTGATTTCCGAATTGAACGAACCGTTCGGTCCCTTCATAAATCATCGCATGAAAAAAGCACATCTCGCGTCCTGTCTCGCCCTTGTTAGTTTGATTGGGATAAGCCAATTTGCCCGAGCTGCTGATCCCACTCATCCAGACCAACCTATGGTAGCTCCCGCCGATGCAATTTCGAAGCTCAAAGAGGGCAATGGCCGTTTCACGGCTGGCAATATGCAGCATCCACACAAGTCGCACGACGAGAGAAAGTACATGGCGTCGAACAGCTATGAAAATGCCGGCATGACGTTCCTTGGCATGACTGCTGAACAGGCTGCAAAGCGACGCACAGAACTAATAAAAAGTCAGCATCCGTTCGCGACCGTTGTTAGTTGTTCCGATTCGCGCCTTCCGCCCGAGATGGTTTTTGACCAGGGACTCGGCGATCTGTTCATATGCCGCGTAGCAGGAAATGTGATCAACGACGAAAACCTGGGAAGCATTGAATACTCGGTCGACCATCTGGGCGTACGCCTGGTTCTTGTGCTTGGGCATCAGAGCTGCGGTGCGGTTAAGGCGGCAAAAGAAACAATCGCTGCCAAAGGCAAAGCCCCCGGGCACATCGAATCGTTAGTTACGGCCATCAAGCCTGCGGTAGAGTCAACCGTCAATGGCGATTTGGACGCGACGATTAAGGCGAACGTAAAGCACGTCGTGGACGAACTACGTTCGTCCACACCGATTCTCAAAGCCAAAGTTGATTCCGGTCAGATACAGGTAGTCGGCGGCTATTACAGCCTCGACACTGGCGCTGTCAGTTTTCTCGACGAGAAGTAGAAGTTCCGGATTGCTCACCACTCAAGCCTCGAAGATTCGTAGAAGCCGTTTGGTTTGTCCGCTCGATCTTCGTATCTTCTCGCTGCACTTCACCAGGAAACCGAAACGAAGGAAAGTCATGGCTAATCGCAAACAAAAAGATCGAAATACAAATCTTATCCCCGCCGAGGAAACTTTAAGCCAAGTCTGGGAAGATCATGTGCGGTATGAGTTTTCCACACGCAACACCGAGGACACACTCGCAACGATGGTCGAAGACGCTTATGTGAATCACATTCCGGTGCTGACCGGTGGCGTCGGCCAGGATGAATTGCGCGAGTTCTACTCAAAACGATTCATTCCCCAAATGCCGCCGGACACCGAAATGTCGCCAGTCTCGCGAACCATCGGCAAGGATCAATTGGTCGACGAAATGATCTTCAAGTTCACTCATACGATACCCATGGATTGGATGTTGCCAGGCGTTGCGCCGACTGGAAAGCGCGTGGAGGTCCCGCTGGTCGCCATCGTTCAATTTAGAGAAGGTAAGCTGGCTCACGAGCACATTTACTGGGACCAGGCATCGGTGCTGGTGCAGATCGGATTGATCGATCCCACTAGGCTGCCGGTAGCCGGTATTGAAAGTGCCCGCAAAGTTCTCGATGCCACTCTGCCTGCTAACGAGTTGATGAAACGCGCAAAACCAAACACGTAGCCATTGAGTCCGAAAATAAATCCCCAATGCATTTGAGAAACGTTGTCGCCGCCCATCTGTGTCGAGGCGCTCTGCCCGTAGTCGCAGCGCTGCGCGTCGTCCCGGATGCGAGTATCGGAGCACGGGGAAATGCTCCACAAGGCTGTGGCTACAACGCTGCGCGGTTATGAGTGTCATCGGCAAAGTCGAAAGCCTTTGGCGTTATCCCGTCAAAAGCATGCGCGGCGAAGAGTTGGACGAAGCTTTTGCCAGTTATTCCGGAATTTATGGCGACCGCCTCTTTGCATTCAGGAGTTCTGCGAATCACGAGGGATTCCCGTATTTTACCGCTCGCGAGCAGCGAAGACTTCTGCGATATCGTCCGCGCTTTCGTTACCCTGACAAAGCGGCGCAACCCATCAACCTGATCGACGCGGTAAGCAGAAATGCGAATCCTCTTTTAGCCGATCTCGCAGAGTTGGTTGTCGATGTTGAGACTCCGGATGGAAAAACTGTTGCGATTGATGATCCGGTTTTGATCGAAATGCTCCGAGCCGACGTCGACCAAAAGCATCAGGTCACGTTGATGCAGTCTCAACGTGCCATGACCGACTGCCGTCCGGTATCGGTCTTCAGTTTGCAATCGGTCCGGCAACTGGCTCAAGAAACAGGCACACCCGTGGATAAACGCCGCTTCCGCGCAAACGTCTACCTAGATTTAACCTCCGATAACGGCTTCGCTGAAAACGAACTTGTCGGCCGATCAGTAAAGATCGGATCGAAAGTGGTCCTCTCGATTTTGGAACGCGATTCGCGATGCGTGATTATCACGCTTGATCCGGATACCGGAGAACAAGCGCCGGCGATTTTGAAGAAAGTCGCGCAAGCTCACGACGGGATGGCAGGCGTTTATGGCGCGGTTCTGGTGGAAGGCATGCTGCACCAGGGCGATCCGGTAGAATTGTTGGATTAGAGGCTCATTCACAAATGTAGAAACGCCTGAGGGTAGGCCGGCTCCAACGCTCAGCACCGGTTTATGTCGATAGAGCGAGGCCGCCCCGGTCTGCAAAAAACGCTCGTTGCCCCCTATTCGTTAGGCCAAAGTGCACTTTTGCGTCGCACGCTTCTTTGCGCGAAAGACTCACAGGATGGCAAATGGCGAAACGATCAAGTCGTATGTGCCTGCGCGGCTGGACGCCTTGCCGTGGAGCTCGTGGCATTGGTTAATCGTGGTCTCGCTGGGAGCCACTTGGATTCTCGATGGGCTTGAAGTGACGCTGGCCGGAGCGCTTGGCGGAATTTTAACGCGCCCTGAAACACTCGGGTTAACACCTGCCCGGGTTGGCGCGAGCGCAACGTGCTACCTGGCTGGTGCAGTGCTCGGCGCACTGCTTTTCGGTTACGGCACCGATCGGTTTGGTCGCAAGAAATTGTTCTTTATTACGGTCGCTGTTTATTTAATCGGAACTGCGCTATCCGCTTTCTCCTGGAATTTTTGGAGCTACGCATTCTTTCGTGCGGTAACTGGCGCAGGAATTGGCGGTGAATACGCTGCAATCAATTCCGCGATTGACGAACTAATTCCGGCGCGTGTACGCGGCCGCGTTGATTTGATCATCAACGGCTCATACTGGGTCGGGGCTGCGCTTGGCGCAGCCGCTACGCTGTTCCTGCTGGATCCGCGCCGGATTCCAATCTGGCTTGGCTGGCGATTCGCCTTCGGAATCGGCGCCGCGCTGGGCCTCATCGTGATTTTCTTTCGCCGCTGGATTCCGGAGAGTCCGCGCTGGTTAATGATTCATGGTCGCAATCCGGAAGCGGAACAGATTGTCGGCGAAGTGGAACGAAAGATTCTGGGAACGAAAAGTTCGGGGAAGATAGACCGAGGCTACAGTGACTTGTTTGTCACACGCATTCGCACGCGTACACATACACCGTGGCATGAAATTTGGGACGCCATCGTGCGCGAGCATCGGCGTCGATCGGTTCTGGGTTTTGTGCTGATGCTGACCCAAGCTTTTTTCTACAACGCGATTTTTTTCACTTACGCGCTGGTCCTGATGCGGTTTTACAGCGTGCCCGAGCAAAATGTGGGCAGCTATCTGCTGCCGTTTGCGTTAGGCAACGTGCTCGGTCCCGTGTTGCTTGGGCATCTGTTCGACACAATCGGACGCAAGAAGATGATCACTGTTACGTACGGGCTGGCAGGGATTTTACTCGCACTCACCGGCTGGCTTTTTCACGCAGGCATCCTTACGGCACAAACGCAGACTGTTGCATGGACGATTATTTTCTTCATCGCGTCAGCTGCGGCGAGCTCGGCGTACTTGACTGTGAGCGAAATTTTTCCTTTGGAAATCCGGGCATTGGCGATCGCAATTTTCTATGCAATCGGAACACTGGCAGGCGGTGTCGGTGCACCCTTGCTCTTTGGGTGGATTATCGGCACTGGATCGATTACCGCGTTGTTCGTGGGATATCTCGTGGCGGCGGCGCTGATGATTTTTGGCGCAGTGGTTGAAGCATGGATTGGCGTCCCAGCCGAGCGACGATCGCTCGAGCACGTGGCCGCACCGCTCTCGAGCAAGGGATTGTAGAGCGTCTGGCTGGGGCGGACGCCGCCGTCTTACAGCGGAAGCCTACAACGCGTCCTCCGCGGTCAAGGCTCGCAACGACAGCTGACCGTGAGCTCGCGCGTGTGAATTGGACCCGCGGGTGTGAGCTTGCTTGAATAAAGATAGAACGCCTCGACGCGGATCATCCCGGCATCGAACTTCGCATTCGCCTGCAAAAACTTTCGGAGTGATTGCGCAGAAACGTTCCTGCAACGCGCAATGGTTATGTGGGGATGCCAGGGACGAAGTTCCGGTTCAAGACCGGCAGCAAGCGCAGCCTCTTGCACGCGCTTGTGAATTTGAAACAAGTGTGGATGAGCCTTATCGACGCCAATCCAGATAATTTTCGGCGCACCCCTCGCCGAAAACGTTCCAACGCCAACGATCGGCAAAAAGAATGCGCCGAACTCGATCAGGGTGAGTCTTTCTCGTAGTGTAAGAACGGTTTCATTCGGGACCTCACCGAAGAAACTGAGGGTCAGATGGATCTGCGCCGGATCGGTCCAATGCACACCGCGGACATGCGGATCAAGGGCTGCAACCAACTGGCGCGTTGACTCCGGCAGGTCGATCGCAACAAACAGACGTTTACTCACGAGCTAAAAATGCCAGCGACGAATCCTCAATTCGAGCGTCGTTCATTATTTCGAATAGTTGCTCGATGCAGCGAGCGGGTCAGCCATTCCGGTATCAACCGGTGGAGTTTCGAACCGGGTAGCGATTCGTTGCCTGTCCTGTCGGCCGTTCCAGGAAGACATCGATTGACGAGTTTCATCGTGTAGCCAGTGAGATTTGGAAACAGAGCGTTCCCCAGAATGGCCCCGCGCGCGGCAAATGTGAGTGTGAGCGATGGCTGACCCCGACGACATGCAGCAAGAATTTTTCTTGCGGCACGATCGGCATTCATGGAGATCAGCGGCGCGCCCGCCGAAGCTGAAAACCAGGCAAATTCAACATCGTGTTTGCCTTTGAACTTTGCATTCACGTGCGAGCCGGTGCGCATCATTCCGGGCGCGACAGTGGTGACGTGGATGTTGTCGCCTGCGAGCTCGGCGCGAATTGCATCTGAGAAACCGGTCAGTGCAAATTTGCTGACACTGTATGGGGCGAGATGTGGCACGGCAACCTTGCCGCCAATTGAAGAAATATTAACAATACGCCCCCCACCCCACGTCCGCATTTTAGGAACGATCCGTGAAACTAATTCGTAAGGAGCCCAAAAATGCAGCCGCATTGCGCATTCAAAATCCTGGCGCGTCATGTGACCCAGAGGGCCAACTTCAATAATGCCGGCGCAGTTGATCAAGATGTCGATCTTGCCGAAGCGATCGATGACTTGACGAACAGCAACATCAATCTGTGCGGTATCGAGCAAGTCGCATTGAACAGTCAGGACCGCCCCGCCACTTGGAGTGAGATCAACTTTAGCGCGTGCCAGTTCTTCCGAGTCGCGCGCAATGAGCGCAACGCTACCGCCTTGCGCGCAAATGTGTCGCGCAAGCACGAGCCCCAGTCCGCGTGAACCACCGCTAATGACGACTACTTTGTCGCGCAACATATAACGTGCGCTGCGAATGGCGCGAGCGGTTATGCAAGCGCCGATTACCAGCGCGCCGGCGGGAAGCAACACGCGAACATTCATTTCGATTTAGAGTCCGGCACGGTACGCTTAGCGGCAAATGGCGCTACAAAGAAACGAGGCTTGGGCAGCCGCCACTCTTTGACGCAATTACCCGTGTTTCCGGTTGAAACGCGCAACTTCGCGCGCCGTCTCCCGATCTACGGCGCGTTTCTTTAGGTCGGCCCTCTTATCACGCGCTTCCTTACCGTGGCCGACGCCCAGCTCGGCTTTTAGCTTTCCGTTTTTCCAATACAGCTTGAGAACAACCAGCGCGCGGCCTTTGACCTGTGTCTCGCCATAAAGCTTGTCTATCTCCTGCCGATGTAACAATAATTTGCGGACCCGTTTTGCGTCCGGAATTTCGTGGCTGGCGCGTTCGTACGGTTGGATATCCGCGTTGTAAAGGAACGCTTCGCCATTCTCGATTCGCGCGAAAGCGTCGCTGATATTTGCCTTGCCCGCTCGAATCGATTTAACCTCGCTGCCTTTCAGTTCGATCCCCGCTTCGTAACGCTCGAGAATGTGATAATCGCGAAGGGCTTTGCGATTGGTAATCGACTCAGCTGCCATATTAACAGGGAAACTGGCGGCTTCCCTCGCAGAGCCTCAGAGACCCCTGAAACAAGAAATCAGCGCCCGCTCGTAGTATTCGATCGTTCCCTATGCGGCGCCGTCGGGCGACTCCTGGAGCGACTCGTAGGTCAACTTGCCGGCAATGATTTCCTTGAGTGCAATATCGGTCAGCGACATCCGCGGCGTCGTCTCAACCATGGGCCGATGTCCTAAGCCAAGCTGGCGAACGCGTTTGGAAACAACGTTGATCAGAAGTTGCTGATTCGGGATCACCTGAGCTGCTTCTTGCAAAAGTTGAGTCGTCATATGGCGCAGGGAAGGGACGGGGCGGATTGCTTCCGTCGGGAATTGAAGAATGACCGGCATCCTGGCCGCAAGGGCGGATGGGGTAAGTTGCGGGACAAGCATGGTAAAAACGAGTGTGGACTTTCCAAGTGAAGGAGCTTGTTGTCAAGTCCGAACGCTTTCACAATCTACGGACTCGTTAGCGGAAATGCAATGCTATTGGCTGATTCAAGTACGCGGAACTTCGATCCTTTCATGTCAGGAGTTGACATCGGGCTGGTGGGATTTGAACCCACGGCCTCCTGGTCCCGAACCAGGCGCTCTACCAAGCTGAGCCACAGCCCGAACTAATTCATTGGCCTTGCCTGCGAGGCGACGCGGCACTACTTCGCGTATTTTATTACAGATGGCAAGGAGATTGAGTCCCTATCAGAGCGAAGATGTAGCGGTGCTTGTGTCAAGCACCGGGATCAAATAGAAAGGCGTTTGGCACAAACGCCTCTACAACATGGCCGTTCAAGATCCTTCAATGCACTTCTCTGTCGCAATTGTTGGTGCGCTGATCGGCGTCGTAATTTTGTTATTCGGTCGAAAATTGTTCTGGCTGTGCGTCGCCGCGGTCGGATTTGCAGCAGGCGTAGAACTTGCCCCGCATCTTGTTCATGAACCATCACCTCTTCTTGCATTAACCATCGCGCTGGTTCTTGGGTTAATTGGAGCGTTGCTTGCGCTGTTTCTTCAGAAAATTGCGATTGCTGTTCTCGGTTTCCTGGCAGGCGGCAAAGTCGCCGGCGCAATCGCCGCGGCATTTTTCGTTCACTACGCTCAATATTCCACCTTCATTTTTCTAGGTGGCGGAATCATCGGGGCGATTCTCCTCCTCGTTTTGTTTGATTGGGCATTGATCGTTGTCTCCTCCCTGATCGGCGCCCATCTGATTCAAAGCGCGATCGTGCTTCCGCCGTCCGGATCGACCATTTTGTTTATTGGGCTCGCGATCATTGGTATCATGGTTCAAGCGGCGTCCCTTCGGAGAAGCTCCGCCTAAGGCGCGCATTTTTGCTGACAAATCAAGATACGCTCGCAAGAATCGCCCCATGAACCCTCAAAAAACTGGATTACGCGTCGCGAGCATCCTCTTCGCAATTTTTGCAATTGGCCATCTGATCCGATTGATCAATCAGATTCCGGTGCAGGTGGGCAACCATCAGATCCCGATGGGAGTCAGCTGGGTGGCGCTCATCATTGCAGCTATTCTCTGCATCTGGCTATGGCGCCTGGCTTCGACGCCCGTGTCACGCTGAAATCGTCGTTCGATCTGACGTTTTAACGATTCAACACGGCAGCGCCATTCGTCAGTTTCTGAGCCAATCAGCCGGCACATCCAAATAGGATCGATCCAGCGCAGCGACTGACGGGCAGCCAAGAAGTTTTAGAGTGCGAATAAGATCAGCTCGCAAGATTTCAATTGCTCGCGCAACACCAGTACCGCCTGCTGCGCCAAGCCCATAGGCATAAGCACGCCCGGCCATCACCGCTCGCGCACCCATGCACAGCGCTTTGACAATATCGCTGCCTCGACGAATACCACCATCCAAAAGCACCTCGATCTGATCGCCTACGCTTGCCACAACCTCCGGCAAAACTCGCAGAGTCGGCGCAACACTGTCGAGTTGGCGGCCGCCGTGATTAGAAACGACCAACGCCTTGGCTCCTACGTCCACTGCGCGACGGGCGTCCTCTGCTGTATGAACTCCTTTGATGACGATGGGTCCGCCCCATTCCTGCTGAATCCACTTGAGGTCATCCCAAGTCACAACCGCATCCTCGAGAGCGGCTGTGACATCGACGTACAACATCGGCCCCTTACCAGGAATCACGACATTTTGAAATTTCATCAGTCCGCCGTCGGCCAGAAACCGAGCGAGCCAGCCAGGTCTTGTTAGCAACTGACCAACAAACGGCAGCTTCGATCGGAGGTTGCCGCTCAGAAGTTCCCTGGCACCGTTTCGTAGATCGCGTTCACGCATGCCGGCCACCGCCGTGTCGATTGTTACAACCAAGGCTGAAAAGCCTGCGGCTTTCGCGCGTTCGATAGCCGCAAGTGCGCAATCGCGTCCACCCACCAGATAAAGTTGATACCAAACCACTCCCTTCGACGCGGCCGCAACATCCTCCAAGCGGCAGCCAGAGAGTGTTGAAAGCGCATACGCAATTCCCGCAGCGCCAGCGGCGCTGGCAGCAGTTTCCTCGCCGCGCGGATACATGAGCCGGCTGCTACCTACAGGCGCAAGAATCAACGGCATGGACAGGGAACTGCCAAGCACTGACACGCGCAGATCACCTGCCGGCATGGCGACGGCGCAACTCGGCCGGAATGTCACTTCTTCAAACGCGTGACAGTTGGCGCGCAATGTCCGTTCGTCTTCCGCGCCGCCATCGATGTAGTCGAATACTACTCGCGGAAGCCGGCGTTTCGCCGCACGGCGCAAATCTTCGATATTAATGACGCGCGGCGGAGCAACAGCTCGAGTCTTGTCATGTTGAGCGGAGCGAAACATCTCTGACTATTAGTTTGGCGACCAGGTTAAAGGACATGATTGGAGATTCTTCGCTTCGCTCACAATGCAAGAGCAATGAGTCCTAGTGACGAAAGTGCCTGACGCCGGTGAAGATCATCGCGATGTTGCGCTCGTTGGCAGCGGCAATCACCTCTTCGTCGCGCACTGAACCGCCCGGTTGAATGGCACAGGTTGCGCCTGCCTCCGCAGCAGCGATCAAGCCATCCGGGAAAGGAAAAAACGCGTCGCTTGCGACCGCGCTGCCTTTTAGCGACAGCCCGGCTTCTTTCGCCTTCCAAATCGCAATGCGCGAAGCATCGATTCGCGACATCTGTCCCGCGCCGATGCCAAGTGTCCGGTCCGCACGAGAATAAACAATCGCGTTCGATTTCACATGTTTGACCACCCGCCAACCGAACAACAACGCTTTGAGCTCCGTTTTGGTGGGTCGCCTTTTCGTGACCACGTTACGTGTTATTTCAGCTTCAAGATCCGCGTCTTGAACGAGCACACCGCCGCAGACGGAACGGACATCAACCGCAGGTCTCGCATCTGCTGCCGGCGTCACCAATCGAATCAAGCGCAGGTTCTTTTTCTTCTGCAAGATGCTGCGCGCTTCCGCCTCAAAATCTGGCGCAATGATTACCTCGCTAAAGATCTCGCTGATCACTTTCGCCAGCGCATCGGTCAATGGACGGTTGCATATGATGATCCCGCCAAAGGGCGCCTGTTTATCCGTGGCAAACGCCTTGTTCCACGCTTTGCAGAGATCGGCATCCGAGCCAACACCACATGGGTTGGTATGCTTCAGAATCGCGACGGTCGACTCCTCGAACTCGGCGATCAAATTCGTCGCCGCACTGATGTCGAGAATGTTGTTAAACGAGAGTTCCTTGCCATGAAGTTTTTCGAAGTGCTTGTCGAAATCGCCATAGAGAGCGGCGGTTTGGTGTGGATTTTCTCCGTAACGCAACCGGGTTACCAACGGAAGCGAAAGTGAAAACGACGCATCCGTTGTCTGCTCCCTGTTCAGGAAGTTACCAATCGCCCGATCGTATTCGGCTGTTCTGATAAAGGCTTTGATGGCGAGGCGCTCCCGCAATTTCAGTGTCGTTTCGCCATCGTTATCGCGCATGTTTTCGAGCACCGCGTTGTAGTCTGCGGGATCGACCACCACCGTGACCGATTCGTAGTTTTTTGCCGCGCTGCGAATCATCGACGGACCGCCGATGTCGATATTCTCAATCGCGTCCCCCAGGGTGACGTCAGGTTTGGCAACGGTCGCCTCGAAAGGATAAAGGTTGACCACCACCAGATCGATCGGTTCGAAGCCGCATTCGCGCGCTTCAGCCTCATGTTTCTCGTTGCCACGTTTGTAGAGAAGACCGCCGTGCACGCGGGGATGCAAAGTTTTCACGCGCCCTTCCAGCACCTCTGGAAATGCAGTAAAGCTCGAAATCTCGCGCACTGGAACTTTTTCTTTCCTCAGCAAGTCTGCCGTTCCCCCGGTGGAAATAATGTCGACGCCCTGTCCCTCCAGTTCTCGGGCCAACGCAGCGATACCGGTTTTGTCGGAAACGGAAATGATGGCGCGGGTGATTTTCAAAGCAGTTAAGAGGTTAAAAGGTTACAAAGTTAAAACGGCGCCGGACTCTCACGCTTTAACTTTTCAACGTTTTAACTTTTTTAACGGTCAAGAATGACATTCTTGGCCGCCGGATAAAGCACCGGGCAACAGCCGATGGTTTCGCAAAATGCTTTACTAAAGTGACTCAGGCTCGAGTAACCAACTTCTGTCGCAGCCTCAGTGACATTGTAGCGTCCCGTGCGCAACAGTTCGGCAGCACGTTCCATTCGCAGGTTACGCAAATATTGCGGAATAGTCAGTCCCGCTTCGCGCGAAAAAATTCTGCTTAGATAGAACGGACTGCAGCCCACCTCCTGACCGATCATTTCCAGCGTGGGCGGGTTAGAGAGATCGCGAGCCAGAAGCTCCTTCGTGCGTTCCACGCGTTCGCGGGCGACCCGTTTTTGCCGCATGCAGAAAAATTCCGGGTCTTTTGGCGCGAAAAGAAAATGTGCCATGAGCTCCAATGCCTTGCCTTGATACCAGAGGATTTGAGCTGCTTTTGCTACGGGAGGCTCTGCCAAGCCAGCGACCACGCTGCGTTGTTGCATCGTCATCGGACGCGCGGGGGCGACAACGTTTTCTTCTCCGTCTCCAAATACAATGCGGCGAATCTCCGGCTCGAGGTCAGCTTCATTCCGCACAAATTGTTTTTGCAAATGTTCCCGCGAGAATTCCAGCGTCACGAATTGATGACGATCATGCGCACGCCGCGAAGCCGGCAGCGGTTCATCGGCGATCGCGTAATACCCACAGTTGCCCGGAACATAATCGCTTCGCACGCCACTTTCGGTGCCTACTGCCCCGCGACCGGCAAGATTCAAACAGAACTCAAGGCTGTTTGGGTGGAAAGTACGTCCCCAGTTAAAGGAACGCTCGGTCCGAAAGTCGTGCCACTCAACGGCGACCCCGATTTTGTCCACATCGCCATACAAAGGGCGCCATCCTTTCACTTCACGCCAGGCATGCTGCTCGGCTGCGCAACCAGGATTCATGTCCCCTAATTACGAATGTTGCGAAGCCGAATGCAAGACTGGTTTCGTTTCCACCAATGCATCACGGTCCCAATTGCCTAGCTTCGAGGCGGAGTCGTAGGTGCTTTGGGCAAAATCGAGAAGGATTTTATCCGGCCTTTCGGCACTGCTTACCGCGTCGTAAGGCAGGATGAATTCGCGTAGTTTGGCCTCGTAGAAAGCCGCGTCCGGCTGAATTTTCGCTTGTGCAAATCCCGGCGGTTCCGGATACGCATAGGAATAGAAGAGTGGCGTTGGCGCAGCCGCGTTGCCGGGCCAAAAACCGAGGCTGCTTACTTCCTGAGAGTAAGCCTCGCGCGTGACCGCGTCCGGCAAATGCGGGACCCCACCAGGATGCGGCGGCGCTGGTCGCCCAGAGAAACGCGTTACCGCCAGATCGAAACTGCCCCAGAAAAAATGCACCGGGCTGCATTTGCCGCAGAAACGCGCGCGAAACTCCTTAAATACTCGGTCGCTTTGCACGAGAACACGCCAGAACCGGTTAGCATATTCAGGATCATAAGAGCGGTGCTCTTGGTCCTGATCAAACGGGATCGCATTCTCGATCTCGTTAGGCATGGTGTTGATGGTCACAGACAGCTCCATTTCGGCTAGCGCGTCCATCACTTCCCGATAAAATTTCGCCACCGGCTCCGGGCGCAGTTTCAACACTCGTGCTGCACCATCGCTTTTAAGGATGCGCAATTCGTGATCGATGAAATCGAAACGGATTTCGAATGTCGATGTACCGTAAGGGATCGGAGAAGTCGTTAGGCCCCGTGAAGTGACATAGAGAGTGACGTGCCAGGAGTGGTTGGTCCATGGGCTGAGCACCAGTCGAATCTTACCCACAATCTGCGTCCACATGTGCAGGGTAATGGCCGTATCTTTCCACTCTGCAAATGGCAGAGGAGGCCATTGGTTGGATGTGCCATTCACTTTAATTGTCGCTACCCACGGTTAATGAAATCAGTAAACGAGCGCTTCACCCTCTCAAACATGTCTCGCGCTTCCTCTTGTGTCCGGTGAAAAGTATCCTTGATACGCTTTTTTACGCCTTTGAACGGGCCGTTCTCCTCCTCCGCGTCATTCGCGTCATAATCGTTCTCTACATCTTCCATTGTCGCGCCGGCAAACATTCCTTCTGTTCGCTTCACCGTGCCGCCCATTGCGCCGATATGGATGGTGCCGACCGGACGTGACGATCTACTCAGAAGAGTGATGATCCAGGTCGGTTCGCCGCGCTCATCAGTACGCAAGGCATAATCGACGGTTGCGAAGTTGGCATGTGACAGGTCCGCTGTGTGGGTGGCCACTTCGTACGCCCCGCTCGAATCCAGGTTCAAACGGGAGGTGTCGATCGTTGCGCCTTCGGTGGAACCGGCAACTGAACGACCCGGCCGATGCTCGGAATCAATTTTTCCATCGGCGACTTCCAGTTCACGCACGCCACGACCGTCGGGGTCTTCTAAAATAATTTTCCATTTTCGCGGCTGTGGATCGCCTCTTACTCCGGTAATCGACACGACGTGATTGAGCGCGCCGCCTCCCAATTCAGAGCCGACTACGCGTAACGCTTCATAAGCGGTCGCGTTCTCCTGCTGCGCCAGCGCAGGTGCGCCGAAAAGCAAAACAACGGCAAAAGACCTCCACATAACGCAAAATTGAACTACGGTTTTAGCGCGTGTCCATCGCCTTTTCACATCTTCCCTAACGTTCGCAGTTGAATGAACCCGTGTATCTGCTCAGATTTGCAGAGCTGTTAATGAACAAACAGACGGTCGAGTTTAGCAGTCATACAGCCAATCTGGCCTTGATGCGCAATTGCGTACGCAAATTTCTTAACGGTTATCCGTTCTCCGAAAGGGAACGCCTGCTGATGGTGCTCGGCGTGGATGAAGCATGCACCAATGTTATTCGCTACGCTTACCGTCTACGTGACGATCAACTGATCTCGTTGCATTTGGAAGGCCTGCGCAAATGCGTGCGCCTGCGGGTGCGCGATTATGGCGAACAAGTTTTGCCCAACCAAATGAAAGGTCGCTCTCACGATATGATCAAACCGGGTGGGCTTGGACTATTTCTTATTCGTAACGCCTTTGATGAAGTCGATTATGTTCACAAACGCCGTGGCACGGAGCTCGTGCTGACGAAAAATCTGGGAACCTAGTTTGTTTCAAGCCTGCTTGGGTTCGGCGCTTGACACAAGCGCCGCTGCAACATTCGCTTCAACGCTTTAACATTGTAACGTTTTAACGGTCTCTAGATGAACCCACCGGAACCAGATGCCGCATTTGAAATTTCACTGCGACCTCCCGCATTCAGCGAGTTCACAGGCCAGGTAAAAGTGCGCGAGCGGCTTGAGCTGATGGTTGAAGCCGCAAAGAAGCGCGGTGACGTGCTCGAACACATTTTGCTAAGTGGTCCATCCGGCCTCGGCAAGACCACGCTGGCTTATATCATCGCGAACGCGATGAACGTGAACATCAAAAACACCAGTGGTCCAGTCATTGAGAAGGCCGGTGAGCTGGCAGGGCTTTTAACCAGCCTCGAAAAAGGCGACGTGCTTTTTATCGACGAGATCCATCGGCTCCAACCGACTATCGAAGAATATCTTTATCCGGCGATGGAAGATTACCGGCTCGACATCATCATCGACCAAGGACCGCAAGCCCGCAGTCTCCGTTTGAATCTTCCGAAATTCACATTGGTCGGCGCGACCACGCGCGCGGGAATGGTGAGTGCGCCGCTCCGGTCGCGTTTCGGAATGACCGCCCGACTCGATTATTATCATGCCGAGGAAATGCAGAAAATCATTACGCGCAGCGCCCGCTTGCTTGGCGTGGAGATTGATTCAGCAGGCGCAGTTGAGATCGCCACGCGCACGCGCGGTACGCCGCGCACAGCAAACAATCTATTGCGCTGGGTACGTGATTACGTGCAGGTGAAAGCTGAGGGAAAAATCACCGCAGATTTGGCCGACCGCGCGCTGGCCATGCTTGAGATCGATCGCGACGGGTTCGATCAATGGGACAAGCGGATCATTGAAACGCTGATTCACAAATTCAATGGCGGACCGGTCGGTTTGAACTCCCTGGCAGTCGCCATCGGCGAAGAAGCCGGGACGATCGAAGAAGTGAACGAGCCCTATTTGATCATGGAAGGTTACATCAAACGCACGCCTCAAGGCCGAGTCGCTACCGCGAACGCTTATCGCAAACTGGGACTCAAACCGCCAGGCGGCATGCAAGCCGAGTTGTTGTGAATCGCAATTTGTGATTCGAAAGCCGATGCATCGAATTTCGATCCAATCAGCATCCAAAACGTCTCGCTTGTCCACCAGATGACAAGAACCGGAGATCTCTTTCAACAGACGTCCAAAGTGTTAACGGTCTCCGAGCTGACGCGCAGTATTCGCGGCACACTCGAGACAAAATTTCGTGCGGTGTGGGTCCAAGGCGAAATCTCGAATTACAAACTGCATCCGAGCGGTCACCAATATTTTACGCTTAAAGATCAGCGCGCCCAGATGGCGTGCGTGATCTGGCGTGATACCATCCCACTGGCTCGACAGCCTCTCGTCGATGGGACCAAGGTACAGGTTTACGGCACCGTCACGGTTTTCGAAGCGCGCGGACAATACCAGCTGAATGTCCAGATTCTTCAGCCGCGCGGAGTTGGCCTGCTGCAGGCGAAATTCGAAGCCCTCAAACGCAAACTCGAAGCCGAAGGATTATTCGCACCGGAACGCAAACGACCATTGTCAAGATTTGCGCGTCGCATCGGAATCATCACCTCACCGAGCGGCGCGGCGATTCGCGATATGGTAAACGTGCTACGCCGTCGCGCGCCGTGGTTGCAGATTCTGATCAACCCCGTCCGCGTCCAGGGAACGGGAGCCGCACAAGAGATCGCTGTTGCCATCCGCGAGCTCGCCTTGCCTAACGAGGCGTTTGCGCCGCTCGATTTGATCGTGGTCACCCGCGGCGGCGGGAGCATCGAAGACTTGTGGGAATTCAACGAAGAGATCGTGGCCCGCGCAATATTTCATTCCGCCGTGCCAATCGTCTCAGCGGTCGGTCACGAAATCGATTTCACCATCTGCGATTTTGTCGCTGACTTGCGCGCGCCTACGCCCAGCGCCGCCGCCGAACTCATCGTGCCCGACATCATCGATCTTCAACGACAAATCGACGGATGCGCGCGCGCGCTCTCGCGGCAGTTGCTTAACCGACTCCGCGATGCCCAGCAGCACCTGGATCATGCACGCGAGACTTTGCAGCGTTGCCTTGCGCACAAGCTGGACAGTCATAAACGCAACCTCGCCCACACCACCCGCGCGTTACACGCACGCAGTCCCGCACGCGAGCTCATCGTGCGCCGAAACCGTTGTGCCGATTTACATCGCCGGCTTTTTGCATCTCCGGGACGATTGCTCGAAACCGCCAACCATCGGTTTCAGCGCATTGAGGGAATTCTTCGCGTACTCGCTCCAGAAGCCACGCTGCGCCGCGGCTACAGCATCACGCTGAACGAGCGTGGAAAGATTATCCGGACGACCGCGGCAGTCCGGCCAAAGATGAAAATTCGCACACGAGTTAGCGACGGCGAATTCAGCTCGGAGATTCAGTAGAGGCAAGAAAGCGGTCCCACTTCCTTCTGTAGAGTCAAATCAAAAGTGGCCTCCGCTGAGATCACTGCTTCCCCCCGGAGTATAGAACGGTTTGTTATACACTGGGGTTTCAGGCAGCCCCCTTTGTTGAGTGTGCTTCTCGGTATCAACCACAGTCTCCGAATAGGGAGTATTTGCAGCACAACCGCAAAGCAGTCCCGCCAGGAGTAAACTAAATAACAAGTGTACTTTCATCATTTGAACGCTCATACATTCCTATAACAAATCACCTTTCCAACTTAAACGCTAGCGCCGCCAGTGGGGGTAGCTGAATGAGGATTGAATGTTCTCGACCCATCCATGGAACGTCCTGGGTCTGCATACCGCCAAAATTTCCGACGTTGCTGCCGCCGTAGGTTTCGGCGTCCGTGTTGATAAGCTCACGGTAGAAACCGGACTCAGGAACACCTAATCGATAATCGTAACGGACCATTGGCGTTGCATTCACGACAAACGCCACCACATCTCCCTCTCGCGATTTTCTCAGGAATGACACAACGCTGTTGTCGGCGTCGTGAAGGTCGATCCAGTCAAAGCCTTCGTAGGTATCGTCGAGCTGCCAAAGTGCCGGTTCACTTTTGTAAATATAGTTCAAATGTTGCACCAGCCGGCGCAGACCATCGTGCCGAGGAAGACTAACGAGTTGCCAATCGAGACTCGTATCGTGGTTCCATTCGTTCCGCTGGCCGAATTCGCTGCCCATGAAGAGCAGCTTTTTACCGGGATGCCCGTACATCCACGCCAGAAACATCCGGAGATTGGCAAACTTCTGCCATTCGTCGCCTGGCATTTTGGATAGTAGCGAACGCTTGCCGTACACCACTTCGTCGTGGCTAAGCACCAGAATAAAATTCTCCTGAAAGGCGTAAAGCAGCGAAAAAGTAATGTTACCGTGATGAAAACGGCGGAAAATCGGGTCGAGACTCATGTACTGCAGGAAATCGTGCATCCAACCCATGTTCCACTTGAACCCGAACCCGAGCCCGCCCAGATAAGTCGGACGCGATACGCCCGGCCACGCGGTCGACTCCTCCGCGATGGTCATGATTCCGGGGAAACGCTCGTAACAAACTTCGTTGAAACGTTTTAGGAAATAGATGGCGTCGAGGTTCTCGCGGCCACCGTAAACGTTCGGAATCCATTGGCCGGGCTTTCTCGAATAATCGAGGTAAAGCATTGAGGCCACGGCGTCCACGCGCAGGCCGTCAATGTGATATTTGTCCAGCCAGAAAAGAGCGTTGCCGATAAGAAAATTGCGAACTTCGTTGCGGCCAAAATTGAAAATAAGTGTGCCCCAATCCTGGTGCTCGCCCTGGCGGGGGTCCATGTGCTCGTAGAGATCAGTGCCATCGAACTCGGCCAGCGCGTGGGCATCCTTGGGAAAATGAGCAGGCACCCAATCCATGATCACGCCGACGCCAGCCTGATGGCATTTGTCGATGAAATGTCGGAATTCATCAGGCGTGCCAAACCGGCTCGTAGGCGCGTAATAATTTGTGACCTGATAACCCCAGGACCCTTCGAATGGATGCTCGGCAACTGGCAATAATTCGATATGCGTGTAACCCATTTCCAACACGTACGGCAGCAACGTCTCGACCAGCTCGAGATAACTGAGCTGGCGATTTCCTTCCTCCGCTTTGCGTCGCCACGAGCCCAGGTGGACTTCGTAGATGCTGACCGGACTTTGCGGCCAGTTCCGCGTCCGGCGTGATTCCATCCACGAGCCATCATTCCAAGCGTAACGTTCCAGATCGTACACCAACGATGCGGTGGATTTTCCGTGCTGATTGAAAAATGCGAACGGATCGCTCTTAAGCAGCAGCGCACCGGTCTGGGCGCGGATCTCGAATTTGTAGTGCGCTCCTTGTTTGATGTTAGGCAGGAATAATTCCCATACACCGCTGCCGATGAGCTTGCGCATGGGATTGACCCGGCCATCCCAACCGTTGAAATCCCCGACCACGCTGACGCGTTGAGCGTTAGGCGCCCACACCGCAAAATAAACGCCCGCGGCATCCCCGATGGTGCGCACATGCGCCCCAAACTTGTCGTAAATCTTCCAGTGCTGCCCTTCGGCGAAGAGATGCAGGTCGACTTCGCCCATCATCGGCCCGTACTGATAGGGATCGCGTATCAGGTAGTGCGATCCGTCCCAGGCAGTAACCCGGATTTGGTACGGAAGATCCCGCGTTGCGTTCCGGACGGTCGCACAAAAGAAGCCGTCCTGTTGAATTTTCTGCGCTGCGACCGGTTCTTCCGGATGTTGATCCAGCACGACGTCGATCCTGCGCGCATCGGGCCGAAAAACACGGATCTCCAAATCGTCCCCGACCCGGTGCGGCCCCAACACTCGAAACGGATCGGAATGTTCCCCGCTGACAAAGCGGTTCACTTCGTCAGGTGGCAATCCAGCGATCTCGAAAGATTTCATGGCGTAGTTGAAAAGTTGAAATGTTAAAAAGCTAATGAGTTAGAACGGGACAGGGTCCAACCGCAAACGCCCATTGTCCTTTTAACGTTTTAACTTTGTAGCAAATCACCTTCGTAGGATGCTTCATCGCTTCAATCCGTCATCGTTTCAACGAATCGTTTTGATCGTCTGCGTCAAATCTATTGCGCGACTCTGACAAATTCGACAAGAACTGGACGGATCTGACCGGTGGAGATTGTTATTGTCGCGTATCGGAATAAGCTGACTTTCAGTAATGATCGAGCCTGTCATTGTCATTGTCGCGTATCGGCCCAAACCGGGAAAAGAAAGTGAAACTCAGGACCTGGTTAGAAGTCGTGTTCCTACATTGCAGAAGGAAGGGCTGGTGACAGACCGCGCCCCGGTCATCATGCGCGCACGCGACGGCACAATTATCGAAGTCTCAGAATGGAAATCGCAAGCAGCAATCGATGCGGCACACAAGAATCCAAATGTCCTCGTGATGTGGACCCGGTTCTTTGAAGTTTGTGAGTGTATCCCGCTCAACATGCTATCTGAATCCTCCGAACTGTTTGCCGGTTTCAAACCGGTTCCCGACTGATTGTCGGCTTCGAGAAATAAGCTCCCTGCAAGAGCGCGGCGACCCACTTCAAAAGGCTATTTCGGCTAGTTAACACGCCAAGCGACAGTCCACGTAAGACTACATCTTACATTGCAGCATTCCGAAATCAGTCTGGAAAAGTCTGGGTCGAACACAATATTACGAGATGTTTATGATGAGACGCGCTACCGCGCGCTCGTTCGCGCCACACTTGTTCAGCGCGCTGATCGCCTGCACACTCGCGGCGGCGATCCTCTTCGGCGGGAGGCTACTGGCAATGCACCTCGAGCAGCGGACGATTCATTCGACTGCTCCAAGAGATTTCTTTATCAAGAATCAGGGGCTGGCATTCGAGCGCACTGCGGCGCGCGCCCCCGACATTTTGCTTCTCTATGGCAGCTCGGAATTGATTGACCCGATCCCAAACAGGGCATCCGATTTCTTTTCGCGTGAGCCTACTGGATTTGAGGTGTGTCCCGTCGGCAAGGCGGGCACAACGTCACTGATTATCCTGCAAAAATTGGGCGCCCTCGGATCTGCGTTGCATGGCCGGAAAGTTGCAATCTCGCTCTCGCCGAGCTCGTTTCTAACGTCTACCCTCAAATCCGACTTTTACGCCGGGAACTTTTCGATAACTGCAGCAAGCGGCACGCTTTTCGGCAATGCTCTGGATTTGAACCTGAAGGCTGAGATCGCAAAGCGAATGCTTCAGTTTCCAGACACGCTCGGAAAAGACGGGCTACTACGGCTTGCTGCACCTTGCCTCGCTTCCGGCCGCCCGCTGGACCGCTTCGTCTTGACGGCCATGTGGCCGTTGGGAGAACTGCAAAACATAATACTCGATTTGCAGGACCACTTCGAAGCGCTCGTTTACATCTTAAGCGGAGGCAAACCGGTCCCTAATTGGTTGCGACCGCCAAGTTCACACAGGGTGCACCTTCGCAAGCCGAGCGCTGTGGATGGGCGGGAGAGGCTGATGACCGAGTCCCTCGAAGCGATTTATCCAGCCAAAGATGTGGCGTTTCGCACACGCGTCGCGACCGCCAGCGAATGGACTGATTTGGATTTGTTGTTTCGCACACTCATTGAGCTCCGCGCCCGACCGCTCATTCTAAGCATGCCGATCGATGCCTATATTGCGCGGGGCGTCTCGCGGTCAGCTCACGAAGTGTATTACGACAGACTGCGCGAGCTCGCCCGGCGATATCACTTTCCACTTGTCGAGTTTGAAGATCATGATGCCGACCCGACGTTCCTGATTGCTCGTCGGGAACATCCCACACCGAAAGGATGGATGTATTATAACCGCGCACTGGATAACTTCTTTCATAAGACGAAATGACCGGCGACAAAAACAACATCCAGCTAAACGCGGTGGAAGATCACGATGGAATACTGACCATCCGTGGTGGCGGTGCTCAAAGGAATTGGAACGGCATCCACTACAAACAGGGCATGTCTGCGAAAAATGTCGGCACAAAGAATTTGTCCGCAAATATTGCCACCATCCCTCCGGGCGGCGTTGCCTACGCGCACATTCATGTCAATTTCGAAGTGATCCTTTACATCATTGAAGGGAAAGTGCGCCACGAATTCGGTGCCGGTCTCAAGCAGGTGGTGGAGAACGAAGCCGGCGATTTCATTTACATCAAACCAGGCGTCCCACACGAAGTCTTCAATATGAGCAAGACCGAACCCGTGGTCGCCTTTGTTGCCCGCTCATCCGCCGATGAATGGGACAACATCATTCCGTACGATCGCAATCAGGCGGATCCGCCATGAACGCAGCTCTCGATCCATCGGCAGAAGCGGAGCGTTTGCTAAAGCGCGACGCCGAATGGGCTGCGCTAGCTTCGGCAGGGCACGACATCGACCGGATTCTCTCCTACTGGACTGACGATGCAGTCGTTTTGGCGCCCGCCTTCGCGCCAGTTATCGGAAAGGCAGCGTTGCGCGGTTACGTGGAGAACAGCTTTCGAATTCCCGGTTTTAAGATCAGCTGGAAATCAAACGAGGTGCGTTTTTCACCGGACCTGAAGCTTGCCTACATGCTCGGCGAAAACACCGTAGCCTTGAATGGACCCAATGGCGCGCAGATCAGAACGAAAGGCCGTGCCATCACGATCTGGCGCCGCGAACCCGACGGACAGTGGCGTTGCGCCGTCGATATCTGGAACGAAGGACCGGGATCGTGATCAACAGCGGAGCGGCGCCTGAGGCGCCCGTAGCAACCCGCTGTCACAGCAACAGGGACTATGATTCTCTGAATTCCAGTTGGACGTTCGAAGTTGAGCGTTCGGCGTTTGCTTCTAGCGTTCCTCAATGCCGAAACATCTTGTCATCAGCACCAGCGGTAGCCCTGACAGTAACAGTCGCCGAATGGGTCGCGCCGCATTCGCACATCTGCAAAAAAAGGAAGTCGATTGCGATTGGATCGATATCCGTGAAATGGATCTGCCGCTCTGCGACGCAGACAAATGCTATGGAATGCCTGGTTCAAAAAAATTGAGCGCCGCCATCGAAGGCGCCGATGGCATCCTCATCGCCGCGCCTGTTTATAATTACGACGTCGCCGCCGCGACCAAGAACATGATCGAGCTCACAGGAAGCGCGTGGGAGGACAAGATCGTCGGCTTTCTTTGCGCAGCCGGAGGCCACGCGAGTTATATGTCGGTAATGGCGTACGCCAATAGTCTCATGCTCGATTTTCGTTGCGTCATTATTCCGAGGTTCGCTTTTGCCACATCCCATGCCTTCGACGGTGAGAGTATCAACGACAAAAAAATTACTGAACGGATCAAACAAGTTGCCGACGAACTGGCTCGCTTCACCAAGGCGCTTAGGACGTAGATTTCGCTTCAGCTCCCTATCAACAGGAAAGCTCTCATGCGATCGAGCTCTGCCTCGAGCTGGCGCTTGAAGGAGTGATCGTGCCGGGCGCGCGAATCGACATAGCCAAACTCGGACTTAAGCTTCCCATTCTTCACTGAGATGTTTCCCCAACCAACGACACGGTCACGCCAAAGCAGAGGCAGAGCGTAATAGCCCAGCTTGCGTTTAGGCGCCGGCGTATAAGCCTCGAAACGATACAACCAGCCCCACAACAACTCGAAGCGGTCTCGGTCCCAGACAACTGGATCGAAGGGCGTTAGCAAACGCACCGTGTCCGGCCGCGCAAAACGCGTCAGATCCTCCCCAGCCGGCCAATACCAGTCGACACCTCCAACGCGCACATGCGAGAGCCTTTGTTTGACCCGCTGCAATGCACCTTTTAGTTCGCCGTGCCATTGCGGGACAGCAAAGCGCAGCCGGCGCACAAGATCAGACAGGCAGGGACCAGGCAACGGTGCATAGGTTCGCACAGCTAAATCGACGAGCGCGTCAATTCGCGCGCGGCGTTCCGCCGCGTTCGCCGGCTCGGCCCAGTGCTGATTCGCAGCGTAGATACGTACGCCACGGTCGCGTCGGGTCACACGCAACATGCCGCGGTAATGCATGGCTGCCAGCAAATGCGTCGTCGCGTTCGAGGAACCGCCCCAATAGTTTCTGACCGTACCATGCGAGAAATAATTATTTACGTCGCGCGGATGCACATCACCGCGCTCCCGCACAAACTTCAACAGAAGCTTTGCCCGCTTTTTCTGAGCATCGGGCCAGGGCTTGCTTTCGGCAGGCACGCCAGCATTTGAACGCGGATGCATCAGCGTCTGGATAGATCTTGCGAGAAAACCGTAGACAACGAAGAAATCCTCTTCGATACCGAGCTTTGGGTACAGGCGTTCAAGATCACCGGCATGGTAGTTCTTAACGCGATGACGCAATATCAAGTCCTGAGCACGAGCGGGCGCACGGATGGGGTCGGCCTGAACAAAGCCTAGCCGGTCGAGAGCACGTTTCAGCGTGGTTGGCCTGAAAAGACTGCGGGCGACGGCAAAGCGCCGCAAGTCCGCCAGCGTAATCAGCATGACAAAAAATTAGGTAAAGCTCTCAGGGCCATAAGCGGAGATTACGCTACGATCGTATCACTGTATCGTAGCGGGGTTCCGTGTCGCAAGATCACGACCCAAAAAACTGTACTGAAACAATTGCCTAGCGCCGCGAACGCAGCGAGAGCGCAGCGTGTCGCAGCTCGAAAATATCCGCAGGCTTAACAAAACCGCACCGACGATAAAGCGACTTGCTGGCCGGAGTCGACCACAGAATAACCGCGTCGGTACCTCTCGCGCGACACCATGACAGTGCCTTGTTTAGCAATTTTTTTCCGAGTCCGCGGCTCCGTATTTCTGGGACGACATAAAAGTTCGTCAAGTAAGCATGAAGCTCCGGTTCGTCGTGAATCGGATTGGGGATTTTCTCAAACAACTGTACGCAAACGTGGCCGAGCAACTGTTTGCCATCATCAAGGACCCAGCAGCGCCACGAAGAAGATCCGGAGCGAAAACGCTTCTTCATCCACGACGTACATCTACGCAGAAACCGCGATCTGCTTTCTGTGGTTGATCCGGTTTCAGTACGGAATCGATAGCGCAGCTCGGCCAGGGTACGTAAATCGTCTGACCTTGCCAAGCGGATCCGGACCTGAGCCATCGACTGATGATAGGTGATTGGATGGTTGGTCGCTATTCATAAGCACGTGATCCGAACCACGTCGCTCACTCCGGACGCGGATCGACCGAGTTTTGATCAGGTGGACGGACTCCCGCCCGCAAACGATCACAATTCACCGTCGAGAAATCGAGCTTCCTTGTTGCTCCATCGTATCTTTGTCAGAATCACAACATGAAGCATCTTCTTCTGGTTTGTTTTTTTCCGATGACGCTAACAGCCCAGACCATGCAGCAGCTGATCGAACAGTTGAGTAAAACTGTTTTATACGGCGACGTTGCTCTTTCTCCCGACGCAACACATGTCGCCTGGGTACAGTCCACTGCCGCGTCAACATCAAAGCAAACCTACATTCGCGAAACATCAGGGAACGCGTCAGCGACCTTGATCGAGATTCCGATCAACGGAGAAAGAACCGATTTCGATCCCGCCTGGGCTCCTGATTCCCGGAATTTGGTATTTTTTTCAAGTGCCGATGGGGGGAAGCAGCGCCAACTCTGGCGTGTAAATGCCGACGGTTCAGGTCCCAAAAAGCTTACGAACCTTAACGGATACGCCGCGCGGCCCCGTTGGTCGCATAATGGGAAACAGATTGCTTTCCTCTACATTGAAGGCGCGGGTGGCGGCGGCCCGCTAATGGCCGCGCCAATCACGACTGGCGTGATCGACACTGCCATTCACAATCAGCGCATCGCCGTCGTTGATGTCTCAGATGGAAAGTTACGTCAGGTATCGCCCCCTGATCTTCATATTTACGACTTTGATTGGTCGCCGGATGACAAAACATTTGTTTCGACAGCCGCGCCGGGGCCCGGAGACAACAATTGGTGGATCGCGCAGATCTACACAATCGACATCGCCAAAGGTAACGCGACATCCATTTACAAACCCTGGTTTCAAATCGCGATTCCGCGATGGTCGCCGGATGGCAGATCGATCGCATTCATTCAAGGTTTAATGAGTGACGAAGGGTTTCACGGTGGTGACCTTTTCACCATGAGTGCCGACGGTCGTAATGTGACAAATCGGACTTCGAGCCGAAAAGCTTCGGTAAATTCATTCTTCTGGCAGGCACCCGATCGCATTCTGCTTGTGGAATACCTCGGCGGCGGCAGCGCGATATCCGACTTAAGCCTAACGAATAATTCCGCACAGACAATCTGGAAAGGGTCTGAAGGCATTCACGCGTTTGGGAACTTTCCGAACTTCGCTTTGTCAAAGGATGGAAAAGTTTCGGCTGTCGTACGAAGTACTTATAACTCGCCGCCCGAAATTTTTGCCGGTGCAATCGGAGAA
>Ga0081540_1000997_pt1 | contig 25467 bp, 17 predicted proteins | sample TabmetS2T1R1_FD_71024 | JGI IMG/M metagenome (GOLD analysis project Ga0081540, IMG submission 71024) | Tabebuia heterophylla rhizosphere microbial communities from the University of Puerto Rico - S2T1R1 | ecosystem: Host-associated > Plants > Roots > Rhizosphere ... | reverse complement strand
TCGGTGGGGGAAAAATCATAGTGCGTCTACTCTCTCTTTCAGGCTTGGGGGTTGGCCGAAAGCAGACTCTGAGGAAAATGCTCCGTAAAGCCGTGATTCCACACGAGTGCCCTTAACATCCGAATAACTCAAATTTTTAGGCAGGGTGCCGACAAGGCGTAATTTTTACGGCCAGATAACTATCACTGTGTTATTTGTCTTTTTTGGCAAGATACCACAATACTCAAATCAGTTACATAAACATTTGCTTAAGTATTTCGGTAGGTAGGTCAATCGTCCCGACACGAGTTTTGGCGACTTACTTGCATATCGGTGTCCTCATCGACCTGAGGAAGATGGCGCGTGATCATAGCGCCTGTTTTTCAACCGTTACCAGACTCACCACGCTTCAGCTGGCATTGGTTGCTATACCTGTTGGCTTACAGGCGCAGAAACGCTCTGCTTCCATTTGGTGAGAGTGTTGCGGATCTTCCGGCGGCGTCCTTCGGGAAGCAGCCAGAACCCGAAGAAGAGCATAACGGAGTTCAGCCGAGGTGAACCCTTGACAAGGAATTCTTTCATCAGCCGGACATAAGCTGCGAAACCAGCGGCGCTTATGTTCGCGCGGGGTACGCATTCGGTTGCGATGAAGTAAGAGAACGCCTTGCGAGTGATTCGCGATTGATTGGTATGTGCCCAATTTACCGAGAACTCCCAATCGGCCGCGCGACTTACACTGCTGCGCTGGTCTTCAAGATAGAAAATCACCAGTGGCTCGGGAATGACGTGTACGCGTGTACCGGGATATTCACTCATGCGCAGGAGCCAATCCCAATCCTGATGACGCTTGAGCCCTTTTTGAAAGGGCACTTCCAGCATGAGTGCCTTTGAAACAAAAAATGTAGAGGTTTGAAGGAATGCGTCTCCATATGTAAAACCTTTGCGGCAGAAGAGGTATTCGCTCATACGCTCATCCAGAGCGGGAAGGCGCCTGGGCCAGATCATATCGACTACTGGATTCCTGGCAATGACACGGGAAAAGATGACGGGATGGGGTTCTGTCGCGGTTTCCGCCACTGCAATCTGGGTCGTGATTTTTTCTGGCAGCCACTCGTCATCGTCGTCCAGAAAGGCTATCCACTTTCCCCGAGCTTCTCGAACACCAATGTTTCGTGCTTCTGCTCCTCCCTGGTTTTGTTCCAACGGAATTACCCGCAGGCGTGGATCGACAATGGACGCGAGCGCGTTTTTCGTGCCCTCGTCAGGGCCGTCGATAACGACGATGGCTTCTATTTCCTGGTGGCTTTGGTTTAAAACGCTCCGCACAGCACGGCAAACGAGTTCCGGACGAAAACGTGTGGGGATTACTGTGCTGACGAGCGGCTTTGATTCGTTACCCATTCTTGCCTCCAGTGACTTCGTTCGACGCGTGGGCAATCGAATCGAGATGTCGATCTCATAGAGACGAACAATTCAATTATAAGAGGGAAGATGGCTCCGGGGCGCGATTGGCGCCCCGGAGCACATTAAGACATGACGATCAGCTTACTAGGGTATGGTCAATAGAACAGCGCTTGTTGGCTGGACAGGGATATAGTAAATGCCATTGGATGCAGAGCGAGTTTCTCCGCTCGCGCTTCCAAGCAGGTTTCCATCGATGCTTCCATCAAAAGTCTGTCCACCGATGCTCACGCCAGAGGTAGCTGTGTAACTCGGAGCGACCAGCCGGGTCACCTGCGCACTTCCATGACCAGCCAGTGAGATCGCCACGGTTCCGGCGAATGTCTTGTCTTTGTTGATGATGGCCACGCGCGCCACATTGTTTGAATCGATCGTGCTCCAGATTTTGATATTTGGAAGAGCACCGCCGGAAGAGCTCAGTGTCACGGGAAGCAGGTGAGCGCCATTGCCTGCAGCCTGATGGAAGAACAGCATGCCGTAATAAAGCGGGGCGACGTGCTGTAAGGAATAAATGTTGTCACCCTCTACATTATTTACACCAAAGGTGAATGCACAGTATGTGCATCCGCTGGTGCCGTGCCAATTTACGCCATCGATGTTGGCATTGGCATACTCGAACATTGTGTCAATCGACCAAAGCGCTGAGGCGAACGCGTCGCTGATCCCCGCTATTCCACTATTGTCGATGGAGTTGATCTCGGCAATACGGAACTTCTGGTTCAGCCCGTGGACCGGAGATATGTACGGCTGAAGCGTAGAGGGACCTTTCGTTGCCACGGAGGGAGTCAGCAGATAGTCATCGGCAAAGGATTGTCCTGACTCGGTGTAGCCACCATACACATGCTGGGTGATGAGGTTGACATATTGGGATTGATTCTGCTCGTAGGCAGCCACATTGTTCATCCAGTAATTCATAGATCCCCAGGCAGCGCCCATGATCCTTACGTTCGTGCCCAGCGACGCCTCTGCATTTAAAATGGACGAATTCCAGTTTGTGACGTCATTGAGATAATCGGTAATGCTGTAAGTACTCGGTCTGAATCCGTTGACGGCATAGTTGTCAGGCTCGTTACCAACTTCCAGCGCATCGAGACTTCCGGAAGGCATTCCATTGATAAATACTGTTGCCTGATCTACCGCGAGCTGGACATTGTTCGCGCCAAGGTTGACGCCCAAAGTGAAATGCACGCCCTGGGCATTGGCCAACTCGGCAAAGGGAGCGACAGTATTTGCACTTGGTTCCGCCGACGTGTCTGTGGTGTATCCTCCAACACGAACCAGGAATGGAGATCCACTATTTGTTAGATTGGCAACCAGTTGCCTGTAGGCGTAATTGATTCCATCGGTTGAGTTGCCCATAAACCACTCTGCATCGCCCCATTCGTGCGAGAATCCAACGAAATTCGGCTGAATTACGTTGCCCGTGGTGTTTCCGATTGAGGCCGAGACGACGGTGGAAGTTGTGAGGTAGAGCAAATATGTCGCGCTGGTCCCACCGCCCGGGCTTGGATTCTTTGCAGTGATTCCAAGCGGTCCTGTTGCGCTTCCCGACACCGCGATGGGCGCACTTATTGCAGTTGCGGATAAGTAGGTTGTTGTTACCGCGTTGCCATCAACGTAAATGACGGTATTCGGAGTAAAGCCATTTCCTGAAAAGGTGACATTGGTTGTTGCTCCTGCCGGCACCGCAACAGGCGATGTTGCGTTGACCACCGGGGCTGGGTTGACAAGAGAGAACTGAAAGGATGTTGTGATCGAAGTGTTTGCTGCAAGGGTTGCAGTGAGCGTGATCGCCGGGTTGGAGGGCATAATGAGTGGGGCCTGGTAGAAGCCACTGTTCGAAATGGTGCCGCCTCCCGTGACACTCCAGTTGATAAGCCAATTGATTGATGAATCTCCTGAGCCATGGACCTTCGCCAGAAATTGCATATTGTGCCCCAGCGACGACGATGTGGGTCCCATAGCGTTTTCGTTGTATTCCGACAATGCAATGGTCAGCGGGGTTATCGGAGCGTTGAAGCTAGCGCTGGTTCCGCCCCCCGGCGTTGGATTTTGCGCAGCGAGCGTGAGATTTCCCTGAGCCGTCGAGCCTACCGAGACTTGTGCGGCTATCGCAGTGGGAGAGCTATAGGTTGTCGCGACCGGCGTTCCATTCACCAATACGACGGTACCTGGGGTAAAGCCGCTGCCGGTAAGAGTTACAGAGTTCGTGACAGCCGTTGTGACTTGCCACGGAGAGATCTGGTTGATGACCGGCACAGGATTGATCAGGGTGATGTTGTAGGTCGCCTTGATTGAGGAATTTGCTGCAAGTGCTGCAGTGACAACGACGCTGGAGTTGGATGGCATGGAAGTCGGAGCGGTATAAAGTCCACTGCTCGAAACAGACCCGGTACCCGAAACGCTCCAGGTTAACGAAGTGTTGGCAGACCCTGTCACAGTCGCCAGAATCGAGACATTCAGACCCAGGCGCGCCGTGTTTGTGTTCGTCCCGTCGGTGCTGTAGGCAGAAAGAGAGATCGTCGGAGAGGCGATCTGCGCCTGAATCGCCGCGCTCGTGCCGCCGCCGGGAGCAGGATTCACAGCGGTCAGCGATAAGGTCCCTGATGCTGTTGCACTGACAGGAATTTGCGCTACCACAGTAGTGGGAGATTGGTATGTCGTCGCCACGCTCACGCCATTGACCTGGATGACAGTGCCAGGAATATAGCCGGTGCCTGGAATGGTCACAGTGTCTGTACCAGCGATTGGCAGTTGAGATGGTTGAGTACCATAAAGCGTAGGTATCGGATTAATCAGGGTAATGTTGTAGGTCGCCTTGATTGAAGGATTTGCCGTGAGCGCCGCGGTGACGCTGACGCTTGAGTTAGATGGCATGACCGCCGGAGTTGTGTAAAGTCCGCTGGTCGAAACAGTGCCAGCTCCCGATACGCTCCAGCTCAATGAGGTGTTATTGGATCCCGTTACGGTTGCAGTGATGGAAACATTGCGACCGAGACGCGCTGTGTTTGTATTCGTGCCGTCGGAATTGTAGGCAGTGAGAGTGATGGTTGGAGTTGCAATTGTCGCCTGATAAGTGCCTGTGCCTCCCCCAGGAGCTGGGTTCACGGCGGTCAGAGATAGAGTTCCGGATGCTGTCGCGCTGACAGCAATCTGCGCCACCACAGCAGTGGGCGACTGATACGTCGTCGGCACGCTCGTGCCATTGACCTGGATGACGGTGCCCGGAACAAAGCCAGTACCTGGAATAGTCACAGTGTCTGTACCGGCAATTGGCAATTGAGACGGCTGAGTGCCGTAAATCACAGGTATCGGGTTAATCAGAGTAAAAGTGTAGGAAGCGGTTACTGTAGCGTCTGATGCGAGCACTGCAGTGACTGTCACGCTTGCATTGGAAGGCATCGTCGCCGGAGCGGTATATAAGCCGCTGCCCGTAATACTTCCGGCGCCGGATACACTCCAGTTCACAGTTGTGCCTGATGAACCTGTGACGCTGGCATTTATCTGCACATTGCGGCCCAGACGGGCCGTCCCTGTATTCGTGCCGTCTGAGCTATATGCGTAAAGTTTAATTGTAGCTGTTGAGGCAAACAGGGGACTTTGCAATCCAAACAATAAGCCAAGAACTATAAGTGATGTTACTGTGCAGCGTATGATAGGCAGACGAATGGATAGCCACAATGCTGCTGTGGAAAGTAGATTCATTGGGTTGACCTTTGAGAGGGAGTCTGGGCCCAACTTTCTCAAAGTTCCCGTTCGGATGCAAAGAAAAATTTACTTATTCGCGGTAAAAGTTACACCTAAACATTACCGAAGTTACATTGTTCACGACCCGGAATTAATTTTTCGTCAATTTGTAACATAAGTCTGAGCGATAGCAACCCATCCAGGGATCTGAACCGCTGCCTGCTTTTCTGCACTAATTTCGCTCACACAGCATCTAACTTTAACAAGCCATGTGTTCAAAGAGCATGTGTTCAAAGAGATGGCCCTTTACAGGAAGGCCCGATACAGGATAAAAATGTATTAGTACCAATGTTCCCTGCAAGCTGCATTTCTGACTAACCCTGTACATACCTGTCCAAGGAGAGAACTCTCGTAAGGAGTCGTACGCATGAGTGTCCTTCGCCTACTTGAGCAGAAGGTAAGATCTACTCCGGAATCAAATGCTGTTGTCTGTGGACAAGTACGGCTGACGTACCGTGACCTTGATGACAGGTCAAATCAAATTGCATACGCTTTGCAGCAAGCCGGCGTTAAGGCGGAAACTCCCGTCGGTGTATTTTTGGAACACTCGGTTGATGCAGTCGCAGTGATCCTCGCTATCTGGAAAGCGGGAGGTGCTTATGTACCACTCGATTCTGAATATCCGCGAGACCGCCTCTCTTACATGCTCGAGGACTCGGGCGCAAGCTTCTTATTGACAAACATCAACGCTGCTGAGGTTTTTCCCGAAACAGCGGCTAAGATCATATCGTTCGAGAGCATTTTTGCCCAGGTCCCTGCTCCCCTCGTCAATCATTTCTACGAAGAGTCAGCCCGTGATCAATTGGCGTATATCATCTATACCTCCGGCTCTACTGGGAAGCCGAAGGGAGCAGAATTAACTCACAGTGGCCTCGTGAATGTCCTGCAAGCGCTGCGGGAAGAGCTTATGTTGGGGCCAGCAGATGTTGTGCTTGCCAGTGCCTCTGTTTCTTTTGATGTTTCCATTCTCGAGTTGCTGCTGCCTATCATCTCCGGCGCTACTGTTCACGTAATTGATCGCGGGGTCGTTGTAGACCCTCATCGGTTCATGGAATGCATTGATTCTTTGGGGGCCACTCTCGTACTTGGCACACCAACTTCGTGGCGGATCTTGCTGGAGGCAGGCTGGAAGGGAAACCCCAAGCTTCAAATTATTACCGGTGGAGAAGTGCTGCCCGCCTCACTGGTAGATGCGATGACACAGAAGTGCCGCGCTTTATGGAATCATTATGGGCCAACCGAAACGACTATCTGCACGACGACAGAGTTAGTGACTTCCGGCATGGACAAAATCACCATAGGGCGTCCTCTTGCCAACGCCCAGATACATATTCTTGATGACAATCTACAGTCCTTGCCTGCCGGAGAGATAGGAGAGATGTACATTGGCGGCGCAGGCGTTGGCCGCGGCTATCGAAATAGACCGGATCTAACAGAAAAATGCTTTTTACCAAACATTTTCGATCCTCGCCCTGGAGCACGCATCTACAAAACCGGCGATCGAGCGCGCCTTCTTCCCGACGGGCGCGTGGAGTTTATGGGAAGGGTGGATGACCAGGTAAAGATTCGCGGATTCCGCATAGAGCTGGAAGAGATTGAAGAAGTCATCCGGCAGTGTGAAGGCGTACAAAATGCGGCTGTGACGGCGATCGAATTCGGACCTGGAGACAAGCGTCTTGTGGCCTATTTCACTGGGACTGCACAGCTCTCACAGGAGCAAATCAAGGATTTTCTGCGTGACCGGCTTCCTTCGTACATGGTTCCCTCCGAATTTGTTTCTGTTGGATCTCTTCCCAGCACACCCAGCGGCAAGGTGAATCGCCAGGCACTGAAAGAACTGCGCCCAAAATCGCCTAATCAAGTGCGGAACGTGCAGTCACCGGACGACGAAATTGAATATAAGTTGGTGCGCATCTGGGAATCAATTCTTAGAGTCAGACCGATAGGCATTACGGATAATTTCTTTGATCTGGGCGGGCATTCTCTATTGGCCGCCCGGATGTTTGCCACTATAGAAAAAAAACTCGGCATTTCCATGCCGCTTTCCATGCTGGTCGAGAACGCGACAATCGAACGTCTTGCCCTGCGCATTCGCCAGCAATTGCCTGGCCGCGAATGGCCGGGCTTGATTGCGATTCAGCCCCTTGGCTCCAAGCCGCCATTGTTTGTGGTTCATGGCTTTGGCGGCAGCCTGTTTTCTTTTCGCCCTCTGGCCGAGGTGCTCGGCGCTGACCAGCCCGTATATGGACTGCAGCGAGGAGCGGATAGTCCGGAGCGCCCGACTATCAAAGCATTAGCGGCCAGATATGTGAACGAGATTCAAACAGTTGATCCTATTGGTCCATATAACATAGCTGGTCACTCATCTGGCGGCATGATCGCCTTTGAGGTTGCAAGCCAACTCGTTGCTCTGGGCAAGGAGGTAAATGTCCTGGCCTTACTTAATTGCGACTATAGATTCGGCAAGCGCTCCTCTAAAGCTTCAGATTCCAGAATAAGACTTGTCAATCCACTGCACGTATTGAAACAGAATTACAAACATGCAGTGCGACAGGCATCAGAAATTGGTTGGAATGCCCTCTTTTGGCGCAGGTACTTTCACGAGATAATAAAGTTTAAGTTTTGGCTTCTTAAGCATTCTCCATGGAAACAAAAATATTTTCCGACTCTCTTCGGAGTAGAGGCCTATCTTGCCCTCTCCGCAGAAAAATATAAGCCCCGTCCATATCCAGGGGACGTAATGCTGTTCATAGCAGAGGATGCGGCAAAACCGAATGACGATTTTGGCGCAGGTTGGGCGAAAAGCATCCTTGGCAAGTTAGAGATATTAAAAGTTCCCGGTGGGCATCAGTCGATGTTGACTCAGCCTAAAGTAGTCATTCTGGCTAACGAACTCATAGAACGCCTTGAAAGAAGGGCTTCGACAGAGGAAGTAGTTTTAGGCCTTTGAATCTGCTCCTGGTTCCGAAAAAAGATAAACGTGCTGACATTTACCTTGAGGAGAATTCATGCAATCAGATATTCAAGCCCATCAGTCTCCCGATCGTGCGCTCTGTCCTGTAGGGAGCAGTAATCGGCATTGGTATTCTGGCAGTCAAATTCGTGGACTGAAGAGCAATCTAGACATACTTGTTCCAGTTTTGGAGTGGGCAGAAACTTTCCTGGCACGCCCGCATAATGACCTCGGCCGCTCGGGCGATGTATGCCCGTTTGTAGGCGAGGCATTGATCCGTGAATCGCTGCAGCTTACTCTCGTGAATCTCAAAGAAAGTGGCGAAGCCAGGTTTGGCGAGATAGAGTCTGTTGTGCTCTCTAACCGCGAACACTTTATAGCCAAAGAGCAGGAAAACGGCACCTCTGACAACCTATTTAATGCTCTTATCATTGTTTTTCCCGATGTCACAGAAGAAGAAGCGCCGATCCTCATCGATGGAGTCCAGAAGAAGCTCAAGCCGGAGTTCGTAAAGAGCGGCCTTATGCTTGGGGAGTTTCACGCTCGCAATAACTCATCGGGTCTTCGCAATCCTGATTTTCGGCCCCTGCGAAGTCCAGTTCCGTTGTTGGCGATCCGACATATGATGGAATCCGACCTGCCTTTCCTGGGAAAGATGTATGATTCACCCGAACTGCGCATAGAGTTCCTGACGGCGTATTTAGAATTCCTGGGACCTTCTTTGAGGTCTACAAGCCGGACTCGAGCAGAAAGTGCGTTGGTTGCTGCCAGGGAAGAGCTATCTGCGATTAGATAGCGTCTTTCAGATAGCAGGATTATGAAACAAGATATGAAAGACGGAGGACATCATCTGATAGAGAGCCTTATCCTCTGAGCTACATATCTTCAGTCATCGACGGTCGCTGTATTGCTTGGCGGAATGCGCAGATCGAATCGAGATTCTCATCCATGAACGGCGTCGGCTCTGGTTGGATCAGCGCGCGTGTGGAACAACGTGTCTTGATTTCTTTGGCGCCATGATTCTATGAGTTCATACACCCACTGACCGAGATGAGGTTCGGGTCACGTAGAACATAGACGAGCAAGTCAATGCATTGGAAGTGTGTCGACCGGTTGCCAGAGCAAGAGTTCCGATGGGTTTAATTTTTCTAAACACCGCGAGACTGGACCAGCGTGAACTTTTTCTTCAGATTCAGGAAAGGCGTTTCCAGAAATCTGTAAGAGAGCATCGACAGCAGGATGGTCGCCGCCAGGGCCGTACTTTTGTTCAAGACGAAAAGGGCGTTGTGGGCTTGAGGTCCATTGGCAAATGCAAACAACTTGCGCTCTATTTTTTCTATGTTATCGGCAACCATGAAACCTGTTTCATGAAACACGTATAGCCCATACGAGATCTTTCCAAGGTAAACAAATGGTCTAGGAAGTGCTTCAGGACGGATGCCTAACACAGAAAGAAAGATCAATACGGCTCCCAAGGCTGCGGCTTCGTATCCGGTAATCATCGACAGCAGGGAAGGATTTGCATCGGGTCGCTTGATCAGAAAGGCTCCGCTGGCAGTCAGCCAACAGACGACGCCGAGTATGAAAGCCGAAAGACGTCCAACTCTGTTTAGCTTGAGCGTGGATCCGGAAAGGTAGATCGCCAGCAACGCCCCGAGTGCGAAAAACTGAAATTGGACGAAGCTATTTACCCACACGGTTACGGGAAGATTGACTCTGCGCGATGAGACAATCCCGATCGTCAGGATGGAAATAAGAATCAAGCATCCAGACAGTCTGGCAATCCAGCGCAGACCGCCAAACTTAGCTATGGATGGCCAGGTTAGATAAAACTGCTCCTCAACGGAAATGCTCCAGAGCGCGCGGAGGGGTGTAGTGATGTAGGGATGGAAAAATATGTACCAGTTACCAACAAGGAGCAAATTTGCCGCTGTCCGGCCTGGCTCCATGCTCAAGGACGGATGAATCTTTCCGAGAATTAGATAGCCGATAAGTATGGCGAAATAGAGCGGCCAGATACGCAAAATACGCCGCAAATAGAATGATTTCAAATTAACGTCGCCCGTTTTGATCTGTTCACGCCGCAACAGCTCCGTTATCAAGTAGGAGCTCAAGAGAAAGAAAATACATACTCCAAAATTGCCTGCGTCTTTGATGGCCATGATTAAGCGTTGGCCAAAGCCACTGGATGGAGCCAGAGGGAAGTTGGGGATGCTATGGCAAACGAACACACACAGGAAGGCCGCAAACCGAAGTACATCCAGTTCAGGACGGTAAAAGCGATCGTCTTTGGCTTTCCTGACGCCAGGAAACCGGCCGGATACCGGTCCAGGCGCTGTGCGCGTAGTGGACATTCCTACCTCCGGATTTTCGATACTAGCGAGAGACGTGTCTATATGAAGGCCAAAGAGCCGGTCGGTTTGCGTGCTTCCACGCGTCCAGATCGCAGCTGCTGCAAAAGCTCGAGGTCAACAAGAGCGATGACATACAGGACCCAGAAAATCCCATTGTAGATAAGTAGAGAATTTTCATCCATGTTACTCAGGATAGTTAGAAATAAGACAAAGATCGACCATGCTGCCTGCTCAATGTATTTTGAGCGAATCAATCTCAATGCCAAGTGGCAGGCTCGAAGGTAGCTAAGAACGAAAATCGCCAGCCCGGTGCCGCCTAGCTCCAGCATGATTTCCAGAAATCCATTGTGAGCGTGAAGGACGACAAAACCCAACATCGTAATAACATTAAAGGCCTCACCCTTCAATCCAATCCAGAATGCAGAGAATCCGTATCCGAGCAAGGGACGTTTGAGAATCGCGCGCCATACCTCACGCCAGATATCGGAGCGGCCAGTCAGGGTGGCATCGCGCCCCAGCAGCGCAAGGATGTCAGATGCAAAGATAACGCCGAGTGCAAGCGTTACGACACCCAGTAACACAGCTATGGAGATAATAACCGCACGGCTAGCCAGGTCGTAATGCTTGAGAAAGGCTAATAAGGCTGCCAGTGCAAACACGCTCAGTCCGACAAGCCAAAAGCTGCGCGACCCGCTCATCGCCAGAACGAACAGAAAGAGCAATAAGGACAATGCTCTTGGAAGGTTTATGCGGCCTCTGGCGAGAGTAATGGCGATGGCAAAGGCCATAGCGCGTCCACACGCATTCTTTTGTGTAAAAACTCCCCGCCAGTCATGAGTATGACCGGGAGAAACATCAAGACCATAGGAAGGCACAAGAACACTGATCAAAACTGTGCCAACGGACAACGCGATCATTGTGATCCACAGAATGGAGAGCTGCTCATCCAAGTCGAACCGGGAAGCGAAGTATAAAGCGAAGAGAGTGGACAGAAGGAATGGAATTGCTCGCCGCATCGTAATCATCGGGTCCTGCGACCAGATGGTCGAAATAACAGCAAGAACGGTAAAGGTTCCGCCCCAACGCAGCATGGGCATCGATTTAATCACGTGATGAAATCGCCGCAGCAGGAGCAAAACTACGAGCAGAGCTATGGCCAATTGCGATCCGATTCCAATTGCCGCCGCCGCACCGCCCGGATTGGTGGCAATGGCCGGATCCACAGCCTGGTTTGACCCAACGAGTGGAATGAAGCCCGACACGCCATAAAAAGCCATTATCAGCACACAAGCGCTTCGTTCAAACCACAAGTCGCGAGTATCGTCGGAAATGGCGGACCTTGTCGGAGACGCGTCTTCTTCACACCGTTCGGCGAACTGAACTTCACTTGAAGAATAGAGAATAACGTTGTTCGCCATGCTTACGGGTGGTAGATAACTGCCGTGGTTGCTGACGCAAGAATGGAAGTGCCACCAATGGCAACGTTCTTTCCCCAGCTGAAGGGAACATAGATAATATCGTTCGGTTCAAGTTGCATGTCCGCGATTTTTCCCTTTTCCATATCCTTCACCGAAAAGTGCTGCTCAGTGTAGCCATTTGGGCCGTCTCCCGTCCTGCGGATCAGTCTGACTTTGCCTTCCGAAGCCGTCTTGGCGGCTCCGCCGGCGGTCGCAATAGACTGTAAGACCGTCATTTGAGAATCATTCTCCATCGGATATCCGCCTGGATGCGCCACGTCACCCAGCACATAAACGATTGGTGCTTTTGGAACAATGACTGTATCACCGGGATAGACCTGTACTACTGTCTGGTTAAGAGCCGTGGTTGAATCATTTGGAATATATACAGTGACACGGTCAGAAGTAGAGTCCTTTCGCTGCACGGTGACATGCCGGTCGGCAATCGGAGTAAGGCCACCCGCCATGGCGATTACGTCGAGAATGCTTCTGGGAGTAACCATTGGAATCCCACCCGGTCTGTTGACCTGGCCAAGTACAGAAACATTCTCTGTTGCGTATTCCTCAACCATGACTGACACTTGGGGATTCTTAAGATAATCTCCGGTAATGTATTTCTCACGAACGGCTTGTGCTGCGTCGAAGGGAGTCATTCCTGCAACCTTTACCGCCCCGATCATGGAGAGTGAAATGACGCCTGAATCATTCACGCGGCCGCGCTGTTCCAATTCAGGCGCATCAAAGACTGAAATGTGCAGCAGGTCGCCAGGGTTGATTGTCAGGCTCTCTCTCTGTGCCGTGTCCCGCTTTGGACCTTGTTGCGCATGTGCGAATCCAGCAAGCACAAATATTGCCATCAAGAGGAAAAAAGATACTCTGCTTGTGAGAACCATTGTGCGCATATTAGCTCGCAACATTGTTTCTTGCCCTTTCGACTCTTAAGTGTCCTTCTTCGCTTCCATAGTAGGCGTAGTATCTTGTCGCCCCTTCTGGCATCGCGTTCATCACGAGCCCCAGGACTGCCTGGTCTGGGAGTTGCTGACGTAGTAGTCGATAGCTGCGCTGTACGGTGTCTCTGGGCGTTACCCCATGCCGTACAATCAGTAGACTCGCATCAGCAACCTGCGACAACAGGATTGCATCTGTGACCGGAAGCACGGGAGGGCTGTCAATGATGACGTAATCATATTCGCGTCGCCATTTGGTCACTAAGTCACGCATCCGCTCAGAGCCTAATAGTTCTGCCGGGAACGGAGGTATTGCGCCGCCAAATAGGATCGTGAGATTCGTTTCGTCTTTATATGTACAGTAAGCTGGCTCAGCGTCACTGGAAAGCACTTCAGACAGGCCGGCACAATTTTCCGGTCCAAGACGTCTATCCAGGCCACGCTTGCGCAGATCACCATTCACAAGCAAAACCCTTCCACCTTGTTTTGCATATGCCGCTGCAAGATTCAGGCTCAGCGTCGTTTTGCCTTCGTCGCTCGTCGAGCTTGTTACCAGAATTACATTTGGCGAAGCTGTATTGCGCGACAATGAGAGAACCGTTCTAAGGCTGCGGACGGATTCAGCGAATGCGGACCCAGGATATTCGAGCGAATAGATAGACTTCTCCACCGGTACGCGCCTACCTCTAACGGGGAAACCTGAGTCGAGAAGCTTCTTACCCTGGTTGCCAATCAAAACTCCTGTGGTTGCATCCTTGCGATCAAACGCAGGCATTTCTCCGAAGAGCGTGGCCCCAAGATCGCTCTCGACTTCATCGGTTGTCCGGTATGTCTTGTCTCTGAAGTCCACAATAATTGCAGCACCTATTCCGAAAAAGAGCCCACCGGCAATTCCAGCCGCATAGTATAGAGGGAGATTGGGGGACTTTGGTTTGTTAGAAGAAGGTACCCGTCCTGGATTGACGACCGATAGATTGGAAGACCGAAGACCTTGTAGAAGGTCTGCCTGTTTTAGTTTGCCAAGCAACCCCTCGTAAAGTTCGCGGCTCTTGTCAGCTTCTTCCTTGGCCATGTCATATGCAATGACTTTGTCGTTTAGCTGATTTGCAATTCCCTTTTGCTTTTCAAAGGCTGCTCGAGCATCTGTCTCAGACTTCGCGGCAATCTCATAGTCGTTCTCCGCACGGGTAGTTATGCGCTGCGTCTCTTCCCGAATTGCATTCTGGATGTCGGCAAGTTGAGCTTCTGTTTGAACAAGCTTAGGATAGGACGCTCCATACCTTGTTTTGTCCTCCGCCACTTGGGCGCGCACCTGACTCTCTTGTGCGCGAAGGTTCTGCAGAAGAGCCAATGAGTTGTCCCCCGACGCATTTCCTCCTAGGCTCGCGGTGCCGCCTAGTCCGGACACAGATTCACCACCGCCGTTTAACACGGCGCGGTAGATGGCGCCTTTCATAATGCGATTGGACTCAGCTGTTGTGTACGCTTCGTTGAGGTCCTTTAACCTGGCGAGGACCATATTATGCTCGTCGCCCTCCCCAAACATGCCGGTTTCACGCTGCAACTGAATTGCTTTCGTTTCCAGATTCTGAGTTTGGTTCTTCAGATCTCCAAGCTGTTGGCCAAGCCATGCTGTGCTCTGTGAAGTCGCGGTCAGCCTTGTCTGGAAACTGTACTCCATGAACGAGTTGATCATGTGATTCACAACATCTGCCGCCAGCTTCGGATCAGGGTTTTTATAGCTGATGTTAATGAGTCTCGTCCCCGAAACCGGTTCAATCTTTAAGTTTTTCGAGAATATCTTTAGCGTTACATCACGGCGATTCGGTGCCTGATCAAGAGGGATGGTCAAAGGCTCAAGCGGCTTTTTCCAGAAAAACACCCATGCAGGTATTTTGAAGGAAGATTTCTTCTGCGGGAAAAAATCTTCCGTAGCTTCCAAGTCTAGGTCTTTAATGACGCCGATTGCCAAGGTATCCGACTCCAGAATACCCACCTGCGTTTGCAATGTGATGTTGTAGTCGAGCGCATCGGCAGAATTGCCGGCTGCATCGGGCGAGACTTGTCCGCTCTCGAGCGGGCCAAGCGCACTAGAGCTTTCTTTCTGGATTTGGAGTTCGCCAACTGCCTGATACCTGGGTGTGGTAATGACAGCTTTGAGCGTAACTAGCGCAAGAAACGTAAGAAGCGTGTAGAGGACTATCTTGCGCCTGCGGCGAAGCAATTTGAACCAGTCACTCACAGAAGCGTCTTTATGCGCAAGTTCCATGACACGGGGAGATTCTATAGTTCTGACAATAGGAGAGTTCAAGCTATCTAACCTCATGAAGGAGTTCTTTTACGTGCCGCAGTTTATGGTTACGAAGTCATACACGATAGCTTCGCAGTCATCCAATGCTGTCCTAACTACCTTCGGCAGATTTGCTTTGATTGACTCTTCGGATTCTCTGATTTCGATCCGCAAAGCTATGGTCGGTCTAGAATCGCCTCCAGATGTCTACGGCGTAAGGTGTTGACATCTGAGAGCAACATGCGAACTCACCGTGATTACAACGTATGATGTTCTCGTTCCTTTGAATGTTGGCATCAACTTCCACATTAATCTCTAAAGATGCTTCAGATGATGGGACGAGGTCCAGATACGCGTTTATCTTTTGTATATCACAGCAGGCGAAGCTTTCCAAGTGGTTCTACTTCTTCCAAAAAAACTTTTGGCAGAAGGCAACTCAGACGTATTTATGCGGGTCTTAAAATATACAGATATCTAAAACCACTGAAATATTTTGAGATGGGATGAACCCCAGATGTGATTTTTTAATATGCAAATTATTTTTCGATTACGCAAAGCTATAAATGTTGTTTATTTCCCATAACGATTAATTTGTTTTAATACGCAAATATGGAAACTTTATAAAACTCTGGGTTATTATCTGACTACAGTAACTCCTTACGGTAGAGCAAAAGTTAAAACAATAGATGCTCGCTGCTCCTTTACCCTTTCCGCAGTATCTTGATGCCTTCAAATAAATATTAAGCCCCCTTTGAGTGCAACCCTGCTTTGTGAAAACAGGGGTAAAGGGCAGATTACAACTTAAGAATTCAGTATAGGAGAACCGCATTGCTCCCCAGCAAGGTAGTTCCACTTACTATCGGCATTCCAGTGTATAACGCAATGCCGTTTTTACCGGAGACGGTCGAGAGTTTGTTGGCTCAGACCGTTAAAGAGTTTGAAATTTTGGCCATAGTAGATGGGGCCACAGACGATAGCCTTTCTTATTTGCAATCTATTAACGATTCCCGTTTGAGAATCGTTGTCCAGCGGAATGTAGGTCTAACGGCAACATTAAACCGGATGCTGTACGAAGTCAGTACTCCGTGGCTTGTGCGCCAAGATGCGGACGACATTTCTTATCCCAACCGCATCGAACGGCTGCTGGAGCATATTTCCCGTCATCCAGATGCTGGAATGTTCTACTCGCTTGCGGAGTACTATCCACGTGACAGTAGCCTGGGGCTGTTTCGGTCTACACGCGGCACTCCGAAGGAGCTTCGCGAGTTAGTGCAATCGGGTCGCCTGTTGTCGATCTGCCATCCAAGCGTAGCCCTCAATGTTGATAAGACACTCGCGGCGGGCGGCTATCGCCCGAATATGCACGTGGAGGATGCTGACCTATGGTGGCGAATGGCGCTGTCTTATGAAATTCATTGCATCCCAGAAGTGTTGGTTGGTTTTCGCCAGAACACTTCCAGTGTGAGTTCTCGAAATCTGGAGCAGCAGATGTTGAGTGTTCTCTACATTCAATATCTTTTGATTTCTTCTTTAGAGAAGCATAGTGCAGAACCATTTGATAAGGTTGCTCCTCACCTAGAGGAGTTATTTCCACACCGCGGCTTTCGCGCGAAAGTGCATCTGCGCGGCCTCAATATTGCTTTAGCGGAAAAGAAATATGCCGAGGCATGTTTTTCATTCTTCAAAGCGGTCTCTATATCTCCAAGTTATTTCTTTGGTCGTCTTCGTGATGAATTACTACCCGGCGTTATTACCAACGGAGTAGATCCAAAGCTTTTTCTACAGAGAAGAGATCAATTCTGGCCGAAAGTAGCAGGCAGCTACTGACCAACTACCACCAATTTGTGCACTGTCCTGAAAGAACGCATGTTCGCTGGATATTCGAACGTTCAACTCGCGCTGTGAGGACGCAGAGATGAGATCATCAGTTGTCAGAAGGAAGACTAAAAATAGTGCGGAGTCAGGTGCGCTGTCGGAAATCCAAGTCGGTTCACTTCCGGTCCACAGGGTCACGTTTGACGAATCCGCAATGTGGGTTATCAATTATCTCAAGACGAGACACTTACGATCGCCCGGTCTGATCGTCACCCCTAACGCTCAACACGTTACATTGGCAGAGAAGGATACGGTTTTTCGCGAAGCCTGTCGCGCCGCGTCCCTTTCTGTTCCCGATGGCGCGTCGATTGTTCTAGCTTCCCGCATTCTCGGAACTCCCATTCAGGAGCGTGTTGCCGGCTGCGACCTGATGGAGCGGTTGTGTGGCGAATGTGCAGAGCATGGCCATAGTGTTTTTTTCTTGGGTGGGCTCCCAGGGGCAGCAGAAAAAGCTGCAACGCGGCTTTTGCAGCGATATCCCGTGCTGAAAGTGGTCGGCACACACTGCCCACCATATGGTTTCGAAACAAATCCGGATGAATGCGCATCTATTCGGGAACGGATCACTCATGCTGCTCCCGACCTGCTTTTGATTGCATTTGGCGCGCCAAAGCAGGAGATATGGGCGTGGCAAAATTGCCTGGACCTTCCCGTTGGACTCGCCATGTCCGTTGGTTCTTCTTTCGACATACACTCGGGAATGCGTTCGCGCGCGCCGCGTTGGATGCAACAGTCAGGGGTGGAATGGCTGTTTCGCCTTGCCTCAGAGCCAAAGCGATTATGGAAGAGGTATCTCCTCGGAAACCTGGCATTTCTTTATATAGTGTTGCGGCAGCGATTTAGTTTTGAGCGAGCCAGCGGATAGGTCTAGCGATTGCAGATAAGTAAAAATAAGAAAAGGTCTTAATGCGAAATATTCTTATCTATCGCAACGAACTGTTGCATCCTTCAGAGACTTTCATCGTTGCACAGGCTGGGGCGATGGAAGATCACGCCCCTGTTTTTGCCGGATGGGAGAAGACAAAAAAAAGCCTAGATCTTCCTGAAGGTTCTGTGCTGACCTTTGCGTCTGGCGACACGTTGATGGATAAGCTCCGCCGGAAGACTTATTGGACGTTAGGCGGAACTGAGGACTTCGCGCGGAGTCTTGCGGAGCGGAAACCTGTTCTGACACATGTACATTTTGCGTTGGATGCATGTACTTTCCTCCCTATTGCGCAAAGATTAAGCATTCCGCTATTTGTGACACTACACGGTTACGATGTAACAACAGAAGACCATGCGCTGCGAAAGTCTTTTCTAGGCAGGGTCTATCTTGCTAGAAAAGAGGAACTCTGGAAAACAGCAAAATGCTTTTTCTGTATCTCTGAATTCATCCGGCAGAAAGCAATTGAGCGAGGATATCCTCGAGAAAAGTTATTGACTCATTACATAGGAGTCGATCTGAAGGCTTTTACTCCAGATAACTCAATCAAAAGGGAACCCATAGTTCTATTTGTCGGCCGATTTGTTGAGAAGAAGGGCTGCATTCACCTCCTTCGCGCGATGGTGCATATCGAAACTAAGTTTCCGTCCGCTCGCCTGGTATTGATAGGAGATGGCCCATTACGTGCCGAGCTACAGGCATCTGCAAGTCGGTTACTAAAGAGGTGCGATTTCCTCGGAGTTCAACCTCCAGAATCGATTAAACAATGGCTGAATCGCAGTCGGGTATTTTGTGTTCCGAGCGTCATAGCAAAGGTTGGCGATGCTGAAGGACTCGGTATTGTATTTTGCGAGGCGCAGGCAATGGGAGTTCCAGTGGTCAGCTTCGCAACTGGCGGCATTCCTGAAGCTGTGATCCATGGAGAAGGAGGATTGTTGGCGCCCGAAAAAGATGAAGAAACCTTGGCGGAATATATCGCACTTTTCCTTGCAAACGAAGAACAGTGGAGTCGTGCCAGCAAAGCAGGCCGTAAATGGGTAGAGAGAGCATTTGATCTGAATCGACAGACGCGCATGTTGGAGAAGCACTACGGTCGGTATTGCCGGAGTGACTGGTCGGAATCTGCTGCCGAACCTTCGTTGAACGCCTTTCAAAATGCCTGAGTTTACTTTTTTCGGAGAAACATAAGAATGGACCGAAGGAAGTTTCTCTCATTTAGCGCCATTACCAGCATCAACGCTGTTGTTTTAGGGGCATGGTCTAGTCTGGCGGAGGTGAAAGAGTCTTCTCCAAATGCGCCTTTGAAGTCATATGGAGTTCCTTGTGGCGCGCATATTGGAATACAGGCGGAACGACCATGGTTGCAGCAACAGGCATTCGCCAGCTTCGTTACCACTAATTTCAACATGCTAACTGCGGGGAATGAGTTAAAGTGGGCAAGGCTGCGTCCGAATCCGGAGACTTATAACTTCACCGACGCTGACTGGATGGTGAATTTCGCGCGACAAAATCATCTCCTCTTTCATGGTCACAACTTATGTTGGAATACGGGCAATCCGGGCTGGATGAGTACAGTGCTCAATAAGTCCAACGCCCGTCAGTTCCTCATTGATCACATCACGAAGGTCATGGGTCGATATGCAGGCCAGTTCGATTCATGGGATGTTGTAAATGAGCCATTTGCAGTCTGGATGGGCCGACCAGATGGTCTTTATAAGGGTTTGTGGCTGGATTTGTTGGGGCCTGAGTACATCGATATTGCTTTCCACACTGCGGCGCAGGCTGATCCAAAGGCTTTGCGGGTTCTTAACATTCACCATGTGGAGCAAGACACTCCCGCGGACGAAAAGACCCGCCAACTAACGCTGAGTTTTATCCAGCAACTCGTCAAACGCAGCGTACCGATCCAGGCTGTGGGTATCGAGTCGCATCTCGACATTAGTAATCCAATAGCCGGAACATCATTTGATCGCTTCATAAAAGGCATCCGCGACTTAGGTCTGGAAATTATGTTCACGGAAATCGATATCAACGACACCCGGGAACCAGGAACATTGCAAAAGCGTGATCGTGCGATCGCCGATTATTACTTTAACTATCTGATGCGGGTGATTCCCGTGTCTGGAGCAAAGCGCATTATTTTCTGGACACCTTGGGACAAAGTAAATTGGATGGACTATCTCCACACCGCTCAATACTCTCGCACAGATGGAGTACGCCATCGACCTGGGCTGCTCGATGACAATATGCAACCAAAGACATCCTATAGCGCTGTCGAAGAGGCGCTGCACAATGCTTGCCGGTAATGGGTTTAGTGATCAGACATGCAAGAAGCTAGGAGACAAGAGATGAAAGAGGCCGGACTGAAAAAGAACTCCATCTGGATGATATCCGGCCAGGGAATAGCGTTACTCTTCCAGGCAGCCTATTTCATCCTTATTGGCCGTACTCTCGGAAGCAAGGAGTATGGCGCATTCGTTGGTGTTGTTGCGTTTATACAGGTGCTGACAAATTTCAGCAGCCTTGGCATGGAAATGGTAATGGTACGCGACGTAAGCCGCGACAAGAGCAACTTTCCTACGGCCTGGGGAAGCACCTTACTTACCACAGTGTGTGGTTTTATAGCGATTCTGACAATTTCTATGGGACTTGGGCATTACTTTTTGCATCAGGAATTAATTGCCCTTATACCCTATATTGCTGTCTCGGATGCGCTCTGCGGAAAGTTGGCAGCGGTAGGCAGCCGTGCTTTCCAGGGCTTTAGCCGGCTGGCGTATACCGCGAAGCTGACGGCTATGATCTATGTAGCCCGCGCGACCACCGCGGGTGCGCTTTTTCTATATTCGATTCACTCCCATACAACTCCAACTGCGTTGACTTGGACACGTATCTATTGGATAGCCTCGCTGGTTGTGGGCGCGATCAGCTTCATCATGGTGACGGCTCTACTCGGATGGCCGAAGTTCAAGCGCATCACACTTCGTGAACTTAGCGATGGCTTCAGCTTCTCGCTATCAAACTCAGCCATCTCTATTTATAACGACATCGATAAGACCTTCCTCGTCAGTTTGGGGCAAAGCAGTGCGAACGGCATTTATTCAGCCGCTTACCGTATTGTCGATGTGGCGACGGCTCCCATATACAGCCTCTATGCAGCTGCCTTTCCACGATTCTTTCAGGAAGGTTCCAAAGGGGTGCGTGCCGCAGCTGATTTCTCGCGCAGGCTCATGAAACGCACTACTTTATATGGCATCGTAGCAGCCGTTGCGATGTTGGCGGGAGCATCTTTACTACCGTATGTTTTGGGGAAGTCTTTTGCTGAGTCGACAAAGGTGCTGCCCTGGCTATGCCTTTTGCCGCTGATTCGAAGCCTGCACTATGCGTGGGGAACAGCGATTACCGGTTCTTCACCACAATGGTTCCGAACTTCGACGCAACTGGGGGCTGCGCTTCTCAATTTGGTGCTGGATGCGCTACTGATTCCGCGCTGGTCTTGGCATGGAGCTGCTATAGCCAGCTTGTTGACGGACAGCTCACTGGTGGTTTCTAGCTGGTTTGTTTTGTCATTTTTGTTGGCTCGCGAACGACAGCAAAAAACAGATGCTGCTTGTAACCTAAATTCCGTAGTAGCTGGAAGTTAGGAGAGAAGGCAAAGCGGTCTACTTGGGTTGAGTCAGAATGGTCCAGTCCGAGTGCATAAAAATATGACTCTAACCATGCGATTTCAGAGCATAAGAAATACATAGACGTGAATCCTATTCGAGGTACTTATATTCTTAGTTATTACTAACGCTCGAGCCAATTAGCGAACGAAGTTATCTTTTCTCGTTTTTGATGAGTGAGCAATCCTTTCTAAGCGGGGGACCAAATTGTTGACTAAGGTTGCGACAACTATGGCGACATCCGAATACATTCACAGGAATGATCAGTCTGAGAAGCAAGCCGGGCGTTTTGGACCTAATGTAGCTACAAGGCATCATTTCCTGTCGGGGCATGCATTCGCTTCGAAGTTAATGGCTGCGCTGGGTGACGCTTTTATCATTACCTTCGCATTTATGCTAGCGGTCATTTTGAAGGTGAGGTTCTTTGCCGGACCTGGCGAAATCACGTCGTTGAGGTTGTTGGAAACGCATCTTTATTTCCTGTTGTTCTCAGGCTTTTTGTTGCCTCTATTATTCGTTTGCAGACGTTACGGTCTATATAGATTCACTCAACTATCCAGTGGTTTGCACGAGCTTCGATTGATCGTGCAAGCCACCTTCACTGCCGGTCTTCTGCTATGCGGCGGACTCTATATGGCCCGTTGGGGTGCCGCTTCACGCACAGTTGTCATATTGTTGAGCTGCACGACGGCCATTTCTCTCTGCGTTTGGCGGCTGAGCTTAAGATTGGCGCGCTACCGTAAGTATGAAAAGGGTCTTGATACTCGAAATGTCGTCGTCCTCGGGACAAATCGTCTGAGCTGCGCGCTGGGCCAGCATCTTGCGAACAACTACCGCCTTGGATACAGCTTCCTCGGCTATATTGCTCCTCTTTTCAATGAGCACAAGGCGGAGAACGCCGTTCAGGAGGCCGTGCTGGGGGGCATGGAGCGGTTGCGCCAGCTTACCCGTCTGCATTTCATCGACGAAGTTGTCGTCGCGCAGACACTGCCAACCGAGCATGTGATCCTGTTACTTGAAGAAGCCCGTGATCTGGGAATTGACATTCGAGCGATCTCGGGACTTTACAATGAACTGGCCGCGAATGCCTCTATCGAATACCTGGGCGGCTATCCTGTAACTCCACTTCACCGCACTCGTTCCAAGGTATTTGCTACTTTCTTTAAGCGCGTGTTCGATATCATCTTTTCTGTGATTGCATTAGCAGTAGCGTTGCCGTTGATGCTGCTCATTGCTCTGGCAGTTCGGTTAGACAGTGAAGGCCCGATCTTGTACGTTTCGGAGCGCATCGGCAAGCGCGGACGTGTTTTCTCTTGCTTCAAATTTCGGACAATGGTGAAGGACGCCGAAAAGCGTAAGAAAGAGCTTGCAGCACTGAATGAGCGCGACGGTATTCTCTTCAAGGTGACGAATGATCCGCGCATTACCCGCATTGGCCGCTTTCTCCGCAAGTACAGTCTGGACGAGCTGCCACAATTCTTTAACGTATTGCGTGGCGAAATGAGCATTGTCGGACCGCGTCCACCAATCGCAAGCGAAGTGATCAAATATGAACTGGAACACTTTAGGCGCATGGAAGCAATGCCAGGTCTTACTGGACTATGGCAGGTGCAGGCACGCCAAGATTCGTCGTTTGCAAAATACATCGAACTGGACACGGCCTACGTCGAGAATTGGAGCTTCTGGCTTGACGTAAAGATTCTGATGCGCACTGTCCTCGTCGTCATTCACGGAACCGGAGTATGAGACGGCTCTATGGAATGGTATGTCTTGGCAAGAAATTCCACTTGGTTTGACGCTCCACTCGCGCTTACCGCATCGCTTCTGAATGGCGAAGCGCAGATAAAACTTAAGGATTCAACGAAGAGAATAGGATCGTTTTCTTCTCCATTTAGTTAGTAGTGTCCATCTTGAATGGATAGCCAAATCTTCATTCGGCATTCACTGTCGCTCACGGGAAAAGAGATGAATGAACAGATCACAATTGCTGTTGTAGGCTCAGGATATGTAGGGCTGGTTGCAGCCGTTTGTTTTGCGGAGATCGGTCATCGTGTGATCTGCGTAGACAATGACGAATCAAAGATAGCGATGCTCCGCGAAGGCAAGATTCCCATTTTCGAGGAGTATCTGCCCGAGTTACTCAACCGCCACCGCAATACGTTAATTGAATTTACCTCGGATCTAGACGCTGCAACCCGGAAGTCGCAGGCGATCTTTGTCGCAGTTGGCACACCGCAGAGCCAGACAGGAAGCGCTGACTTGTCATACGTCGATGCGGTTGCGAGTCAGATTGCCCGCTCGATCACCGAATATAAGGTTATCGTAGAAAAGAGTACGGTCCCGGTTTACACGAACGAATGGATCAGGCGCGTCATTGAGCGGAATGGCGTGCCGCTCGAACTCTTCGATGTTGCTTCGAATCCCGAATTTCTGCGCGAAGGAACGGCCGTCGTCGACTTCCTACATGCTGACCGCATTGTCATCGGCGTCGATACACATCGCGCTGGCGAATTGCTGCGTTCCATTTATAAGCCACTGATGTCAGGCAGGTATTACCAGTCTGTGGATGCGGTGCCCGGAATCCGTTCGGCGGCAGAACCACCACCGCTTCTTCAGACTTCGATCAAGGCTGCTGAGCTCATTAAACACGCCTCCAATGCTTTCCTGGCCATGAAGATCTCTTTCATCAATGCGGTTTCGAATATCTGCGAGGCGGCAGGTGCAGATGTGGAGCAGGTCTCTCAGGGGATAGGTTCCGACGGCAGAATCGGCCCGCAATTCCTTAGAGCCGGCATCGGTTATGGCGGCTCCTGCTTCCCGAAAGATGTTGCTGCCTTCCGCTATGTAGCCGAACAGCTAGGCGTGGAATTTGGCTTGCTCCGCGAAGTGGAAGAAATCAACCGTGAGCAGAAGCGGCGCTTCTTCGAGAAAGTGCGTTTCGCTCTTTGGACGTTCCGTGGAAAGAAGCTTGGTGTGCTTGGCCTCGCCTTTAAGGGCGGAACAGACGATATCCGCGAATCGCCGGCGGTTGATTTGATTGGACAATTTCTGAAGGAGGGCTGCGTTGTCTCTGTCTACGATCCTGCAGCCATGGAGCGCACGAAGCATGCGTTGCCTCCGTCAGAGACCTTGTCTTATGCAGAGGATGCGTATGAGGCGGCCAGCAATGCCGATGCCCTCCTGATTTTGACGGACTGGCAGGAGTTCGCAGAACTTGATCTCAATCGCCTGCACAATACCTTGCGCTACCCAATTGTGATCGATGGGCGCAATCTTTTCGATCCCACTGAGATGGTCCAGCAGGGATTCACATACGTGAGTGTTGGGCGGCCTGTCGGAACTCGTCTGAGAGATGTTGCGATGTCGCACTAAGACTTAGAACGAATGACTGATGCTCGGCTGCACGCTTGGATCAGCCTTTGCCCGCTGGTCCTTGCCACGACTTACTGATTTGTAGGCCCCCCTCTGGGCATCGAAAGTACCTGACATTCATCAAACTGAAGAGGTTGAACCTTTACGCTCATCATTGATGTATTTGATGAGCAGCACGTCATTCCCTTTTTCTGCATAAAACAACTCATCGACTAGATTTTTGGCCAGCAAAATCCCATATCCGCCCGGACGAATCCCTTCTGCCTCGCGGTGCTTCAGATGGCGCAAAGGATCACCCGGGGGATTGTTCTCAGCTGTATCGAGATTGTCCTTTAAAGAAAATCCTTCGCCCGGATCTTGAATACGGATGAGCACCACGTGACGGGCGCGGAGGTAGGCAATCTCGATACGCCGTTCCGGATCAAACTTTCCGCCATGCTCCATT
>Ga0081540_1000996_pt1 | contig 25476 bp, 23 predicted proteins | sample TabmetS2T1R1_FD_71024 | JGI IMG/M metagenome (GOLD analysis project Ga0081540, IMG submission 71024) | Tabebuia heterophylla rhizosphere microbial communities from the University of Puerto Rico - S2T1R1 | ecosystem: Host-associated > Plants > Roots > Rhizosphere ... | reverse complement strand
AGCCAAACCCGACGTCGAGATTACACCAGCGGTCGATGAAGCCCCCTCCCTCGACACGTCTGTGTTATTCGAGGACGCCAAGGAAAAAGCTCGCGGGGAAATAGATGCGTATCTTGATACGCTTAGCGGCTACGAATTTCAGGATCTCGCCGCGGCTCTACTCGAAGGGATGGGATACGCCACAAATGCCGTTTCGAAGCCTGGCGCAGACGGGGGAACGGATATCTTAGCCTATATTGATCCGTTAGGCGCACAAACCCCACACATCCGTGTTCAGGTAAAGCATCGAGACCAACCGGCCGGACGTGAGGACGTTGCAGCGCTTCGCGGTGTTATTCGCGGTGATCGGGAGATCGGCCTGTTTGTCTCTTCCGGCGGTTTCACAAAAGAAGCGCGTCGAGAAGCAGGCAACGGCGCCGTTCATATCGAACTAGTCGACCTAGACCGGTTTCTTGAACTTTGGTTGCAGCACTACAACAAGATACCGGAAGCAAAGCGATCAAAGCTTCGTCTTGAACCAGTTCATTTCTTAGCGCCTTAGACAAGTTGCATGAGCGCACTTTGGAAATTGACGTCGGCGATATCCGGCCGGTTGCAGTAGCCTTCACCCCTGACGAACTGGTGGTGACGTTGGCGGACGGCGCAAAATCGCGACGCCGTTGTCTTGGTATCCGCGCCTGCGAGACGCCAGCGTAGCCGACCGTCAGCATTTCGAACTCATGGCCATGGGCATTCACTGGCCCGACCTCGACGAGGACCTCGGCATTGCCGAGATGCTGCGAGGCCGTCCGGCCACGTAATCCCGCGCTTTTGTCATCGCCCGGCGGTTCAACCCTGCTTAAGTCAGGGCGTAACGGCAGCTCGGGAGATGAACAATGAAGCTTTCGCGAATCCTGGTCGTGCTCACCGCGGTCAATCTGTCGATCCTGCTGTTTGCGGCCGTGCGCGTGCTGCCGAAGCTCGACGACGCCGCGCCGATGTTGCGGGGGCGCGGGCTGCAGATCGTCGACGAACAGGGACAGGTGCGCGCTTCCATCAGCGTGCTGCCGGCGCAGACCCAACCGAACGGCGAGACCTATCCCGAAACGGTGCTGTTGCGGCTGATCACCGAACGCGGGCGTCCGTCGGTCAAGATCAGCGCGTCGGAAGATACCGCGGGCGCGACCTTCGCCGGCCCTTCGGACACGACGAACACCTACACGATCCTGCAGGCGAAGCGCACGGCGAGTTCGCTGAAGCTGAAGGACGAGGACGGCGGCGAAACGCTGATCCGGCCGGAGAAGTGACGGGCTACGGCGAGGTCAGCGCCAAAACCGGTGTCGTCCCTGCGAACGCAGGGACCCATAACCACCAGCGAGCATTGTAGCAAAGGCAACTAACCCCATCGCATCACGGATGGGCCGCGGCGTATGGGTCCCTGCGTTCGCAGGGACGACATTGCTGCCTGGAGCAGCCGCCAGCCCCACCCCTACTGCACGCTCAGCGCCACGAAGCGCAGTTCGCCCTCGCCGTTGGCGACCAGCAGCAGCACGGACTTCTTGCCGTCCTTCTTGAGCTGATCGACGCGCTTCTTGATGTCGGCGGCGCTACTGACCGCTTCCTGCGCCACCTCGACGATGACGTCGCCGGCCGACAGCCGCTTTTCGGCGGCGTCCGAGGCGTTATCGACGCCGGTGATGATCACGCCCTTGACGCTGTCCTTGATCTTGAACTTCGTGCGCAGGTCCTTGCTGAGCGACGCGAGATCGAGGCCAAGGGCCTTTTGCGTCACCGGCTTCTCAGCGGGATCTTCCTTGGTCTTGGCGTTGGCCTGCACCACCTTGTCGGTATCCTCGAGGCGGCCGAGGGTTACCTTGCGGGTTTCCTCATTGCCCTTGCGGATGATGACTACCTCGACTTCCTTGCCGACCGCGGTGTCGGCCACCACGCGCGACAGGTCCTTCGGGTCCTTGACGTCCTTGCCGTCGAACCTGACGACGACGTCACCGGGCTCGATGCCGGCGGGCTTCGCCGGCCCCTTGTCGTCGACGCCGGCGACCAGCGCGCCGCGCGCGGGCTTGATGTTGAGGCTTTCGGCGATCTCCTCGGTGACCTGCTGGATGCGCACGCCGAGCCAGCCGCGGCGCAGTTCGCCGAACTGCCGGAGCTGGTCAACCACGCCGGCGACCGTCTTCGACGGCACCGCGAAGCCGAGGCCGATCGAGCCGCCGGTCGGCGAGATGATCAGCGTGTTGACGCCCACCACCTCGCCTTCGAGGTTGAACAGCGGTCCGCCGGAATTGCCGCGGTTGATCGACGCGTCGGTCTGGATGTAGTTGTCGTACGGCCCCTGGCTGATGTCGCGGTTGCGCGCCGACACGATGCCGGCCGTGACCGAGCCGCCGAGGCTGAACGGATTGCCGATCGCAATCACCCATTCGCCGAGACGCAGCTTGTCGGAATCGCCGAACTTCACCGCCACCAGCGGCTTCACCGGCTTGAACTTCAGCACCGCGATGTCGGTCTTCTTGTCGACGCCGACGAGTTCGGCCTTGATCTTGGTGCCGTCGTTCATGATGACGTTGATTTCGTCGGCGTCCGCAATGACGTGATTGTTGGTGACGACGACGCCTGAGGCATCGATGATGAAGCCGGAGCCGAGCGAATTGGTCTTGCGCGGCTGCATCTCGCTGTTCTTCTCGCCGCCCTTGGGGCCGTTGCCGCGGCGGTTCTTGAAGAAGTCGTCGAAGAATTCCTCGAACGGCGAGCCCGGCGGCAATTGCGGCATCGCATTGGCGCCGCCCTTGGCCTCGATGTTCTGCGAGGTCGAGATATTGACGACGGAATCGATCACCTTCTCGGCGATGTCGGCGATGCCGTCCGGCCCGCGCGCACCGGCCGGCGCTGACGCCAGCAGGCTGGCGACGCAAAGCGAGACGGCAATCCCGATCAGGCGCAGGCGGCTGATCAAGGCGGGTCTGGCACCGGTCATGTCGGCTTGTCTCCAAAAGAGGTCGAAAATCGGCTCACAGTGCGCCTGAACGGGTCTGCGGCGCAAGCATTTGCGCCGGATATTTCGGCGAAAAACCGGTCCCCGCCGGCTCACGATTACGTTTAAGTCACAACTATTTGCGGGCAATCATGCGCATGCCACATCCGATAGAAGCGAGATCCCGAGGGTGCAATCGGCGCCCCTCCGGTCTGGTCCTGCAGACCATCCCGACGTGACGGTGAATACCTACCGCCGCACCAACCAGATCAGCACCAGCCCCACGACCGCGGAGATGATGCCGACGATCCGCAGAACATTGTCCGGCGTCGCCAGCGCGCTCTTCATCGCCCGGCGCATCCAGGCCGGGCTGGCGGCGAACATCAGACCTTCGAGCACGAAAAGGATGCCCACACCGATGAGGAAGTCGGTGAACGCTATGGACCTCATCGGACGAGAACCCCCCGTTATCCGTATTTTTGTTTTTTGGCGGCGAAGCGGAACCCGCTTCGCCTTGCCTCGTGTACCGGGCCGGTCGGTTTAAGGCTTCTGCGCCGCGGCCGCCGGCGGATGGCCGGACGGATTGGCGAAGAAGCGGAAGAACTCGGAATCCGGCCGCAGCAGGAAGCGGGTATCGGTGGAACGAAGCCCGGTCTCATAGGCCGACATCGAACGATAGAAGGCGAAGAAATCCGGATCCCGGCCATAGGCTTCGGCGAACAGGCGGTTGCGCTCGGCGTCGCCGATGCCGCGAACCTGCTCGGCCTGCGAGTTGGCTTCGGCGACGATGACGGTCGCCTCGCGATCGGCCTTGGAGCGGATCTCCTGTGCCTTCTGGCCGCCCTGGGCGCGGAACTCGGCGGCTTCGCGCTGACGTTCGGTCTTCATCCGGTCGTAGACGGCCTGGCTGTTCTGCTCCGGCAGATCGGCGCGGCGGATCCGAACGTCGACCACCTGGATGCCGTACTGGTCAGCTTCCCTGTCAAGTTGCTCGCGTATCCGGTTCATCAGCGTCTCGCGCTCGTCGCGCACCACGGTGATGAAGGTGACTTCGCCCAGCACGCGGCGCAGCGCCGCGTTCAACAGCGTGGTGAGCTGGATGTTGGCGGCCTGGATGGTGCCGACGCTCTGATAGAAGCGTAGCGCGTTCTTGATGCGATAGCGGGCGAACGCGTCGACCACCAGCCGCTTCTGGTCCGACGCGATCACTTCCTGCGACGGATTTTCCAGATCGAGAATACGCTTGTCGATCGAGATCACGCTGTCGATGAACGGCGCCTTGAAGTTCAGGCCGGGTTCGGTGACGACGCGAACCGGCTCGCCGAGCCGCACCACCAGCACCTGTTCGGTTTGCGCGACGGTGAATACCGAGCTGTAGCCGACGATCGCAACGACAAACAGCAGGATCAGCGCGACAACGCCTGCAACGGGGGATCTCATCGGGTGGCTCCCTGCTGCGACTGGCTGGTGGTGGGCGCTGCCGGCGGACGCCGCGGCGTCAACTCGCTGAGCGGCAGAAACGGCACGATATTGCTCTGCGCGGCGTTGCCGCCGTCATAGACCAGCTTCTCGGAACCGCCAAGGATCCGCTCCATCGTCTCCAGGTAGATTCGCTGCCGCGTCACGTCGGGCGCCTTCTTGTATTCATCGTAGACCTTCTGGAAGCGCGCGCTCTGGCCCTTGGCCTCGGCGACCGCCTGTTCCTTGTAACCTTCGGCGACCTGCAGGATCTGCGCGGCGCGGCCGCGGGCGCCGGGTACGACGCCGTTGGCATAGGTCTGCGCCTCGTTCTGCAGCCGCTCGAAGTCGGCGCGCGCGGCCTGCACGTCGCGGAACGCGTCGATAACCTGTGCGGGCGGATCGACCTTCTGCATCTGCACCTGCGTGATCTGAACACCCGCGCCGTAAGAGTCGAGCGTCCGCTGCATCAGTTCCTGCACGCTCTGCTCGGTCGTGGTGCGGGCGCCGGTGAGGATCGGCTGGATCTGCGAGCGCCCGATCACCTCGCGCATCGCGCTTTCCGCCACCGCCTTCACGGTGCCTTCGGGATTCTGGATGTTGAAGAGGAAATTGCCGACGCCGTCGGGCTTGATGCGCCATAGCACGGTGAAGTCGACGTCGACGATGTTTTCGTCGCCGGTCAGCATCAGGCTTTCTTCCGGCACGTCGCGCATGGTGCGGCCGCGCCGCGCGGGATCATCGATCAGCGTCATGCCGATCGAGATGGTGGAGACGCGCAGCGCCTTCGGCAGCAGCACGGTTTCGATCGGATACGGCAGATGATAGTTCAGGCCGGGCTGCACGGTGCGCACATGCTTGCCGAACCGCAGCACGACGCCGAGTTCTTCCGACTGCACACGGAAGAAACCGGACAATCCCCAGATCGCCAGCGCGCCGATCAGAACCAGCGCGATGCCCATGCCGCTGAAATGACCGCCCGGCAGCAGCTGCTGCAGCTTGTCCTGGCCGCGGCGCAGAAGGTCCTCGAGATCCGGCGGCCTCGGCCCGACCGACTGCGGCCCCTGGCCCCACGGGCCCTTCGGACCCTGGCCCCACGGGCCCCCGCCTTGATTCTTCCACGGCATATAAACTCTCCTCCGCGAGGCCCGGGGCCGCTGTTTGGGCAGGGTGCCAAACCTCGCATATCTGCCCGGCTTTATAGGGGACGGCCCGGGCCCTTACAACGCAAGCTTCCGGCTCGAAGCAGCTATGCCTGACGCCATAATTGTCAATGCAAACATTGGCTAGGGAGGTTAACGAAGCTGACGCCGACGATATGTCACATAGGAGAAGTCGGCGCTATCGTCGGGGCCGGCCGGATGGCGCACGCGCGCCACCTCTTCCCATGCAGCTGCATCGATTGCCGGGAAACGCGTATCGCCTTCGGGCCGGGTGTGCACTTCGGTGACTTCCAGGCGGTCGGCGCCGTCCATCGATTGCGCGTAGATTTCCGCGCCGCCGATGACCGCAATCTCAGTGGCGAAACGCCGCAGCGCGTCGCCGGTGGCGATCGCCATGGCATCGGCGAAGGAGCGGGTAACCACCGCGCCGCCGGCGCGAAAGCCCCCGTCGCGCGTGACCACGATATTGGTTCGTCCGGGAAGCGGCCGGCCGATCGAGACGAACGTCTTGCGTCCCATCACCACGGGCTTGCCCGATGTCAGCGCCTTGAAGCGCGCCATGTCGGATTTCAGCCGCCAGGGAATGGCGTTGTCGGAGCCGATCACGCCGTTCTCGGCAACCGCGACGACGAGAACGATTTCCATCACCGCTCTCCCCGTGCCAGCGCCGTCAGCGCCGGACCACCGACCCGGCACACCGTCCACTCGTCCATCAACACCGCGCCGAGCGATTTGTAGAATTCAATCGATGGCGTGTTCCAGTCGAGCACCGACCATTGCAGGCGCGACCAGCCGTTCGCCACGCATTCTTTTGCCAGATGCACCAGCAGCGCCTTGCCGATGCCCTTGCCGCGCAGCGCCGGGCTGACGAACAGATCTTCCAGATAGATTCCGGAGCGGCCGCTGAACGTGGAAAAATTAATGAACCAGACCGCAAAGCCCGCCGGCTCGCCGTCCCATTCGGCAATCTCGCAGAACAATCGCGGATCGGCGCCGAACAGCGCGGCGTCGATGCCGGCTTCGGTCACTTCCACTTCGTGCAGCAGCTTTTCGTATTCGGCGAGTTCGCGCACAAAGGACAGGACAAGTCCCGCTTCGCCCGGGCGCGCACGGCGGATGCTGAGAGACATCAATCGCTCACACCGCGGCTCATACCGCAACTTCAGCCTTGATGTGCGGATGCGGATCGTAGCCTTCGAGCGCAAAGTCCTCGTAGCGGAACGCGAAGATGTCCTTCACGTCGGGATTGATCTTCATGACCGGCAACGGGCGCGTCGGTCGCGTCAGTTGCAGCCGCGCCTGTTCGAGGTGATTGGAATAGAGATGCGTATCGCCGAGCGAGTGCACGAAGTCGCCGGGCTTGAGGCCCGTCACCTGCGCGACCATCATCGTCAGCAGCGAATAGGAAGCGATGTTGAAGGGCACGCCGAGAAACACGTCGGCCGAGCGCTGGTAGAGCTGGCAGGACAGCTTGCCGTTGGCGACGTAGAACTGGAACAGGCAGTGACAGGGCGGCAGCGCCATCTTGTCGACGTCGGCCGGATTCCACGCGCTGACGATCAGCCGCCGCGAATCCGGGTTGCGCTTGATCATGTCGATGACGTTTGAAATCTGGTCGATGCTGCGCCCGTCCGGCGCCGGCCAGGAGCGCCACTGCGATCCGTAGACCGGGCCGAGATCGCCATTGGCGTCGGCCCATTCATCCCAGATCGAAACGCCGTTGTCCTTGAGGTATTTGATGTTGGTGTCGCCGGCGAGGAACCAGAGCAGTTCGTGCACGATCGCCTTCAGCGGCAGCCGCTTGGTGGTCAGCATCGGGAAGCCGGCCGACAGGTTGAAGCGCATCTGGTGGCCGAAGATCGACAGCGTGCCGGTGCCGGTGCGGTCCTGTTTCTCCGCGCCGTCGCTGAGGATCCGTTCGAGCAGGTCGTGATACTGGTTCATGGCGGGTTTGCTTCAGGCCTTTTCCGGGACGGCGAATTTAGCCGGCGCGACACGCCGATTCGACGCCGCGCGCCGATTATACCCCGAAAAATGATCATCCCCGGTAGATACGGCAAGGGGCGGAACCTTCGTCCCGCCCCTCGCCTATTGCCTTGATTCCGTGAATTAATTCATCGGCTTGAGCACCGGCGTCCACTTGGCGATTTCGTTCTTTACCAGCGTCCGCAGCGCAGCCGGCGTGCGGTCGGCGGGCGCCGGGATCACGCTGCCAAGTTCGAGCAGACGCTTGCGCACGGCCTCGTCGTCCAGCGCCTTGACGGCGGCCTCGTTCAGCCGGGCGATGACGGCCTCGGGAGTTCCCTTCGGCGCGAAGATCGCGTTCCACGCCTGGGCCTGGAAGTCCGGCAAGCCGGCTTCGGCGGTGGTGGGAAGATCCGGCAGGGACGGATTGCGTTCGGGCGTCGCCACCGCATAGGCCTTGATGGTGCCGCCGTTGATCTGGGGCACCGCGTTGACGATCTGGTCGCACATGTAATCGACCTGCCCGGCCACCAGCGCATTCATCGCGGGACCGGTGCCGTTGAAGGGAACGCCGATCGGCTTGACCCCGAGGATCGAGTTCAGCAATTCGCACGATACGTGCGAGACCGAACCGACGCCGGCGTGCGCGGCGTTGATCTTGCCTTCATTCGCCTTGACGTAGGCGATGAACTCCTTGAGGTCCTTTGGCGGGAAATCCTTGCGCGCCAGGATCAGGATCGGCGTGGAGGCGAGCAGCGCCACCGGCTCGAAGCTTGTCTCCGGATGATAGGCGAGACTGGGATAAAGCGGCACCGAGGCCGCGTGCGTGCCCATATGCCCCGTGATCAGCGTATAGCCGTCATTGGTCGCGCGCGACGCGCGGGTGGTGGCGGTGGTGCCGCCGGCGCCGACCACGTTCTCGATGATGATGGCCTGACCGAGCGTCTGCGCCATGTGGCCGGTGACGATGCGCGCGACGACGTCGGTCGGTCCGCCCGCCGCAAACGGCACGATCATGGTGATGCTGCGGGTCGGATAGGCTTGAGCCTGAGCCTGCGCAGATAGCAATCCCAGCCCGGCAAGCGCAGCCAAGCAGCCGCTCGCAAGCGAGCGTGCGTAAAAGTTCATGATGATTTCCTTCAGCCCTTGAACAAAGGTGCCGGCGCTCCCGAGCCGGCATTTGCTCTTTACCACTTCATCCCGGGCCGAACAGACGTCGGGCTGCGGCGCACCGACGCAGGGATGAAACCAGCGCGCCCCGTCCCGAATAAATCGGGACGGGGCGCGTCGTCTTCCTTGATCTTGATGTGTCTTAGTTCTCGGACTCGACGAACACCTCGTCGCGCTTCTTGCGCAGCGTCGGCAACACCGCAAGCACGAGCAGACCCGCTGCGATTGCCATCAACACCGCCGACAACGGACGGGTAACGAACACCGACCAGTCGCCGCGCGAGATCAACAGCGCGCGCCGCAGGTTCTCTTCCATCAGCGGGCCGAGCACCATTCCGAGCAGCAGCGGCGCCGGCTCGAAATCGTGCTTGATCAGCCAGTAACCGACAAGGCCGAACACGCCCGCGAGGATGACGTCGACGGGGGCGTTGTTCACCGAATAGATGCCGATGGAGCAGAAGATCACGATGCATGGGAACATCAGGCGATACGGCACGCGCAACAGCCGCACCCAGATGCCGACCAGCGGCAGGTTGATGACCAGCAGCATCAGATTGCCGATCCACATCGAGGCGATCATGCCCCAGACCAGATCCGGCTGCTTCTGCATGACCTGCGGGCCCGGAACGATGCCGTGGATCGTCATCGCGCCGACCATCAGCGCCATCACCGCGTTCGGCGGAATGCCGAGCGTCAGCAGCGGAATGAACGACGTCTGCGCCGCGGCATTGTTGGCGCTCTCCGGCGCCGCGACGCCTTCGATCGCGCCGCGGCCAAAGCGCTGCGGAGTCCTGGAGATCTTCTTCTCGAGCGTATAGGCCGCGAACGACGCGATCACGGCGCCGCCGCCCGGCAGAATGCCGAGGATCGATCCAAGGATGGTGCCGCGCCCGATCGCAGGCGCCGAATCCCTGAGATCCTTCGCCGTAGGCATCAGGCCGGTGACCTTTTGCTGAACAAGTTCGCGATCGCTTTCGCTGCCGGCATCGAGGTTGCGGATGATTTCGGCAAAGCCGAACAGGCCCATCGCCACGGTCGCGAAGCCGAGACCATCGGCGAGTTCGGGAATGTTGAAGGCCATTCGAGAGGCGCCGGTTTCGATGTCGGAGCCGACCATGGACAGCAACAGCCCGAACACGATCATCGCGATCGCCTTCAGCACCGATCCCTTGGCGAGCACGACCGCGAAGATCAGGCCGAGCACCATCAGCGAAAAATATTCGGCAGGGCCGAACGCCAGCGCGAGCTTGGTGAGCGGCGCGCCGAGCACGGCAATCAGCACGGTCGCGACGCAGCCGGCGAAGAACGAGCCGATCGCGGCGATCGCCAGCGCCGGACCGGCCCTGCCCTGTTTCGCCATCTGGAAGCCGTCGAGCGCGGTGACCACGGAGCCGGCCTCACCGGGAATGTTGACCAGGATCGAGGTGGTCGAGCCGCCATACTGCGCGCCATAATAAATGCCGGCGAGCATGATCAGCGCGCCGACTGGCGGCAGACCGAACGTGATCGGCAGCAGCATCGCCACCGTGGCGATGGTGCCGATGCCGGGCAACACGCCGACCAGCGTGCCGACCAGCGCGCCGATCAGGCACAGCATGAGGTTGATGGGAGAGAAAGCAACGCCAAAACCGAGGGCGAGGTTGGAAAAGAGATCGGCCATCACGCCCTCACTGAATCAGGAAACGCGGCCAGAGCTGCAGCGGCAGCCCGAGCGCATAGGGAAAAAGCAGACTGCAACCGGCCGTCAGGCAGATGCCGACGATAATCGTTTCCTTCCACCGAGTCTCCGGCGTTCCCAGCGCCGCAATCATGAACGCGGCGAATGCCGAGATTATCAGGCCGAGGGGGCGGATCGCCCCGGCGAAGGAAAGAATCGACAACGTCACGAACAGCGGTCCGCGCCAATGGTAGGTCGCAAGCTTCGGGCCATCGAACACGAGCCCCATGACGGCAACGCCCATGCCCAGTAGCAGCATCAATACCCCGAACATGCGCGGCGCGGTACCGGCGCCGAAGGAGAACCCGCGCGTGCCCTGCAAATCGCTCGATGCCCACAGGGCGAACAGCGCGAGCGCCATCAGGGCGACGCCGCCAAAGTAATCCTGAGGCCCTTTCTCCTTGAGAAACAGGGTCAGAAGGGCCACCGCGAACAGGGGGTAGGAATAGATCAGCGCAAGCAGCGTATCGGACCCCAGGGCCTTGCCGCCCGCACCCAGATAGTTCGGAATGGCGAGCAGAAGCGCGGATCCGTGCGCGGTCAAAACCTGTATCGGACTGCGCCCGCTGACGCCGAAAATCGTCGCAAAGGACCACAGCAGTTCGATGATCTGCGGCGCGAGCGCCAAGAGCAGAACGGCAAGCGCGGCCGTAGCATTTCGAGTGGTTGACGCCGAACTATCCGGCGAGTGGCCCAGTGTATCGGCCATGCACATCTCCTCCGTGGGGCCGGCACTCCGACCCCGAAATTTTCTATCAGCTGGAACTATCCCCGCCCCAGCCACTGCCTAGCGATTTTCCTCAGACAACGCCAGCAAAACCCAAAGCAACGCCGGCCAGCAACGTCCCCTGCGGATTACTCCCGCGACGCCTGTCGCCGACGCCGCGATCAGGCTGTCACCCTGCTCCGGTCGACCGGCCGCGAGGATCAGGTGGTGGGTTCGCATCGCAACCGGCGCGGCAAAGGTGTCTGCAGCACCAACGACGGGTAGTCGATCGGCGCGTTCGTATCTCGCGAAAGCAGGGAAATAACGAAGGAACGGCCGGATTTCGCGCCGCCAGCCGCAAACGGCGACATTGCCGAATGCCGAAGCGAGCGTTGTCATCATCGGCCTGCCCCGCCGCCCGCAAGCGTCACAAAGCGATCTTCCGCCGCAAGACGACCTCACAGTGACGGGCATACGGCTGGCTTAACCCACACAAAAATTAACGACGTTCGGATCCGGCAGGAAAATGACGCAGTGCGAGGCGTACGGCTCGACCGCGTCGCCATTATCCGGACCTCGGCTGTCGACGCTGCCCTCGGGCCCGGCAAGCCTGACCCGGGAGGGTGGGCGACATTTTCATTTTCCGGGAACGCCCGCGAACAGTTCAGGCCGATCGGGCGGCTTTCGCGGCCGGGAAGGATATGTGCAGCGCGGCAAAGGAGGCAGGAGGCCGGCTAAAATCCAGAACAGCGGCGGGGTCCGAGGCGCAACACCATCCCCGTGTTTCCGGTCCCGCTTGAACCCCGGCCCTATTTTTCTCCGAACTTGCACCCTATATTGGGGGTGCCGGTTCGCCGGCTATGGAAATAAATGACCGTCGCAATAAACCATTCGGACCCGGGGGCAGTACCCGGCGCCTCCACCAAAGCCCGCCCAAAAGCGGGTTTCGGCGGGGGCGAACCAGGATCGACGAGGGCGTAAAGGGCGAGTTTTTTCTCGGTATGGTTCCGCCGTTATCGGGCTATGCAATAGTTGCAAACGACAACTATGCTCCGGTTGCTCAGGCTGCGTAACGCAGTTTGAAAGACCAAGTCTAAAGTCCTAGTGGGTTAAGCTCCGCTAGGCGGGGTTCGGAGGCACCTGGCAACAGAAGCCTCCACTTCATTTTTTCCGTTTGCCTCCCGGTGAGGCAATTCTGCCGCAAATTCGATGGCTCACGCTGCTGACCTGCGCCCGCTGCCGGAGTACCATGGCGTAAAAGGGCGAGTCGGGCGGACCGGCGGCCATCCAACCCAACAGGACACCCGTTACAGGATTCCCATGGCGACCGATCACATCCGTTATGACGTGCTGGCGCGCGACGCGTTGCGCGGGGTGCTGCGCCGCGTGCTGACCGACGCTGCCGAACACGGCCTTCCCGGCGAGCATCATTTCTTCATCACCTTCCTCTCCACCGCCGAGGGCGTGAAGCTCTCGCCGCGGCTGGTGGCGCAATATCCGGAAGAGATGACCATCATCCTGCAGCACCAGTTCTGGGACCTGGTGGTGACTGAGGATCGTTTCGAAGTCGGCCTGTCGTTCGGCAGCATCCCCGAGCGGCTGGTGATTCCGTTTGCGGCGATCAAGAGCTTCCTCGACCCTTCGGTGCAGTTCGGCCTGACATTCGAGCCGTCCGATGCCGCGGCCGACGCGCCCCCGGCGAAGCTCCCGGCCGTTCCCGCCCCCTCCGCCCTGCCCGACACCGTGCCGGAGCCTGCCGCGGAAAGTCAGGAAGAACCGGCAAAGGGCGGTGAAGGCGCCGAAGTGGTGCGGCTGGATCGCTTCCGCAAGAAATAATCCACGCGCGAGAACGTCCGTAACGCTGTAGTGTGGCCATTCTGCCACCTCACCGCGTAACGGACTCACGTGCATGGCTCGATCAGCAACAACCGGAAACAATTCTACCCGCAGCGAGACCGACAGCTTCGGTCCAATCGACGTTCCCGCTGATCGCTATTGGGGCGCACAGACGGAACGTTCGCGACAGAACTTCAAGATCGGCGGCGTCCGCATGCCGATCGAGATCATCCGTGCACTCGGCATCGTCAAGCTCGCAGCCGCGCAGACCAACCGGGAACTCAGCCAGCTCGATGCCCGCCGCACCGGCGCCATCACGCGCGCCGCCCGCGAGGTGATCGAGGGCAAGCTCGACGATCACTTTCCGCTGGTGGTGTGGCAGACCGGCTCCGGCACCCAGACCAACATGAATCTTAACGAGGTGATCGCCAACCGCGCGAACGAGATGCTCGGCGGCGAACTCGGCGCCAAGAAGCCGGTTCATCCCAACGATCACGTCAACATGAGCCAGTCATCGAACGATTCATTTCCGACCGCGATGCATATCGCCGCCGCCGAACGCATCCTCGACGGCCTGATCCCCGCGCTGAGCGAACTGCATCGCGAGTTGCGCAAGAAGGAAAAGGCGTTCGCCAAGATCGTCAAGATCGGCCGGACCCATACCCAGGACGCGACGCCGCTGACGCTCGGGCAGGAATTTTCCGGCTACGCCGCGCAGGTCGAGAGCGGCATCGCGCGGCTGCGCGTCGCAGTGAAAGAGATGTTCCCTCTCGCACAAGGCGGAACCGCAGTCGGAACCGGCCTCAATTCAAAGCCGAGATTTGCCAAGCTGTTCGCCAGGCACGTCGCCAAAATCACCAAACTCCCCTTCACCAGCGCGCCCAACAAATTCGAGGCGCTGGCTTCCAACGATGCCTATGTGCTGGTGCATGGCGCGATCAACTCGGTGGCGACCGGCCTGTTCAAGATCGCCAACGACATTCGCCTGTTGGGTTCAGGCCCGCGCTCCGGTCTCGGCGAACTGATCCTGCCGGAAAACGAACCGGGCTCGTCGATCATGCCCGGCAAGGTCAACCCGACCCAGTGCGAAGCCATGACCATGGTCTGCTGCCAGGTGTTCGGCAATCAGACGACGATCACGATCGCCGGCAGCCAGGGCCATTTCGAGTTGAACGTCTACAAACCGGTCCTGGCATATTGTATGATCAGTTCCATTCAACTGCTGTCGGATGCGGTCCGCTCATTCACCGAACATTGCATTGCAGGAATACGCGCCGACGAAAAACGCATTCGCGACTTGATGGAGCGATCGCTGATGCTCGTCACCGCACTCGCTCCGAAGATCGGATACGATAACGCTGCGAAGGTCGCCAAGTCGGCGCATGCGCGCGGAACTACATTGAAAGAAGAGGCTGTGCGGCTTGGCTTCGTGAATGCTGCCGAGTTCGAAAGACTGGTTCAGCCGGACAAAATGACACACCCGGGCTGACCGCACCGTAGACGTACCCCCGGAAAACTACGGATGAGTTGGACATGATTTGGATCAAAACTCAGTAAGGAATGAGAGGGATCATCTATCGCCGTTGCGTCGACGCATGGTAGGAGCAGGAATTATTCGGTTTTCGCAGAGCGAAATGAATTTTTTGATGCTATCAAAGCTAACTACACGGGGATTCTGGATGACGATGAAAATTACTTGCGCGAAGCGCAAAGATTTTTTTCTACCTCATGAACCACAGCGCCTTCGAGCTGACGGATAAATGGAGGCGAGCATGGGCGACATAGTGAACCTGAACCGATTCAAGAAGCGCAACGAGCGGGAACAATCGGCCAAGCAGGCCGATGCGAACCGCGCGCGGTTCGGCCGCACCAAGGCCGAGCGGGCGATCGATGACAACAGCAACGATCGCGCCAGCAGATTGCTGGACCAGCACAAGCTCGATAACGGAGACGCATCATGAAGTCGCCCGTTGTCAAACGTTCGATCGTCGTTGCCGGTCACAAGACCAGCGTCAGCCTCGAAGAGGCCTTCTGGAACGGCATGAAGGAAATCTCGGGGCTGCGAAACATGACGCTGTCCGAACTGGTCGGCGAGATCGACAGCAATCGCCAGCAAGGCAATTTGTCTTCGGCGATCCGGCTTTTCGTGCTCGACTATTTCCGCACGCGCGCCATACCGCCCGTCGCCGCCCAGGAGGTGGCGCGGCCGCAGGCCTGATCGAACCTCGTTCGCAGCGGGCGCGTCGCAAGCCGCGCGCCCGCTGCATTATGCTGCACTGCTCAATAGGCGTGGCCGTACTGTCGATCTTGCTGTGCGAGGGAATGCACGCGTCTCGCCGCAGGTACGGACCCCGCGGGGCTTGAACTATTCCCGCCAGCTCGCGCCTTGAAGAGTCCGCTTTGCGACGAACTGGACGAGCTGCTGCAATCCGTATCTAATGACGGCCGTCGCAGTTCCCCGCACGCACGTGCCGGCGAACCGACGAGAGCTGTCCGAACACCCGCCGCAGAGAATCCTGGAGAGAGAAATGGACATCGCAAAGCTGACCGCTCCGCGACCCCTGTCCATTTCGAAAGCTCTCCATGTCCGCATTTCTTGTTCTGGATTCCATCTCCCTCGTCACGCCTGACGGCCGTCCGCTGTTCGAAGGATTGACGCTCGCCATCGCGCGCGAGCGCACCGGCCTTGTCGGTCGCAACGGCTGCGGCAAGTCCACCTTGCTGCGCCTGATCGCGGGCGACATCGAACCCGCAGCCGGATCGCTGCAGCGCATCGGATCGATCGGCATGCTCGCACAACTGGCCGATGAGCGCCTGTCGGTCAGCCAGGCGCTTGGTGTCGCCGGTGACCTCGCCCGTCTGTGCCGGCTCGAACGCGGCGAAGGCTCGCTCGACGATGCAACGGAAGCGGACTGGACGCTGGAAGCCAGGGTAAAGGCGGCACTCGCCGAAACCGGCCTGCCGTCGCTGCCGCTGGATCGTCCGATCGCCAGCCTGAGCGGCGGCGAACGAACGCGGGTCGCGCTGGCGCGCCTGCTGATCGAGTCCCCCGACGTGCTGCTGCTGGACGAGCCCACCAACAATCTCGACGCCGACGGAAGGCAGGCGGTGGCGCAACTGCTCGAACGCTGGCAGGGCGGCGTACTCGTCGCCAGCCACGACCGCGCGCTGCTGGAGCGTGTCGATCGCATCGTCGAACTGACATCCGTCGGCGTCACCGTCTTCGGCGGCGCGTGGACCGCCTTCGCCGATGCCCGCGACGCGGCCCTGGCCCGCGCCGAGGCCGACCTCGGCCGCGCCTCCGATGCCCTGCGCAACACCGAGCGTGCGCTGCAGAAGGCGCGGGAAAAAAAGGCACGCCGCGACAAGGCCGGCCGCGCCTGGCGCGCCAAGGGCATCGAGGACAAGATGTTCATGGACCGCGAGAAGGAGCGCGCCGAGAACAGCGCCGCCCGCGAGGGCCGGCTCTCCGACCGCCTGATCGGCGAACGCACCGAGGCGCTGGAAGATGCGCGGTCCCGGGTCGAAATCCTGACGCCGCTGGCAATCGACCTGCCCCGGACCGATCTGGCTGATGGCCGCGAACTGATCGCCTTCAGGGACGTGGTGATGGCCTTTGGCGATCGCCATCTGCTCGGGCCGCTGTCGTTCGAGCTTCGCGGGCCGGAGCGGGTCGCTATCCGCGGCGGCAACGGCGCCGGCAAGACCACCCTGCTCCGTCTCATCATCGGTGAACTGACGCCCGCGCGGGGAAGTGTCGGCCGCCTGACCGACCGCATCGCCGTGCTCGACCAGCATGTCGGCCTGCTCGATTCCGGCTTAAGCATCCTCGACAATATGCGCCGCCTCAATCCGGAGCTCACCGGCAACGAGGCCCATGCCGCGCTGGCGAGGTTTGCCTTCCGCAATCGCGCGGCGCTGCAGATCGCCGGCACGCTCTCGGGCGGTGAGCGGCTGCGCGCAGGGCTGGCCTGCGTGTTCGCGCGCCCGCGGCCGCCATTCCTGCTGCTGCTCGACGAGCCGACCAACCATCTCGATCTCGCATCGATCGAGGAACTGGAAGGTGCACTGAACGGGTTCGACGGCGCGCTGGTCGCGATCAGTCACGACCAGGCATTCCTTCGCGCCATCGGGATCGAACGGGAGATCGCGCTCTAAAGCCGGATATGCCGATGCCCGCGACGCTCAGCAATGCCAGGGCGTGTTGCGGATGCGCGTGCACGCATTAGGCTTGCAAAATGAGGGATCGTGATTTTCGATGTAATCGAAATTCACGGTCCCGAACGTCGTCTGAGGTTTCTTCAAGGCCGAGCAGGTCTGCACCTGAATGAATTCGTTCTTGAAGTCGCCGCGCGGAAATGCGGCGATCACCTGGTCGCGCTGCTCCGGCGTGTACTCGTCGTATCCAATTCCGACGACATCGACCAAAACCCCTGCGTTCGTGAGGGCGATCTCCGGCCGCATGTACTGTGGAATTCCGGGCGTGGTGTGCAGCGCAATCGCTTGCCACACCAGATCGGCGCTTGGCTCGGCAACGCCATGCACTCTGAGAAATTCGCGGGCGGCGTCGGCGCCATCGACTTCAAACCGCTTCGTCTCGGTGTGGTAATGATCGACGAGGCCGAGATCGTGAAACAGCGCCGCGACATATAGCAGTTCAGAATCGAATTTCAGCTTCTGGCGAATTCCCTTGATCGCACCGAACACGTAGACGCGAACCGAATGGTTGAACAACATCTCGTTCTCGTAACTGCGCACCAGCTCGGCCGCCTGCCGTGCCATCTTGCTATCGGGAATCTTGACGCCGGAAATCTCACTGGTCATTTTCAGGCTCCTATTTTTTCCGTCTGCGATATTTCAGGAGGCGCCGTTCGCGGCTCCGTCACGCCGCCATCTCGAGCACGGCGTGCGGCGTATTTCGGAAGCCGATTGCCATGCGGTTGTACGCGTTCATCAGGCTGATCGCGATGGTGAGATCGACGAGCTCGCGCTCCTCGAACACCGCGCGGGCGGCCTTGTATGCTTCATCCGGTATGCCGGTATCGGCTACGCGCGTCACCGTTTCAGCCCATGCGAGGGCTGTGCGTTCGCGCTCGTCGAAGAGATTGCCGGCTTCCGCCCACGCCTGCAGCAGCGCGAGCTTCTCGGTCTTTTGTCCGCTCTTGAGCAGATCGCGTGTGTGCATGTCGAGGCAGTATGCGCAGTTGTTGATCTGCGACACGCGCAGATAGACCAGGTTGACCAGCGTTGCAGGAAGATTGCTCTGCATGATGTAGCCGTAGACACCACCCAGCGCCTTCATGCCTTGCGGTGCGACGTGGTTGTAATCGAGACGTTTGCTCATGTTCTTTCTCCTTGATGATCGGTTCTATTCGGCGGGGGTGGTCAGGTCCTTGGCGTCGCTATCGACGACGAACACGGCGAGAAGCTTTGCCGGCTTCGTCTTGCTCGCATTGCGGCTGACGGGATGGCGAGAGCCCGGCGTCTCGTAGAAGCTTTCGCCGGCGCGATAGACCTTTCTCGGCCCGTCATTCACCTGCGACTCGATTTCTCCAGACAGCACGTAGCCGAAGATGAAGGCTGACTTGGCGTGGGTATGCGAAGGCGATGCCCCGCCCGGCGCATAGTCAACGACAAGGGCAACCAGTGACTTGCCGGGAATGTTGGGGATCGCCTGCTCGAAGTGCGGCGTGACCGTTTCGCCGATCCCGTGGGCGGCGGCAGGCATTGCGGTGGCGATGGCGAAGCAGGCAGCGCCGAAGATGGATGCTGTTTTCATGATGCGTGTTCTCCTTTGCACGGGTTAGGTGCCCCTGCCCTGGTCCATAAAAAAGCACCAAGAACGCACAAAAATCGTGTACCAAGGGGCATGACCAAGCCGCTGCGGCTGGAACTTGATCGATCTGCGAAGACGCCACTGGCGGAACAGATCCGCAGAGGCGTCAGCGCCGCCATCGAGAGCGGCGTGCTCGCCCCGGGAGCCCGGCTGCCGTCCTGGCAGGATCTTGCGGCCCAACTCGGCGTCGCGCGGGGCACCGTGCGCTCGGCGTACGAAAAGCTTTCCTCCGCCCAACTGATCGTCGCTTCGCGCGCCACCGGAACGCACGTCGTGGACCGGCCTTCCTTCGCCGTTCGGCAGGAAGAAGGCCCGGACTCCGGCTCGTTCATGGAGATGTACCAGGAGCTCACCGCGGGGCCGGCGATCTTCCAGATGGGCGTGCCCGCGCACGAAACGTTTCCTGCAAAGCTGTTCGCCAGGATTCGCGCCCAGGCGGTTCGCGCCGAAGCGAGCGCGCCGGCCATGTATCGCGATCCGCGCGGCGAGTTGGACCTGCGGCGCGAGATCGCGGCCTACCTTGCACTGGCGCGCGGGATCGAGTGCACGCCTTCGCAAATTGTCATCACCGCCGGCTTCACTGGCGGCCTCGGATTGACGCTCCATGTCCTCGGCCTCGAGCAGAAGAGGGCCTGGATGGAGGATCCAGGCTTCCCGTTCACCCGACACGGTCTCGCGCTTGCAAGGTTGGCGATCGAGCCTGTCCCGGTTGACGCTGACGGCATCGACGTCGGTTACGGCCTGAAGCATGCTCCTGACGCGGCACTGGCCGTCGTCACGCCGGGACAGCAGGCGCCGCTCGGTTCGACATTATCGCTGTCGAGACGCTCACGCCTGCTCGACTGGGCTGCTCAGGAAAAAGCCTGGGTGATCGAGGATGACTATCTGAGCGAACTTCAGTTGAAGGGACGGGCGACGCCAGCCCTTGCCTCGCTTGATCGTGCCGGGCGCGTCATTCACATCGGGTCTTTCAGCAAGACCCTGACGCCTGCTCTACGGCTGGGCTTTGTCGTTGCACCCGCCTCGCTGGCGTCCCGGTTTGCCGAAGTCGCGGCATGCCTCGCACCGGCGCCCGGACCCTCGGTGCAGCTTGCGACCGCCGAGTTCATGCGCGACGGCCACTATATGCGGCATCTTCGACGCACGAAGCGGGTCTATGCAGCGCAAGGCGAAGCCTTGCTGAAAAACCTTCGGGCGCGCGCTGGTAACGTTACGATCGCCGGATTGGCCGCGGTGCTCCGGTTGCCGGACGGAGCACCCGACCTGTCCATCGCCAGGGAGGCTTCATTGTTCGGATTGGCGCCTACGCCGCTGTCGCTCTGGCATGCATCGACAGCCTCGGCACGGTCCGGTCTGTTGCTGGGCATCGCCACGTCTCCACAAAAGAGGATCGAAGCGTCCTGCGAGCGGCTCTTTGGGATCATCGAACGTCTTACGTGACGAAGCGGAACATCCGGGCCGAAATTTCGAAAAGGTCAGAGGAATTCCAGTGGGCCCTTTTTGAAACGAGACATAGGCTCCCGCCTTGGGACACCCGGTGCTGTCCCGAATTCTTTGGGAGATAGCCATGAAAGCCTCGTCACGATTCGTTGCGGGCCTTGCTTTCGCTACCCTTTCGATCGCCCCCGCAATTGCCGCACAACCCTCGACCGCCATACCGACGAGTTTCCGGACTGCCACCTCGCCTTGGGTCGGCTGCTCCGGTTCTGCCGGCACGTTTTCGCCGACATGCAGGAACATGGGCAACTATAGAACCTACAGCGAGTGCAAGGAGGCCGGGCTCAAAGTCGGTTACAGGGACACCGAGCAAGCGTGGTACTGCACCAGCCTCGGGCTAAAGTAACGGGTTCGCACTAATCAGCGCGCCGTGCTCGCGTATGCGTACGCGCCCTAATAACCGTTCTGCGCCGGGCGCGGAGGATTGGCGACCTGCGGCGTCAGCGCGAGCGGCGGCCGGAGCTTTGCCTTTGCGGCGCCCGGCGCGGGCTTCACGTCGATCGGCGGCGGCAACGGCGCGACCTGCTGCTGACCGGCGACCGAAGGTGACGGCGCGCGCGGCGCATTGACGACCGGTGGCGCCGCCTGGCGCGGCGGGGCTGCCTTCGACTTCGTCGCGGGCTGACGCCGCGGGCCGGGCAGCGGCACCGGCGGCGGCGGTGCGGGCGGCGGCGGGACTACGTCCAGCGGCGCAAGCGCCTCCGCGGGCACCGATATCGGCGCCGGCATCGGCGGCGGCGGTTCGCCGCGTTCGATGGCGTCGAGCTTTCGTGTTTCGTGATCGATGGTCCGCACCGCAAGCCAGGAAGACAACGGGGCAACATCGACGCTGCGGGTCAGCGCATCGGATGTGCCGACGGCGAACAACTGGATCTCGGGACGGCCGGCGGTCAGCGTCAGCGCGAGCGCGGCGCGGAGATCGGCCTGATCGGCCGGAATATCGTATCCGCCGGAGACCGTGGCCCGCACGCCACTGGTATCGAGCGTGGTGGCGCCGACGCGCAGCCGGCCGTCGCGGACGGTGAACGGAATTTGCGCCGACGGAATTGCAAGCGCGCCGGCCGACAGCGCCGGCTCGACGATCTGCTTCAGCCTCGCCTCGTCCTTCACCTGCCCGCCATCGCTGGCCTTGACCGCCGCCTCGAAAGCGCGCGGGTCGAGGCCGGCGATCTTCGCCGCCTCCAGCGTCACCGTTCCGCTGCCGGACAGCGCGCCCGCCAGCGCTGATGCGCTGCGGCCCTGGCTCGTCAGCGTCATCTGCATCGATGCGCGGCTCGCGGGCATCGCGAGGTTGCGGTAGCGTAGCGCGGTGCCGTCGACACCGGAGAACTGAACGCTCGCGTTCAGCGAAATTCCGTTCGCGCCCGGCCTTGCATCGAGACTGGCGGTGACTTCGCCGCCGCCGATCTTGCCCTTGATGGAATCGAAGGTCAGCGACTGGCCGTCGCTCTTGACGATCCCGCTCACCGGCTGCACTTCGCTTCCGCCCGGCAGCAGGCCGCGCAACGCCTGAAATGCGATCTTGCCGCGCCAGCCCTTCATGAACCCGGCGCCGAGCGGCTCGGAGACATCGTGTCCGGCGGCGCCAAGCGCCAGCGCAAACGCCGGCGCCAGCGCAAGCTGGTCGGCGCCGATTTCACCGTCGATATTTTTCTCGTCACCGAGCGTGACCGCCACGCGACCGCGCAGCCGCGATCCGCCGATGCTGCTGTCGAGATCGTCGAAGGTCAGCGTGTTGTCCGCCAGGGACGCGCGCGAGGACAGGCCGATGTTCTGCGCCAGCGTGTCGCCCGGCTTGAGATCGAGCAGCGGACCGAGGTCGGCGCTGCGAACCTTCAGGCTGAAATTGGCCTTGGTGTCTTTTGCCCAAGGTTCGGCGGTGCCTTCGGCTTCGGCATTGAGCCCGGTTCCCGAGATTCTTGCCTTGAGCCGCAACGGCGCGCCCCATGCGCCTGCCGCCGAGCCCTCGAATTGCGCCGGGCCATCGCCTGCCGTGACGGCGCGATCGAGTCCAAGCAGCGCCAGCAAGGCGCGACCTTGCCCGGAATACAGTTTCGATTCGATTCCAACCTCGCTGCGCCCGAGCGCGGCGAGATCGATGCCATTGACTGCCGCGACGGCCGGCTTCGCGGTGATGATGGCGGTACCTTCGAGCTGCGGCGCATCGAGGTCGAGGACGGCGCGCGCCTGGGCGCGATCACCCGGCCCGGCGTTCTTGTCGACGTCGAGCGCAAGTTTCAGGCTCGCCGAGCCTGCGGGCGTCCCCATTGCATCGAGCCGCGCGGCCAGCGCCGGCGCAAACGGTGCGATCAGGCCGGTGAGCCGGCCGAACGAGGCGGCGCTCGAATTGAGCGCCAACTTTCCGGTCGCATTGACGCGGTCGAAATTGCCCGTGCCTTCCAGCGTCAAATTATCGCGCTGGCCGATGTGCAATTGATCCAGCGATATCTTCCGCGGCGAGTAGCCAAATTTGGCGACCAGCGGACGCAGCTCCTGGCCGGCCAAAATCGCGCGCCCGATATCCAGCGAGACCAGCCACTCATCCGGCCACTCGCCTTGCGGCCCCGCCAACGGCCGCACGAACGCCGTGGCGGCATCGAGGTCGAGCCGCTCCGCCTTGAGTTCCGCCCCGATCAGGGAGCCGTTATCCCCCTGCCGGTGCGACACCGCCACCCGCCCCTCGACCGTGCCGGCATCGATGTCGGCTTTCATGCGGTCGATGGCAAAACCATCGGGCGCCACGGTGACGTCGCCGCGCAGGCGCAGCGGCTTCTGGGCGCGATAGGCGGTGTCGCCGCGGCCCTGCAGCCAGGCCAGCAGCGCATCGGGATCGCCTGATTCGATGTTGAGCGCGGCCTTGAGCTGGCCGGGCGCCGCGCTTTTCGCGCCGGCTTCGCCGAGCGAGACCTTGGTCGCGCCGGGCGCACGGAATTCCAGCTTGCGCACCCACCAGGATGCCGGGTCGCCCTGCAGTTCGGCGGTGATGTCCTGCAGCGGACGGCCGCCCAGCATGACCTGCTCGGAGGCGAGTTCGACTTGCGACGGGATCGGCAAATGCGGAATCCCTGAGGTCAGCGTCCGCAGCGCCGGCCAGGCCCGGAGCGCTTCGGCAGCATTGTCCTTTGCATTGTCTTTGGCGACGAACTTGTCGGCATCGAGCTGGCGCGCCGACAGCGCCACGCGCAACAGCGGCGAGGCGCCGAACTTGACGTCGCCGGTGCCGGAAAGTTTCAGCGCGCGCTCCTCGGCGCCATAGATCACCTCGACCTGATCGAGCCGAGCCGCCGAATAGTCGGTCTTGACCTTCGCGGCGATACGCCATGGCTGCTCGTCGCCCCTGCCCTTTTGCGCGGGAGCGGCAAGGGTCACGGCGCCTTCGAAGCGCGGCGCGCGGGCGTCGAAATTCAGGATGCCGTCGAGATCGGCCGCGAAGGCGCGCTGGCCGGGGTCGATATTGAAATGGACGCGGGTGCCGTTGCCGTCGGGCCCCTGCCCGGACGACACGCGAAACGGATAACGTATGCCCGACAGCATGAAGTTGCCGTCGCCGCGCATCGAGCCGGCCAGCGAACGCACGTCGCCGCTGAAGGCAATGTCGTTGAGTTCGAGCGTGCTGCGGCTGGCAGCGTCATGTAGCGCGATCCGGCCGGTGAGATTGAGCCGGTCGATCGCCAGCGAGCCCAGATTGGCCGTCCCGGTCGTCGCCGGCCAGTCGATCCGCCCCTTGGAATCGAGCCCGAGATCGAGCGACAGGCCGTTGACGGTCAAGTCGGTGGCGCGGACCTCGCCGCGCATCAGCGAACCGAGGCTGAATTCGACATCGAGCTTGTCGGCCCGAACCTTGCCGAGATCGTTGGCGCCGCCGACCACCACCGCGCGCAGCTGCAGCGACGGCGCCGGCAGCAGGCGCGCGTCGAGCTTGCCGCCGACGCGCACCGGCGCGCCGATGATTCGCGTCGCCTCAGCCTCGAACTGCGGGCGGAACTGGTTCCAATCGATGAAATACGGCCCGATGAGCGCGGCCACCAATGCAATGATGAAAGCGATTGCCAGGCCGAGCAGCGTCGTCTGCACGGTGTCTCCTTTGAATCGCTCCGGCGCAGGCCGCCTCACGCCCAACCCGGCGCCGGAGCAGCCCAGAATATAGAGGCAAGTGTGGCGAAGTCACAGCGTCATACTGACAGGTGCCCACTCCGTCCATTAATCAAAGTTAAGGCGTGGAGGCCGGCGGCAGACGGTCACCAGCTCGCGGGCAGCCGCTTCAGACCGCGCAGCACGAAGGTCGGCCGCCATTCCGGATTGACGGCGTCATCCAGCCGCAGGTCCGGCAGGCGGCGCAGCAGGGTCGAGATCGCGATCTCGGCCTCGATGCGCGCCAACTGGGCGCCGAGGCAGAAATGGATGCCGCCGCCAAAGGACAACGGCTTCACATTGGGCCGGGTGATGTCGAGACGCTCCGGATGATCGGGATAGACCGCCGGGTCATGGTTGGCCGCGCCGAGCAGGCACAGCACGCTCTCACCCTTGGGAATGCGCTTTCCGCCGAGGTCCTCGATGTCTTCCAGCGCCACCCGGCCGGTCAGTTGCACCGAGGAATCGTAGCGCAGGAACTCCTCGATGGCGTTGGTGATGAGCTCGGGCCTGGACTTGAGCAAAGCGAGCTGATCGGGATTGCGGTACAGCGCCAGCAGGCCGTTGCCGATCAGATTGACCGTGGTCTCGTGGCCGGCGCCGAACAGCAGGATGATGTTGGCGGTCAGTTCCTCGTTGGAGAGCTTGCTGCCGTCCTCCTCGGCCTGCACCAGTTGCGTGATCAGGTCGTCGCCGGGCTGCTTGCGCCGCAGATCGAACAATTGCTGGAAATACATCGCAGCCATCGCGTTGCCGATGTTGCCCTGCTGAATCTCGTCTGGCGTGAGCGGCACCGGCTCGAGCAGACGTCCGCCGTCGCGCGATCTTGCATAGAACGTCTCGCGATGCTCCTCGGGAATCCCGAGCATGTCGCAGATGATGGTGACCGGCAGGCGGAACGCGAAATCCTCGATCAGGTCCATCTTGCCCTGCGGGATGATGCGATCGAGCGTTTCATCGACGATCTGCTGGATCCGCGGGCGCATGTCCTCGACCCGGCGCGCGGTGAAGGCCTTCACCACCAGCCCA
>Ga0081540_1000995_pt1 | contig 25499 bp, 25 predicted proteins | sample TabmetS2T1R1_FD_71024 | JGI IMG/M metagenome (GOLD analysis project Ga0081540, IMG submission 71024) | Tabebuia heterophylla rhizosphere microbial communities from the University of Puerto Rico - S2T1R1 | ecosystem: Host-associated > Plants > Roots > Rhizosphere ... | reverse complement strand
CGTTCAGCGGCGTGACGGTCGCGCTCGCGTGGCTGCGCTGTCCGCTGTGGCTGTTCCTGACCGCGACCGCGCTCGGCGGCACCGTCATGATCGCGTTCGAGACCGCGCTCGGCGCGGGCCTCGCGGAGACGATCGCGCGCCAGGGCGCCGTGACGCTCGACGTCTTCGCGCACAAGCGCGTGATCCTGCCGGTGCTCGGCATGGCCGTGCTGGCGCTGGTGCCGATCGTGCTCGGCCAGCTCCGGCAGTTGGGGCGCAGGAAAAACCAGGGCCCGGAACAGGCCACGCGTAAGGACGGATAGACGGTCGGCCGCACGCGTTGTTGCTTTTTCGTTCGCGCTTCCCTGTTCCCCGTTCCCTGCCGCACCCGCTATCCTGCGCGGCGTTTTCCCCCGCCGAGATGCCGTTGAGTCCCCGCCCCGCGCCCGTGCCGGTTCGCAAGTCGTTCTGGCGAGCCCTGCTGCTGACACTCGTGGTGGCGGGGCTCAACGTCGGCCTCTGGGCGTTTCTCAATCGGCCCGTGCACATCGCGGACTGGCGCGGCGAGATCGGCGGCTTCGCGTTCTCGGCGTTTCAGCGCTATCAGGATCCGACGCGCGATCTCTTTCCGAGCGAGGCCGAGCTCGCGAGCGACATCCGCATGCTGTCGCAGTACACGAAGCGGCTGCGCACCTATTCGTCGCTAGAAAGCCCGCAGATTCCGCGCATCGCGCGCTTCTACGGCATGACCGTGATGTCCGGCGCGTGGCTCGACAAGCGCATCGAGCACAACGACCGCGAGCTCGACGCGCTGATCGCGCTCTCGCGCAAGTACGACAACATCGACCGCGCGATCGTCGGCAACGAGACCGTGCTGCTCGGCAATCTCGACGCGCAGCAGCTCATCCGCTATCTCGATCGCGCGCGTGCGCAACTGCGCATCCCGGTGTCGACGGCCGAGCCGCTCGACACCTGGCAGCGCCATCCCGAGCTGATCCGGCACGTCGATTTCGTCACCGTGCACATCCTGCCGTACTGGGAATTCATTCCGCGCAAGGACGCGATCGGCTGGGTGCTCGGCCAGTACAGGGCCGTCAAGGAGCTCGTCGCGAAGGCGGGCTTTCCCGACAAGCCGGTCGTCATCGGCGAAGTCGGCTGGCCGTCGAACGGCGATCGCAAGAAGTTCGCGCAGCCTTCGCTCGCGGACGAGGCCCATTTCCTGCGCGACTGGTTCAACCTCGCCGCGCGCGAGAAGCTCGACTATTTCGTGATGGAGGCGATCGACCAGCCGTGGAAGGAGGCGAACGAAGGCCGCGCCGGCGCGTACTGGGGCGTCTTCAACGCGAACCGCCAGCAGAAGTTCGCGTTCACCGGCACCGTGATCGAGGATCCGAACTGGCCGTGGAAGGCCGGCATCGCCTCGCTGATCGCGCTGCTGCCGATGTTCTGGTTCGCGCGGCATTTCATGCGCTTTCGCGCGCTCGGCATCGCGTTCTTCCTCGGCCTCATCCAGATGTCGGCGTCGATCCTCGTCTGGATGGCCACGCTGCCCTACGACTTCTACCTCGATCCGCTCGACTGGGCGATGCTCGTGCTGCTCTTCCCCGCGCAGCTCGCGATCATCCTGATCCTGCTCATCAACGGCTTCGAGTTCACCGAAGTGCTGTGGCGCCCGCGCTGGTTGCGCGAGTTCCGCCCGCTGCCGCCCGATCCGGTCGAGGAACAGCCGTTCGTCTCGATCCATCTCGCCTGCTACAACGAGCCGCCCGAGATGGTGATCCTGACGCTCGATTCCCTCGCGGCGCTCGACTACGAGAACTACGAAGTGCTCGTCATCGACAACAACACGAAGCGCGAGGAAGTCTGGAAGCCGGTCGAGGAACATTGCGCGAAGCTCGGGCCGCAGTTCCGCTTCTACCATCTCGAGCCGTGGCCGGGTTTCAAGGCGGGCGCGTTGAACTACGGCCTCGAGCAGACCGATCCGCGCGCGATGATCGTCGCCGTCGTCGACGCCGACTACGAAGTCCGGCGCGACTGGCTCTCGGCGCTCGCCGGCTACTTCCACGATCCGAAGGTCGCCGTCGTGCAGTGCCCGCAGGCGCATCGCGATTACGAGCACAACGCGTTCCGCCGCATGACGAACTGGGAGTACGACGGCTTCTTCCGCATCGGCATGCACCACCGCAACGAACGCAACGCGATCATCCAGCACGGCACGATGACGATGGTCCGGCGCGACGCGCTCGCCGATACCGGCGCATGGTCGGAGTGGACGATCTGCGAGGACGCCGAGCTCGGCCTTCGCCTGATGAACCGCGGCTACGATCTCGTCTACGTCGACGAGGTCATGGGCCGCGGCCTCACGCCGGCCGACTTCACCGCGTACAAATCGCAGCGCTATCGCTGGGCATTCGGCGCGATGCAGATCATGAAGGCGCGCTGGGACTGGATGACGTCGAAGGCGTCGGCGCTGACGCGCGGCCAGCGCTTCCATTTCCTGACCGGCTGGTTCTCGTGGTTCGGCGACGCGCTGCACCTCGTATTCACGCTGATGGCCATGCTGTGGACGCTCGGCATGGTGCTCGCGCCGAAGTACTTCACGCTGCCGATGTACCTGTTCCTCGTGCCGCTGATCGGCTTCTTCGTCTGCAAGGCGGCGTTCGGCATCATCCTCTACCGAAAGCGCGTGCCGTGCTCGTGGCAGGACACGCTCGCGGCCTCGATCGCAAGCATGGGCCTCTCGCACGCGATCGCGCGCGGCATCTTCCTCGGCCTGTGGAAGCAGAAAGGCGAGTTCGTGCGCACGGCCAAGAGCCGCCGCATCGGCAAGAAGCCGAGCGCGTTCGTCTCGGTCAGCGAGGAGCTGCTGCTTTTCCTCGCGCTGATGGCCGGCATCTTCGGCATGATCAACTCGATCGGCATCAACTACGTCGAAGGCAAGCTCTGGATCGCGATCCTCTCGGCGCAGGCGATTCCGTACGCATCGGCGCTGATCGGCGCGTGGGTCGCGCACCGCTCCGGCGACGCCGTGGGCTGAGCGGACCCGGACGCGTCGACCGGAGTATCATCGAACGGCATCGCGCGGACAGCAGATCACGCCATGTCGCACGCCAGATCTCCGAAGCAAATTGCCGCCTCGCTCACCGAGCTCTGGTCGCCGCGCGTCATCGCCGAAGTCGACGACGCGTACATCAAGGTCGCCAAGGTCCAAGGCACGTTCGGCTGGCATGCGCACGCGGACGAGGACGAGCTGTTCCTGATCCTGAAGGGACACCTGCGCATCGAGATGGAGGCGGGGCCGGTCGAGCTCGGCGAAGGCGAGATCTTCGTCGTGCCGAAAGGGACGCGCCACAACCCGGTCGCCGAACAGGAATGCCACGTGATGCTGATCGAAAGGAAGTCGACGCTGCACACCGGCGATGCGGTCAGCGAGAAGACGCGTTCGATCGCCGAACAATTGCGCCCCGTCTGACATCGAGGAGAGCGCGATGATCACCGGTGCGCATTCGATCATCTACAGCCGCAATCCCGACGCCGACCGCGCGCTGCTGCGCGACGTGCTCGGGCTGCCGCACGTCGACGTCGGCGGCGGCTGGCTGATCTTCGGGCTGCCGCCGGCCGAAGTCGCCGTGCATCCGTCCGACGAGAACGACCTGCACGAGCTCTACTTCATCTGCGACGACATCGAGGCGTTCACCGCGGCGATGCGCGCGCGCAACATCGACTGCGGTCCGGTGCTCGATCGCGGCTGGGGCCTGCTCGTCGAGCTTGGCCTCCCCGGCGGCGGCAGGATCGGCGTGTACCAGCCGAGGCACGCGCGGCCGGCGTCCGTCGGCGTCGCCCGGCTTGCGAAGACGAAGAAACGCACGGCGAAGAAAAGTCCACGCAAGGTCGCACAGAAGGCGACCGCAGGACGCGCCACGAAGAAAGCTGCGAAAAAAACCACGAAGAAAACTGCGAAGAAGCGCCGCCGCTAGGATTTCCGGAACGACTTGCGCAGCCGCTGCAGCAGGCCGGGCTGCGTCTTCTCGACGGGCGCGGCGCCGCCGCGCGGCGCGCGCGGCGTCCATTCCATGAGGCCGATCGCGTCGTAGGCGTTGACGACGTCGAACACGTCGGCCATCGACGCGTTGCTCGCCGCCGCGATCTCGTGCAGCCGCGCCGGCTGCAGCATCGCCGAAGCGATGCGGAAATACGCGCTGAAGTCGCGCTCGATCTCGATCCAGCGCGACAGCTTGTAGGTGCCGCCGGGATCGAGGTGGCGCGCGAGCTGTCCTTCCGAGTGCACCAGCACGTAGAGCCAGATCAGTTTCAGATAGGGTTGCGCCGGCTCCGCGTTGCGCAGCTCGGCGAGCTCCGCGCCGGTCAGCGCCTGCCAGTCCGACGGCGGCAGCGCCGTTCGGCAATACGGCTCGAGCGCCGCGAGCCGCGCCGACGAATGGAACACCTTGAGCTTCGGATCGAGCACCAGCGCCGGCGTGTCGGGCAGCACGATGCGCGCGGGGCCGCCGAGAAGATCGCCTTCGAGATAGATGCGCAGGCTGTGCCGCGTGATGTCGGGCGACGGCCCGACGCGCCGCACCGGCTCGGCCGCCGATGCCTCGCCGCTCGATCGGACGAACAGGCCCGGCACGTCGCGACCGCGCGCTTCGCTGCGTGCCGTCGGGCCGCCGGTGCCGAAGACGGTCGTGTTCTGATCGAGCGTCGCCTTGACGCGCGCGGCTTCCTTGACTTCGACCGGATCGATGCGCAGCAGCTCCTCGAGACCGGGCGCCGCATCGCCCGGCGGCCTCGCCTGCGCCTCGGGCTCGACGATCTCGTCGAAATCCGACACCTCCTCGTCGCCGATCTCGCGGAAATAGAAATCCGACTTGCTCGGCGTCACGTCGCTCTCGTCCGCTTGCGTCGCCGCGGCCCGGTTGAGCACCTCGATGACGTTCGCCAGCTTGAGCGGCCGCATCAGCACGAAGTCGGCGCCGGGGACCGGCTCGTCGCTGAAGACCGCGCAGCGCATGCCCGCGGCCGTCGCGCGCGTGCGCGCCATCTGGCCGGCGAAAGAGGACGGGTCGACGACGAGCAGGTCGGCACCGGATTCGTTGCTCCAGCGCCATTCATGGCTGAGCTCGTCGCCGGCCTTGCGCATGAGCAGACGCAGGTGCGCGGTCTCCTCGTCGGAGACCCCGATCACCGCGATCCGCCTGTCGCCGCCGCGCTTGTCGAGGCTCACGTCAATGCTTTCCCCCGAGCATCGGCGCCGATCCTAGCGCGAGAGACGGGGGGCTCGCGTGGAATCCCGTGCGGAATCGACGCATCCGTCACGCTTCCTGGACAGCCGGGGCCGAAATCCTCGGCTTCGGCCGCCCTAGCGCGGCCGGCTGCGCTTGGGCCGCAGCATCGTCCCGATGCAGCGCGGCGAGCCGCAGCGGCAGGCCCAGATCTTCTTGAGCCGCGGCGTCAGCCGCTCGCCGGGGTCGATGCCGTAGTCGTAGGTGAGCTCCTCGCCTGCGCGCAGCGGGCGGATCGTCTCGATCAGCACGCGGTCCCGGCGGCGGTCGCTGCCTTCGGCTTCCTCGATCACCGCCTGGCAGTTCGGCTTGCAGCTGTGGTTGATCCAGCGCGCGATATTGCCGTCGAAATTGGCGTCGATCACGTAGCGGTCGTTCAGCGTGAACAGGAACGTGTGGCCGTTGTCGGTCGTGTCGGCGTACAGGCGATCGATCTGCGCGTGCGTCATGCGCCGCCCGCGATATTCGATGAGCTCGGTGCCTTTGGGAATATCGGTCAGGGCGAAGACGCCGTTGCCGTGGATCGGCGAGCGGCGCAGCGTGATGCGTCGTGACATGTTTCGATCGCGTTGCGGAAACGGGAGCCTCCCATGATAACGCGTCGCGCGTGTCATTGAGCTGCGGCGTTGCAGCGGGTAGCGTGAGCGCCTTCGTTCCCCGGAGACCCTCATGCGCCTGTGCTCGATCGCGATCGTCGCCGCCCTCGCCCTCCTCGCCGCGGACGCGCTGCAGGCGCGCAATTCCTCGAAGTCGCATCACGGCGGACACAAGGGTCCCGCGCAGAGCGGGACCGTCGGCGAGTTCGACTACTACGTGATGGCGCTTTCGTGGTCGCCGACGTTCTGCGAATTGCATCCCGACGAGGAGGAGCAGTGCGGCCACAAGGGCTTCGGCTTCGTGCTGCACGGCCTCTGGCCGCAGTTTCAGAACGGCGGCGGTCCCGAACGCTGCACGACCGACGACGAACCCGATCGCAAGACCGTCGCCGGCGCGCTCGCGTTCATGCCGAGCCGTCGCCTGATCACGCACGAGTGGGTCGCGCACGGCGCGTGCACGGGCATGGATCCGGCCGGTTATTTTTCGCTCGCCGACCGCGCGTTCGCGGCCGTGCGCGTGCCAGCGGAGTTCAGCGCGCCGCGCGAGACGCTGCACGTCGATGCGGCACGCGTGCGCGATGCGTTCAAGCGCGCCAATCCCGGCCTCGCGGACGAAATGCTGAGCCTGCACTGCAGCCGCGGCGAGCTCGTCGAAGTGCGTGTGTGCCTCGGCAAGGATCTCGTGCCGCGCGCGTGCGGGAAGCGCACGGAGTCGCGCTGCCCGGCGAGCGCGTCGTTCGACATGCCGGCGTCGAAATGAACCTCAATATCGATTTGCCGCGTCATTGACAATCGAGGCTCCGTGCTCATGAGCCGTAAAGTCGCGCGCGCCTAGCGTCACGGCTGCGGAGCGGTTGCTCGCTCGCTCCTTCGACGATTCCGCTTCGCCCGCCCGGGCCGCTGTCATGCGGCCGGTGGACACCTCGTCGAAAAAGGAGACTCACATGAACAGGCTGTTTGTGCTTGCGCCCCTGATGCTGGCGCTGGCCGGCGCGTCGCTGGCCGCGTCACCGCCGACGCCGGATCGTCCCGATCACGGCAACCGGACCATTCTCGCGTTCCATTCGATGTACGGCGTCGACGGACCGTTCGTCGGCGAAGCCAACCCCGTGCGCGACGTCGTCGGCGACGAGCTGCCGTGGGAGGTGAAAGGCTTCGTGCTCGGCGATCTGGACTCGCGCGGACATCTCACGATCCTCGTCCGCGGGCTGGTCTTCGCCGACGATCCCTCGGTGCCGCCCGACCTCGTCGGCACCAATGACGAAGCCGAGTTCCGCGGCCTCGTGAGCTGCCTCACCGAAGTGGGCGACAGCGTCGAGACGCAGAACGTCGTCACCGACGGCTTCCATGCCGACACGCACGGCAATTCGTTCATCCACACGCAGATCGAGCTGCCGAATCCGTGCGTGGCACCGATCGTGATGATCCTCGCGGGCTCGGAAGACAAATGGTTCGCGATGACGGGCTTCGAAGCCGAAGACGACGACGGCGGCGACGATACGCCGGTCAACAACTGAACGGCATCGCGCGCAACGCCAGCGCCCGCTGCGCGTTGCGCGCCGCCTGATCTTCCGCTGAATCGCGGTGCGGTCGTCGCTGCCGCTCGCGTTCCGGCGAGCGCACAATTCTCGACGGCGCTTCGCTGCCGGAGACATCGATGAAGCTGAAAATGCTCGCTTCGCTGGGCTCGCTCTTCGCGATTTTCGCGTACGACGTCGCGCGTGCCGACGGCTTCACGCTCGAAAGCGCGAGCTTCGGCTCGAACACGACGCTCAGCACGAAGCAGATCCTCGACAAGGGCGACTGCAACGGCGGCAACGTCAGCCCCGAACTGCACTGGAGCGGCGCGCCGGAAGGCACGAAGAGCTTCGCGGTGACGCTGTTCGATCCCGACGCGCGCAGCGGCGCGGGCTGGTGGCACTGGCTCGTGTTCGACATCAACGCGAAGACGACCTCGCTCGAGCCCGGCGCCGGCGCCGCCGTCGGCAGCAATACGCCGCCCGGCAGCACGAGCGCGAAGAACGACTTCGGCGAAACGGGCTACGGCGGTCCTTGCCCGCCGCACGGCGACAAGCCGCATCGCTACGTCTTCACGGTCTACGCGTTGAGCGTCGAGCGTCTCGGACTCGGCGCCGACGCCGACGCCGCCACGGTGAAAAAGGCGCTCGAAGCCAGCACGCTGCTCAGCACGTCGCTGCAGGGACTCTACGGGCGCTGACGCGCGACGACGCAGCCATGCCCGGTGCGGCGCCGGCGTGCGTCGGCAAGGGCGGTGGCCGCAACTCCCCAGGGGTTGCGGCCACCGCGGCGCCGCGCCCATCACGCGGCAACGGGACGCTCAGCGCGCGCCGAACGCATAGCGCGCGCTGAGCCAGTACTGGCGCGCCGGCAACCGATAGTACTGCGCGTCGCCGAGCTCGCTCTCGGCGACCGGATCGCGGCGGTCGGACAGGTTGTAGCCGTCGACGCGCACTTCCCAGCGATCCCACGCGTAGCCGAAGCCGGCATCGAACGTCGTGTAGTCCTCGGCGATGGCCGTATTGCGCTTGTTGAGCCAGCGCTTGCCGACGTATTGCGCGACCGCATAGGCACGAAAGCCCTGCGGCGGCGTGAACATGAGGCCGATGCTGCCGAGATGCTGCGGCGACATCTCGAGCAGGTTCCCGTCGAGCTGGGTCGGCACGCCGTCGAAATCCTGCACGTAGTCGTCGAAGCGCGCGTCGTGATACGCGTACGTCCCGAGGACGCTGAAGCCGTCGCCGAAATTCCAGCGCACCTCGGTCTCGGCGCCCTTGAATTTTTCCTTGCCGGCGTTGGTGAGACCCGGCAGGCCATCGACTTCCTGGCTCACGACGAGATTGCGGAAATTCATGCGGAACACCGAGAGATCCCATTCCAGATGCCCGTCGAGGTGCCGCCCCTTGACGCCGATCTCGGCGCTCTGCGCGTCCTCGGGCTTCAGGATCTCGAATTCCGCTTCGGGACCGAAGTCGACGACGGCCGGCTTGAACGCGTCGCGGTAGTTGAGGTAGCCGACGAGAAAATCGCGGCCGTCCTCGAAGAACCGGTAGCTCGTGCCGAACGCGCCGGCGAGGCGGTTGTCGCTGCGCTCGTCCCGGCCGCTGTCCGCGATCTCGGGCTCGTCGCCGGTGAGATCGGTCTCGACGCCGCGCGTCTTCTCGTTCGTGTGGTTGAAGCGAAGGCCGAGCTCGAGCCGCCACGCCTCGGTGATCGCGAACTCCAGATCGCCGTAGACGCCGAGGAAATTGCGCTTGTCGTCGAGGTGCGTCGTCTCGTCGATGTGCAGCGAGCGCCAGTCGGGCGCGTTCCTTCCGTTCGGCAGCACGGCGTACTCGAAATTGTCGCTGTCCTGCTCGCCGCGGCCGTAGAGGTAGTCGAGGCCCCAGACCAGCGTCGCGCGGTCCGCGAGCGGCGTCGCGAAGTGGCTGTCGAAGTAGATCTCGGTGCGATCGACGTCCTGGTGGAAGCCGTCGGCGTTGTGCTCGATGCCGTCCTCGGCGAAATCCGCGCGCAGGAAGCCGCGCACGTTCTCCGCGCTGCTGCGCGCGTACGCGAGCCGCGTGCTCCAGTCGCCGAGGCCCGTCGCCAGCGCGTAGCCGAACGCGAGCTGGCCGCGATCCTCGTCCTGCTGCGCGCCGCGCGGATTGTTGTTCGCGTCGATCGGCACGCGCGGCGAGAGCTCGCGGCCTTCGCGCGGATGCGGGCTCGCCGGATCCTGGTTGACGAAACTGCCGTCCGCGTCGAACGTGAGCTCGCCGTCGCCGACCTTGCCCGCACCGCGGTAGAGCACGTGCGCGCGATCCCAGCCGGTGCGATCGCCGCTGAGCTCGACCGTGTCGGCGTCGAACAGCAGCGACTGCCGCCACGGCGCATTCGCATCGGACAACGGCATCGTCGCCGCGATGCGCCCGCTGCCGCGGCTGCCGACGCCGGCCTCGACGCGCGCCGGTCCCTGCCCCGGCTGGTAGTGAATCACGTGGATGACGCCGACGAAGCTCGTCGCGCCGTAGCTGACCGGCGCCGCGCCTTTCAGCACTTCGATGCGTTCGACGTTGGCGACGTCGAGCGTCGCAAGCGCCGGCGTGAACGCGCCGCCCCACGGGATGCCGTCGACGACGAGCAGGAACGCATCGAACTCGCGCAGGCCCCAGAGCGCCGGGACGGACGAGGCCGGACCGCCGTCGCCGCCGGGCGCGATGTCGACGCCGGCGACCAGCGACAACGCGGTGCGCAGGTCGTACGCGCCCCGCGCCTGCAATTCCTCGCCGGTGACGACCGTGATCGTCGCGGCGACGTCGCGCAGCGGCAACGGAACCTTCGCCGTCGTGACCTCGACCGGCTCGAGCTCCTGGGCTTCCTGGGCTTCGAGGCCCGTCGCGCCCAAACCCACCCACAGGACACAGGCGAGCCGCGTCCTCGATCGCAGAAATTCGAACGTCATCGAAGCCTCCCACAGCTTCAAGGGTTAACGAATTTCTAATTCTGTAAGCCTAGGCGTCCGGAGAGATCGGCATAACCGCCATGCGGCCGCTCAAGGCTCCGCCTCGAGGCTGATCGCCGACCGGAAACACGCATCGGCGCCGCAGGTATGCTCTGCGCCTCCGACGCCGCGTTCCGGAATCGATGACCGTCCTTCGTCCGCAACTGCGCGGGCTCGTGTCCAAGCTCGCGCTGTTCTACGTGCTCCTGTCGTTGCCGACGCTGGTCGTCGTCGAATCGACGATCCTGATCTACGAGTTCGGCCATTTCATGCGCGGCGTCGCCGAAGGCAGCCTCGATCGCGCTGCCGAGAAAGGCGCCGCCGATCTCGCCGCCGGGTGGCCGCATCTCGCCGGCGACGGCGATGCGGTCGCGCTGCACACGTGGCTCGACGGCTGGGTGCTGCGTCTTCAGCAGCCGCGCGGCGGGCTCACGCCGGACGAGTCGTACGTGCTGATGGAGCTTGCCGATGCGCCATTCGCCGCGGCGGTGCTCGCGCCGGACGGACGCGAGCTCGTGCGATCGAGCGGCGACGGCCGCTGGACGCCGGTCGCGCCGACGGTCGAGGAGGCCGCGCGCGCGGCGGCCCATCCGGATGGCGCGACGACGCTCGACGGCGCCGACAGCCCGTACCGCATCCGCCGCGTCGCCGCGCCGATCCGCGATGCGTCGGGCAACCTGCTCGGCCTCCTGTTCGTCGAGCTGCGCCTGCCGCTGCCATGGCGGCATCTGCTCGTCGATTCGAGCTTCGAATCGCCCACCGTGTTCGGCTTCCTCGTCGTGTTCGGCATCGCCTCGTCGATCTTTCTCGCGTGGTGGGTGACGCGCCGCCTCAATCGCGTCGCGCGCGCGGCGACCGCGTGGAGCCGCGGCGACTTCTCCGACCGCATCGGCGACCGCTCGAACGACGAGCTCGGCGGTCTTTCCGCGCTGCTCGATCGCATGGCGCTCGACTTGAGGAGCCTGATGCGCTCGCGCGCGCAGCTCGCGACGCTCGCCGAGCGCCAGCGTCTCGCGCGCGATCTGCACGACACGGTGAAGCAGAAGGCGTTCGCGCTGAACCTGCAGCTCGCGACGGCGCGACGCGTCATCGGCGAGGCGCCGGGCTTCGAGCGGCTCGAGCAGGCGCAGCGGCTGACCCAGCAGATCCAGCAGGAGCTCGCGCAGATCCTCGACGAGCTGCGCGCCTCCGATGCCGAGCTCCCGCTGGCCGAACGCGTGCGCCAGCGCGCGATCGAGTGGTCGCACACGAGCGGCCTCTTGCCCTCGTTCGTCCTCGACGACCTCCCGCCGCTCGCGTCGGCGCAGGAGGAATCGCTGCTGCGCATCGTCGACGAAGCGCTCGCCAACGTGCTCCGTCATGCCGGCGCCACGCGGCTCGAGATCGTGCTCCGCCGCGAGGCGGATCGGGTCCGTCTCGCGATCGTCGATAATGGCCGCGGCATCGCAGTCGATCACGTCTCCGGCATGGGCCTCGACAACATGCGCGCCCGCGCCGAGGCGCTGCCGGGCGGCCGCTTCGAGCTCGACGCGCCGGCTGGCCGAGGCACGCGCGTCGCCGTCAGTTTCGTTGTCGCGGAGAATCCGATCGCATGAACGCCCCCCAGATCCGCGTCGTCATCGCCGACGATCACGTGCTCGTGCGCCAGGGCATCCGCGCGTTCCTCGAGACGCACGCCGATCTCGCCATCGTCGGCGAGGCGGAGGATGCCGACGGCGCCGTCGAGCTCTGCGCGAAGCAGCATCCCGACGTCGCGCTGGTCGATCTCGTCATGCCGGGCGGCGGCATCGAGGCGACGCGCACGATCCGCACCGTGAGCCCGTCGACGCAGGTCGTGTTGCTGACGTCGTTCGAGGACGCTCAGCAGATCGTAGCGGCCGTGCAGGCCGGCGCGCTGTCGTGTCTGCTCAAGGACGTCGACGCCGACGCGCTCGCCGAAGCGCTGCGCAAGGCCGCCGGCGGCGAGGCCGTGCTGCATCCGCGCGTCGCCGCGCGGCTGATGGATGCGCTGCGCCGCGGTCCCGCGCCCGGCAGCGAAGTGCTGGAGACGCTGAGCCAGCGCGAACGCGAGGTGCTGGCGCTGATCGCCGAAGGCCTCAGCAACCAGCAGATCGCCGATCGTCTGGGCATCGGCGAGAAGACCGTGAAGACGCACGTCAGCAACGTGCTCGGCAAGCTGAACGTCGCCGATCGCACGCAGGCCGCCGTCTACGCGTGGAAAAGCGGCATGAAGCAGCGTTCGGGCTGAAAAACGCTACCATCCCGCGCGGCGGACCAGGCCCAGTGAGGATCCCATGATGCGCTTCCTCGTGCGCGCGGTGCTCGCGCTGCTCGTCGTCGTTCTCGGCGTCGCTGCGTTCGTGTTTGCGCGCAGCGAGCTTGCGATCCGCAAGGTCTGGCACGTCGACGAAGCCGCGCTTCCGATGCCGGCCGACGCCGACGCCGTCGCGCGCGGCGAGCACCTCGCGATCACGCGCGGCTGCACCGATTGTCACGCCAAGGACCTCGGCGGCCGCGTCGTCATGGAAGTGCCGCCGATCGGCCGCATGGCCGCGCCGAACCTCACGCGCGGCAAGGGCGGCCTGCCGGCGAATTTCGGCGACGCCGACTGGGAGCGCGCGATCCGCCACGGCATCAGGCCCGACGGCCACGCGCTTCTCTTCATGCCGATCCGCGACTTCGCCGCGCTGTCGGATGCCGACACGGCCGATCTCATCGCCTACACCCGGCAAACGCCGCCGGTCGATCGCGAAATACCGGCGACCTACGTCGGTCCGGTCGGACGCGCGCTCTTCGCGTTCGGCCAGCTGCCGATGCTCGAAGCGCGGCTGATCGACCAGACCGCGAAGCATCCTGCGCGTGTCGAGAACGCGCCGACGGTCGCGTTCGGCGAATACCTCGCGCGCGCCTGCACGGGCTGCCACGGACAGCATTTCTCGGGCGGCCCGATTCCCGGCGTGCCGCCGAACTTCCCGAAGCCGTCCAACATCACGCCGGATCAGGCGACCGGCATCGGGGCGTGGAGCAAGGAGGATTTCTACCGCGTGTTCCGCGAAGGCAAGAAGCGCGACGGCACGGCGATCGATCCGTTCATGCCGTGGCAGGCGATGGGACGGTTCACCGATACAGAGCTCGATGCGCTGTTGCTGTATCTGCGCAGCGTGCCGGCGCGGCCGCTGGGACAGCGCTAGACCGCGCTCACTCCAGCGCCTTGTGCAGCACGAGCTGCACCTTGTTCCGCGCGTAGCCTTCGCGCTCGTAGAACCGATGCGCACGCTCGCGCGTTTCGCGGCTGCGCACGCGGATGCGCACGCAACCGGCCGAACGAGCCCATGCCTCCGCCGCGCCAACGAGCGCGGCGCCGATGCCAGCGTTGCGCGCGGTTTCGTCGACGACGAGTCCTAGGATTTCCGCGCAGGCGTCTTCCGTGAGCTGCGTGCGCGAGGCCACGTGCAGCCAGCCGACGACGCGTCCCGATGCGTCTTCGGCGACCAGCACGCGGCTCACGGGCTCAGCCTCGATGCCGGCGAGCCGCGAGGCGATCTGCTGCCGCGTCGACGGATAGCCGAGCTGGCCGCCGAGCGCGGCGATGGCCGGCGCATCGTAGGTGCGCGCGGCGCGGATCGTGGTCAAGCGGACCTCTTGCACGGAACCGAGGCTAGCGCTCGTATCGGCGCGAATTCGGGCACCGGCATGGCATTCGTCGGACGCGCTCGCGCTTCAGCAGCAACCGTCGCCGCCCTTGACCGTGTGCGCGCCGCTCGCCGCAACGCCGCTCGTCAGGCCCGCCTGCGACGCGCGGTAATGATCGGCGACGACGTGCGCGACGCACATCGACATGCGCTTGCCGGTCGGGATGTGCAGGAACTCGTTCGGACCGTGCGCGTTCGAGTGCGGACCGAGCACGCCGGTGATCAGGAACTGCGCGCCCGGGAATTTCTCGCCGAGCATGCCCATGAACGGGATCGAGCCGCCCTCGCCGTTGTAGGCGACCGGCGCGCCGAAGAACTGCTTCGAGGCGAGATCGACGGATTTCTCGAGCCAAGGCGCGAGCTCCGGCGCGTTCCAGCCGCTGCCTGCCTTCTCGAGCTCGAACGTGACCTTCGCGCCGTACGGTGCATCGCTTTCGAGGAGGCGCTTGACGAACTCGCCGCCCTTGACCGCATCGAGCGTCGGCGGCACGCGCAGCGAAACCTTCACGGCCGTATACGGTCGCAGCACGTTGCCGGCCGAATCGAGCGGCGGGAGGCCGCCCACGCCGGTGATCGACAGCGCCGGCCGCCACGTCCGATTCAGCACGAGCTCGGAAAGATCGCTCGACATCGCCCGCATGCCGTCGACCATCGGGAATTTCGCGTAGACGGCGTCGCCGAGGATCTCGGCGGTTTTCTTCGCCTGCGCGACGCGCTGCGAGGGGATCTCGACGTGCAGCTCCGCCGGCTTGATGCGACCCGTCGTCTCGTCCTCGAGCCGCGACAGCACCTGGCGCAGGATGCGGAAGCTCGACGCGACGACGCCCGACGCATCGCCCGAGTGCACGCCTTCCTCGAGCACCTTGACCGTCAGATTGCCGCCGGTGAGACCGCGCAGCGACGTCGTCAGCCAGAGCTGATCGTAGTTGCCGCAGCCCGAATCGAGACAGACGATCAGCGAGGGCTTGCCGATGCGGTCGGCGAGATGATCGACGTAATACGGCAGATCGTAGCTGCCCGATTCCTCGCAGGCTTCGATCATGACGACGCAGCGCGCGTGCGGAATGTTCTGCGCCTGCAGCGCCATGATCGCGGCGAGCGAGCCGAAGATCGCGTAGCCGTCGTCGGCGCCGCCGCGGCCGTAGAGCTTGTCGCCCTCGATGACCGGCGTCCACGGACCGAGGTGGTCGGACCAGCCGGTCATCTCCGGCTGCTTGTCGAGATGGCCGTAGAGCAGCACGGTGTCGTCGCCCTTGCCGGGAATCTCGATGAAGATCAGCGGCGTGCGGCCTTTCAGGCGCACGACTTCGAGCTTCATGCCGGGAATCGGCTGCGAGCGCGCCCATGCCTCCATCAGCGCGACCGCGCGATCCATGTGGCCGTGCTCGGCCCATTGCGCGTCGAACATCGGCGACTTGTTCGGGATGCGGATGTACTCGGTGAGCTGCGGAACGATCTCGCCGTCCCAGAGGCCGCCGACGAAACCACTCAGTGCAGTCGAATCCATGGCTGAGACCGCTCACGGCAATTTGCGAGCCGCGCAGTCTACTCCTCCGACGCATTCCCGACCCCTGTAGGAAGTTTCGTACACGCCGCGTCGCCGATTGCCGACTCCGCGTTCCGCGCGGCGCCCTGACGATGTGCCCGGAGCGTCGGTACCCTGTGCCCATTCGTTCTTCGCACGTTTTCCCGTCGTCTTTTCAACCGTCCCGCAAAATGACATTCATCGCTCGATTCGTATTCTTCGCCGCGCTTTGCCTCGGCGCGCCGGCGCTCGCCGGCACGCAAGTCGACATCAACACGGCCGACGCCAAGACGCTCGCCGTGTCGCTCGACGGCGTCGGCCTCAGCAAGGCCGAGGCGATCGTCGCCTACCGCAACGCGCACGGCCCGTTCCAGACATTCGATGATCTCGCCAAGGTCAAGGGCATCGGCCCGCGCATCATCGAGGCCAACCGCGACGCGATCGTGTTCGGCCGCTCGCAAGCGGGCGCCGGCGCGCACGCCGGCCCGTCGCGGCCGCTCGGAAGCTGGTAGGCGCAACGGCGCGATCGCATCGTTCTGCTAGACTCCGCGCCCGCCGCAAGGCGTGCGCAGATGATCATCCCCCGCTATCACATTGGCCCGTCGCACATCGCGGGCGCAGGGAAAGGCTTGTTCCTCGACGAGCCGGTCGCGCGCGGCCGCGTCATCGTCGCACCGGACGCGATCCCGCGCGTGCACGCGTTCGACGAGATCGAGCGCATGCCCGACGCCGCCGAGCTCCTGCCGGCGACGGTGCGCTGGTTCGAGGACGCCTATACGGTGACGCCGGAGTGGCCCGACGAGTGCTACGTGAACCACGCGTTCGCGCCGACCGGGCTCTGGCATCTCGGCTTCGTGTTCGCGGCCGCCGACCTCGCCGCCGGCACCGAGATGACGGTCGACTACCGTCACCTGCTCGCGCCCGGACAGGAAGAAGCGTTTCGCGACGCGCTGAGCGGCGAGCGCATCGTCGGCTTCAGTTGGGAAGAAAGCCTGCGCACCTCGACGACCGCGCTTGCGGCGCTCGTCGCCTGACGCCATGGTCGAGATTCCCGTCATCGAGACCGAGCGCCTGCGCCTCACGGCGTTTGCCGAGCGGCATTTCGAGGCGTACGCCTCGATGCTCGCCGATCCGAGCAGCACGCGCTTCGTCGGCGACGGCGAGCCGCTCGACCGCATGAACGCCTGGCGCTCGATGGCGATGCTGCTCGGCCACTGGTCGCTGCGCGGCTACGGCATGTGGGCGATCGAGCTCGGGGACACCGGCGAGTTCGTCGGCCGCGTCGGCCTGCACCGGCCGGAAGGCTGGCCCGATCTCGAGCTCGGCTGGATGCTGTTGCCGAGCCAGCGCCGCCACGGCTACGCGACCGAAGGCGCGCGCGCTGCGCTCGACTTCGCGTTCCGCGTCGTCGGCGCGCAGCGCCTGGTCAGCCTGATCCGCGCCGACAACGGCGCGGCCGAACGCGTCGCGCGCCGCCTCGGCGGTCGTCAGGCGACGACGATCGACTTCCTCGGCGGCGCGACGCTCGTCTACGTCTATCATCCGCCCGAGACGGACGTCTGAGCTTCGCGCACCGGCGTCCGCGCCGAACTCGCGAGGCCGTCGATCGATGACCCGAATCTCGCTGCTCCGCGCCGCCGACTACCGGCGCGTGCGCTGGAAGAACGACGGCGGCTGGACCACCGAGATCGCGCGCAAGCCCGCGCATGACGAGCACGCCGCCGCGCGCGACTTCGACTGGCGCGTCAGCATCGCCGAGATCGAGCGCGACGGGCCGTTCTCGAGCTTCCCGGGCGTCACGCGCGATCTGTTGCTGCTGTCGGGCAACGGGATCGAGCTCGACATCGACCGCGCGCCTCCGCTGCGTCTCACCGAACGCTTCCAGCGCGCGCACTTCGAAGGCGAAGCCGCGGTCGACTGCCGCCTGCTCGCCGGGCCGACGCGCGACTTCAACGTGATGACGCGCCGCGCTGCGGTTCGCGCGGAGGTGATGGCACGTCCGCTGGTCGGCTCGATGGTGCTGTTCGCCGAGGCCGGCGTGAGCTGGCTGCTGCACGCGTATTCCGGCAGCGCGGCCGCGCGCAGCGACGACGTCGCGGAAACGTTCGCGAGCGGCGACACGCTGCGCATCGACTTTGCCACGCGGGACGAAGCGCGCGTCGTCGTCGAGGGCAGCGGCGAGATCGTGCTCGTGAAATTCCTCGCCGCGACGGACTGACGCTACGTCGTCGCTCTCGCGGCTTTAGCGCGCCGCAGCCAGTAGTCTGCTTCGTCGGCGCGGCCCGCTTCGATGAGGACGGACGCGAGGCTGCGCTGCCCGCGAAAGTCGCCGGCTTCGGCGGACTTCCGGTACCAGCGATGGGCCGCCTCGATGTCGGCATCCACGCCGAGGCCCTCCTCGCAGCAGCGTCCGGCGAGATTCATCGACTTCGCGTGCCCGCGTTCGGCGGCGCGAAGATACAGCGCGAACGCGGCCGCGACGTCCTGGCGCGCGCCGCGTCCCGTCGCGAGCAGGTTTGCGTAGTTGTACATGCCCCAAGGCGAGCCGCATTCGGCCGAACGGCGATACCACGCGGCCGCGAGCGCCTCGTCGACCGCCGTGCCGTGGCCGAGCTCGTGACAGCGCCCGACCATGTTCATCGCGCCGGCGTGTCCGAAGTTCGCCGCCAGCGTGTACCAGTAGAGACCTTCGCTCGCGTCGCGCGCGATGCCGCGGCCTTCGGACAGCATCTGCGCATAGAGCACTTGCGCTTCGATGTCGCCGCTCCGTGCCGCGCCGTGAATCTGCGCGGCCGCTACCGCCGGGTCTTCGCGCAGCAAATCCGCCAGCGCAGCGGCATCGAGCGTCGCCTCAGACATCGGACCACTCGCGCAGGAGGTTGTGATAAACGCCGGTCAGGCGCACCAGCTCCGGCGTGTCAGGCATGCGCTGCGCGAGCTCCTGGATCGAGACGTCTAGATCGAACAGCATGCGCCGCTGCGCGTCCGAGCGCACGAAGCTCTGGATCCAGAAAAACGCCGCCATGCGCGTGCCGCGCGTGACCGGCTGCACCTTGTGCAGGCTCGATCCCGGATACAGCACGAGATCGCCGGCCGGCAGCTTCACCGCGTGCGCGCCGAACGTGTCCTCGACGACGAGCTCGCCGCCGTCGTAGTCGCCGGGCGCCGAGAGGAACAACGTCGCCGAGAGATCGGTCCGCAGCGGCGCGGGTTCCTTGCCGGAACGGTCGTAGCGGATCGCGTTGTCGACGTGCATGTCGAACGCCTCGCCGCCTTCGTAGCGGTTGAACAGCGGCGGAAAGATGCGCCGCGGCAATGCGCCGGCGAAGAACGTCGGGTTCTTCGCCAACGCATCGAGGATCACGCTGCCGAGCTGGCGTGCGACCGGATCGTCCTCGGTAAGCTGGCGGTTGTTCTTCGCGCGGGCCGACTGGTAGCCGGCCGTCGCGCGGCCGTCGCGCCAGTCGGCCGAGACGAGCCAGCCGCGGCATTGCGCGAGCTGCTCGGCCGAAAGGACGCCGGCGACGTGCAACAGCACGCGATCAGAACCTGAAGTTCGCGGTCAGCACCGCCGAGCGGCCGGGCGCGACCGAGACGTAGTGCGTCTGGTACGCCTTGTCGAAGTAGAGCTTGTCGCCGAGGTTCTGGATGTTGAGCTGCAGATTGAAATGATCGTTGACCTTGTACGCCGCCATCGCGTCGAAGCGCGTGTAGCCCGGCACCCACTTCGTGTTCGCGGTGTTGCCGTACACCTTCGACGTGTAGAACGCGCCGGCACCGACCGTGAAATTCGGCAGGACCTGATAGGTCGTCCAGAGCGTCGCGCCGTCTTTGGGCGTGTTCGGGAACTGGTTGCCCTTGTCTGGGCTCGGCACGAAGACCGGATTCGTCGCCGTGCCGACGTTGACGAAACCCGCGTCGGTGAGCTCGCTGTCGAGGTGCGTATAGCCGCCGAACACGCGCCAACGTTCGGTGATCTCGCCGGTGACGCCGAGCTCGATGCCGTCGACGCGCTTGTCGCCGGCAAGAACCGTCGTACCGTTGTCGCTCGGGACGCGCGCGTTGGTGACTTCGGAGCGGAAGATCGCGGCGGTCAGCGCGAGATGTCCGTCGAGGATGTCCCACTTCGTGCCGAGCTCGAGGTTCTTGCTCTTGATCGGATCGAGGTCGGCGATCGACGTCGTGATGTTGACGTTGTCGCCCGCCGCGCCCTCGCCGTTCGCGGCGCCGGACGGACTCGACGACGTGCCGTACGAGACGTAGATGCTGCCGTCCTGCGTCGGCTTGTAGACGAGGCCGACCTGGTAGTTCCAGAGATTGTCGTCGTTCGAGACCTTCGCAGCCGGCACGGTCGACGTCGCGATGAGATCGGCCTTCGTCGAGTAGCTGTCGAAGCGCACGCCGGCGTTGAGGAGCCAGTGCTCGGACAACGTCATCGTGTCGAACGCATAGGCCGACCGCGTGTCGGTGTCGTAGACGTTCGGATTGTTGCGCCGGACGATCGTGCCGAGCCACGGATCGTGCGGATTCGGATCGTTGAACGGCGTGCAGAGGAAATCTTCGACGAGCAGCGGATTCGAGCAGTCGCGCGTCGTGATGCCGTCCGGATTCGTCACGATGTACTGATCGACCTCGGTGCGCTCGTGGTCGAGCTCGATGCCGGTCGCGATCGTGTGCTTGACGCTGCCGGTCTCGAACTCGCCGGTGAGATCGGTCTGGTTCGCCGCGGTCTTCGTCGACGTCACGCGCGATTTCGGCGAGCGGTAGACGTAGCCGTTGGTGATGAAATTGCCGACGCTGTCGTCCGGGTTCGTCCAGATGTAGTCGTTCGCCGTGCGGCCGTAGCGCGTCGTGTTGCGCAGCGTCCAGCCGTCGCCGAAGTCGTGCGCGATCTGCAGCGTGCCGATGTCGGCCTTGGTCTTGCGGAAGTCGCGGTCGTCGAGGCCGTAGAAATTCTCGCGGTCGACGTCGACGGGACGGCCGTCGCCGTTGAGCGGCGCGTTCGGGTTCGTCGCCGCGAACGGATTGTTGTAAGGGATGCCGCTGTCGGGCGTGTCGTCGGTGGAGAGGTGGTAATAGCTCAGCGTCGCGCGCGTCGGCGAATTCATGCCGAACGTGATCGACGGCGCGATGCCCCAGCGGCTGACGTCGGGGCCGTCGCGGCCCGGCACGTCGGCCGAGTGCGCCATGAGGTTCACGCGGAACGCGACGTCGTCGCTGATCGTCCGGTTCGCGTCGACCGTCGCGCGCTGGTACGCATCCGTGCCGAGGCCGACGCTGCCCGCGATGAAATCCTCGGCCTTCGGCGTCTTCGTGATGATGTTGATGCTGCCGCCGATCGCGCCGCGGCCCGTGTACGCGGAGCTTGGGCCCTTCGTCACGTCGATCTGCTCGATGTCGAACGCTTCGCGCGTCTGCGAACCGACGTCGCGGATCCCGTCGACGTAGACGTCGGCGCCGGCGTCGTAGCCTCGAATGAACGGCCGGTCGCCGACCGGATTGCCGCCTTCGCCCGCGCCGAACGTGATGCCCGGCACCGTGCGCAGCGCGTCGACGAGCGTCGTCGACGCAGTGTCCTGGATCACCGCCTGCGGCACGACCGTGACCGAGCGCGGCGTATCGAGCAGCGGCGCCGTGAATTTCGGCGATACCGGCTCGGTGTTGTCCGCGCCCTGCACATTGACGGTGTCGAGCTCGGGGACGTTCTTGCGCCGGTCGGTCGTCGCGTCATCGGGTGTCGCGGACGCCGGATCGTCCGCGGCGTGGCCTGCGAGCGGTGCGAGCGCCGCGAGTGCTGTCGCCAGCAGGCGACGCGGCTTGTGCGGAATCGAAACGATGGAGAAGCCGGATAACATGGTGTGTTCGCCCTGGTTGTTCTTGTTGCGTGCGATCGGTCCCTGCGCCGCCTCGCACGTGAACCGGCCATGCCGGCTCTTCCCACTTCGCCCGCTAACATACCTCAAGATGATAATGATTCTCAATACCGTTCTTGATCGCATCGGACTTGGGATGGAGCCCTCGCGAGCCGCGCGGCCTACCGCCTCAAGCGTCGTCGAGCACGGGCCTAGATGTCGGACTCGTCGACCTCGCGCGACCAAGCGCCACGCGCTCTTTTGCCGCATGCCTGCGCCGCACCCACATCCAGATTCCCGTCACCAGGAAGAACGGCATCAGCAGCGCCGCGACGGCCATCGCGATGCGCCCCGGCCATCCGAAGAAATCGCCCGAGTGCAGCGGGAAAATGCTCGAGACGAATCGGCGTCCGAGGGGCTGCGCGGCATAGAGCTCGCGTCCGACCGTCGCGCCGGTCCGTCCGTCGACCTTGAGCGTGTTCCACGCGCGCACATGCGGACTCGCCGGCGTCTGATAGCGGATCTCGACCGGTGCGCTGCCGTCGCCCGCAAGCGCGATCGTCGCGCGCGACGCATCGGTCGCTTCGCGACGAAACGTCGCCCAGGCGATATCGATCGATGCGAGCGGAATGTCCGCGCGCGCATCGCCGGGCCCGCGTCGCGCAGGCGTCGGCACGCCCGCCGCGCGATTCACCGCGTCGCGGTAGAAGTCGTACGACCACCAGAGTCCGGTCAGCGCCGCGAGCAGATAGCAGGCGAGGAGCCACGTCGCGCCGACCGAGTGCAGGTTCCACAACAGCGCGCGACCGCGCAGCTTCGGATTGAACGCGAGCCACGCGCGCACGGATCGCGCACGCCTCGGCCAGCGCAGCACGATACCGGTCACCGCCATGAGGACCAGCAGCGCCGTGCTCGCGCCGACGATCTGCTTGCCGACCGGACCCGCGGCGAGATTGCGGTGTAATTGCTCGATCGTCGCGAAGACGTCGGCGCCGCGCAGCTCGCCGATCACGGCGCCCCTGTACGGATCGACCGCGACTTCGGGTCCGTTGCGCTCGCCCGCGCGGGCGACGCGCACGATGACCGCCGCCTCGTCGCCGTCCCACGCGACGCTGCGCGCGCGATAACCCGGGTGCGCCGCGGTCGCCGCCTCGATCAGCGCGCTCGGCGGCTTCGGGGCGGTGCGATCCTTCGCCTCGATCGCAAGCGCCGGATTGAGCGCACGGATCAGCTCTGCTTCGAACCCGAGCAACGCGCCCGTGACGCCGACGACGGCGAGCACGAGACCGGCCGTGATGCCGGAGATCCAGTGCAGGCGAAACAGAATGCTCTTCAAGGGAACTGGCATGGACCGCGTCGTCGGAACGGGCTTCGCGCCCGCCGGACGATTTCATCACAAATGCGAATCACTCGCAATTGCGTTTGCATGGCGGGAAGCGAGCACATCGAACCGCACGCGGCGAATGCGGTCAGTGCTCGGCGCGCCGCCGGCGCGGCAAACATGCCACGATGCGTGGCGAGGACTCACGATGCGCATTCTGATCATCGAGGACGACGCCGCGATCGCCGACGCGATCGTCGCCGCCCTCTCGCGCGCCGGCCACGCGGTCGACCGGCTCGCCGGCGGACGTCAGGCCGACGCCGCGCTGCAGGCTCATCCTTACGATCTCGTCGTGCTCGACCTCGGCCTGCCGGAAATGGACGGCGTCGAGCTGCTGCGGCGCCTGCGCGCGCGCACCGACGCCGTGCCGGTGCTCGTCGTCACGGCGCGCGAGGCGCTCGACGAGCGCGTGCGCGCGCTTGACCTCGGCGCCGACGATTACCTCGTCAAGCCCTTTGCGCTCAGCGAATTCGAAGCGCGCGTGCGCGCTCTGTTGCGACGGCGCACGACCCAAGGCGTTCCGGAATTGAAGCTCGGCCGCCTGCGCCTCGACCTGCCGCGCCGGCGCGCGCATATCGACGAGGCGCCGCTCGAACTCACGCCGCGCGAGTTCGGCCTGCTCGAGACGCTAGTCGCGCGCCTCGACCGCGTCATGAGCCGCGAGCAGCTCATCGACGCGCTCTGCACGTGGGATACGAGCCTCACCGACAACGGCCTCGACATCGCCGTGCATCGCCTGCGCCGCAAGCTCGAAGGCAGCGGCGTGCGCGTGCGCACCGTGCGCGGGCTCGGGTATCTCCTCGAAACCGACCATGCGCCGACCGCCTAGCCTGCGCCGGAGGCTGCTCGCGTTCCTCGTCGCGCCGATGGTGGTGGCGTGGCTGATCTCGGGCGTGCTGGTCTACGTGCTCGCGCTGCATTATGCGAACCTCAACTACGACCGCGCGCTGACCGATTCGCTGCTCGCGTTGCAGCGTCTGATGCAGAGCGACGCGCGCTATCAGGAGCTGAATCCGCAGGCGCGCATCTTGTTCGAAGTCGATTCGGAAGATCCGAACTACTACACCGTGCGCAGCGTCCGCCACGGCCCGCTCGCCGCGAACCTCGAGCTGCCGCTGCCGGAGCCGATCCCGAAGCCCGGCACGAAACCGCAGATCGAGTCGCGCGTGCTCGGTGAGCGGAGCCTCAGGATGGCGTCGGTGTCGGTCGGCGGCGAAGACGACGGCGACCTGGTCGTCGTCTCGGTCGCGCAGACGCTGCGCGAGCGGCGCGCGCTCGCGCGCGAGATTCTCATCGGCGTCCTGCCGATCGTGCTCGGCCTGATCGCGCTCGTGCTCATCCTGGTCTGGTTCGGCGTCAGCCGCGGCCTGCATCTGTTCGATCCGCTGACGACGCACCTCGCCGGCCGGCGCACGCGCGATCTCTCCCCGCTCGACCAGAGCATCGTGCCGGTCGAGATCCGGCCGCTGACGCACACGATGGATCTCCTGTTCGCCCGCTTGCGCGGCCTGCTCGATCTGCAGGACCGCTTCATCGCCGACGCCGCGCACCAGCTCCGCACGCCGCTCGCGGGCCTGCGCCTGCAGGCCGAACGCGCGCTCGCCGATCCGCGCCCGGACAGCGTGCGCGAGGCGCTGATCCACGTCGAGCGCCTGTCCGCCGGCGCCGGCCGCGCGGCGGGCCAGTTGCTCGCGCTAGCACGCACGCAATCGAACGTCGACGACGACGCGCCGCCCGTGCCGGTCGATCTCGCGCGGCTCGCGCGCGATCACGTCGCCGAGAGCGTGCCGCGCGCGCTCGCGGCGAACATCGACCTCGGCTACGCGGGACCGAATGCCGACGCGATGGTCGCGGGCGATGCCGTCATGCTGCGCGAAGCGCTCGTCAACCTGGTCGACAACGCGCTGAACTACGTCGGTCCCGGCGGCAACGTGACCGTCGAAGTCGCGCGCGAGCTGCGCACCGTGTCGGTCACCGTCGACGACGACGGCCCCGGCGTCGGCGAGGAATGGTGGCCGCGACTCGGCGAGCGCTTCTTCCGTGCGCCCGGCACGATGCGCGAAGGCTCCGGGCTTGGCCTGGCGATCGTGCGCAGAATCGCCGAGCGGCACCACGCCGCACTCGCGTTCTCACGCGGCCGGGAAGGCCACGGATTTCGCGTCACGCTGCGCTTCGCCGCTCTCGCGCTTTCGTGACGCCGCTGGCGAGCGGCCTGCGTCAGGGGAGCTCGTAGCCGTCGGCGAACAGCGCGTCCTGCGTCAGCCGGATCGCGACGAACGAAGCGTCGGGGTAATTGCCCCTCGCCGTTCCGGCCGCGACGATGCGGTTCGCCTGCAGGCCGACGGCCATCAGCTCGTCCTCGCGCGAAAGGAAGTCGGTCGTGCCGAGATCGAGGCCGGCGGTGAAGTTGTCGCCCTCCGCATACAGCACGCCCGCGCGTAGCTCGTCGTCGCGTTCGAGGCGTTCGTAGGCGCGGCCGAGTTCGTCCAGCATCTCCGTGTTGAAGGCATTTCGTTTCGCCGGCCTGTTGAGCCCCATGTGCAGGACGGGGCCACGCTTTTCGACTATGACAGTTGGCATAGTATCAAAGATAGACTATGTTGAGTGTCATAACCAGCGATAGCCGAAACCGGATGATCCAAAGCGCCGCCTTGCTGTTCAGGGAGAACGGCTACAGCGGCACGGGTT
>Ga0081540_1000994_pt1 | contig 25500 bp, 23 predicted proteins | sample TabmetS2T1R1_FD_71024 | JGI IMG/M metagenome (GOLD analysis project Ga0081540, IMG submission 71024) | Tabebuia heterophylla rhizosphere microbial communities from the University of Puerto Rico - S2T1R1 | ecosystem: Host-associated > Plants > Roots > Rhizosphere ... | reverse complement strand
GCGGGCGCCTCCGGCTACGTGCTGAAGGCCCAGGCCGACACCGACCTGCTGGCGGCGATCCGCGCGGTCGAGCGCGGCGAGCCGTTCCTCACCCCGGAGGCGCAGCGGACGCTGATCAAGGACGTGCTCGAGCGCGGCTCCAGCGGCGAGGAGGAGCTGACCCCGCGCGAGGAGGAAGTGGTGAAGCTGGTCGCCGAGGCGAACACGACGAAGCAGATCGCCGAGCTGCTCCACCTCTCCGAGAAGACGGTCGAGAACCACCGTGCCAACGCGATGCGCAAGCTGGGGATGCGGGACCGGGTCGAGCTGGTCCGCTACGCGATCCGCCGCGGCCTGATCGAGCCATAACCGACCGCTTCGGTAGGATTTATCCCAGATGCTGTTCTCGACCAAAGCCGAGTACGGAGTTCGCCTGATGGTCGAGCTGGGCCGGCAGCCCGGCTCGGCGCCGATCTCGCTCAACACGGTTGCCGAAGCCGAGCGACTCCCGCTCTCCTACCTCGAGCACTTGGTCGCGAAACTGCGCAAGGCGGGCCTCGTCACCTCGACCCGCGGCGCCCACGGCGGCTACCAGCTGGCGAAGCCGGCGGAGCAGATCACGATGGACGCGGTGGTCGAGGCGCTGGAAGGGCAGATCGCGCCGATGGAGTGCTTCCACGACTCCCCCGAGGGCAAAGTGCTCTGCTCGCACGAGAGCGACGGCGATTCCGCCTGCTCGACGAAGCTGCTCTGGATGCGCGTCCAGGGCGGCGTCACCAAGGCGCTCGCCGGCACCACGCTGGCCGAGCTGGTCGAGTTCTCGACCCACAGCGAGGAGCGCCGGACCGCGGCGCTCGGCAGCGCCGCCTAGGACTTCCCAAAACCCGAAACGGAGCGAAATTGGCTGAGCTGGAGATACGCAACCTGCACGTGAGCGTCGAGGACAAGCAGATCCTCAAGGGCCTCGACCTCGACGTCGAGAAGGGCAGGGTCCACGCCCTGATGGGTCCCAACGGCTCCGGCAAGTCGACCCTCGCCAACGTGATCATGGGCCACCCGGCGCTCGAGGTGACCGAGGGCACGATCGCCTTGAAGGGCGAAGACATCACCGAGGCCGACCCCGACGAGCGCTCCCAGGCGGGCCTGTTCATGGCCTTCCAGTACCCGGTCGCGATCCCCGGCGTCTCCGTCTCCAAGTACCTGCGGATGATCATCAACTCCCACCGCGAGGCGCGCGGCGAAGACGCGATCAAGATCAAAGACTTCGCCCGCACCGCCCAGGAGGCGATGGAGCTGGCGAACATCCCCAAAGACTTCTCCAGCCGCTACCTCAACGACGGCTTCTCCGGCGGTGAGAAGAAGCGGATGGAGCTGCTGCAGCTGGCGCTGCTGCGGCCCGAGATCGCGGTCCTCGACGAGACCGACTCCGGCCTCGACATCGACGCCCTGCGCACCGTCGCCGAGGGCGTCAACGAGTTCGCCGGACCCGATATGGGGGTCCTGATCATCACCCACTACCAGCGCATCCTGCACATGGTCAAACCCGACTTCGTCCACGTCATGTTCGAGGGCCGGATCGTCAAGGATGGCGGCCCGGAGCTGGTCGGCGTGCTGGAGGAGAAAGGCTACGGCTGGATCCGCGAGGAGGTTGGGGCGGGCGCCGGCGCCTAGCCCTCGGGACATGGAGCAGGCGACCGCGAAGAGCTCCTTCCCGATCGAGAAGGTCCGCGCCGCCTTTCCGGCGCTCGAGCGCGAGGTCGGCGGCAAGCCGGTCGCCTACCTGGACAGCGGCGCCAGCTCACAGCGGGTGCTGGCCTCGATCGAGTCGGTCTCGCGCTACGAGCGCCGCCACCATTCCAACGTCCACCGCGGCAGCCACACGCTCTCGGCCGAGGCGACCGAGGCCTACGAGGGCGCGCGGGCGACGGTCGCCGACCACATCGGTGCCGGCGACCGCCGCGAGGTGATCTTCGTCCGCAACGCGACCGAGGCGATCAACCTCGTCGCCCGCGCCTGGGGCGATGCCAACGTCGGCCGCGGCGACCGCGTGCTGCTGACCGAGATGGAGCACCACTCGAACGTCGTCCCCTGGCAGCAGCTGGCGGAGCGGGTCGGAGCCGAGGTCGACTGGGCGCCGATCGACGACGGCGGTCTGCTCGACATGGACGCCTTCGCACGGCTGCTCGAACGCGGCCCGAAGCTCGTCGCCGTCGCCCACGTCTCCAACGTCCTCGGGACCGAGAACCCGGTCGCCGAGATCACGCGGCTGGCCCACGAAGCCGGTGCGCTAGTCCTCGTCGACGGCGCCCAGGCGGCGCCGAAGCTGCCGCTCGACATGGCCGAGCTGGGGGCTGACTTCTACGCGGTCACCGGCCACAAGCTCTACGGCCCGACCGGGGTCGGGGCGCTGTGGGGAAAGCTCGACCTGCTGCGGGAGATGCCGCCGTTCCTCGGCGGCGGCTCGATGATCCGCAAGGTGACCCGTAACGGCACCACCTATGCGGATGTCCCTGCTCGCTTCGAGGCGGGGACGCCGGCGATCGCGCAGGCGATCGGGATGGCATCGGCGCTGCGCTGGCTCGACGGGCTCGGCATGGAGGCCGTCCGCGCGCACGAGCGCGAGATCACCAACTACGCGCTGGAACGGGTCGCCGAGGTGCCCGGGCTGCGCGTCTTCGGCCCGCCGCGCGGACCCGAGCGGCTCGGCCCGGTCTCGTTCGAGATCGAGGGCATCCACGCCCACGACGTCTCCGAGATCCTCGATCGCCACGGGGTCGCCGTCCGCGCCGGCCACCACTGCGCCCAGGTGCTGATGGACCGTCTCGGGATCAGCGCCACGGCGCGCGCCTCGTTCGGGGTCTACACGACGCCGGAGGAGATCGACCGTCTCATCGACGGCCTCGAAGACGCCCGCGGCGTCTTCGGGCTCTAACTCGCGGTCAGCGGCACCAGATCGGGATCGAGACCGAGCCGATGCCGTCCAACCGCAGCGGACGCCGACGCGATCCTGACCGTCCGCTGCAATGCCTCGGCTCGGGCATCGTCTGAGATCGCGACCGGATCCACCAGCATCCGCGCCCCGATCTCGAGGCGGACCAGCAGCCTTCGCCATTGCTCGGCGAACTTCTCGCGCCAGACGATGCTCGATGAGTTCAGGTCCCAGCTTTCGTCGACCAGCTCGGAGACCGCGACGCCCTCCTCGATCAGCGTCTTCGCTCGTTCGATCGCGTCGAAGACGGTCAGCCGCTCTTCATCGGTGAGACCCGCCAGCGGCCCACCGCGAGCGCTGCGCAGAACCGATTCCGCGAACGCCTCGAGCTCGTCGACCATCATCACCCTGACTGCCCGGTCGTGGGTCGGGGCGTCGTCGGTCGCGAGCCGCACCCGCTCGGCGACCCGGACCAGCTCGCGCCCGATGCCGCCGGTGAGGATCCCGATCCCGCGCCCGGTATCGGCGTCGAATTCCTCGTTGCGCGCCCGCAGCAACTCCAGACACGCCGCCGGCGCCAGCGGCGGCATCGCGATCACGGTGTAGAAGGAGCTGTTGAACTCGTTGCGGGTGCGCACAGCGCCGAGCTGCAGCGCCTGCGCCGCCTCGTCGGAGATCGAGACCAGGAAGCAGGCGCCGTCGATCTCGAAGATTCCCTTGATGTCCCGCAGCAGCTGCGCGACCCGAGTCGAATCGCTCATCTTGTCGAGCTCGTCTATCGCGATCACCACCGGAGCTTTGACCTCCTTCGCCATCACTCGGACAAATGCCCGGAAGTCATGGATCAGACTGCTGAGCGTCGCCGGCCGCTCGACGAGCTGATGCTCCCGGGCTCGCTTCAGCATCGCCCCCAATCCACCCTGCTTGCCGCCGACGTCGAACTCATCGCGGTCGATCGAGGTGAGGGTGAAGCGCACCTTGCTTCGCAGCTCCTCCGCTTTGGCCTGAATCCGGCCGAGCCCTTCGCGATCGCGTCGGCGCTGTGCCAACGCCCTGCCGACCAGACCGATACCGGCGGCGAACCCGAACCCGAACACAGCGTTACGGAACGTAAGAAATTCGCCAAACGGGCTTTCCGGGTTGAAGGCACCCGTGTTCCCGAGGATGAAGAGGACAAATGAGAAGTAGGCAAGCAGGATTCCCGCATTGGCAAGCCGCCGATAGCGACTGCGCGACGCAGCGGTGGACCGATGCGTTTCCTCCTCGTAGAACTCTTCGTAATCGGCGGCAACGTGATCGGATAGCGCGGCGAGAAAGGCAAGCGGCTCGTACTCGCTGGGACTTGGGAACGTGACTCCAACGCCCTTCCTCTCCCGCGCGAAATCGATCGCTCGCTGCATCAGCCAGCTCTTGCCCGAGCCACGCGGGCCGGACAGACCGTAGCTCCCGGCCCCGCGGCTTTCGAGGATCTCGGACAGGGCTATCCAGCTTTCGTTGGTCACGAACAGCCCTTGGTCGTAGGGCGAGAGAAGGCTGGTCTTTGCGGCCTCGGCGTCCTCGGTCATGACCGAGACACTATTCGGGCAGTTTCGAGCACGCGAAAACATTCGATCGCGCCAATCGTGCGCTGACCGGCTTCGCTAGCCTCGTTGACATGGACGAGCTGTACCGAGACCAGATCCTCGAGCACTACAAGCGGCCGCACAACTTCGGCGCGCTCGACCGTCCCGACCTCGAGTTCGAGGACACCAACCCGTTCTGCGGCGACGAGCAGCACGTCACGATCCGCCTCGACGAGAACGACCGGGTGGCCGAGATCGCCTTCGAGGGCAAGGGCTGCGCGATCTCGACCGCGGCGACCTCGCTTCTGACCGACGAGTTGGCCGGCAAATCCCGCCAGGAACTCCTCCTCCTGCCGAAAGACTTTGTCCTCGAGCTGCTCGGGATCGAGATCTCGGCGACGCGGATGAAGTGCGCGATGCTCGGTCTGAAGATCGTCAAGAGCGCCAGCCTCGGCGCGTCCGCCGAATGGGAGGACGAGGGCGAGGCCGGCGATCCTGCCGAAGCGGCGACCCTCTAGGGCGTCGCGGCCAGCGTCTCCTCGCTCGGCTGCATGATCGCGAAGGCAGCGCCGAACTGGTCAGCGCCGACCGCGAAGCGGCCGACCGGGATCTCGATCGGCTCCATCATGATGCTGCCGCCGCCGGCCTTGACCTTCTCCACCGCGGCGTCGGTGTTCTCGACCGTGAAGTAGGTGAGCCAGTTCGGCGGGATCTCGGCCGGCATCCCGATCGCGTTCATGTCGAGCATGCCGCCGACCATCGCGTCGCCGACTTTCCAGATCGTGTAGGTGCCGACGCGGTCAGACGCTTCGTCGTCGAAGCCCCAGCCGAAGACGGCGCCATAGAACTGCTTGGCGGCGCCGGTGTCGCGAGTCGAGAGCTCGTTCCAGCCCCAGGAGCCGTACTCGTTGACGACCTCGGCGCCGGCGAAGGTGCCGGGCTGCCAGATGCCGATCACGGCGCCGGTCGGGTCGCTGAAGACCGCCATCGTGCCGAGGTCGTGGACTGCCATCGGCTCGACGATCGTCTGGCCGCCGGCCTCCCCCGCCTTCGCCATCGTCGCCGCCGCGTCCTCGACCGAGACGTAGGTCGCCCAGACGGTCGGCTGGCTGTCGTCCATCTTCGGCGAGACGCCGGCGACGTCCCTGCCGTTCAGTTTCGCCCGCCGATAGCCGCCGAGCTCAGCCGAATTCGGCAGCTCGGGCATCTCCCAGCCGAGCAGCTCGCGGTAGAAGGCGGCGCTCGCCTCGATGTCCGGGGTGCCGCTCAGTTCGACCCAGCTCGGGGTGCCGGGCGTGTAGCTGGTCCTCTCGCTCATCCTGCGTCCTCTCCTCTAAGTTGCCTTACGCGCATAAGACCACGAACGGGTGTCGAATTCATCGCAATTCGGTGAATCGGCCAAACGGGAGCCGTCAAACGGGCCCGCCAGGCACGACCGCTAAAATCCGAGTGCGGAAGTAGGATTAAGTCTCTATCCGCACAACCGGCAGTTTTCCCCCACCATCCCAGAGAGCAATCACCCTCTTGTCCGACACCACCGCAACGACGATCGCCGTCTGCCCCGCCGCCGAGCTGCCGCCCGGCGCGATGAAGCTGGTCGAGCACGACGGCCGCAAGATCGGCGTCTTCAACTGCGAGGGCAGCTACTACGCGATCGAGGACCGCTGCTCGCACGACAACGGGCCGCTGGCCGAGGGCGAGTTCGACCCGGCTGCCTGCACCGTCGAGTGCCCGCGCCACGGCTCCCTCTTCGACCTGACCAGCGGCCGACCGAAGACGCTTCCGGCCTTCAGGCCGGTTGACACGTTCCCGGTCGCCGTCGCCGACGACACGATCACTTTGGAGGTCTCCTAGACCATGGCAACGCCCGAGGTACTGGCAGAGAAACGCGAACTGGCCGGCATCAACGCCGACTACAAAGAGAAGTTCGGCTTCCACGACCCGGAGACCGGCTACGCCTACAAAGCGCCGAAGGGTCTGACCCGCGAGGTCGTCGAATCGATCTCCGAGTTCAAGGACGAGCCGCAGTGGATGCGCGAGTTCCGGCTCAAGGCGCTGGAGCACTTCGAAGCCCGCCCGACCCCGAAATGGGGCGGCGACCTCGACCAGATCGACTTCGACGACATCCACTACTTCGTCCGCGCCTCGGAGAAGAACAGCCGCGACTGGAGCGAGGTCCCGGAGGACATCAAATACACCTTCGACCGGCTCGGGATCCCCGAGGCGGAGCGCAAATTCCTCGCCGGCGTGGGCGCCCAGTACGAGTCCGAGGTCGTTTACCACCAGGTCAACGAGAAGCTCGAGGAACAGGGCGTCATCTTCACCGACATGGACTCCGCCCTGCGCGAGCACGAGGACCTCGTGCGCGAGTACTGGGCGACGGTGATCCCGCCCAACGACAACAAACTGGCGGCGCTGAACTCGGCGGTCTGGTCGGGCGGCTCCTTCGTCTACGTGCCCGCCGGGGTCAAGGTCGAGATGCCGCTGCAGGCCTACTTCCGAATCAACACCGAGAACATGGGCCAGTTCGAGCGGACGCTGATCATCTGCGAGGACGGCGCCGACGTCCACTACATCGAGGGCTGCACGGCGCCGGTCTACTCGTCTGACTCGCTGCACTCGGCGGTGGTCGAGATCGTCGCCAAACCGAGCTCCCGGGTCCGCTACACGACCGTCCAGAACTGGTCGCAGAACGTCTTCAACCTCGTCACCAAGCGCGCAGTTGCCTACGAGAAGGCGACGATGGAGTGGGTCGACTGCAACCTCGGCTCGAAGCTGACGATGAAGTACCCGTCGATCTACCTGCTCGGGCCCGAAGCCCACGGCGAGATCCTCTCGATCGCCTTCGCCGGCGCCGGCCAGCACCAGGACGCCGGCGGCAAGATCATCCACGGGGCGCCGAAGACCTCGTCCTCGATCTTCTCCAAGTCGATCTCCAAGGACGGCGGCCGCTCGACCTACCGCGGCCTGCTCGAGGTCGCGGACGGGGCAACGGAAACGCGCTCCAAGGTCGTCTGCGACGCGCTCCTGCTCGACGAGGACTCGCGCTCGGACACCTACCCGACGATCCGGATCGACGAGAACGACGCCGACGTCGGCCACGAGGCGACGGTCTCGAAGATCGGCGACGAGCAGCTCTTCTACCTGCAGAGCCGCGGCCTCGACGAGGAGGAGGCCTCGAAGATGATCGTCAACGGCTTCATCGAGCCGGTGACCAAGGAGCTGCCGATGGAGTACGCGGTCGAGCTCAACCGGCTGATCGAGCTGCAGATGGAGGGCTCCATTGGCTGAGCTGGCGACCGAACCGACGTGGCTCGAGGAGAGGCGCCAGCAGGGCGCCTCTCTTACCGAGAGCCTGCCGCTGCCCGATCAGAAGGCGAAGGGCTGGGAATTCACCGACCTCTCCGGGCTCGACATCGGCGCTTATGAGCCGGCGGCTGTCGACGCTCAGGTCGAGGGCGCTGAGGGCGCGACCGTCATGCCGCTAGTGGAGGCGATCAATTCCCATTCCCAATTGCTCGAAGAGCAACTGGGTTCACTCGTCCCGATCGAGGACCCGTTCGTCGCCCGCAACGAGGCGAGCTGGTCTGACGGCGTCCTGATCCACGTCCCCGCCGGGGTCAGCCTGAGCGAGCCGATCCGGGTCGAGGTACCGGTCGCCGAGAGCGGCGCCGCGGTCAACTGGCGGACGCTGATCGTGCTCGAGGAGGGCGCCGAAGCCGAGGTCTGGGAGCACTGGTCCTCGCCCGGCGACGAGGTCGAGGGGCTGCTCAACTCGGTGGTCGAGCTGAGCGTCGGCCAGGCGGCAACCCTGCGCTACGTCAACACCCAGGACATCTCCGAGCGCTCCTGGATCTTCGCCACTCAGCGGGCCCAGGTCGAGCGCGACGGGCGCCTCGACTGGGCGGCGCTCGGCTTCGGCTCCGCCCGCGGCAAGGTGCGGATGGAGACCAAGCTCGCCGGCCCCGGCTCCGAGGCCCGCGTCACCGGCGGCTACGCCGGCGGCCCCGGCCAGCACCTCGACTACGACACCACCCAGGAGCACGCGGCGCCGAACACCAACTCCGACCTCGCCTTCCGCGGCGTCCTCGCCGCCGGCGCGACCGCGGTCTGGCGCGGGATGATCAAGGTCGACCCCGGCGCCCAGCAGACCGATGCCTTCCAGGAGAGCCGCAACCTGCTGCTCTCGACCGAGGCCCACGCCGACGCGATCCCCGGCCTCGAGATCCTCGCCGACGACGTCCGCTGCACCCACGCCGCAGCGATCGCCCAGATCGACAAGGAGCAGCTCTTCTACCTGACCTCGCGCGGGCTCGACCCGGCGCTGGCGAAGTCGCTGATCATCGAAGGCTTCCTCGAGTCGCTGGTCGAACGGCTGGCCGCGGGCCCGGTCCGCGACGAGATCTCCGCCGCGCTGGAGCGCCGCCTCGCCGAGATCCTCTAGCCGCGCTCGCGATATTGACCCACCCCTGTTGTGGTCAATATCGCGAGCGCGGTTTAGTCCCCCTTTTCGCGGCGCTTCGCCAGCAGGCTGGAGCGGAGGATGCCGGCGATCACGATGATCACCGGCAGGACGTAGAAGATCCAGAGCCAGTGGCCGAGGTGGGCCAGGGGGAGCATCTGAGCGAGGATAGGCGCCCTCCCCGCTCTCACCCGTTGCCTGCCGAGAGCAGGTAGAGGCCGAAGCAGGTGAAGGCGACCATCACCGCCAGCATCCAGTACTGCGAGCGCGAGGCGTCGCGGTAGTCGGGCCAGTAGACGAGGGCGCGGTCGTGGGCCAGGGTGAGGCCGAGGACGTGGCCGGCGACCAGGGCGCCGACCTGGACGTACCAGATCGCGTTGGAGCTGACGACGGTGAAGTCGATGCCGCCGGAGGCGGTGCCGAAGAGGTCGGTGGTGCCGGTGCCGAGCGGATCGGAGAGCAGGTAGGTGAACTGCGCCTGCTCCTGGAAGACGAAGAGGCTGAAGTAGTGCGCGATCAGGTAGGCGAGCGCGATCGGGATCAGGGTGTGGGCGAAGCCCATCCGCAGCTTCGGGAACGAGGGGGCGCCGCGGACGGTGCGCATGCCGCGGACGCCGAGCAGGTAGACGAGGCCGACGCCGAGGAAGCAGAGCGCCATGAAGATCGTGTCGGTGAGGCGCAGAGCCCAGGTCAGTTCGAGGTTGGTGTCGGCGAGGCGTTCGAAGAGCCATTCGATCGCCGACTTGAAGGCGCCCTCCTGGGCGCCGTCGAAGCTGGTGGTGGCGATCGAGGCGATGACGACGGCGGCCGAGCCGGGCAGCGTCGCCCAGCGGGTCGCGGCCGAGAGCGGCCGGCGCCGCCCGAGCCGCCCGTCTTTGACGCCGAAGTAGCCGAGCTGGGAGAACATCCCGAAATAGACCGAGAAGACCTCGCCGCGCTCGCACCACTCCTCGACCCCGAAGAGCGCCATCATCGCCAGGGTGTAGGCGCTGTAGACGGAGGCGGCGACGGCGCACGCGTGCGGGTCGAGGCCGACGGCGACGCCGCCGCTGGCGCCGTAGACGACCTCCAGCCAGACGACCGCGACCAGGCCGAACGCGGCCGGCCAGCGCCCCAGCCACTCCGGATACTCGAAGTGGGCGGCGCGCTGGCCGGCGATCGCCTCGAAGCCGGCGCCGAAGGCGCGGCCGACCGCCCGCCACGGGTTGAAGGGGCGGAAGACGTCGCCGAGCAGAGCCGAGAAGACCGGGAAGCCGAGCCAGCAGGTGACGAAGAGGAAGGTGAGGGCGAAGTTGCGATCCGGGGCTTCCGTCCCATCGAGGCCCGCGTAGATCGCGACCCCGAGCAGGAAGATCCCGATCGACCCGCAGAGGACCTGGGCCGGCCAGCCGAGCAGGGCGCGCGAGAGGCCGGCCCCGAACGGGCGCCAGTCCTCGGTCTCGAAGCGCGGCTTGCGCCAGGCGGCGGAGAGCGCGAAGAAGGAGACGATGAGGACGATCGAGGCCCCCCAGGCGAAGAGCCAGGCAGGGATCGGGAGATCCTGCCTGGCTACCAGCGCGTGGGCGAAGGGAAGTGAGCTGAAGAAGCTCACGGTTCGACCGTCAGCTGCAGGATCTGCCGTTTCTGATCCTCCATCTCGGCCTCGAAGACGCCTTCGATCGTCGCCGGCAGGTCGAAGGTGACCGTGCCGCCGGCCTTGACGTCCTTCGGGATGTCATAGCCGTGGAGATGAACCTCGTCGGCGATCGCAGACTTGACCTTGAAGTGGATCTGGTCGCCCTTGTGGTAGGTGAGTTCGGCAATCCCGCCGACCGGTTCGGCGTTCTTGTTGACGACGATCGTCGGCACCTCGCCGGCGTCGGTGGTGCTGCTCTTGTCGTCGCTGCCGCTGCTGCTGAGGACGATCAGCAGGACGACGGCGACGGCGACGACCACCGCACCGAGAATCGCGGTTTTCCTGTTCAAGGTTCGCTCCTTTGCTCGCGCGCGCAGGGGACCTGGCGCGCACCGGTTCGCCCGCGACCGCGGGTCGCGGGCCTGCTTGCTGGCTCGGGCCTACGCCGGGAGCGGCGGCGGGCGCTGGGCCAGGCCGAGGGCGATCAGGAGACCGCCGGCCGGGGCGAAGGAGCGTGGCGGGCGCGGCGCCCGCGGGCGCCGTGCGGCGCGGCCGGGGCGACGTGAGCGGGCTGCGATCCGCTCGGAGAGACGGACGATCGCCTCGTGGCCGGGGTAACGGCCGAGCAGCAGCGCCGCCAGGAGAACCAGCAGCGGCACGGCCGGGAGGAGGAAGGCTCCGAGCTGAAGCACGGCCGCCCAGGATAACGTCACGGCGTGCGCCCCGGCCGCGACAACATCGCCGCCCCCGACCTGCCCGCGGGGCTGACCTGGATCGGCAACGAGCCGGAGTCGATGCCGGCGCTGACCGCCGACGGCCCCGCGCTCGTCCACTTCGTCGAATACGCCCAGCTCAACAGCGTCCGCACGCTGCCCTACGTGAACGAGTGGGCGCGGCGCTACCGCGAGGCCGGCCTCAGCGTGATCGGCGTCCAGGCGCCGCGCTTCCCGTTCGGCGCCGATCGCGAGGCGGTCGCGGCCGGCCTGGCGCAGCAGGGCGTCGAGTTCCCGATCGTAATCGACGCCGACCACGAGCTCTGGTCCGCCTACGGCTGCGAGGGCTGGCCGAGCCTCTTCCTCTGGAGCCTCGGCGGCGCCCTCACCTGGGCCCACTTCGGCGAGGGCGAATACCGGGAGACGGAGGAGGCGATCCAGGAGGAGCTGCGCGAGATCGACGCCCTGCGCGAGCTACCCGCGCCGCTCGAGCCGCTGCGCGAGACCGACGCCCCGGGCGCGACAGTGATCGCCCCCACCCCCGAGCTCTTCCCCGGCGGCTCCTGGCAGGAGCCCTGGGTCGCGACCCCGGGCGACGAAGCGCTCGGGATCGACTACCAGGCGGGCGGCGTCTACGCGACCGTCGAGGGCGAGGGCCGGATCGAGGCGGAGCTCGACGGCGAGTGGCTGGCGCCGCGCGAGGCCGGGCCGCTGCCGGGCCTGGTGAAGATCGCCGAGCACCCGTCCCACGAGGCCCACAGCCTGGTGCTGCGGCCGAGCGACGGCCTCCGGGTCTGGTCCGTCAGCTTCGCGCCGGGCGTGCCCTGAAAAATACCGACATGACATTTTGTCATCTCGGTGGTAAAATGACTCGGTGCGAATAGCCGAAGAGCCTTTTCTCACGCGCGAGTCGATTCTCGCTGTACTGAAGCCAGGAGGCACGACCACGGACCGTCCGTTTCGGACCCTTCGAAAACATGCCGCCGCCTCCGAGGGCATGACGGTCCCGGTGAGGACGACCAGCGGACATCTGCTCGGCAGCGTTTCGCTCTACAGCAGCCTCAACGGCGACGCCGCTCGCGCCTACCGCCGCGACGAGCTCGACTTGGCCAAGGAGCTGGTGGTTCGTGCCACCGAACTCGAGAAGTCTCCGTGGGCCCTGCAGATTCGCCAGGCGGTTGAGGCGGTCGCGAGCTCGATGCCGGCCGACCCGACCGCGAGTAACTCCCCTCCGGACCTCCGCAGCTACCTTGCGCTACGCCGACGGGCAAGTTGGCGTGGCCTCGAACACAGCGCTCTGAGCCGGGAGTGGCTGGCCCACTCGCGAGCTTGGCTGAGCGGGGACCTCGGCGATCGCGACGTCCTCGTCGATGCGGTTGAAGCACTTGACCGCGAAGCAAGCAAAGCACGCGCGGAGATACTCACGGAACCAGACGAATCGGTCAGCACCTTCTTTGGGATCGTCCGCCGAATGGATCCCGTAGCCGCCGAGCTCGAGAGCCCAGACGGAGAAGCTCTACTGGTTCCGCGTGAAGATCTCGATCGTCAAGGCCTGGCCGTGATCGGTCAATCGGTGTCACTCCTGCGGGAGGTGCTCCCCAATGGAGGCATTTACTGCCTCCCGATGACCGCGGTCACGCTCGAGGAGCCCGCCCATGCGGAACAGGATTCACCTTGGGACGCCACCTTGGAGCCAATGGTCATTCCTCTTTCGACCCTCGCCGATCGAGATTCAGAGTGGCTTGATCGCGAGCTGACGAGGGAGCCGACGGCGGTTCCCGCGTTCCCGCTCGCGACCTCGTGAGCGCTGGTTCCCGACGGCCGAACCTGACGATCCGGCCGGCTCAGGCTTGCGACGCAGATGCCATCGAAGCCTTCAGGTGCTCCACCGGACCGTGGCATGAGGACGAGGTGGAGGAGTACGTCCGGGAGAAGATCCTCCCCGCCGCGCTTGATAAGCCAACCAACCTTCGGCTGCTCGTCGCCCTCGAAGATGACCGATTGGTGGGCTGCGCAGCCCATCGGCCCGAGGGTCTGATGCGCGGAAGCGGCGAACTTTTCCTGGCAATGAGACTGCAACTGGTCGCCGTTGGGATCGAGGACCAGGGCCGGAAAGGCTCGGATGGGACAAAGTTCTCGGACACTCTCGTAAAAGCAGCGTTGGCCGACATCCTGGACATCGGCCTCAGCAGGGTGATCACCGCGATCGCTGCCCGCGACAACCTGCGCAGCATTGCTCTTTGCGAACGAAACGGCCTCCGCTCGCAAGTTGAGTTCGATGCCGCACACATCCGGCTCACGGGGAACTTCGTACGCGAATGAGCCGAACGGGGAACGGCGACTTCAGGCCCGCGCGGCGAGGTCCTGGCGGATCTCCTTCGGCAGCATGAAGCGGACGTCCTCGTGGACGGTCCGCAGCTCGGAGACGTCGTCGGCGCCGCGCTCGCGGAAGAAGGCGACGAGGCTCTCGACCAGCTCCTCGGGGGCGCTGGCGCCGGAGGTGATGCCGACCGTCTCGACGCCGTCCAACCACTCCTCTTCGACCTGGGTGTGGTTGTCGATCAGGTGGGAGCCGGCGCCGTGTTCGCGGGCGACCTCGACCAGGCGGTTGGAGTTGGAGGAGTTGGTCGAGCCGATCACCAGGACCAGGTCGCACTCGCGGGCGAGCTGCTTGACGGCGATCTGGCGGTTGGTCGTCGCGTAACAGATGTCGTCGGACTTGGAGCTGACGATCGCCGGGAACTTGGCCCGCAGGGCGGCGATCACCTCGGCGGTCTCGTCGACCGAGAGCGTCGTCTGGGTGATGAAGGCGACCTTGTTCGGGTCCGGGACCTCGAGCGAGGCGACCTCGTCGGCGGTTTCGATCAGGACGATCGATTCCGGCGCCTCGCCGGTCGTCCCTTCGACCTCCTCGTGGCCGTCGTGGCCGATCATCACGATCGTGTAGCCCTCCGCGGCGAAGCGGCGGGCGGAGACGTGGACCTTGGTCACCAGCGGGCAGGTGGCGTCGATCGTCCGCAGCTTGCGGGCGGCGGCGTTCTCGTGGACCGCGGGGGCGACGCCGTGGGCGGAAAAGACGACGATCGCGCCCTCCGGCACCTCGGTCTCCTCCTCGACGAAGATCGCGCCGCGCTGGGCCAGCTCTTCGACCACGTGTTTGTTGTGGACGATCTCCTTGCGGACGTAGACAGGGGCGCCGTGCAGCTCCAGCGCCCGCTCGACCGTCTGCACGGCGCGGTCGACGCCAGCGCAGTAGCCGCGCGGGGCGGCCAGCAGTACACGCTTGGGTGCGGCGGTTGCGTTTTGCGGCATATATGGAGGGTATCCGGCTAGCCTTGCGGGAGGATGAGCACGGATGGACGACACCTGGACAGGCTGACGGCGGTCGACGCCTCGTTCCTCACGAACGAGAAAACGAACGCGCACATGCATGTCGGCGCGCTGCTGATCTTCGAGGGGCCGCCGCCCAAATACGTCGACCTGGTCGAGCACGTGCGCGGCCGGCTCGACCAGGTGCCGCGCTTTCGCCAGAAGCTGGTCGTGCCGCCGCTGGAGGCGGGCCGGCCGCTCTGGGCCGACGACGTCAACTTCAACCTCAGCTACCACATCCGCCACACGGCGCTGCCTGAGCCGGGTGGCGAGCCGCAGCTGAAGCGGCTGACCGGGCGCGTCTTCTCGCAGCAGCTCGACCGCTCGAAGCCGCTCTGGGAGCTGTGGCTGGTCCAGGGCCTCGAACGCGACCGCTTCGCGATCCTGACCAAGACCCACCACGCGATGGTCGACGGCATCTCCGGCGTCGACATCGGCACCGTCCTCTTCGACTTCGAGCCGATCCCCGAGCCGGCGGCCAGCAGCGACGACTGGGTGCCGCAGCCCGAACCGGGCACGACCGAGCTGGTCGGCCGCGGCCTCAGCGACCTGGCGGCGGCGCCGGTGAAGCTGGCCGAGCGGGCGATCGCCGCCGTCCGCCACCCGGAGACGACGGCGCGGCGGGCGGTCGAGGCGCTGGAGGGGCTGAGCGAGATCGCCACCGCCTTTGCCGACCCGGCGCCGGACGTGCCGCTGAACCAACCGATCGGGCCGCACCGCCGCTACGTCTGGGCGCGCTCGGAGCTGGTCACCTTCAAGGCGATCAAGGACTCGCTCGGCGGCACCGTCAACGACGTCGTCCTCGCCGTCGTCACCGGCGCGATCCGCGACTGGCTGCACGAGCGCAGCATCCGCACCGAGGGGCTGGAGCTGCGGGCGCTGGTCCCGGTCTCGATCCGCAGCGAGGACGAGCGCGGCAACCTCGGCAACCGGATCGCGCTGATGCGCGGGCCGTTGCCGGTCTACGTCGAGGACCCGGTGCGGCGGCTGCGGACGATCAGCGCGGCGATGGAAGACCTGAAGCGCTCGAAACAGGCGCTGGGGGCGGAAATGATCTCCCGCTTCAACGACTTTGCGCCGCCGACGCTGCTGGCGCAGGCCTCGCGGATCAACTTCTCGACCCGCCTCTTCAACATGATCGTCACCAACGTGCCTGGCCCGCAGATCCCCCTCTACGTGCTCGGGCGGGAGCTGGAAGAGGTCTTCCCGGTCGCCTTCCTGCCGGAGAACCACACCCTGGCGGTGGCGATCATGAGCTACAACGGCAAGGTCGGCTTCGGCCTGCTCGCCGATTACGACTCGATGGAGGACATCGAAGAGCTGAGCGCCGGGCTGAACGAGTCCCTGGCCGAGCTCGAGGCGGCGGCCGGGGCGACGACCGCGGCCGCGTAACCCGCCCGCCCGGCGGGCGCCTCTCTCTACTCTTTGAGGATGTTCCTGCTGGTCATCCTCTTCATCGTCGTCCCGATCCTCGAGCTGTACGTGATCATCCAGGTCGGCGAAGCGATCGGCGTCTGGCCGACGCTGGCGCTGCTGCTGCTCGACGCCGTGCTCGGCTCGCTGCTGCTGAAGCACCAGGGCCGCGGCGCCTGGCGGCGCTTCAACGAAGCGATCGCCCAGCGGCGCTTCCCCGGCAAGGAGGTTGCCGACGGCCTCCTGATCGTCATTGGCGGCACCCTGCTGCTGGCGCCGGGCTTCCTCACCGACATCGTCGGCCTCTTCCTCCTGATCCCGCCGACCCGGGCGATCGCACGGGCCGTGTTGAAGCGCTTCACGATCGGCCGCTTCACCGTCGTCGGAATGGGCGGCGCCGGCGCCGGTGGGTTCGGCGGAGACCCGGGCGGCTCCGGCGGCGCCCGCCGCGACTACGACTACGACGTCACCGCAGAAGAGGTCCCGAGCAACGGCAACGGCGCCAGCGCCGGCCGCGAGCTGCCGCGCCTCGACGACGAGTGCTGAATCAAGCCGGCTATAGGCGGTCAAATTCAGCACTCGCGTTCATACCGCAGGTGTACCTATATCCTTGCGGGATGCGCTTGAAGACAAAGAGTCGCATTTTGGGACTGTTCGGACTGCTGGGAGCGGTGGCGGTGTTGGGAACGGCAGCCGCGGCGACGGCTGAAGCGGATGCGCCGCCCCCGTACGTGGGTGCCGTGGAGTTCCCAGAGATCCACGGACCGGCGGACCCCGAGGAATACTCGTTCACGGTCACCCTGGGCGAAGAACAAGTACTCAGAGAGGTCGACGATCGGCACGCCGCGGTCTACTACTCAGGCCACATGGTCGCCTTCGTGATCGAGGCGGAGCCCGCGCACGATGCCGACGGCACGGCGGTCCCGACGACCCTCGCCGTAACGGGACCGAACGTCATCACCTTGACGGTGCATCACCGAGCAGGAAATCCGGCGGCGGAAGGAGCACCGTTCGACTATCCGGTGGTTGCCGGTTTGGGCTGGGAAGGGGGCTTCACTACGACCATCGTTCAAGGCCCTCCCGACCAAGCCCAAAACCAACGCAACGTCACGCAGTCACAGTTGCCACCCCGCTGCCTAGTGCCGAAGCTCAAGGGAAGGAACCTGGCGATCCTGCGGAGTGCGCTGGCTTCCGCCCACTGCGCACTCGGCAAGGTCCATCACCGTGACGCCGCCGGCCAGACCATCGTTAGGCAGGGCACGCCGCCGGGTACCGACCTTCCGGCGGGATCCCGCGTCTGGGTCACCGTCGGCAGCCGCTGACGCGCGAGCACACACGACCGCGCGGTCGCTTAGGCTGCCCCGTCCCTTCGAATCCCGGAGCTGCGCGCTTTGAGCTGGACCGAGGTCTTCCTGGTGCTGATCGTCTGCCACCTCGTGGGGGACTTCCTGCTGCAGACGGACTGGCAGGCTCGGTTCAAGGAAGGGGGGCTCGGGCCCGACCCGGTACGGCGGCGGGCGCTGCGCAACCACATCGCCACCTACATGCTCGCCTTCCTGCCGGGGCTGATCTGGATCGCGGCGGAAACGTCGCTGCCGAAGGCAGTGCTGGTCGGGGTCGTGATCGCGGTGCCGCACTGGGTCCAGGACGACGGCCGCCTGCTCAACGCGTGGATGGTGGTGGTCAAGGGAGTCCAGACGGAGTCGCCGGGGCTACGCGTCGCCGTCGATCAGTCCTTTCACGTTCTCTTCCTCTTCGCCACCGCCCTGCTCGCCGCCGCCTGAGGCCGCGCCGGCGGCCTGCTCGGCAGCTGCGGCCGGCAGCGTCCAGACGACGATCTTGTGGGTGCGGCCGCGGACCTCGAGCTCGCCGACGAGCTCGAGGTCGTCCGGTTCCTCCTGCAGCGCATGCACCGTCGACTGGGAGACGAACAGCTGGTGGCCGCTGCCTTTGGTCATCCCCTCCAGCCGCGCCGCGGTGTTGGTCGTGTCGCCGATCGCGGTGTACTCGATCCGCCGCTTGGAGCCGACCTGCCCCGACATCACCGGGCCGCTGTTGAGGCCGACGCCCATCCCGAACGTCTCCCCCATCCCCTCGTCCTCCATCCAGCGGTTGAAGCGCGGCAGCCGCACCTCGACCATCTCGCGCGCGGCGGCGAGGGCGCGGTCGGCGTGGTCGTCCTGCTCGATCGGCGCCCCGAACACGGCCATGATCCCGTCGCCCATGTAGGCGACGAGGGTGCCGCCGTGGTCCATGATCGCGTCGCTCATCTCTTCGAGGTACTTGTTGAGGACGTCGATCACCCAGTCCGGCCGCAGCTGCTCGGCGAAGCTGGTGAAGCCGCGCAGGTCGCTGAACAGGACCGTGCCCTCGCGCCGCACGCCGCCCAACCGGAGGTCGTCGTCGGTGCGCTCGAGCACTTCCGAGACGACGGCTTCGGGGACGAAGCGGGAGAACGTGTCGTGGACGCGCTGGCGTTCGAAGGCGTTGAGCACGTAGTTGACGGCGAGCGCGCCGAGCGCCGAGATGACCAGCGCCAGCAGCGGGTAGACGACCGGCAGCACGACGCCGCCCTGGAAGGCCAGCTGACAGGCGACGACGTAGATGGCGGCAAGGGCGAGGGCGATCAGCAGCGCGGGCGGCGGCGAGAGGCGCAGCGTGATCGCGGCCGGGATCGCCGCCAGCAGCAGGATCAGGAGGACATCGACGAAGGTGCCGGAGGAGGAGAGCGGGAAGCCGTTCTCGGCGGTCCAGGTCTCGCTTGCGACGATTTCGGGGCCGGACATCTGCGTGTCGCCGGTGGTCGACGTCGGATGTAGGTCCTGGAGCGATGGCGAAGTGGCGCCGATGATCACCGTCTTGCCGCGGAAGGCGGCGTCAGGCACTTCACCGCGCAAGACCCGTGAGAAGGGAACGTTGCGGAAGGTTTCCGGAGGCCCGCGGAAATCGATCCAAGCGCTGCCGTCCCCTTCCATTTCGGAGGGGTCGATACGTTCTTCCATCGCCGCTTCGGCGGTCGCGATCGGAAGAGTGACGAGCCCTTCGAGCTCATAGTGCATCTTGCGCACGATCCCGCCCGGGTCCGGCCTGATGTTGCCGTTGGCCGCACGCGCATGCACTTCGTGGACCAGCTGTTCGCTGCCGAAGATGCCTGAATGCCCCTTCTTGTCGACTTCGGTCGTCGAGAGCACGACTCCGGGATCTCTTTCGACCGCGTCCAAGAGGGCTTCGTCCTCGCGCCTGGTCGTGGCCTCCGTGAACTGCACGTCGTAAGCGACCACCTTCGCCCCGGCTTCCCGCAGCCGGTCGATCACCCGCCCGTGCAGGGAGCGCGGAAACGGCCACTGGACGCCGAGCTCATTGAAGGTCACGTCGTCGATCCCGACGACGACGATGTCGCTCGGCCGCTCCTGCGTCCCCCGCACCGAGAAGCGCGCGTCGACGCTCTGCAGCTCCAGCGACCGCATCAGGTGCGTCGCGTAAGCGAGGATCGCGATCGCGGCGGCGGCGAGGACGACGATCAGGATCGCTAGTTCGCGGCGGCGCCGCAGCGACCCGGCCAGCTTCACGGCTGGGCGAAGTAGGTTTTCCCAGCAGGCAGCGAGATCGTTTTGCCGTTGGTGAAGTCCTTGACGCTGACGACGCCGCGCCTGGTCTTGAAGTAGGTGCCCTCACAGCGGTCTTCGGTCAGCCAGATCGTCCCCCGCACGGTCGCCGAGCCGTAGCTGCCTTCGGTGCGGAAGTTGCCGTGGCCGCTGCCCCAGAGCTTGCGGCCCTTGCGGCCCGAGGTCGTCGCCCCCGATTTCCGGGCGCTGTCGCCGCAGGAGGAGAGGTCGCCGCCGCGCAGCTTGAGGATCACGAGGCCGCTGCCGTCGTGCTGCTGGATCAGGAACTTGCCGCCGAAGAAGTAGGCGCTCTGTTCTTCGCCGGCGGCGTTGACCGAGGTGAGCAGGACTTTGCCGATCGTCGCGTCGACGATCGAGCCGACCGGGATCGTTTCGCCTTCCTTCAGCTGGGTCGGTTTCTTGTCGCCGGGGCGGAGGACGAAGACCTTGCCGCCTTCGGGGGCGACGGCGACGCTTTCGCCGTTGCTCGGGATGACGGCGCTGGTGACCGGCGGCGGTTCGGTCGAGGTGTCGACCCGCCAGGCGAACGTCTCCGGCGAGGGGTCGCCGTTGCCGGCTTTGTCGATCGCGCGGACTTCGAAGGTGTGGGAGCCGTCGGCGAGCCCGGTGAAGTCCTGCGGCGAGGTGCAGGGGGCGAAGTCCCTGTCCTCGAGCCGGCATTCGAAGCTCGCGACGCCCGAACCGCCGGCGTCGGAGCCGCTGAAGAAGAAGCTCGCCGAGTTCGACTTCGAGACGCCGGCCGGGGTCGGGCTCTCGATCTGCGTCGAGGGCGGCGTCGAGTCCTCGCGGTAGGCGAGCGGGTCCGAGCAGGCCGAGGTGACCAGGGCGGCCGAGGTCGCGTTGGCGCTGAACTGGGTGACCGCGTCATCCGGCACCGTCACCTCGATGCCGAGTTCGAGTTCGACCGCGGTCGCCGTTGCCGCCGGGGTGCCGCTGCAATTCGCCGTCTCGAACAGCGAGACGGTGGTGCCGGGGGGCGCGTCGCCGATCACGGTCGGCGCGTTCTCGTTGGCCGGCGAATCCGGATCGGTTTCGGTCAGTTCGGGGGGCGAGGGAACGGTGGTGTCGATCGCCCAGGTGTAGGCGGCAGGGCTGGGGTCGGCGTTGCCGGCGTTGTCCTTGGCCCGGACTTCGAAGGTGTGGGAGCCGTTGCCGAGACCGGCGAAGGATTTCGGCGAGCTGCAGAGCGCGAAGCTGCCGCCGTCGAGCTTGCATTCGAAGCTCGCGACTCCGGTGCCGCCGTCCGCGCCGGAGAAGGTGAAGCTCGGCCCGGTGTTGTTCGAAGGGTTCGACGGTTTGCTTTCGAGCGTCGTCGTCGGCGCAGTCGCATCGACGGTCCAGGTGTAGGCGGCGGGCGTCGCGTCTTTGTTGCCGACGGCGTCGACGGCGCGGACTTCGAACGTGTGGGAGCCGTCTTCGAGACCGGAGAGGTTGTCCGGCGAGGTGCAGACGCCGAAGCTGCCCCCGTCGAGCTTGCATTCGAAGGCGCTGACGCCGGTGCCGCCGCTGTCAGCGCCGCTGAAGGTGAGGCTCGGCGCGGTGCTGGTCGACGGGTTCGTGGGTTTGCTTTCGAGCGTCGTCGCCGGCGCCGTCGTGTCGACGACCCAGGTGTAGGAGGCGGGGCTCTGGTCGGTGTTGCCGGCGCCGTCCTTGGCGCGGACCTGGAAGGTGTGGGAGCCGTCGGCGAGCCCGCTCAGGGCTTTCGGCGAGGTGCAGGAGGCGAAGGCGCCCGCGTCGAGCTTGCATTCGAAGCTCGCGACTCCGGTGCCGGCGCCGTCGTCACCGCTGAAGCTGAAGCTCGGTGCGGTTTCGGTGGAGGGGTTGGCGGGCTGGGTGTCGATGCTCGTGTCCGGCGCGACGGTGTCGACGGTCCAGGTGTAGGAAGCGGGGCTGGCGTCGACGTTGCCGGCGTTGTCCCTGGCGCGGACTTCGAAGGTGTGGGAGCCCTCCTCGAGGCCGTCGAGGTCCTCCGGCGAGGTGCACACCCCGAAGCTGCCGCCATCGAGCTTGCATTCGAAGGCGGCGACGCCGGTCCCGCCGGGGTCGGCACCGCTGAAGGTGAGGCTGGGCGCGGTGTCGGTCGATGGGTTGGACGGTTTGCTTTCGAGCGTCGTCGTCGGCGCCGTTGCGTCCACGGTCCATTCGAACGATTCGACGGTGGAGTGGTCAGCCTTGTCGAACGCCTGCACTTCGAATTCGTGGACGCCGTCGCTGAGCCCCGTGTATTCGACCGGGGACGAGCATGGGGTGAAGGCCGACTGGTCGAGGCTGCATTCGACCGTGTCGATCCCCGAGCCAGAGTCTGCGGCGGTGAATTCGAAGATCGCGGACGTCGAGTTGGAGGGATCGCTCGGGGTCGATTCGAGCTCGACCGCCGGGTCAACCGTGTCGACCGTCCAGGTGTAGGTGGCGGGGCTGAAGTCCGGCAGGCCGACCTGGTCGACGGCGCGGACTTCGTAGGTGTGCTGGCCCTGCTCGAGCCCGGTCAGTTCCTTTGGCGAGCTGCAGGTGCCGAAGCCGCCGCCGTCGAGGCTGCACTGGAAGTAGGCGACGCTGCCGTTGGGGTCGTCGCCTTCGAATTCGAAGCTGGCGCTGGTCGAGTCGAGGGGGTCTTCGGGGACCGAGGTGAATTCGGTGAACGGGGGCGGGTCGACGCAGAGCCCGATCACCGAGGTCGAGCCGGTTTCCAGGTCGGTCGCGGTGCCGCTGAGGAATTCGGCGCCTTCCGGCGGTACATTGAGTCCGAATTCGTCGAAGATCCCCTGCCCGCCCGAATCAGTCGTCACTTCGGTCGAGCCGAGGAAGTATTCGCCCTCGCCGACGGAGTTTTCGTAGCAGCTCGCGCTGGCGAAGATGTCGATCACGTATCCGTGTTCGGGTTTGGCGTGGAGCGTGCCAAAAGCCTCAAATCCCTCGCCTTCGTGGAGGCCGTATTCGACCAGCGGCGCCGGGGTTTTGGTGCCGGCGTTGAACTTGATCGCGGCCTCGGTGTTGCCGTAGATCCGGTTGCGTCTGATCGAGACGTTGCTGGCGGCGTTTTCGACGAGGATGCCGCTGCCCGCGTTGTCGGCGATCACGTTGCCGGGCTCACCCTCCTCACCCGGGAAGCCGCCGATGTACGGGTGTTCGGCGGAGGAGCTGACGAGGATGCCGGCGCCGAAGGCGGTGCCGTTGGGCAGCGGTTCGTCGTTGACGTCGAGCCCGATCGTGTTCTGGGCGATCTTGGTCCCGGTGCCGAAGTCGACGATCCCATACTGGCTGTTGGCGTCGATCCGGTTGCCGCCGTGCTCCCAGCATTCGGAGCCGATCTTCTGCGCCGGTACGTGGAAGCCGGTCTCGACCCCGACCACGTTCGGCGTCGCGGTGACGCCGTCGGCGCTGAGGCCGATGAAGCTGGCGCAGAGGTAGATCGAGGATTCGCCGGCCATGTAGACGCCGATTTCGAAGCCGCCGATCGCCAGCCCTTCGACGCGGCTGCCCCCCGCGCCGGCGAGGAAGCTGAGGCCTTCGGTGGCGCCCTCCGATTGGGCGTTGGTGCCGTCGATCTCGACCTTGGGCTTGTTCGTGTAGCCCGGAATCGTGGTCGCGTCGATTTCGACCGGGTGGTAGATCGGCGGCAGCGGTTCCTCTTCCAGTTCGATCGGGCCTTCGACGGCGAATTCGATCGTGTCCAGTTCGTCGGTTTCGTTCGCCTTGGAGATCGCGGTGCGCAGCGTGCATTCGGTCTCGTCCTGGCAGCCGTAGAAGTTGTATTCGTCGCCGAGCGTGTTGACGACGTAGGTCGAGGCCGAGGCGAGGGCGGGGAGCGCGAGCACGCAGCCGAGCACGAAGGCCGTTGCCAGGGCGAGGCGGATGCTGCGCGCGAGGTGGCGGGGCGAGCTGTTCATGGCATCTCTCCGGGGACGAGAAGGATCGTGAACTCTAACCATCCGTCCAAGAATCTCTACGGATATTCGTCCAACTTTCTTGCGCCCGAGGCGCCGATTTGGTTGTTGTGCGCGCGGCGCTGACGGGCTATCTTGCGGCCGACGATGAGAGGCGCACGCGAGTTGAGGCTGATTTTCAGTGCGCTGACGATCGACTTCAGCAACCGCAACCTGACCCTGCTGGGGCTGGCGCGGCTCGGCGTCTCCTTCTCCAGCTGGTGCTTCACGATCGCGCTCGGGGTCTACGGGTTCGAGGCGCACGGGGCGCTCGGCGTCGGCCTCGTCGCCGTCATCCGGCTGCTGCCCGGGGCGCTGGCCTCGCCCTTCGCCGGCCTGCTCGGCGACCGCAACCCGCGCCGCGCGGTGATGATGTGGAGCAGCCTGGCGATGGCCGTCGTCCTCACCGGCGCCACCGCTGCCGCCGCGCTCGAAGCGCCGCCGGCGGTCGTCTTCGTCTTCCCCGCCCTGTTCGCGATCGCCGCCAGCGGCTACGGGCCGGCGGAGTCGGCGCTCTCCCCCGCCCTGGCGCGGACGCCGCAGGAGCTCTCGGCCGGCAACGTCACCCACGCCGCCCTGGAGACCGGCGGCTTCCTGCTCGCCGCGCTCCTCACCGGTGTGCTGCTGACCCAGTCCTCGACCGAGGTGATCTTCGGTGTCGCCGCCGCGGTCCTGTTTGCGGCCGGGCTGGCGCTGTCGCTGGTGCCGCCCGACCGGCGTCCCGCCTACGACCGCGACGAGGACGACGTCGCGGGTGTGCTGCGGGAGGTCGGCGCCGGGCGGCGGGCGCTGCGCGAACACCCGGGCAGCCGCCTGGCGATGGCGGTGATGATCGCGCTGGTCTTCTTCGAGGGCTTCGCCGACGTGCTGGTCGTCGTCCTCGCCCTGCACGAGCTGCACCTCGCGGAGGGCAGCGTCGGCTTCCTCAACGCGGCCTGGGGCTTCGGCGCCCTCGCCGGCAGCGCCGCCCTCGCCCTGCTGCTCGACCGCGGCCGCCTGGTGATCGCGATCGCCGGCGGCAGCCTGGTGGCCGGGCTGGCGATCATGCTGCCGGGAGCCTGGCCGGTGGCGGTCGCCGCCTACATCGGCTGGGCGCTGGTCGGCGGCGGCTACAACTTCGCCGAGGTGACGGCCAAGACCCTGCTGCAGCGGGTCAGCTCCGACGAGACCCTGAGCCGGGTGCTGAGCGTGATGGAAAGCGGCCGGCTGGCGGCGATGGCCCTCGGCTCGATCGGCGCGACCGTCCTGGTCGAGGCCGTCGACGTCCGCGTCAGCCTCATCATCCTCGGCGCTCTGCTGCCGGCCTTCATGCTGATCTGCTGGTCCCGCCTGCGCGGCTTCGAGGTCGGTGTCCCGGTGGCCGAGGAGCACTACCACCTGCTGCGCGAGAACTCGATCTTCGCCCCCCTGCCGATCGCCACCGTCGAGCGCATCACCCGCGACCTCTCCCCGCAGGAGACCCCCGGCGGCGAAGACGTGATCGTCCAGGGCGAGGTAGGCGACCGCTTCTACCTGATCGAGAGCGGCCAGGTCGAGGTCTTCGAAAACGGCGCCTTCCGCCGCAACGAGGGCCCCGGCGAATCCTTCGGCGAGATCGCCCTCCTCCGCGACGTCCCCCGCACCGCCACGGTACGGACCACGGAGCCAACCCGCCTACTGGTTCTCGAGCGCGACCAGTTCCTCGGTGCGGTGACGGGCCACCGGCGCAGTCACCAGGTCGCACACACCGTGGTCGACGACCGCTGGCCCGGAGAAAAGCCGGTGGTCGCGGCTCCAGAGCCCTAGATGACCCGCCCACACACGTTGTGAACAGCTGAGAGGCATCCGGGCCCTCCCGGAGGCTTGCGGTTCTGACGCCCAAGCCAAGGAGGACCCGGATGAAGGTTCACGCTAACGCCGCTCTCGGACC
>Ga0081540_1000993_pt1 | contig 25522 bp, 24 predicted proteins | sample TabmetS2T1R1_FD_71024 | JGI IMG/M metagenome (GOLD analysis project Ga0081540, IMG submission 71024) | Tabebuia heterophylla rhizosphere microbial communities from the University of Puerto Rico - S2T1R1 | ecosystem: Host-associated > Plants > Roots > Rhizosphere ... | reverse complement strand
TCGTTCATCCGGACGATCGACGAAGTGTCCGGGGAACGAGTCGACCCGGCCCCGCCTGACCACCCACGCTCGAGCACCGGGCTCTGCCGCGCGATGACGGGCGTGAGCCCCTACAAGCTCGGCTTCGGCAGCGTCTTGTCGCGCACCGTGCGCGAGCAGCCCGTCTTGTCGCACGCCCGGATGACGACGCGGTAGCGCTTGCCGTAGCGCAGCCTGATGCTGCTCGGCAGCTTGGCGACGTAGAACCGCGTCTTCGCCCCCACGTGGCGGACCGTCGTGTTGTGGCCGTCGATCGTCACGTGGACCTGCTTGCCGAGCACGCGCTTGGTGAGGAAGAAGTTGGCCGCGACGTCCTTCTCCAGCGTGCCGCTGCCGACCGGCGTCCCGCTGAGGTTGATCGTGCCCGGGGCGAGCCGGGGTGCGGCCAGCGCGGGCACGGCGACGCCAGCGCCAGCACCGCGGCGAGCGCCAGCGCTCGCTTCATCGCTCGAGTTTCTCGGGCATCCCGAGGTTGCCGAACGCCGCCGCGAGGCGCGCGGCGTCGCTCTCGTACTCGGGCAAGCGCAGGATCGTCTCGCGATCGGGCTCGGGGGGCGTGCGCACGATGAACGCGGTGACGTCGGCAACCTCGCGGCCGCGGAAGGTCAGCACGTTCAGTGCGAACGGGAGGAACGCGTCCGCCTCCGGGTCCCAGCTGTAGAAGGCCAGTGCGACCTGGCCGTTGGCGTGCGTGCGCACCGCGCGCCACTCCCAGTCGCCGCCCATCGGCGAGTAGCGCAGGAAGGCCTCGATCTCGTCGCGCCCGCCGAACCAGCTGGCCAGCGGCGGCATCGCGAACACGGCGTCCTCGGCCAGCATGCCGACGACGGTCTCGACGTCGCCGTTCTCCCACGCATCGACGTAGCGGTCGACGAGCTCGCGCAGCTCGTCGTCGCCCAGCGCCCGCAGCGTGGCCTGCTGGCTCTGGTCGGGCAGGCGCTCCTCGACCGTCGCCCGCGCCCGCTGCAGCGCGCTGTTGACCGAGGCGGTCGTCGTGTCGAGCGTCTCGGCGGTCTCCTTGGCCGAGAACCCGAGCACCTCGCGCAGGATGAGCACCGCGCGCTGCGTGGCCGGCAGCAGCTGCAGCGCCGCGATGAAGGCCAGCTCGATGCCCTCGCGCTGCTCGTAGCGCGCGTCGGGCGAGGCGTAGCCGTCGGCCACAACCAGCGTCTCATCGGGATAGGGCTCCACCCAGACCGACTCGAGCACCGGGTCGCCGGGCCCGTCGTGGGGATCGGTCCGCGGCCCGTAGTCCACCGGCAGGACGCGCTTGGGCCGCTTGTGGATGACGTCCAGACAGGTGTTGGTGGCGATCGTGTAGAGCCAGCGGCGCAGCGAGCTGCGCCCCTCGAAGCCCTTCAGCGAGCGCCACGCCCGCAGCATCGCGTCCTGCAGCGCGTCCTCGGCGTCGTGGACCGAGGCCAGCATCCGGTAGCAGTGGGCGTGCAGCTCGCGCCGGAACGGTTCGACGAGCTGCTGGAACGCGAGCTCGTCGCCGCCCCTCGCTGCCTCGAACAACGCGGTTGACCCTGTGGAGGCGCTCATCGCCTCCACAGGGTAGACGCGGGTCACGCCGCCTCGTAGGCCGGCTGCAGGGCGCCGTCCTGGGCGGGCGCCGGCGAGCGCAGGACCGCGAGCGCGACCACGATCGCCGCCACGACGAGCGCGAAGCCGACGAGGAAGGCGAGGTGGTAGCCGCCGGTCAGCGCGACAGCGGTCGAGTGGCCGCTCGCGGCCAGGCTCTCGGTCCGGGTGGCCGACAGCGTGGCCAGCACGGCCAGGCCCAGCGCCCCGCCGACCTGCACCGTCGTGTTGACCAGGCCCGACGCCAGCCCGGCGTCCTGCGGCGTCGCGCCCGACATCGCGAGGTTCATGAGCGCCGGGAAGGCCATGCCGGCCCCGGCGCCCATCAGGACGGTGACGGGCAGGATGTCGACCACGAACGACCCGTCGACCGGGGCACGGCTGAAGAGCAGCTGCGCCGCGGCGATCGGCACCAGTCCTGCGACCATCGTCGCCTTGGCGCCGAAGCGCGCGACGAGCTTGTCCGAGTAGCGCAGCGAAACCGCGCCCATCACGACCGTCGACGGCAGGAAGGCCAGCCCGATCTCGAGCGGCGTGTAGTGGAGCACCTGCTGCAGGTACAGGGCGCCCAGGAAGAACATCCCGAACATCCCGGCCACCGAAAGCGCCTGGACGAGGTTGGCGCCCGAGACGTTGCGCGAACGGAAGATCCGCAGCGGCACCAGCGGGTTGCGCGCGGTCGCCTCGCGGGCGACGAACGCGGCCAGCAGCGCCACGGCGACGGCGCCCAGGACGAGCGTGCGGCTCGCGCCCCAGCCGTACTCGGCCGCCGGCTTGACGATCGTGTAGACGCCGAGCATGAGCGCGCCGGTGACGAGCACCGCGCCCGCGACGTCGGCGCCCCCGCCGAAGCCCATGCCCTGGTCGCGGTCGAGCAGCCGGCGCGCGAAGACCGCGGTGGCCACGCCGATCGGGAGGTTGACGAAGAAGATCCAGTGCCAGCTGATGAGCTCGGTGAGCACGCCCCCGGCCAGCAGGCCGATCGCGCCGCCGGCCGAGGCGACGAAGGCGTAGACGCCGATCGCCTTCGCCTGCTCGCGCGGCTCGGGGAACATCGTCACGATCATCCCGAGGATCACCGCGGAGGTGAACGCGCCGCCCGCGCCCTGCACGAAGCGAGCGCCGACGAGCATCGCCTGGCTCTGGGCGGCGCCGCAGACCAGCGAGGCGGCGACGAAGACGGCGAGGCCGGCGAGGAAGATGCTGCGGCGCCCCACGAGGTCGCCGATCCGGCCGGCCAGCAGGAGCAGGCCTCCGAAGGCGATGAGATAAGCGTTGACCACCCAGGCGAGGCTGGACTGGGTGAAGCCGAGGTCGTTCTGGATGGACGGGAGCGCGACGTTCACGATCGTGGCGTCGAGGACGATCATCAGCACGCCGACGCACAGGACGACGAGGGCGTGCCAGCGGCGGGGGTCAGCTTGGCTGTTCATGGCCGTCGAGACCGGTGCCCTCGTGAGAAGTCATCGCTTCGACACAAGCGCGCTGTGTGCGATCGCGCACCGATGAGTTCCGCGCGCCTGCGCGGTCTGTAGGGGCACCATGAACGCCAAGCCCGTCGTCCATCTCGAGCTGCACACCGCCGACCTCGCGCGCGCGTGCGACTTCTACGAGCGGCTGCTCGGCTGGAGCACGCAGACCATCGACTCCGGCGGCTGCCCGCCCTACCAGGCGCTCGAGATGGGCGGCCTCGGCGGCGGCGTCGTGGAGTGCGAGACGTCCCGGGCGCTGTGGCTGCCCTACGTCGAGGTGGGCGAGATCACCGGCGCGACCGACCGCGCGCGCGACCTCGGCGCCGCGGTCCTCCTCGAGCCGCGCGAGGGCCCCGCGGGCTGGCGCAGCGTCATCGCCTCGCCCGCGGGCGCGGAGATCGCCTTCTGGCAGCAGAAGCGCTGACGCGGTTCATGTCATCCACCTTGAAAGGAAGCAGCGCATGGCCTCACTGGTCCTGAAGATGTCCGTCTCGCTGGACGGGTACGTCGCACCACTCGACGGGAGCACCGACTGGGCCGCCGCGGGACGCTCCGATGACGGCGCCAGCTGGGTTGTCGAGACCTTGAGCAACGCCGGCACGCACCTCATCGGTGCCGCGACCTACGCGGCGTGGGCCGCGTACTGGCCCGGCGCCTCCGGGCCGTTCGCCAAGGCGATGAACGAGATCCCCAAGGTCGTGTTCTCAAACTCGCTCACGTCCGCCGGCTGGGGCGAGACCGAGATCGCCGCCGGAGACCTCGCCGAGGCCATCACGCGGCTCAAGCAGGAGCGCTCCGACGGATATCTGCTCGCACAGGGCGGGACACGGTTCGCCCGATCGCTCGTCGAGACCGGCTTGATCGACGAGTACCGCCTCGTCGTCCATCCGGTCGTCCTGGGCGCGGGCGAGGGGATCTTCCGCGCACCGCTCACCGTCGAACCGACGAGCACGACCGCCTTCAGCGGCGGTGCCGTCGCCCACGTCTTCGCGGCGCACCCGTGACCTAAGGCCCCGCTTACGGCGCGTAAGGCCTCATCCGGGCAAGTCGGCTCCGGATCCCCGATGTGGAACCGGCCGCCTCAGCCGATCATGGAGGACATGCTGATGACAGGCTCATACCCGGTCGACGCCGAACGTGCGTTCGTGCGGGCCAGGCGGACCCGCCGGCGGGCGGCCATCGCCCGCATGCTGCGCCGCGAGCCTGCCGAATGCGGCCGGCTGAAGGTCTACGACGAGCGCGCGATGAGCGGCGCCGGCAGCCGCGTGCGCGCGATCCGCGAGATCCCCCTCGAGGCGATCGACGGCACGCTCGAGGCCGGCAAGGCCAAGCAGTTCGACCGGGCCTTCCGCCCCGCGTCCGCAGCCGGCGCCCGCTGGCAGCGCGTATGGATCGCCGAGCAGCGCGGCGCCGTGCTGCCGCCGATCTCGGTGGTGCCGACCGGCGACGGCTTCGCGGTCCGCGACGGCCACCACCGGGTGTCGGTGGCGCGAGCGCGCGGCGCCGCGACGATCGACGCCGAAGTCCTCGCCGCCTAGTCCCCCAGCTCGGCGCGGCGCCGGACCACGTACTCCTCGAGCTCGGCGCGGATCGCGTCGTCGAGCGGCGGCTGCTCGTACTCGTCGATCGTCTTGCGCCAGAGCCCGCTCGCGCGCGCGGTGGCGTCCAGGCCCCCGTTGCGCTTCCAGCGCTCGAAGTTCTCCGTCGAGGACAACAGCGGGCGGTAGAAGCACTCGCGGAAGCGCTCGAGCGTGTGGGCGGCGCCGAGGAAGTGCCCGCCCGGCCCGACCTCCTCGTGCGCGCCGAAGGCAAGGCTCTCCTCGTCGAAGTCGATCGCCGTGAACTCGTGGCGCAACATGCGCAGGATCTCGATGTCGACGATGAACTTCTCGTAGCAGGAGACCAACCCGGCCTCGAGCCAGCCCGCCGAGTGCATGACGAAGTTCGCGCCGGCCAGGAAGGTCGGCAGCATCGTCATGAGCGACTCGTAGGCGGCCTGCGCGTCGACGGTCTGGCTGGAGTTCAGGCCGCCGCCCGAGCGCCACGGCAGCCCGAACGAGCGCGCGATCTGCCCGGTGCAGAACAGGCCGATCGCCGACTCCGGCGTGCCGAACGACGGCGACCCGGACTGCATGTCGGTGTTCGAGAGGAAGGAGCCGAAGACCACCGGGCAGCCGGGCCGGATGAGCTGGGTCAGCGCGATGCCGGCCAGCGCCTCGGCCATCTGCTGGGCCAGCGTCGACGGGATCGAGACCGGCGACATCGCGCCCATGAGCAGGAACGGGGTGATGACCAGCGCCTGGTTGGCCTTCGCGTAGGCCACCAGCGCACTGAGCATGCGGTCGTCGTAGCGCAGCGGCGAGTTGACGTTGATCAGGCTGATCGACGCGGGCGTGGCCTCGATCGCCTCGCGCCCGCCGAAGAGGATCTCGCCCATGCGGATGGTGTCCTCGGCGTTGGGCCCGGAGGTCACCGAGCCCATGTACGGCTTGTCGGACAGGCTCTGCAGCGCGTAGACCATGTCGAGATGGCGCGAGTCCAGCGGGCGGTCGTTGGGCTCGCAGATCGTGCCGCCGGGCGAGTCGAGCTCGGGGAAGGCCTGCGACAGGCGCACGAGGTTCTCGAAGTCGTTCATCGTCGCCTCGCGGCGCTCGTCGCCCTCGCGGACGAACGGGCAGCCGTAGACCGAGGCGAAGGCCATGTTGCTGCCGCCGACGTGGATGCTGCGCTGCGGGTTGCGCGCCTGCAGGTCGAACTCGCGCGGCGCCTTGGCGACGTGCTCGAGGACGAACTCGGGATCGAGGATCACGCGGTTGCCGTCGCGCACCTCCTGGCCGGCGGCGCGGAACTGCTCGACCGCCTCGTCGAGCAGGAACTCGATGCCGATCTCGGTGACGATCCGCCGCCAGCCCTTGTCGAGGACGGCCATCGCGTCCTCGCTGAGGATCTCGTATCGGGGCATGGTGTTGACGAACACGGCTCCTCCTCTTGACGGGCGATCCGGCGGGCGCGATGCTATCCCGTATGGAACTGCAGTTCCAGACCTCGTGGAACAGGAGTTCCGAGTGAGCGAGGCCGCCCCCGGCACCCAGTCGATCGATCGCGCCGGCGAGATGCTCGCCCGCCTGCTCGAGAGCGACGCGCCGATGACCCTGCGCGACCTCGCCGAGGCCGCCGACCTGCCCAAGAGCACCGCGTCGCGGCTGCTGACCGCGCTCGAGCGCCACGGGCTCGTCCACCAGACCGGCCAGCGCGGCAAGCTCGAGCCCGGCCCCGCGATCCTGCGCTTCGCCCACCGCGGCGGCGTCGAGCGCCACCTCGTCGAGCTCGCCCGGCCCGCGCTCGAGTCGGCGTCCGAGGCCAGCCACGAGACCGTGAACCTCAGCGTCCCCACCCCCGTCGGCGTCGACCACCTCGCCCAGGTCGACGGACGCCACTTCCTCGGCGCCGGGCAGTGGGTCGGGCGCCGCGTGGACTACCACTGCACCGCCAACGGCAAGGTCTTCCTCGCCTTCGGCGCCGCCCAGCTGCCGCCCGGCGACCTGACGCGCATGACGCCGGCGACGCTCGTCGAGCGCGCGGCGATCGAGCGCCAGCTGCACATCGTGCGCCGGGAGGGCTACGCCACCACCATCGACGAGCTCGAGGTCGGGCTCAGCGCGCTCGCGGCGCCCGTCCGCGGCCCCGACGGCGGCGTCATCGCCGCGCTGAGCATCTCCGGCCCCTCGCTGCGCCTCACCGGCGCGCGGATCGCCGAGCTCGCCCCCCTACTGCTCCAAGAGGCCGGCGCGCTCTCGCAGCGCCTCGGCGCAAGCGACCAGGGAGACCGTGCCGCATGACCCACGAGGAGATCCTCCAGCAGCTCTACGACGACACGCTCGTCGGCAAGGCGCCCGAGGTGCGCGAAGGCGTCGAGTCCGGGCTGGCCGACGGCCTGGAGCCCGAGCGCATGCTCTACGACGCCCTCATCCCCTCGCTCGAGGAGGTGGGCGCCCGCTTCGAGCGCGGCGACTACTTCGTGCCCGAGATGCTCATCGCGGCCCGCGCCATGCAGGGCGCGCTGGACATCCTGCGCCCGCTGCTGGCCGAGACCGGTGTGGCCACCGTCGGCACCTTCCTCATGGGGACGGTCAAGGGCGACGTCCACGACATCGGCAAGAACCTCTGCAACATCATGCTCGAGGGCGCCGGCTTCACCGTCGTCGACCTCGGGGTCAACGTCGCGCCCGAGAGGTTCATCGAGGAGATCGAGCGCGTCGAGCCCGACATCGTCGGCTTCTCGGCCTTCCTGACGACGACGATGCCGATGTTCAAGGCGAACATCAACGCGCTCGAGAAGGCCGGGATGCGCGACGACGTCATCGTCATGGTCGGCGGCGCGCCGGTGACCCAGGAGTACGCGGACGCGGTCGGCGCCGACGGCTACTCGGCCGACGCCTCCTCGGCGGTCAAGAAGGCCAAGGAGCTCATCGACCTCAAGCGCGCGCAGGTGCCGGCCTAGCCATGCACACGACCCTCACCTCGCGCACGCAGACCGTCGTGGTCGGCGACGACCGCCCGTTCTGCGTGATCGGCGAGCGCATCAACCCGACCGGGCGCAAGGTCTTCGCCGAGGAGCTGCGCGGCGGCGACCTCTCGACCGTGAGCGCCGACGCGCTCGCGCAGGTGGCGGCGGGCGCCGACATGCTCGACGTCAACGCCGGCATCCCGCTCGTCGACGAGGCCGAGCTCCTCAAGAGCATGCTCGGCGCGGTGGACTCCGCGGTCGATGTGCCGATCTGCATCGACTCATCGGTCATCGAGGCGCTCGAGGCCGGGCTCTCGGTCTACGAGGGCAAGCCGCTGGTCAACTCGGTCACCGGCGAGGACGACCGGCTGGAGGAGATCCTGCCGCTGGTCGCCCGCCACGGCGCCGCGGTCATCGGACTGGCCAACGACGAGACGGGGATCCCCGAGACGCCGCAGCAGCGCCTGGAGATCGCGCGCAAGATCGTCTCGGCGGCAGGCGACCACGGGATCCCGCCCGAGGACGTCATCATCGATCCGCTGGCGATGACGGTCGGCGCGGCCACCGACGCGGTCACGGTGACGCTCCAGACCATCCGCCTCATCCGCGACGAGCTCGGCGTGAACATGTGCCTGGGCGCGTCGAACGTCTCGTTCGGCCTGCCGCGCCGGCACGCGCTCAACGCGTCGTTCCTGCCGATGGCGATGGCGGCCGGGCTGACGAGCGCGATCATGAGCTGCGCCGACGAGGTCGTCGAGTCGGTCCGCGCGAGCGACGTGCTGCTCGGCCACGACGAGTGGGCCGCGAACTGGATCGCCGCGCACCGCGCCCGGGAGGCGGCCGCGACGGCATGAGCCGACCGGCCCCCATCGACCGCACCGACGAGCCGCTCGAGCCCGGCGACGGCGCCGAGCGCGTCCTGCTGCGCTTCCTGCCCGACGGCACCGAGGTCCGCGTGCCCAGCGGCACGCCGATCTTCGACGCCGCGTCGTGGAACGGCGTGGCGATCGACTCGACCTGCGGCGGTCACGGGACCTGCCGCAAGTGCAAGGTCCAGGTGCTCCGCGGCGACGTTCCGGTCAGCGCGCTCGACCCGCGCGCGTTCAGCCCCGACGAGCTGCGCGAGGGCTGGCGCCTGGCCTGTCGCGCGCCCGCGCGCGAGGACGTCGTGGTCAGCGTGCCCCCGCTGCAGACCCGGCCCAAGGCGGCGCTCGTCGGCGTCGGGCGCCACGTCATCCTGCGCCCGGCCGTCCAGAAGCGCTACGTCGAGCTCGAGGAGCCCACGCTCGAGGACCAGCGCTCCGACGTGCAGCGCCTGCTCGACGCGATCGACGACCTCGAGCCCCACATCGGCCTCGACGTGGTGCGAAAGCTCGGCCGCGTCCTGCGCGACGCCCACTTCAAGGTGACCGCGGTCATCGTCGACGAGGAGATGATCGACCTCGAGCCCGGCGACACCACCGGACGCCGGCACGCGATCGCCTTCGACCTCGGGACCACGACGGTCGTCGCCACCCTGCTCGACCTCGAGTCCGGCCAGCCGCTGGCCGTGCACTCGATGCTCAACCGCCAGCAGCCGTTCGGCGCCGACGTCATCTCGCGGATCTCGGCCACGATGCTCGATCCCGCCGCGCTCGAGCAGCTGCGCACGCGCGCGCAGGAGTCCCTGGCCCAGCTGGCCGCCGAGGCCTGCGAGGAGGCCGGCGTCGCGCCCGAGGAGATCTACGAGGTCGCGCTGTGCGGCAACGCGACGATGATGCACCTGGCGCTGGGGATCGATCCTGAGCCGCTGTCGATGGCGCCGTTCGTGGTCACCACTCACGAGCTGCCTGCGACCCGCGCGTCGGACTTCGGCATCGCGGTGCACCCGCAGGCGCCCGCCTTCGTCTTCCCCTCGCTGGGCGCCTACGTCGGAGGCGACATCGTCGCGGGCATGCTCGCCACCGGCCTCAGCCGCGACCGCCGCATCCGCCTGTTCATCGACGTCGGCACCAACAGCGAGATCGCGCTGGGCTGCAACGAGCGCGTGCTGGCGACCGCTGCCCCCGCCGGCCCCGCCTTCGAGGCCGCGCAGATCCGCTGCGGGATGCGCGCAGCCGAGGGCGCGATCGAGGGCGTGCGCATCGAGGACGATGCGATCGAGCTGCAGGTGATCGGCGACGTCGCCGCGATGGGCCTGTGCGGCTCGGGCCTCGTCGACTGCGTGGCCGAGCTGGTGCGCTCGGGCCTGCTCGATCACTCGGGGCGCTTCGTCCCCGACGAGGACGCGGCGCGGATCGCGCCGCGGCTCTCCGAGCGCCTGACGAAGATCGGCGAGGAGCGCGTCTTCGTCCTCGAGCCGCGCGGCGCCGACCCGGCCGAGTCGATCTTCCTGTCCCAGCGCGACGTGCGCGAGCTGCAGTTCGCCAAGGCCTCGATCGCCACCGGCTGGACGATCCTGCTGGGCGAGTACGGGATCGAGCCGGCCGACGTCCAGCAGGTGCTCCTGGCCGGCAGCTTCGGCGCCTACCTCTCCCCCGCCAGCGCGGTGCGGATCGGGCTCGTGCCCCGGCTGGCCCTGCCACGGATCGTCTCGGCAGGCAACGTGGCCGGCGAGGGCGCGAAGATCGTCCTGCTCAGCCACCGCGAGCGCGCCGAGGCCGAGTCGATCGTGCGCGAGGTGCAGTACGTCGAGCTCTCCGGCCGCGCCGACTTCAACGACCAGTTCGTCGACCAGCTGGCGTTCCCGGGATGACTGCCAGCGGCCGCGCTGGCGCAAGAGCGCCCGCCGTGGACGAGTTGCGGCGCGCTGGTGGAACGGCCGTCGTCGCCTGCGGCGCCATGGCGGTCAACGTCCGCCGGATCGCCGCGCGGCGCGACTGGGACGTCGACGTCTTCCCGGTGCCGGCGCTGCTGCACAACCGGCCCGAGCGGATCCCGGGTGCGGTCGCGGCCCTGGCCGGCGAGCTGCGCGAGCGCTACGACCGCGTCGCGCTGGCCTACGCCGACTGCGGCACCTACGGCACGCTCGACGACCTCGGGATCGAGCGCCTGCGCGGCGAGCACTGCTACGACGTCTTCGCCCGCGAGGAGGTCGCCGACGCGCTCGCCGCCGAGCCGGGCACGTACTTCCTGACCGACTTCCTGGCCCGCACGTTCGAGCACACCGTGGTGCGCGAGCTGGGGCTCGACCGCCACCCCGAGCTGCGCGACGCGTACTTCGGCGGGTACCGGCGGGTGGTCTGGCTGGCCCAGAACCGGACGCCCGCCTGCGAGCGCGCGGCCCGCCGCGCCGCCGACCGGATCGGCTTGCCGCTCGAGATCCGCGCGGTCGGCGACGCGGGCCTCGAACGCGAGCTCGAGCGGTTGCTCGGCGCGTCCGAGGCCGCTCAGACAGCGCGTAGCGCGATCTAGCGTCCGCGCGCCCAGTGGCGCGCAGCCGCTCATCTCGACCGGCTCGATCTCTAGAGTGCCCGCCTTCCGGCCGCCGCTCCACCACCGCCGGAACGACCTCTCGCCGTGAAGCTCCCGGTCCATCGCACCTGGCTGCTCGCCATGTCCTTCGCCGCCCTCGTCGGGGTGGCCTGCCTGCTGCTGGCCTCGGGGACGTCATCGGCCGACCGCGCGGCCGGACAGCGCGCGCGGGCCGCGCAGACGCCGGCGCCGGCCTGCCCGCCCGCCGGCCTGACCGTCGTCGATCACGGCCAGCTGCGCATGCCGCAGGGCGCAAAGCCGGGCGCCACGCGGCTGCTCGTGGCGGTCATGTCGGGCGGCGACGGCGACAAGGACGACTACCTCAAGCTGTCGGCGACCGCCAACCGACAGGGGATCGCGGTGCTCTACCCCACCGGTCGCGCCGGCTCGATCTGGCAGATCTCCAAGAGCTTCGGGTCCTCCGACGTCGACGTGGTCGTCGACCTGCTCGATCGCGTGCTCGCCGGCGGCTGCTTCGACGCCAACCGGATCTCGATCACCGGCGTCTCGAACGGCGCCGGGTTCGCGGTGCGGATGGCGTGCACGCTGCCCGCGCGCTTCGCGGCCATCGTGGCGGTCTCGGCCGGCTACCGCGCGCTGGACCCCTGCCCCGGCGTGCGCGCGTCGTTCCTGGCCATCCACGGCAGCGCCGACCAGATCGTGCCGTTCAACGGGCGCCCGCCGGACTACAAGGGCGACGTCCTGCGCTACACGACCGACTGGGCGCGGCGCGACGGATGCGCGACCAACCCGACGAGCTACCGCCCGCGCCATGCCGTGACGCGGTTCGTCTACCCACGCTGCCCGCAGGGCCTGAGCGTGCAGGTGATGCGCCTCGAGGGGACCGACCACGGCTGGCCGGGAGCGACGCCGCCGTTCCCGCACCAGAACCCGTCGGGCGTGAACGCGAACCTCGAGGTCGTGCGGTTCGTCCGCCACGCGGCGCGCCCGTCCTAGACGCTCGAGGCGGCCACGTCCTTCAGCCGCGCCATCTCGGGATCGAAGCGCGGCTCGCTGACCACGCTCACGCGGTGGTCGCCGCCGGCGCTGTGGACCTCCAGCACCGTCCCCGGCTCGGCCAGATCCGCGGGCAGGTAGCCGTAGAGGATGCTCTCCCCGAGGGTCGCCCCGTAGCCGGCGCTGGTCACGTAGCCCACCGGCTCGCCGGCCGACAGCAGCGGCTCCTTGCCGACGAGCATCACCGCCGGATCGTCGGTGACCATGCAGCACAGCCGTCGCGACGGGCCGCGCTCGGCGGCCTTCGCCGCGGCGTCGCGGCCGATGAAGTCGGTGCCCTTCTGCAGCCGCACGAGCCAGCCGAGGCCGGCTTCGTAGGGGTCGTGCTCCTCGTCGATGTCCTGGCCCCAGAGGCGGTAGCCCTTCTCCAGGCGCAGCGAGTCGTAGGCGCCGCCGCCGCAGGCCAGGGCGCCGAGCGGGCGACCGGCCTGCCACAGCGCGTCCCACAGGCCGCGCCCGAACTCGGCGGGCGCGTAGATCTCCCAGCCCAGCTCGCCGACGTAGGAGAGCCGCAGCGCCCGGCACGGGACCGTGCCGACGTGCAGCCGGCCGGCGCGCATGTACGGCAGGGCGTCGTTGCCGAGGTCGTCCTCGGTGCGCGCGCCGACGAGCTCGCGCGCCAGCGGGCCCCATACCCCGATGCAGCACAGCGACGAGCTGAGGTCGGTCAGCACCACCGACGCGTCGCCGGGCAGGTGCCGGCGCAGCCAGCCGATGTCGTGGCGGCCGACCGCGCCGCCGGTGACCACCCAGAAGCGGTCCTCGCTCAGGCGGGTGACCGTGAGGTCGCACATGATCCCGCCGCGCGGCGAGAGCATCGCGGTGTAGACGACGGTCCCGACGCCCTTGTCCACGTCGTTGGCGGCCAGGCGCTGCAGGAAGCCCAGCGCCCCCGGGCCCGCCACCTCGACCTTGGTGAACGGGGTGAGGTCGAAGAGCCCGACGCGCTCGCGGCAGGCGCGGTGCTCGGCCTGGATGACCGGCGACCAGTACCGCGCCGCCCACTCGTCGTGGGGCAGCAGCTCGTCGCCGGTGAGCAGCTCGCGGTTTGCCTCGAACCACTGCGGGCGCTCCCACCCGGCGCTCTCGAAGAAGTGCGCGCCCAGGTCGGCCTGGCGCTCGTAGAAGGGCGTCGTGCGCTGGCCGCGCACCTGCTCCTGCTGCTGGCGCGGGTGCAGGACGTCGTAGACCTCGCGGTAGCCCTGAGCCCCGCGGGCGCGCCAGTACTCGGGGCTCGTGCCGTGGGCGTCGAAGCGCTGCGGGTCGCACTCGTGGAGGTCCAGGAGCGCGTCGCCGTGAGTCATGAGCTCGGCCAGGGCACGACCGGCGCCGCCCGCGTGCGTGACCCAGATCGCCTGCGCGAGCCACAGGCCGCGCGCGGCGGCGCTCTCCCCGAGCAGCGGGAAGCCGTCGGGCGTGAAGGACATGAGGCCGTTGAAGGCGCGCGCGATCTCGACGTCGCGCAGCGCCGGCAGCAGGCGGCCGGCCTCCTCGCGCGCGCCGGCGAAGTCGTCGGGCGTGAAGGGCAGCTCCGCAGGGCGCGCCGGGTCGGCGAGGCGCGGCTCGTGGCGGTAGTTGCCGATCGCGTAGGCGTCGGCGAGCTGCTTGAGGTACATCGAGTGGTCCTGGTGGCGCAGGATCGGGTGGACGAGTTCGCGGGTCTCGCCCGCCAGCACCGGCAGCGGCGCCGTGTAGGCGAGCTGGTGCTCGACGGGCACGAGCGGGACGGTCAGCTCGGGGACGAGGCGCGCCACCTCGGCCCCGAAGATGCCTGCGGCGATGACCACGTGCTCGGCGCGGATCTCGCCCAGCGCGGTGCGCACGCCGGCCGCGCGACCGCCTTCGATGAGCACCTCGGTGACCTCGCAGTCGCCGAACGCGGCGATCGCGTCGCTCGCGCAGAAGCGCTCGGCGGCGCGGACGGCCTTGGCGACCCCGTCGTCGGCGACGTGGAAACCGCCGAGGACGAGCGCCGGATCGACGAGCGGCAGGCGCTCGGCGACCTGCGCCGCGGTGAGCAGCCGCGCGTCGAGCCCGTACCCGCGCGCCCGCGCCCAGCGGCGGTCGAGCTCGGCCAGGCGCTCCTCGGTCGTGGCCACCTCGATGCTGCCCACCGGGTGGTAGGCGTCCAGGGCGCTCAGCACCTCGACCGTCCACTGCGCCAGGCGCGTCATCGTCCGCGATGGGTTGTGTTGGAAGACCAGCCCCGGCGCGTGCGAGGTCGAGCCGCCGGTCGCCCAGAGGCGACCGGCGTCGACCACGACAAGCTCGTCCCACCCTCGCTCGGCGAGGTGGTGGGCGACGCTGGCGCCGGCGATGCCGGCGCCAACGATCACTGCCCGCGCGCGGGCGGGTACCGCCTGGGTCACTCGGCCGGGATCTCCCCGTAGACCATCTTCAGGTCCATGCCCTGCCTGCGTCTGTACAGGCGCGACCCGACGTAGATCGCCACGGCCAGCGCGTACATGCAGCCCATGAAGATCAGCGAGCCGTTGTCGTTGACCCCGTAGACGTCGTCCTTCAGCCACTTGTAGAGGCAGAAGACGAGGAACACGATGAACGCGATCGCCGAGAAGGTGATCAGCGGGATGCCGAAGATCTTGTACTTGGCGATCGGCGAGGCGTTGTAGATCTCCTTCTTGCGCCACGGCAGTACCGCCGCCGCCAACGCCGAGCCGAGGAACGTCACGGCGATGACGAGCGTCGCGTCGAGGGTGTAGGTCCGGAACTTGTCGCTGTAGGCGTAGAGCGCGGCCAGCCCCAGCGACGGGATGAGCATCAGGAACAGCGCGACCGTCGGCACGCCGTTGCCCGAGACCTTCGCCACGCCTTCGGGCAGGACGCGGTCGAACGCCGCCGCGAAGATCACCCGGGTCGAGGACAGGAAGACCGTCCCCACCCAGCCGAAGAACCACAGCGACATCACGCCGACGAGGAGGAACTGCAGCACGGGGCTACCGAAGAACGACGCCGCCAGCAGGCCCGGGTACGGGAACACGCCGGTCGGGATCGTGCCCGCCCAGTAGGCGTTGTTGGCTGCGTTGTAGAAGTCCCAGCCGAACGTCTTGGAGAACAGCAGGAACAGCAGGACCGCGACCAGGGTGGTCGCCACGAGCGCCCCGCCCATCGCGTAGATGTTCTTGCGGAAGTCAGAGGCGCCGCGGACCTCGCCGTACAGCGTCGCGCCCCAGTTCGACCACAGGTTGAAGAACGCCATGAACGGCACGAGCAGGAAGGTCGAGCCGAGAGCGAGCGAGCCGAGGTCGGGCGGGTTGAAGCCGTCGGTGCCGGCCTTCAGCGTCGAGGCGTAGGCGTTGCTGACGCCGTAGAGGTCCTTGGACTGGTCGTTGAACGACGAGATGAAGCTCGCCTTGGAGTTGACCAGGAGCAGGACGATGATCACGGCGAGTGCGATCACGCCGCCGTAGAAGCAGATCTTCTGGATGCGCGCGTAGGTGCGGATGCCCAGCGCGATGAAGCCCGACGCCAGCAGCGCGGTGATGACCGACGAGACGAAGATCCCGTCCTTGCCGCTCCAGAACGTCACCGCGCTGTCCCAGCCGATGATCGCCGACAGCGGCCCGAGCACCTCGATGTTGAGGATGTTGGCGTAGATCGGGACCCAGAGCCAGAGGATGAACCACCAGCCCGTGATGGCCAGGACGAAGCCGGTGCTGCCGCCCAGAACCCGGCTGATCCACACGTAGTCGCCGCCTGCACGCGGCATCGCCGCGATGAGCGACGCGTAGGTGACGCCCTGCAGGACCAGATAGGCGCCCGCGAGGAGCACCGCCCACAGCAGGCTCCCATCCGCGACGAACGGGCCGTACGAGAACGCCGTGAAGCCCAGCGTCACCAGGTTGATCGAGAACGCCGCGTAGATGAACGCGTCGCGCACGGACCACCCGCGTACGAGGCCCGTCGCCTTGCGCACGAAGAGGGCCCTCTCGACGCCCTCGCCACCTCCGGCTGCAACCGTTGCCATGCGTGCCTCTCCTCCTCCTCGAGTTGGAATCACCTCGGGGGGCCCGGCTCGGGCGGCCACGTGCCGCCTTCGCCACCCCTAACCGCTCGTCAACACGAACTTCTTGACCTTCTTCTTGCCGTCGAGCTCCACGACCGCCCCGAGCAGCTGACCCTGCTCGTAGGAGCTCCCCGGGTTGATGCACAGCGTCTTGCCGAGCCGATGCGTGCCGCGGGCCTCGTGGATGTGGCCGTGCAGCGACAGCGCCGGCTGGTGGCGCTCGATCGCCTCGCGCACCGCGGTGGACCCGACCGGGACGGTCGAGCGGCCCGCATCCTTGAGGTCCATCTCGGCGGTGAGCTGCGGCGCGTCGTCCAGGCCGGTCGCGTAGGGCGGGCAGTGCAGGCTGAAGATGGTGCGCTCGGGCGGCGTGGTGACCTCGGCGATCATCCGCTCGATCCGCTCGCTCAGCACCGGCTCGTCCTCCTCACGGTAGGTGTCCCACGGCGTCCGGTTGGCCCAGCCGCTCGACGCGAGCTGGAAGCCGTCGATGTCGACCACGCGACCCTCGCCGAGCTCGACCGTCTTGGCCCCTGCGACGATCTCGTCGATCTCCAGCTGATCATCGTTGCCGGGGCAGACGAACACGCGGATGCCCGTCCCGCCGAGCCGCTCGTCGGCCATCTCCATCCAGCGCTCGACGGTGCCGACCATGTGCTCGTCGAAGAGCTTGTGCCACTTGCCCTCGTCGGAGGCCAGGTCGGAGAGCTCGTCGGGCGTGGTGCGGAACGGGTAGTAGCCGCGGCGCTGCACGGCCTCCTCGAAGGCGCGGACCTCGTCCTCGCCGTCGAGCGCCTCGCGGTTCTCCAGCAGCGTGGCGTGCCACTTGCCCCCGCCGTCGTCGACGATCGGGACCAGCGCCTTGCCGGTCATGTCGCCGCCGAGGATCACGACGTCGGCCTCGTAGTGCTTGCCGGAGTTCAGGAACTTCCGCCAGCACGTCTCCGAGCCGTGGATGTCGGTGGCGAAGAACAGCCTCATGGCGAGACCTCCTCGGATGAGATCGCGTGGCACGGCGGCGACGAGGCGATGGGGACGCCGGCCTGGCGGCCGTGCGAGCCGCGGAGCGCGAGCAACCGCCCGCCCTCGGCGACGACGTCCTCGAGGATGCTGGTCCGTCCTGGCCGTACGGCCACGCCTCGCATTCCCTCCTCACCCCGGTCGCCCGCTTGGATGCGACTGGAATTCGACTGATATATCTTACTCCGAGATGGGGACGGCGGGTCAAACGCAGGAGCCGCGAACCACCCTCGGACCCACGCGCATGTTCGTCGGCGGCGAGTGGCGCGACGCGCGCAGCGGAGCCGTCGAGCACGCCGCGAGCCCGGCGACCGGCGAGGACCTCGGCCCGGTCGCCCAGGGCGATCGCGACGACGCGCGCGCCGCCATCGCGGCGGCGGGCGCGGCGTTCCCGGCGTGGTCGGCGCAGACCGCCTTCGCGCGCGCGGATGCGCTGCGGCGGGTCGCCGAGGTCTGCGAGCGCCGGCGCGAGGAGCTGGCTCGCGCGCTGACGCTCGACCAGGGCAAGCCGCTGCACGCCGAGGCCTACGACGAGGTCGACGAGCTCATCGTCATGTGGCGCGCGGCGGCCGAGGACGGCGTGCGCATGGAGGGCACGATCCCGCCGAGCTCGTCGCCGGGCAAGCGCGTGCTGCTCATGCGCCGGGCGCTCGGGCCGGTCGCGGTGATCACGCCGTGGAACTGGCCGTACACGATGCCCGCGGAGATCGTCGCCCCCGCGCTGGCGGTCGGCAACACCGTGGTGTGGACGCCGGCGCCGAGCACGTCGGCCTGCTCGGGGCTGCTGGCCGAGTGCGTAGCCGAGGCCGAGCTGCCGCCGGGCGTGTTCAACTTCGTCCTCGGGCCGGGGCCGGTGGTGGGCGACGAGCTCGTCGTCAATCCGGGCACGGTGGCGATCGGGTTCATCGGCTCGACGGCGACCGGCCGGCTGATCGCGCAGCGCGGCGCGGGCAAGAAGCTGCTGCTCGAGATGGGCGGCAACGGCCCGCTCGTCGTGCTCGACGGCGCCGACATGGAGGCCGCGGCGGCGGCGGCGATCAGCGCGTGCTTCCTCTGCGCGGGTCAGAGCTGCACCGCGGGCGAGCGGCTGTTGGTGCAGGACGAGGTGCGCGACGAGTTCGTCGCGCGGCTGGCAGAGCTCGTGGCCGAGGACGTGCGCCTCGGCGACCCCTTCGCGCGCGAGACGACGATGGGCCCGCTCAACAACGACGCGGTCGCGGCGAAGATGGACGCCCACGTCCAGGACGCGGTGGCCCGCGGCGCGCGCGTGGTCACGGGGGGCGCGCGGGCGACCGGCGAGCCGACCGGGCTGTACTGGAAGGCCACCGTGCTCGACGGCGTCGCGGAGGACTCGCTCGCCGCGAGCGAGGAGACCTTCGGCCCCATCGCGCCGGTCGTCGGCGTCCACTCGCTGGAGCACGCGATCGAGCTGACCAACGCCTCGCCGTACGGGCTGCTGGCGGCGGTCTTCACCGGCGACGTGATGGACGGGCTGCGCTTCGCCGACCAGGTCCGCACCGGCCTGGTCAACATCAACGAGACCACGAACTACTGGGAGAACCACCTCCCGTTCGGTGGGCGTGCCGGCAGCGACAGCGGCACCGGCCGCATCGGCGGCCGCCACGCGCTCGAGCAGCTGACCGAGCTGCAGACGATCGTGATCGGCTGAGGGCGGGCGGCCGTCGGCCGCCGCGAGGCGCCTGCCGCTACCCCGCGGGCGCCAGCTCCGCGCGGCGTGCCTCGAGCACCGCGCGCACGGGGACCGGCGCGCGGCCCGTCAGCTCCTGGACCGCCGTGCTGACCGCGCCGAGGTACCCGTGGCGCGCGGCGAGGCCGAAGGTGGCGAGGTCCTTCGCCAGCGGCCCGGGCAGCCCCGCATGCTCGACCATCGCCGCGATCCACTCCTCGTCGGTCAGGTAGGCGGGCTCGACGGTCTTCCCGCTCAGCTCGGTGAACAGCGCGGCGACGTCGGCGCTGGTGAGCGCGTCGTCGGAGGTGATGTCGTAGGCCTTGCGCTCGTGGCCGTCGCCGGTCAGCACCGCCGCCGCGGCGGCGGCGCAGTCGGCGCGCGCCACGTACGCGGTGCGGCCGTCGCCGGAGTTGGTGACCAGCCGCCCGGTCGCCACCGCCGCGTCGGCGCCGATGAGCAGGTGGTCGGAGTAGATGCCGTTGCGCAGGAAGGTCCAGTCCAGGCCGCTGGCGAGGATCGCCTCCTCGGTCTCGCGGTGGTCGCGGGCGGCGACGCCGGGGTTGGAATGCGACGGGTTGCCGATCCCGGTGTAGGCGACCAGGCGCGCGCCCGCCGCCACCGCTGCATCGATCGCGGCCCGGTGCTGCTGGACGCGGGAGCCGAAGACCATCGCGCTGATGATCAGCAGCCGCTCGACGCCCTCGAAGGCGGCCGGCAGCGACGCGGGATCCTCGAAGTCGCCGTGGCGGACATCGGCGCCGCGCGCGGCCAGATCGGCGAGCGCGTCGGGCGTGCGGGTCACGAGGACGACGTTCGACGGCGAGGTCCTCTCGAGCAGGGCCTCGGCGGTCAGGCGGCCGAGGTGGCCCGAGGCTCCGGTGATGGCGATGGTCATGAGCGAAACGTAGTGGGCGTCGGTGGGCGCCCGGCTAGCGCACCTGCGGCGTCGCGCCCGCCGCCGGATCGGCCGGGTCGGCCCCATGCGGCAGCAGCCCGAAGTGCATGCGCCCGTAGAAGTCGGCCGCGAGCTCGGGCTGCACGGTGTTGTGGGTCATGAGGACTGTGAGGTCGCGCGCGTAGCGCTGCCACATCGCACCGCCGCGCATCCCCGCCGAGCCGTTGACGCGCAGCATGATGCCGACCGCGTCGTAGGCCAGCTTGGCGCAGTACTGCTTGCGCAGCTGCAGCCGCCGGTCGAGGTCCGGCCCGAACGGGATGCCGTCCTCGGCCGCCCGCCGGCACCACTGCATGTAGTCGTGGTCGCTCTGCAGCAGCGCGCACTCGGCCACGTCGATCATCTGCAACGACTCGCCGTAGAAGCGCGGGTACTGGGCGTGGACGGTCATCGGGGTGAGCGGCAGGACCGTCGTCTTGCGCTTGCGCATGCTCGCCTCGAACTGGTCGAGCACGCCCCACGCCGCGCCGATCGCCACCGAGGCGGTCTCGCTGAAGATCAGCCCGCCGATCGTGCCCTCGCGGTAGATCGGCGCCTCGTGGACCGTCCGGCCCTCGGCGGGCGGAGCGTCGACCTTGAAGATCGAGTCGATCGTGCGTCGCTTGGGCACGAAGACGTCCTCGACGACCACGCGCTTGGAGCCCGTGCCGCGCAGGCCGAGGACGTCCCAGTTGTCGATGATCTCGCAGTCGTCGTAGTCGACGACGCCGATGAAGTCGGTGGCCAGCTCGCCCGCGGAGACGTCGTCGCCGAAGGCGAAGCCGAGCACGAGGTGGGTGGCCGAGTCGCAGCCCGAGACGTAGTCCCAGGTCCCCGACACCTGGTAGCCGCCGTCGACCTCGACCGCCTTGCCCGGACGCAGCCGCCCGGGCATGCGCACCTCGCCGTCCTCGCCGTAGATGTCGATCTGCCCGTCCTCGTGCCAGAGGGCGGCGAGCATGTGCGCGTGCCCGGCGGTCAGCGTGTAGGTCCACCCGCTCGCCGGACACCCGCGGGCGAGCTCGATCGCCACGCGGGTGAAGGTCGGCAGGTCGAACTCGTAGCCGCCGAACCGCCGCGGCTGGAGGATCCGGTAGAAGCCGGCTTCGACGAAGTCGCGGCTGGTCTCGTCCGGCAGCCGGCCTATCGCCTCGCAATGCTCCTGGCGCTCGCGCAGGACGGGCACCATGTCCCTGGCTCGCTGGACCATCGCCTCCGCGGTCAGCTCGGGCTCGGGGACGGGGATCGAATGCGTCGGCGCGGCGGACATGGACGCCTCCGTCAGTCGGGGACCGGACCGGCTTGTCAGGCTACCTGAGATGCCCGCTCTCGCGTCGCGTCCTCACCGAAGCGGCGTCGAGGCCCGTGCGGAAGCCGTCGCGCCAGGTGGCGTAGCGCGGCGTCCACCCGAGCTCGCGCTTGGCCTTGGCGTTCGCCGCACCGCGGATCCGCGTCATCAGCGACACGCCGACGTCGCCGGTCGCCAGCCGGCCCAGCCACAGCGGGATGCGCCGCGGCGGCTTGGCGCCGATCGCCTGCGCCAGGTCGGGGAGCCACTCGGCCACGGGCGCGGGCTCGTCGTCTACGACGTTGTAGACACCGGGCGCGCCGTGGTCGATCGCCGCGACCGTCGCCGACGCCGCGTCGTCGATGTGCACGAACGACCACACGCCCGCGCCGTCGCCGACGATCGGCAGTTTGCGCTTGGCGACCATGCCGAGCATGTCGCCGCCGGGTGCGAACCCGGTGCCCGGCCCGTAGAACGCGCCATAGCGCAGGGCGAGCACCTCGACGTCGCCGCCTTCGAGCGCGGGCCCTTCGGCGTGGCGGATCGCGGCGAGCGTCCGGCGCTGGTTGGCCGGCGGGTCGGGGTCAAGTGGGTCGTCCTCGGTCTTCACCGGCCCGCCGGTGCGCTCGTACGGCCACGCGGCGTAGCTCTGCACGACCATCCGCCGCGTGCCGGCCGCGGCCGCCGCCTCGAGCAGGTGGTCGGTGCCCTCGGTCCGCAGGCGGTTGGTGAGCGCGAACTCCTGGTCGAACTTCCGCGGGTTCCCGGCGCCGGTCAATGCGGTCATCTGGTGGATGACCACCTCGGGCTCGGCGCGCATGACGGCTTGCATGACCGACCCGCGGTCCAGGCCGTCGGCGATCGCCGGCTCGGCGCCCAGCGCGCGCAGGCCGTCGGCCTTCTGCGGTGAGTGGGTCATCGCGACGACGTCGTGGCCGCCGTCGGCCAGCATCGGCACCAGGCGGGAACCCAGCGCCCCGGTCGCTCCGGCAACGAAGATCTTCATGGTGGTGATGCTCCTTCTCGTCTCGTGTGTCGTGCCCTGAGACGAGACGGCCGCGCGCCCTGTGACAGGCCTACGGCTCGCGGCGGGCGAACGGCGACAGCGGGTAGCCGAGGTGGCCGAGCTTGTCGGGGTTGATGACCGACCGCACCGCCTGGATGGCGCCGCCGGCGATCTCGAAGGAGAAGACGTTGACCAGCCGCCCGTCGGCATCGAAGAACAGCGCGCCGGGCTGCCCGTTGACCTCGCCCAGGCGAACCCGTCCGTCGGCCGCGCGGAACGGCGGCAGGAAGCTCGACAGCAGCCGCCCGACCCCGCGCCGCCCGTAGACCGGCCGCGAGATCCCGCGGCCCTGGCCGCCGCCGTCGCCCACGAAGACGACGTCGTCGGCCAGCAGCTCGACGAAGGCGTCGACGTCGCCCTCCTCGAAGGCCTCGAGGAAGCTGCGCGCGAGCTGCTCCTGCTGCTGGCGGTCGGCCTCGAAGCGCGGCCGCCCCTCGTCGATGCGCCGCCGGGCGCGCACGAGGATCTGGCGGCAGTTCGCCTCGCTCTTGCCGACGACCTCGGCGATCTCGTCGTAGCCGTAGTCGAAGACCTCCCGCAGCAGGAAGACCGCGCGCTCGACCGGCGTGAGCGTCTCCAGCAGCACGAGGAACGAGATCGATAGGGAGTCGGCCATCTGTGCGTGCTCCGCCGCGTCGGGTTCGGTCGAGGTCAGCAGCGGCTCGGGCAGCCAGGGCCCGACGTAGGTCTCGCGCCGCGCCCGCGCCGACTTCAGCTCGTCGATCGCCAGGCGCGTGGTGACCGTCGTCAGGTACGCCTTGCGCGACTCGATGCGCGTGCCCTCGGCCTCCGCGCGCTCGGCGCGCAGGAAGGCCTCCTGCACCACGTCCTCGGCGTCGCCCACGCTGCCGAGCATGCGATAGGCGATCGAGAACAGCAGTGGCCGCAGGTCCTCGCTCATGTCCGCCATCAAAGACGATGGAGGACCGCCGCCTGTGACAGCGCGTCAGCGCGCGACGTCGTAGCCGAGCTCGAGCGCCTGGCGTCGCGGCCGCGTGCGCCAGGCCTCGAAGGCGAGGATGAGCGCGACGCCGGCGAGCACGCTGCCGAAGATCTCGAACGTCACCTCGAGCCCGAGCGGCGTGACGAGGACGCCGGCGACGACCGTCGGCAGCGAGATCGACAGGTAGGCGACGACGTAGAAGGCCGACATCACCGCGGCGCGATGCTCATGCGGGATCGCCGCCGAGAGTGCGCGCAGGGCGCCGAGGAAGGCCACCCCGAACCCGGCGCCGCCGATGACCGAGCCGGTCAGCAGCAGCGCGCTGGAGTCCGCCGATGCCGCCGCGACGATGAGCAGCAGGCCGGCGGCCAGCGCCACGGACCCGCCCGACGCGCTCGCCCACGGCGCCGCGCGGCCGAAGATCAGCTGCGCGATCGCGGCCGAGCCGGCGAGCACGAAGACGCTGATGCCGGAGACGATGTGGTTGCCGGAGTCGAACAGGGTCGCCGACAGCTGCGGCCCCAGCGAGAGGAACAGGCCGCCGACCGACCACGAGGAGATGACCGCGAGGCCCGCCAGCAGGAACGGCCGGCGCACCGCGGCGGGAACGCTCGGGCGCTGCGGGGTCAGGTGCAGGGTGCCCCGCGGCTCGGCCGGCTCGGGCATGCGCAGCACGCCGGCGAAGGCGATCGCGAAGAGCGCGAAGAGCAGGACGTAGGGCAGCACGCGCGGCGCGGGCAGCAGTTCGACCAGCGTCGCCGAGACGAGCACGCCGAGGCCCATGCCGGCCGCGCTGACCACGCCGTTGGTCAGGCCGACGCCCGCCGGGTCGCGGCGGGGGTGGAGGTCCAGGAGCGCGGCGCTGGCGGCACCGAGGGCGAGCCCGGTGGCCAGGCCCTGCAGGCCGCGAGCGACGAACAGCCATGCCACCGAGTCGGCGACCATGAAGAGGACGGTGGTGCCCAGCAAGATCCCGAGCGCGGTGAGCAGCACGGGACGGCGCCCGACGTCGTCGGAGATGCGCCCCGCGAGGATCAGCGACGCGAGCACGCCGAACGCGTAGGTCGAGTAGATCAGCGTGAGGACGACCGGCGAGAACCCCCACAGCTGGCGATAGATCCCGTACAGCGGCGACGGCGTGCCCGACGCGAACAGCGCGAGGCCGATGATGCCGCCGGACAGCGCGTAGGCCACGCGCGGCGAGAGCGTGGATCCAAGAGACCTGCTGGGTAGAGCGATGGACGTCATCTGGAGCGGGCCGTCCCCGTTCGATAGTTCCAAATTCTTGGAAGTAAGGTAGCACAGGAAGGCCAGTCTGCGGCGGATGCCCGGCGGCTGCCGCGAGCGCCTCGCGGCCGCCGCCCCGCGGCGAGCGCGGCTCAGGCCACCGGCGGCGGCTTGCCCTCGGCCGTCGCGGCGAGCACCGGATCCCACTCGCACACCGCGCATGCCTGGTGGAAGGCCGACCGCGCGAAGGCCAGCGCGGTCGCGTACGGGTCGGCGCTCGCGACGACGTCGTCGTAGTCCAGGACGTACTCGCCCAGCGTCCCGTCCCACCGCGCGGCGGCCGGCTCGATCGTCGCCTCGGCCAAGCCCTCCCGCGCCGGGTACGCGTAGGCGTAGAAGGCCGCCCTGCCGTAGCGCCCGTCGCCAGGCCACCAACCGACGGCGACCTCCTGCACGTTCATCGCGTTGCGCATGATGAAGTCGTCCGCCGGCGGGGCGGCCGGCTGGCCGGAGAAGAGGTTCACCGCGAGGTCGAACGAGCCCCACCACGCGTTGACCGGCGTCGAGCGGCCGCGATACGGCGCCCGGAAGGCGGCGAGCACCAGCGCGACTCGGGTGGCCGCCGCGAAGTACGCCGCGACCTGATCGAGGTCGTAGGTGGCATGCTCGGTGTCCTCGTCGAGCGCGACCGTCCACGCAACCTCCTGCGGCGTCGGGTCGATCTCGAACGGGCCGGCGAGCGAGCGCGCCGCGGCCAGCACCTCGCGCGTGACCTGCCCCACCGCGCGATGCGGCGTCAGCGCCACGCGCTGCGCCCGGCCGTCGCTGTGGAGCACGACCGCCTCGTGGTCGTGGAGGTCGAGCGCGACCGAGAACGCACCCGACCCGTCGGGCGCCGGGATCGGCAGGGTCTCCCAGCCGCGCGTCGTCACGCGCAGCGCGCCGTGCTGGAGCTGCGGCTCGGGCGGCGCCAGCGTCGACGCGAGCTTGCCCAGGACCTGGGTGTGCGCGTGCAGGGTGTCGCAGGTCGCGCTCCACGCCTCGTACGGCGGGAGCGCCGGCCAGCCGGAGGAGGTCATCCGGTCAAGCTACCGCGCCACGACCGCGGGCCCCCGACCGGCTCGGCTAGCGCGCGCGCATGCGGTTGTTGCGCGCGTTGTGCTCGACCTCGGCCATGCCGAGCTCCTCGAGGACCGGCGGGACGTAGTTGCCGAAGCGCCCGCGCAGGCCCTTCTTCAGGCCGTACCAGCCGCCGACG
>Ga0081540_1000992_pt1 | contig 25527 bp, 18 predicted proteins | sample TabmetS2T1R1_FD_71024 | JGI IMG/M metagenome (GOLD analysis project Ga0081540, IMG submission 71024) | Tabebuia heterophylla rhizosphere microbial communities from the University of Puerto Rico - S2T1R1 | ecosystem: Host-associated > Plants > Roots > Rhizosphere ... | reverse complement strand
CCGCCGCTTTGCCTATGACAGCTATCGCCGCTTCATCACCATGTATTCCGACGTGGTGCTCGGTTTCGAGCACCATCACTTCGAGGACATCCTCGACACCTTCAAGGACAGCCAGGGCTATTCGCTCGACACGGACCTGACCGCCGATGACTGGGTCGAACTGGTCGGCAAGTACAAGGAAGCTGTCGCGCGCGAGACCGGCGCCGACTTCCCGCAGGATCCGCATGCGCAATTGTGGGGGGCGATTGGCGCGGTGTTTTCATCCTGGATGAACGCGCGCGCGGTGACCTATCGCAAGCTGCACGACATTCCGGAGTCGTGGGGTACCGCCGTCAACGTGCAGGCCATGGTGTTCGGCAACATGGGCGACACGTCGGCGACCGGCGTTGCCTTCACGCGCAATCCCTCGACCGGCGAAAGCAAGCTGTACGGCGAGTTCCTGATCAATGCGCAGGGCGAGGACGTCGTCGCCGGCATCCGCACGCCGCAGGACATCACCGAGGAAGCGCGCAAGGAATCCGGCTCCGACAAGGCGTCGATGGAAGAAGCGATGCCGGACACGTTCAAGGAGCTGACCCGCATCTACACGATGCTGGAGAAGCACTACCGCGACATGCAGGACATGGAGTTCACCGTCGAGCGCGGCAAGCTCTGGATGCTGCAGACCCGCAGCGGCAAGCGCACCGCCCGTGCCGCGCTGCGCATCGCCGTCGAGCTTGCCAATGAGGGCCTGATCTCCAGGAAGGATGCGGTGACGCGCATCGATCCCGCCTCGCTTGACCAGCTGCTGCACCCGACCATCGATCCCGATGCCAAGCGCGACGTGATTGCCACCGGCCTGCCGGCATCGCCAGGTGCTGCTTCCGGCGAGATCGTGTTCTCCTCGGATGAAGCTGCAAAACTTCAGGCCGATGGCCGCAAGGTCATTCTGGTCCGCATCGAGACCTCACCGGAAGATATTCATGGCATGCACGCCGCCGAAGGCATTTTGACCACCCGCGGCGGCATGACCTCGCACGCTGCCGTGGTGGCGCGCGGCATGGGCAAGCCCTGCGTTTCCGGCTGCGGCGCCATCCGCGTCGATTACGGCCGCGGCACCATGGCGATCGGCTCGCGCACCTTCAAGGCCGGCGACGTCATTACCATCGACGGCACCGTGGGCCAGGTGCTGGCCGGCCGCATGCCGATGATCGAGCCGGAACTGTCCGGCGAGTTCGGCACGCTGATGGGCTGGGCGGATGAAGTCCGCAAGATCGGCGTCCGCGTCAACGGCGATACGCCCGATGACGCGCGCACCGCCATCAAGTTCGGCGCCGAGGGCATTGGCCTCTGCCGCACCGAGCACATGTTCTTCGAGGAAACCCGCATCCGCACCGTGCGCGAGATGATTTTGGCCGAGGACGAGCAGACCCGCCGCGCCGCGCTGTCGAAGCTGCTGCCGATGCAGCGCGCCGACTTTGTCGAGCTGTTCGAGATCATGAAAGGCCTGCCCGTCACGATCCGCCTGCTCGATCCGCCCCTGCACGAATTCCTGCCGCACACCCAGGCCGAGGTCGAGGAAGTCGCGCGCGCGATGAACACCGATCCGCGCAAGCTCGCCGATCGTGCCCGCGATCTCGCCGAGTTCAACCCGATGCTCGGCTTCCGCGGCTGCCGCATCGCGATCGCCTATCCGGAGATCGCCGAGATGCAGGCGCGCGCGATCTTCGAGGCTGCCGTCGAGGCGGGCAAGCGCACCGGCAAGCCGGTCGGGCTGGAGGTGATGGTGCCGCTGATCGCGACCAAGGCGGAGTTCGACCTCGTCAAGGCGCGCATCGATGCCACTGCGGCTGCGGTTGCCAAGGAGACCGGCAAGAAGCTCGACTATCAGGTCGGCACCATGATCGAGCTGCCGCGCGCCTGCCTGATGGCTGGTGAAGTGGCGGAGACCGCCGAGTTCTTCTCGTTCGGCACCAACGACCTGACGCAGACGACTTACGGCATCAGCCGCGACGATGCCGCGAGCTTCCTCTCGACCTACGTTGCCAAGGGCATTCTCGAGATCGATCCCTTCATCTCGGTCGATCGCGACGGCGTCGGCGAGCTCGTCAAGATCGGCGTGCAGCGCGGACGCAAGACGCGGCCGAATCTGAAGGTCGGCATCTGCGGCGAGCACGGCGGCGATCCGGCGTCGGTGGCGTTCTGCCACCAGATCGGACTCAATTACGTCTCGTGCTCGCCCTATCGCGTGCCGATCGCGCGTCTTGCTGCAGCGCAAGCCGCGCTCGGTAAGGAGATCGCGAACCAGGCCTAGGCCAAATTCTCAACGCAGTTTTGACATCAGATCTGGAATGCCCCGTGTTCAACGCGGGGCATTCTTTTTCGTGCCCGCAAAAAACTGCGAACAGTCTCTTCTTCAAGCCTGTTGACCGGATATTTACCAGTTTCGTCGAGGGCGCGTTTACCAGCATCTTCGATGTGACTGCTGAAATCCTCGCGATCGCTTGCGTGTATCGCGCGCGCCACGCCGATTAACTCCCCGGCAACCTAAATTCGATACCAACAATTTTGGTCGAATTGCACGGATGTACTGCGTCTCGACTGCGTACCTTAGTAGGCGTTGCGTGAGCGTACCATGTTTGGGTTGCGTAACCGGCCGAAGGACGTGCGTACTTTTGCGTCCTTCGCGCTCGGCCTTTGCATCTTCTCGCTGATGCCGACCGATGTCGGCTATCAGGACATCGGCTCACTGCTGGCGCGCCAGTCGGGAGCCGCCGAACGCTGGCAGAAGCGCGTCGCTTTCGCCGCCGCCAACGTGCAACTCGCCACCTACAGCTTCGGTCGCCCGATCGGCACGTCGCAGCCGCAATTGCCGATCTATCATCTGGCAAGCCTCGATGCACGCGACGTCACCGGCTCGATCACGCGCGGCAATCCGCTTGTCGTGCCGCCGCCGCGCTACCAGGCCGCTGATTTCCCCAAGGTCGATCGCACCCTGAAAGGGGATCGCCTCGTCGTCCGTCCACCGGAGCCCGCGGAGGCCGCGCCGCCCGCCAACCCCAAGCCTGAAGACCCCGCCACGTCTAATTCCTCGGTGAGGGGTGCGAAGACCGCGAGCCTGCCGAAAGCCGACCTCGCTCCGCTCGATCCGGAATTGCAGGAAGCGCTCAACGCGCCGCCGCTGCAGCAATATGCGCCGGAGAGCAAGCCGGCCGACGAGCCCAAACGCTCGGGCGAAGTGCCGGCCGCGCTCGAAGCGCCGCGCGACAGCTTCTCGGTGAAGACCTCGACGCTGTTCTTCGGCTCCTCGCTCGGCTCTCCCGGCAGCATCGAGCGTTGGCAGCCCGGCGAGGAGCCGACCATCGTGATGCCGGGCGCGCTGGCCGATCCCGACATGAAGATCATGTCCTCACTGCCGGTCGATGCCGACGGGCCGGTGAAGATGGGCGAAGGCATCAGCTTTGCGCCGAAGGGCGAGGTCAATGCCGACAACCAGCGCGGCAAGACCCCGGCCGAGCGGCTCGGCCTGTTCGACGACAAGTCGCGCGCCAAATCCGAGAAGTGTCTGGCGGAGGCCGTCTACTTCGAAGCCCGCGGCGAGGCCGTGCGCGGCCAGATCGCGGTGGCGCAGGTCATTCTCAACCGCGCCTTCTCCGGCAAATATCCCGACTCCGTATGCGGCGTCGTCTACCAGAACAAACACCGCCATCTCGCCTGCCAGTTCACTTTCGCTTGCGACAGCCATCCGGACGTGATCCGCGAGCCCGACATGTGGGACCGCGCGCAGAAGATCGCCAAGGCGATGCTCGACGGACAGCTGTGGCTGCCCGAGGTCGACCGCTCCACGCATTACCATGCCTACTGGGTGCGACCGTCCTGGGTCAGCGAGATGAAGCGAAACTGGAAGTACGGCGTCCACACCTTCTACCGGCCGCGCAAATGGGGCGACGGCAGCGATGCGCCGAGCTGGGGTAACCCGACGGAAACCGCGGCAATCTCGGCGAAACTCCTCGGCGAGGCCAAGAGCGAAGCCGAATTGAAGGGACGCGAAGGTATCCGCTGACCCTTGGTTCGCATCGGAATCGTAGCGTCAGGCCTCAATGTCGATCGCAACGTCGAAATTCGGGGCGGAGTGCGTGAGCGCGCCCGACGAGATGTAATCGACGCCGGTTGAGGCGATCGTCGCGATCGACTCCAGTGTCACGCCACCTGATGCCTCCAATACGACGCGTCGATCGGCGATCCTCACCGCCTCCTTCAGTATTGCGATGTCCATGTTGTCGAGCATCACCACGTCGGCAAGGGCGGTATCGAGCACTTCACGGAGCTGATCGAGCGTATCGACCTCGATCTCGATTTTGACGAGGTGCCCGGCATGGCTGCGCGCGCGTTCCAGCACGGCGCGCACGCCGCCGGCCACTGCGATGTGGTTGTCCTTGATGAGGATGGCGTCGTCGAGCCCGAAGCGGTGATTGAAGCCGCCGCCGCAGCGCACGGCGTATTTCTCCAGTGCGCGCAGGCCGGGCGTCGTCTTGCGGGTGCAGCAGATGCGCGTTTTCGTGCCCTCGGTGCGCTTCACATAATCGGCGGTGAGGGTGGCAACACCGGAAAGGCGGCCGACAAAGTTAAGCGCGGTGCGTTCTCCTGACAACACTGCGCGTGCCGGTCCTGCGATGGTCAGAAGCTTTTGCCCGGCGGCAACGGTGTTGCCGTCGCGCGCATGCGCCTGGATACGGATGCCGGGCGCGAGTTTTTGCAGTGTCGTCACGGCCAGCGGCAGGCCGGCGATCCGGCCTGCCTGCCGCGCGACCATGACGGCGCTGGCGGTTGTCGCTTCCGGAATGGTCGCAATCGAGGTGACGTCGCCGGCGCGGCCCAGATCTTCGTCGAGGGCACGCGAGATCGCTTCATCGATCGCGAGCGGCGAGAGGAAGGCGTCGGGGTGAAGCAGCGAGCAGGCGGTGATCATGGGTTTGCTCAAACAGTTTCGGTTTCGACGACACGCGGCGGGGTGTGATCCGTCAGCGAAGCCGCAACCTCGCGCGCATTGGCGAGCGTCGTCATGGTGCGGCGGGCGAGGGCGGAGGCTTCGGCGGGATGATCGCTGCGGAAATGCGCACCGCGACTCTCTCGGCGCGACCAAGCAGCGGACGCGACCAGCAGCGCCGTCGTCGCCATGTTGCGCAGCGCGATGCTTGCTGTGTTGCGCTCGATATCTGCGAACAGGCGGATCGCCTTCGCCAGATGCGCGCCGTCCCTGACAACGCCGACATGAGAGGTCATCATGTTGCGCAGGCTGGTTTCGACCAACCGCGGCATCGCTGCGTTTTGCCCTGAAATCACGATGGCAGGCAGCCGCGCTGGCGAGGCGATGGTGTGACCGTTGATGTCCTGCGCAATCCGCGCGGCATACACCACCGCTTCCAGCAGCGAGTTGGAGGCGAGGCGGTTGGCGCCGTGCGCGCCGGTCGACGATACCTCGCCGCCTGCCCACAGGCCCTTCAGCGAGCTGCGGCCGTTGTCGTCCACCGCGATGCCGCCCATGTGGTAGTGCTCGGCGGGCGCAATCGGAATGCGCTGCGTCGCAGGGTCGATGCCGGCACGAATGCAGCTGGCGTACACCGTCGGGAAATTTTCCGAAAAGCCTGTGCCGAGCGCGCTGGTCGCATCGAGGAATGCACCGCGGCCGGCCGCGATCTCGGCAAACACACCGCGCGCGACGATGTCGCGCGGTGCAAGCTCCGCCAGCGGGTGCAGCTTTGCCATGAAACGCTCGCCGCTCTCATTGACCAGGATGGCGCCTTCGCCGCGCAGCGCTTCGGTGGCGAGTGGCGCGGGATCGCGCCCGGCCATGATCGCGGTCGGATGGAATTGCACGAATTCGGGATCGGCGATGACGACTCCCGCGCGTGCAGCGAGCGCAAGTCCGAGGCCGCTGGCTTCCGCCGGATTGGTCGTCACGGCATAGAGATGGCCGATGCCGCCGGTCGCCAGCACGATCGCGCGCGCGGCAATGACGATGGGGGAGGCCAGCGGGTCATTGGCGTCGCGAATTTGCAATCCGGTGACCGCGCCGTTCTCGGTCAACAGGTTCTCAGCGGAAAAACCTTCGATCAGCCGGATCGATGGCGTGGCGCGGACCGCCTCGGTCAGCGCCGCGATAATGGCCGCGCCCGCCATGTCGCCGCGCACATGCACGATGCGGCGCGCGGAATGCGCTGCCTCGCGGCCGACTGCAAGCCGGCCTTCGAGGTCGCGGTCGAAGGGCACGCCATAGCGCAGGAGGTCGTCGATGCGCGCGGCGGCCTCGCGCGCAAGGCCGAGTGCGATGCGTTCGTCGACGAGACCGGCGCCGGCCGCGATCGTGTCGGCGGCGTGCGCTTCCGGGCTGTCGCCTTCGGCTACCGCAGCGGAGATGCCGCCCTGCGCCCAGGCGCTCGATGCGCCCTGACCAAGCGCAGCTGCCGAAATAACGGTGACCGGCCGCGGCGCCAGTTTCAGCGCGCAGAACAATCCGGCGAGGCCGCCGCCGACGATGACAACGTCGCTTCGGGGCAGATCGGTGGTTGCCATGTTCGCACTCCTCAATTCTTCAGATTGATCATCCGCTCGACCGAGCGCCGCGCGCGTGCCGCGATCGCGGCGTCGACCGTGACCTCCTCGCGCAGATAGAGCAGGCTCTCGAGGATCTTCGGCAGCGTGATCCGCTTCATATGCGGGCAGAGATTGCAGGGCTGCACCATCTCAACATCAGGCAGCTCGGCGCGAAGGTTGTCCGCCATCGAGCATTCCGTGATCATCACCAGCCGCTTCGGCCGCCTGTCGCGGACCCACTTGATCATGTGCGCAGTCGAGCCGGTGAAGTCAGCTTCCGCCAGCACGTCAGGCGGACACTCGGGATGTGCGATGATCTGCACCGACGGGTCGGCCTCGCGATAGGCGCGCAGCTCGTCGCCGGTGAAGCGCTCGTGGACCTCGCAGGCGCCTTTCCAGGCGATGATCTTCACACTCGTCTTCGATGCGACGTAGCGCGCCAGATATTGATCGGGGAGGAAGATTACGGTCGGCGCGCCCAGGCTCTCCACCACCTCGACCGCGTTCGACGAGGTGCAGCAGATGTCGACCTCCGCCTTCACGTCGGCGGACGTGTTGACATAGGCAACCACCGGCACACCGGGGAAACGCTGGCGCAGCAGCCGCACGTCGGCGCCGGTGATGCTCGATGCGAGCGAACAGCCGGCGCGCGAATCCGGGATCAGCACCGTCTTTTCGGGATTGAGGATCTTCGACGTCTCCGCCATGAAGTGCACGCCGCATTGCACGATAGTGCCGGCCTTGACCTTGCTGGCTTCAATGGCGAGCGCCAGCGAGTCGCCGACGAAGTCCGCGACGCAATGATAGATTTCCGGCGTCTGGTAGTTGTGCGCGAGGATGACCGCATCGCGCTCGCGCTTGAGCTCGTTGATCGCCTTCACGAGCGGCGCCATCAGCGGCCACTCCACCGGCGAGATCACATGCTTCACCCGCGCATAGAGATGCGCCGTGGCGCGTTCGACCTCATCCGTCCATTGCAGCGGCGGCATCGGCAGAGCGCGCGCACGTTGCGCAGGACCGATCGCAGGCGGCGCAGGGCGAATTTGGCGGGAAGCCGTGCTTGCGAAATCTTCGGGACCGTAGAGACCGGTGATCGGCATGAGCGCCTCCTGGCATCTTCCATATATACTCTAGTTGAGTATATATGGCGGTTGAGAAATCCGGCCCGAGAGCGGCCGGTGAATACTTATACTCAGTTAGAGTAAATCGAACTTAGCATGCGTCGAGCCGTGGTGCCAGAGGGTGGTGACAACAAATCGGCGTGTCCGACCACGCCAATTTGCATCGCAGCAATGCGCGGCGCTTTTTGGATACGCCGCCTCTGGGATTTTCATGCGGATGCATTAATTCCCCGCAATGTGTCCGACCGCTTCGCGCGGGCGAAGCGCAAGAGCAAGAAAAGGGGAATGCCAATGTCCACGACCGCAGGCGACCTTCGCCCGGCCACCGTCGTCAACTGGCGGACGCCGCTGGTCATCATCATCTGCGGCTGCATCATCGCCCTTCTGAGTTTTGGCCCGCGCTCGAGCCTCGGCTTTTTCGTGCAGCCGATGAGCCGGGAATTCGCCTGGGGCCGCGACGTGTTCGGCCTCGCGCTGGCGCTGCAGAATTTGCTGTGGGGTCTCGGCCAGCCGATCGCGGGCGCTATTGCCGATCGCTTCGGCGTTTTTCGTGTCATGGCTGTTGGCGCACTGCTCTATGCCATCGGCCTGCTGCTGATGCGCTACGCCTCGACGCCGCTGTCGCTCGATATCGGTGCCGGCGTGCTGATCGGTTTTGGTCTCTCGGGCTCCTCGTTCAATCTGGTGCTGTCGGCCTTCAGCAAGCTGCTGCCGGCGGAAAAGCGCGGCATCGCGCTCGGGGCCGGCACCGCAGCGGGATCGTTCGGCCAGTTCCTGTTCGCGCCGTTCGGCGTCGCGATGATCGACAATTTCGGCTGGCAGGCAGCGCTCACGGTGTTTGCCGGGCTGATGCTCCTGATCGTGCCGCTGGCGCTGGCGCTGTCGACGCCGCCGCAAGCCACGAGCAGCACGCCATCGGCCAGCGACCAGTCATTCAAGACCGCGCTCGCGGAAGCCTTCGGCCACCGTTCCTATGTGCTGCTGGTGCTCGGCTTCTTCACCTGCGGCTTCCAGCTCGCCTTCATCACCGTGCATCTGCCGGCTTACCTCGTCGACCGCGGCATTCCGACCCAGACCGGCGGCTGGGTGCTGGCGTCCATCGGCCTCTTCAACATCATCGGCTCGCTCAGCGTCGGCTACGTGCAGAACTACATTCCCAAGCGCTACATCCTGTCGGCAATCTATTTCACGCGCGCGCTTTCAATCCTCGTCTTCATCTCGTTCCCGATCACGACCTACTCGGCGATCGCGTTCGGCGCCATCTCCGGCCTGACCTGGCTCTCTACCGTACCGCCGACCTCGGCGCTGGTCGCGCTGATGTTCGGCACGCGCTGGTTTGCCACGCTCTATGGCTTTGCCTTCGTCAGCCACCAGGTCGGCGGCTTCCTCGGCGTCTGGCTCGGCGGCATCGTGTTCGAACAGTACGGCTCCTACACGCCGATCTGGTGGCTATCGATCCTGTTCGGCGTGCTGTCGGCGCTGATCAACCTGCCAATCGTCGAAAAGCCAGTTCATCGCCCGGTTGCGCAAGCTGCCTGATCGGCTAAACATCCCCGGCAAAATCTGTCGGGGAGAGAAACCGTGGCAACGTTCAAGGCGATCCGGATCGACAAGGCGGACAAAGGTACCACCGCCGCACTGACGCAGTTCGACGAAGCCGAGCTGATGGAGGGCGACGTCACCGTCCGCGTCGAATGGTCGACGGTCAACTACAAGGACGGCCTTGCGCTGACCGGCAAGGCGCCGGTGGTGCGGCGCTTTCCGATGATCGCCGGCATCGATTTCGCCGGCACCGTCGAGCAATCCTCACACCCGCAGTGGAAGGCCGGCGACAAGGTCGTCTGCAACGGCTGGGGCATGGGTGAAACCCATCTCGGCGCCTATGCCGAGAAGGCCCGCGTCAAGGGCGACTGGCTGGTGCGCTTGCCCGAGGGCATGTCGGCGCGCGACGCCATGGCGATCGGCACCGCCGGTTACACCGCGATGCTCTCCGTGCTGGCGCTGGAAAAGCATGGCCTCACGCCCAAGAGCGGTCCCGTCGTGGTGACGGGTGCCGCCGGCGGCGTTGGCTCGGTTGCGATCGCCGTGCTGTCGAAGCTCGGCTATCACGTCATCGCCTCCACCGGCCGAGTCTCGGAAGAGGGGTACCTGAAGAGCCTGGGCGCTGCCGAGGTGATCGACCGCAACGAGCTTTCGGGTCCGGCCAAGCCGCTGGCCAAGGAGCGCTGGGCCGGTGGCGTCGATAGCGTCGGCTCGACCACGCTCGCCAATCTGCTGTCGATGACGAAGTATGGCGGTGCCATCGCGGCCTGTGGTCTGGCCGCCGGCATGGATCTGCCGTCCTCGGTGGCCCCCTTCATTTTGCGGGGGGTGTGCCTTCTCGGCATCGACTCCGTGATGTGCCCGATCGAGCAGCGCAAAGTCGCCTGGAGCCGCCTGGCCAGGGACTTGGATCAGGCAAAACTATCTGAAATAACTCATGAAATTGGTATTGCCGATGTCATCGGCCAAGGCGCTAAAATCCTCGCCGGCCAGGTCCGCGGCAGAATCGTGGTGAAAATAGGCTAACCATATTCAGACTTTACCAACCATCCTGCTCCAATCTTTGCCACGGTTGGTATGGTAAGCAGCGGGTAAAGAAATTTCCGCCCGCCGCTCTGGTGAAGTTGGAGTTGGGAAATGGTTGCGCGTTTTGTGTTGGGAGCCGTCACGGCCGGTGCGATGGTTGCACCTGCACTCGCTGGAATGATGACGGCGGACGAGGCGCGCAGGTTCGTTGCCGGAAAAGTCTTCGCCTTCACCTGCTTTGACGGCACCCGCGGCGCGGGCCGCATCCTTGACGACATGGGTGCTGCCGGCTCGGTCCAGTTCTCCGGCGCGGGTCCCATCCGTCATGTCCGCCTGCCGGGCAACACGCTGCAGGTCCGCGGCCAGTCGGTTTGCGCATCGATCAAGGGCGTGCCGTTCGAGCCCTGCTTCAATCTCGACAAGCAGGACGAGCGCAGCTTCCGCGGCTCGGTCACTGGCATGGGCTTCGCCTATTGTGATTTCCGCCATCAGGGCGGTCAGCAAATGCTGATGGCGCGTTCCGTGGCACGGCCGCGTTCGCTGCGTGCTTCCGAAGCCCGCTCGACTGATGCGCGCGCGGAAGTCTCCGCCCGCGTCGCAACGCCGGCGGTGGAGAGTGCCAGGCTTGAGCCCGTGCGGGGCGCCGCGCCGGCCAGGGTCGAGAGCGCGCCCGAGTTGCGCAGCTCCCAGGACTGACTTCAGTTCCGCGTTTGGAACATTCGTAGTTGTACGGATCGACGCTTTCATGTGTTGGTAGCAAGTGCCGCTGCAGTTTGGCGCGTGGTCTCGCCGAGGCCCAGCTCCTGAGTTGCCCTGCATGCCGCAATACTTCTTCCGTATCAGCCACGGCCGCTATTCCGGCGCCTCCGTTCAGGCAATGGAATTCGACAACCATGAAGCGGCATGGAGCGAGATGCGGCGCATCTGCGCCGACCTCTTGAGCGGCGTCGCGCGCAGCCTGAAGCAGGATAGCGAGTGGCGTATGGAGTTGCTCGATGCCGCCAGCAAACCTGTGTTCAGGGTGCGGCTGGTCGCCGAATCGGTCGGCCTGGCCGAGTCGTGAAATCCGCGCTGTGTCGCTATGTCGCGATTTTCTTAGCGACCGGAACGCAGTTGTTCTCAAACATCTGCACAATCTCTGATCATTTTTCCCCGTAATACTCCGGACATATTTCTGCACAAGCGCACGCCAAGCGTGTGGGACAGCAACATTTCGCTAAATTGGTTTGGTACTTCTACGTGCGCGCTCTTAACCGGATTTACGGGCCTTAACCTTTACCAATTGTGCATCGAGGGGCGGAACCCGCTCGCGCGCAACGCAAAGCGTGCCGCCAATTTTGTTTACGGAAGCCATTTTGGGGAAAATGAAATGATACGCCTGATCCAGGATTTACGCATCGGCACCAAGCTGGCGATCACATCGGCCCTTGCCATTCTAATGGTGGCGGGCATGCTTTACCTGCAAGTAACCGGTGGCGGCCATGTGCGCGAGACGACTGGTTATGCCTCACGTCAGCAGACCATTGGAATGACTGCCGCCGAAGCGAAGGCATCGGTTCGCGGCATGCAGATGGGCATTCGTGATGTCCTCCTTGCACACTCGGAGGCGGATCTGCAGAAGGCTTCGAGCTACTTTGCCGATCGCGCTGCCGCGGCTCTCAAATTCCAGGGCGAGATGGCCAAGCTTTCGAAGTCGGTCGAGAACGGCGAGCGCATCAAGCGACTCGGGGTTCTTGTCGATGAACTCCGCAAGGGCAAGGACCTGATCGAGGCCGTGCGCAAGCAGGAGATCGCCCTTGAAGCAAAGAAGGGGCCCGACACCAGTGCCGAACTCGCCAAGCTGGACGCGGAGATCGCCCGTATCCGCAAGGAAGTGACCTTGCCGATCAATACGGAAATCGAGGCGACGGCCAACAAGATTGTCGATTATGCCAAGTCGCACGGCGAAGAAGCGCGCACCGCTGCCGAGTCCGAGGCCGCTTCGGTCGAACGTATGTCGCTGTTCGCCGGCATCGCGGTGGCGCTGCTGCTGATCGGCACCTGCGTGTTCTCTGTCTTCACTATCGCCCGCCCGATGCGCGCGCTCAGCGTCTCCATGGAAGAACTCGCCGGCGGCAACTTCGCGGTGGTGCTCCCGGGCCTTGGCCGCAAGGACGAACTCGGCGATGTTGCCGGCGCCGTCGAGAAGTTCAAAGTCGTCTCCGAGCAGAAGGCGCGCGATGAGGCGGAAGCCAAGATCAGGCAGGACAAGATTTTGGCCGAGCAGCGCAAGGCCGACATGATCAAGCTTGCAGACTCCTTCGAGGCGGCGGTCGGCGAGATCGTCGAGACGGTCTCGTCTGCCTCCACCGAGCTCGAGGCGTCGGCTACCACGCTGACGTCGACGGCCGAGCGCTCGCAGGAACTGGCCACCACGGTTGCCGCGGCGTCCGAAGAGGCTTCCACCAATGTGCAGTCGGTCGCCTCCGCTACCGAAGAGCTGACTTCCTCGGTCACGGAGATCAGCCGTCAGGTGCAGGAATCGGCGCGGATGGCGAGCGATGCCGTCGGCCAGGCCCGTACCACCAACGAGCGCGTCAGCGAGCTGTCCAAGGCGGCCGCGCGCATCGGCGATGTGGTCGAGCTGATCAACACCATTGCCGGCCAGACCAATCTGCTCGCGCTCAATGCCACCATCGAGGCGGCGCGCGCGGGCGAGGCCGGCCGCGGCTTTGCAGTCGTTGCTTCCGAGGTGAAGGCGCTGGCCGAGCAGACCGCGAAGGCCACCGGCGAGATCAGCCAGCAGATCTCGGGCATCCAGGGCGCGACCAACGAGTCGGTGACCGCGATCAAGGAAATCAGCAGCACGATCGAAAAGCTGTCGGAGATTTCCTCGACCATCGCGGCTGCCGTGGAAGAGCAGGGCGCGGCAACGCAGGAAATTTCCCGCAACGTGCAGCAGGCGGCGCAAGGCACCCAGCAGGTCTCGTCGAACATCACCGACGTGCAGCGCGGCGCCACCGAGACTGGCACCGCATCCTCGCAGGTTCTGTCGGCGGCGCAGATGCTGTCCGGCGACAGCAACCGCCTCAAGGTCGAGGTCACCAAATTCCTCGATACGGTGCGCGCGGCCTGATCCGAAGCATTGGAGAATGACTGCTTTGACGGCACCGCATTCAGCGGGCCGTCAAACCGCTTTGTGGCGGCAGCCGAACGCTGGTGAGGTCTCCAATTCCACAAGCGGATGATTGAGATCGCTTCTCATCTAGGCGTGTAGTGAGGTCAAAGGACGCGCGAAAGGTGTTTGTTGTCAGCCATATCCGGCCCATTCCACGTAGTACTACGCAGGGGGTCGTTAAGACTAACGTGGAACCTGCAGCGTAGCATTTTGCCAAAGCACTGACTTATGGCGAGCGGTCCAATGAGACCGCGTGAGGCCCATCGCGCTTTTTCTTCGCGATGCCTATGGCCTGGCTCTCGTCGAGCACGAGATCGGTGAGTTCCTTGGAAATGTCGGAGCAGTCTGGCCCAAGTTTGAACTAGGCAGCTTCCGAACCGCTCATGGGGATATGGAAATGCCTGCAGTCAATGCGTCCGCGCAAGCCGGAACGGTGTGGAGTATTCGCAATCTGTTAGTCGCCGCGGTCTCGCTGCTGGCCGTCTTCGGCATTGGTCTTTCCGGTTATGTACTGCGCAATGCAAGCCTGGAGCGCGCAACAGCCTCTGACGCGGCTTCGGTCAACGAGACCGCTGACATGCTGCTGGAAAGTGCCGGTCATTGGGCTCGCGAGCGCGGAGCGACCAATCTGGCGCTCAACGGCGCCGATGCCGCGACCGACGCCCAAAAGGCTGCGATCGCCAACTCCCGCAAACTCGGCGACCAGCCGTTCGAGCAGGCGCTGGTTCGCATGGCCTCGCGGCATTTCGCCAACAGGGACCAGATGATCGCCGGTGCGAAGCGGTCACATGAGCAGCTCGCAGCCCTTCGCGCGCGGGCGGATGCCGAGATCGTCAAGCCGGCCGGTGCGCGCGACAAAACTGTCGTTTCGCAATGGGCGCCGACCATCACCGCACTCATCGCCGCGAGCCAGGCCCTGCGTGTCGCCGCGGCGATGGAGGAGGACGACATCCAGTCTCGCGTGTCGAGCCTGCAGAACCTCAAGCACTTCGTCTGGATCATGAGTGAGTATCTCGGCCGCGAGCGGGCAGCCGTTGCGGCTCTGGTGGCGTCCGGCAAGCCGATGAGTGCGCAGGAAATCAGCAATCTGTCCGCATTCCGCGGACGCCTTGAGGCTGCCTGGGACTACGTGCAGGCCTATGCCGCGAAATCATCGGCACCGGCAAGTGTCGTGACGGGCACCGAGCGCGTGCGCGAGAACGTGTTTCGCAGCTTCGAGGAGGCCCGCAAAGGTGTCTACGCCGCGGGACTCGGCGGTGGAAGTTATCCGATCAGTTCCGCCGATTGGTTTGGCCAGTCGACGAAAGCGATCGACGACGTGATTGCACTGAGCGGGCTGGCCAGCCAGGAAGCCGCGAAACTGGCCGAGGCAGCGCAGCGCAGCAGCCTGCATACCCTGATGCTGAACGGCATACTGATGGCCCTGTCGGTTCTTCTTGCAGCCGGCGCGCTCTGGATCGTTTTCCACCGCATTGTCCGATCCATGAACCAGATGACTGGCGCGATGGGTACGATCGCCGAAGGCGACACCTCGGTCGCCGTGCCCTGTGTCGATCGTCGCGATGAGATGGGCGAGATGGCACGCGCATTGCTGGTGTTCAAGCAGAACGCGGAAAAGGTCCAGGCGATGCAGGCCGAGCGCGAGGCGTTGGAAAAAGCGGCGCGGGCCGAAAAGGTCGCCGCCATGAACCGGCTTGCCGATGACTTCGAAGCTAAGATCGGCGAGATCGTCGAGACGGTCTCGTCTGCCTCCACCGAGCTCGAGGCGTCGGCTACCACGCTGACGTCGACGGCCGAGCGCTCGCAGGAACTGGCCACCACGGTTGCCGCGGCGTCCGAAGAGGCTTCCACCAATGTGCAGTCGGTCGCCTCCGCTACCGAAGAGCTGACTTCCTCGGTCACGGAGATCAGCCGTCAGGTGCAGGAATCGGCGCGGATGGCGAGCGATGCCGTCGGCCAGGCCCGTACCACCAACGAGCGCGTCAGCGAGCTGTCCAAGGCGGCCGCGCGCATCGGCGATGTGGTCGAGCTGATCAACACCATTGCCGGCCAGACCAATCTGCTCGCGCTCAATGCCACCATCGAGGCGGCGCGCGCGGGCGAGGCCGGCCGCGGCTTTGCAGTCGTTGCTTCCGAGGTGAAGGCGCTGGCCGAGCAGACCGCGAAGGCCACCGGCGAGATCAGCCAGCAGATCTCGGGCATCCAGGGCGCGACCAACGAGTCGGTGACCGCGATCAAGGAAATCAGCAGCACGATCGAAAAGCTGTCGGAGATTTCCTCGACCATCGCGGCTGCCGTGGAAGAGCAGGGCGCGGCAACGCAGGAAATTTCCCGCAACGTGCAGCAGGCGGCGCAAGGCACCCAGCAGGTCTCGTCGAACATCACCGACGTGCAGCGCGGCGCCACCGAGACTGGCACCGCATCCTCGCAGGTTCTGTCGGCGGCGCAGATGCTGTCCGGCGACAGCAACCGCCTCAAGGTCGAGGTCACCAAGTTCCTCGACACGGTGCGCGCGGCCTGACAAGCGTGACGACTTCGTTCGGCGGCCCGCGTGATTGGGCCGCCGTCCTTGGTTGCGGCGGCAGCAACGACCCCGCAGCCTGATCTAGCGCAGCAGGCCGGACTCGTCCTGGCCGCTGCTGTCGTTGCGCCAGAGCCAGACCGAGAGGGTTCGCGAGCGGCCGCGGATGCGCGTCTCTTGCGGGCCCGAAAGGAAGCCGAACTCGCGCAGCGCGGCTGCGGCTCCGGACTGGCGCAGGAGATCGTCGCTGACTGCAAGCGCGGCCTCCCGTTTCGCCGCGACTTCCATCAGGCGGCTTGCCACATTCACCGTGTCGCCGGTCGCGGTGATGTGCTGGTGGCTGTCGCCGCCAAGCCGCGAGGCAACGATCGGGCCGAAATGGGCGCCTACTTTCATGCCGATGTGCGGCGCAATTGACGGCGGCAGCGATTCGATCCATTGCCCGGCGCTGCCGCAGAGGTCGACGCAGCATAGCGCGGCATTGCGCGCGTCGTCGGCCGTCGCCTCCGGCAAGCCGAACACAATCATCGCGCCATCGCCCATGAAGCTCACGATGAGGCCGCCATGCTTTTCGACCTCGCGATCCACCATCGCATGAAAATCGAGGAGCAGATGCCGTGTCGCATCGATTTCGAGCGCCTCGCTGAGACCGGTGTAGCCCGACAGATCAATGAAGATGATCGCTGCATCCTGATGGACTGGCACACGGAGGAAATCCGGGTCCTTGGCGAGCCATTTGCGCAGCGCGGGTGCCTGAAACTGTTGCAGCAGGTCGCTCTTCATCGCGAAGTATTGCGCCTGCCGCCGGTTCAGCCAGAGTTGCACCGCGCCGAACAAGATGACGGGCGGACCGGCGGCGGCGAGCGGCAGGGCTGCGCTGAACCAGATGCCGCGCGAGAAGGCGATATAGTTGGCGGTCATCGCGACGAGCAGCACGGCCGCGATCAGTGTCAGGCCGACAGCGCTGCGCGGCCAGGCAAGCAGCGACACGAGTGTTAGCGTGAGCGCCACCGCGAGCGCGGCATCGACGATGCGTGTCGACCGGTCGCGCCGGATGCCGTCGCCGGTGGTCAGATGGCCTATTGCGGTTGCGAGCATTTCCACGCCCGGCGTCACCCGATTGAATGGCGTGGAAAATACGTCGCCGCCGCCGGTGACGGTTGCTCCGATGAGAACGATGCGGTCGCGCAGCAGGGCAGGGGCCACTGCGCCATCCAGCAGCGCAGCTGCGCTGACAGTGCGGATAGCGCCGGGCCGGCCGTAGGAGGCCAGGGGAAGCACATGATCGATGTCGGTCGAAATGCTCCGTCTTCCGAGTATCAATCCATCGCGCTCGATGACGGGCTCCGTGCCCTCGGCCAGTCCAGCGACGCGCAGCGGGAACGACAACTCAACTTTGTCGGCGGTCCGGAACAGCATCGGAACTCCGCGAGGCGTGCCCGAGCTGTCGGTGATCAGATTGACCACCCCGGTTGCGGCATGATCGGTGAATCTCTTGAGCGGCAGCAGGAATTTCTCGGCCAGCGGCAGGCGCGCAAACTCACCGGCTTCGCTGGCCTCGACCGACTGGACCGCATCCGGGAAGACCGCCGCTGCCGCGATGACGCTGGGACGCTTTTCGAGCGCCTTTGCCAGCGCTGCATCGCCGGCATCGTTGCCGCGATCGACCAGCAGCAGGTCAAGCGCAATGACGCGAGGTTCGAAGCGGGCGATGGCCTCGACGAGATCCGCAAGCTCGCCACGTGGCAGCGGGTAGCCGCCCCTCTTCGCCACCGTATCGTCGTCGATGACAACGAGCGTGACGAGATCCGGCGCGGGACGCTCGCCGCGGACCAGCAGGCGCAGATCGGTCAGTGCTCCCTCGGCACGGTCGAGCACCCTCGTGTCGCCGACGTAGTGTCGATAGCCCAGCGCAAGCGCCCAAAGCGCCGCGAGCACCAGCGCAATCGCTACCTGATATCTTCTGCCGGTCACGATGGATCGAATGGCAAGTTCAGGGCCTCAATCGCGCGAGCAGGGCGTCGACGCGCGGTTGTCCCCAACGCTTGACTTCCAGCGCGCCGCTACCGGGCTCGACATCGACGCCTTCGCCGGGGCCGAGAACAACTTGGCCGCCGGCGCCTCCGGGGCGCCGCACCGCGACCTGCCCATTGAGCACCAGAACCGATGTGCGCGATTCCTGGGCGTCGACCGCCCATTTGGTCCCGCGCACCGCGGCGATCGCCTGCGGCGTGATCACCTGAAAGCGGCTCTTGCCTTTCTGGCTGGGGGCGTCGACCAGCACGGCCTTGCTCAGGAGGTCGACGGCCTCTACCGGGCCGCCCTGGCTTTGCAGAGTGAATTTCGCTCCATCCTCGGCGACAAGGGTCAGCCCGCCGCGGCAACGCAGAGTTTGCGCCGCGTTCGGCTTTTGCTGCGACGAGCAACCTGCCGGGGCCTGCTGGGCAGAGGCAACATCAACGCCGGCAGTCGCTAACATGATGACGAGGCACGTCACCGAGGCGAGGCCTCTCATGGCTGAATCTCCGAAAATGCGGCTTGAGTGATCAATATATATCAGCAACACAGCCGTTGCAGATCGAAACTGTGGTCACAAGATGTCTGCCGCGATGTCGCAGCTAACACCGTTGTCCGCGACACAAAATTTTGTGAAGCCAGCCTCGGTTGACGTCAGTTTTCCAGAGCAACCACGCTTATTCTCCCGCAACCGCGGCGGGCGGTGGCGCCTTGCGGAACAGGATGCGCTGGTAGAACCAGCCGATTGCAACCAGCACGATACCCAGACCCATGAAGGACAGGGCCCGGTACGCGCCTGATAGCGTCGACATGTCGATAAAGAACGCCTTGCCGATCGTCAGTGCGATCACGACGGCGGAGGCCAGTCGCGCGCGCTGCGAGTTGACGAGGATGCCGACGCCCAGCAGCACCACGCCAAAGACGAGCCAGGCGATCGAGTAGGTGTATTGCTCGGGGGCGGTAGTGGCACCCTGGGCCAACACCGGGCCATGATAGAGCCTGCGGACTTCCAGGGTAACGTAGGCCAGTGCGAGGATGAGCGCACCGGCGGCAACCGTGTTGCCGTAAGCCGCGGGACGATGGCCCGCCACGGCATAGGATAATAGCAGCGCCAGCACCGCGGGCAGGGCGTAGCCGAGCAGCAGCAGGTTGAAGAAGCTGCCGCCGACGTCGATGTTCCAGAGCATCGGATTGTCGAAAAAGAAGAGGCCAAGCACCGTAGCGGCGCCGGCGAACAGCGTGAGCAGCCCAGCGCCGGCACTGTGCACGATACTGCGCGAGCGCAGCCATAGCCGCTCCAGGCCAATTGCCATCGCGAGCGCGACGCAGACCTGCAGCGCGACTTCCGTGAGGTCGGCGCTCTGGCGATAGACGTCGCCATTGTTGACGAAGTGGCGGATTTCCATGAAGGCCAGCAGCACCGTGAACAGGATCGCGGCGGCCTCCACCGAACGCAGTGGCGCGTCGTCGCCATTGCGGCGCAGGAAATAGCTGCCACCCCAGAAGCACAATGCCGGCACGCCATAGCCCCAGAGCAGCCAGTTGAAGACCGGTGTGGTTCCGACTGCGCCGCCGACGATGCGCGGCTCGTAGCCGATGCGCAGCACCACGATGCCGGCGAGAATCGCGGCCAGCGTGCGGAGGAAGTGGATCGGCCGCTGCAGCGAGATCCAGGCGGTGCCCAGCGACATCAGCGCCAGCGCGATGGTGAGCCAACCTTTTTCCAGCGCAAAGGTCAGCGCCAGTGCGAGCGCAGCCAGCGTAGCGGTTGCAAACAGCGCGATCGAGGCCTGAAGACCGGGCCGGTCCTCGCGCTTGCGAAGGATTTCGGTCGCCGCCGCGAACGCGGCGGCGAGGATGACGGCGAGGATCGCAAACGGGATCGAACGGTCGAGATGCGCGATCCGCGCATAGAGCGCCACCAGCAGCGCCAGCGGCGTGAATACGGCGGCCGCCGACCACACGACCGGAATGGCCGGATTGTTCGAGCGGCCTTGCGCGAGGAAGCCGGCGATGCCGAAGCCGGCGGCGAAGATCGCCGCGGTCACGAGATGCAGCGAGACCGATCCATCGGTCGAGGTTGGGCCGATGCCGGGCAGCGGCCCTCCCGGCAGCACCAGCATGTCCGGATTGGCGCGGACCGCCCATTCGGCAAACACGACGAACACAAAGCCGGCCGCGCCGGCGACTGCGGCGGTGGCGGCCTCTGCACGCCAGGCGACGAACAAGGTGCCGGCGACGAGCAGGCCGAACGCGATCATCGCGGGATCGGCATGATGGCCGGCCAGCACGATCAGGGTCGCGCCGAACAGATAGGCCGCAAGCGAGCCCGAGGAGATCGGCTCGACCTGTCCTTCGTCGGCGGCCGGCCCGAACATGAAGCCGCACACCACCAGCAGCGCGGCGAGAACGAATCCGGCGATGACGTGGAATACGTGCGGGCCGATCAACGACGGGCCGAGACCAGGGAATGTCCAGAGCACCGCGAAGGCGATCGCGGTGACTGCGAGCCAGGGCCAAAGCCGGATACGCGCGAGGCCGAAGGAAGCAGCCGTGACGATTGCGAGATAAATGTAGAGCGCCCAGTAATCCGGTTTGTCCGATGACACCAGGATCGGCGTAACGAAGGCGCCGACGACGCCAAGACCGGCCAGCGCCGGCCCATGCAGCAGGGCTGCGGCGAGCGTGCCGAGCGCGACCAGCCCGAGCAGGATGAAGGCGGTCGCCGGCACGAGGAAGCCATAGAGCGCGTAGGCGGCGTAGACGGTGGCAAAGGCGACCGCGGTTCCGGCAGCGGTGAGGACGGCCGGGATGTTGGCGATCGGCAGTGCGGCGATCTGGGAAATGCTTTCCTTGCGTCGGGTCCATTCGCCGGCAGCGAGCAGTGCCAGCGCGAACAGGCCGCCGAGAATGGTCCGCACGCCGGGGCCGAGCAGGCCGGCCTCGATGGAGTAGCGCACCATGAAGAAGCCGCCGAGCGCCAGCGTCAATCCGCCGACCCAGACCACCCAGCGCGTGCCGATGCGCTCCTCGAAACCGGGTTCGGATTCGGGCAGCGGGGGAGGTGGCGCCATCGCCGGCGCAGCTTGCGGCGCCTGTTCCGGCGCAATCGGCGGCGCGGCCTCCGTCGTGGTGGACACCGTCTCGGTTGCTGCGGGCGCGGCAGACGGCCGCTCTTCCCGCGGCAGCGGCGGCGGGGCAGCGGCCGGCGCCGCCATCGTCCGCGCGGCCTCCAGCGCCTCGATGCGCGCGCGCAGCTCGGATGTCTGGTTGAAGGACCGGATCGCGACGATCAGCGCGACGACGGCGACGGCGAACGGAAAGAAGACTTCCAGCATCGATGCCTCCGGCGATCGGCCCGATAAGGGCGTGCCGTGTCAAAAATGTTCTAAGCGCGCTGATTCGTCATCGCGCCTGATGTTGTTTGCGCATGATCTTTTCCGGAAACCGGCGCTTACGCAGCCCCACTTTTCGGGATCATGCTTTACCGCCGCGCGCGCACGCCAAGGCCCGGCGCGGGGCGTTCCTGCAGCACCTCGCGGCGGAAGCGAAACAAGGCGGCCGGCCGGCCCCCGGTTTGTGTCGACATCACCCCGGTCGGTTCGACCAGCGCGGTGTTCTCCACAAGGCGGCGGAAATTTTGCTTGTGCAAATGCCGGCCGGAGATGGCTTCGACCGTGCGCTGCAATTCAGTGAGTGTGAACTCGTTGGGCATAAGTTCAAAGACGACCGGGCGGTATTTCAGCTTGGCGCGCAGCCGCGCGATGGCGGTTGCGAGGATGCGGCGGTGATCGAAACGCATGGGCTCGCCGAGCCTTGGCAGCGCCTTGCGCGACAATGCTGCGACGCGGCCGTCACGCCGCGCTTCCTCGACCAGCCCCGCCTCATAGAGCAGCTCGTAGCGGTCGAGCACGCGTTCCTCGTCCCATTGCGAGCCGTCGCATCCGAAATACAGCCGCACGCGATCCTTGCGGGAGAGCGCGCGGGTGGCCTCCGCCGCCTCGGCCGGCCGCGCCGCCCAGCGCGTGAGCTCGGGCAATATGTCGCGCTCGATCACATCAGGCTTTTCGGTGCGCCAGTCCTCCCAGGGGAAGTAGCGATACCAGGGCTCGAAATGCGCGCCGGGTGCGCGCTGGCCATTATCGGCCACCCGGGTCAGCGCGAGATAACCGATGGAGGCAACGTGCACATCGGTATCGCCGGGGACGGTGTGCCGCCCGCGGTCGCCGAAAGTGTAGAGCTGCTCGACATAGCCGAGGCCAAGGCCTGCCTGCTCGTGCACAAAGGCGCGCAGGCCGATCTCGAAGGTGCGGTGGGCGACCGCGTCGAACGGGCCGAACGGCAACCCCGCAAGATCAGAGGGCGCGCCGCCGGGCGCGATCAGGATCATCGGCTCGCTGCCTTCGATCGCGACGATCGCCGCGGTCAGTCCGATCTCGATCGGCGTCAGAAGCGTCTCGCTCATCCGGCGGCGGTTTCTTCCCTCAATCGAGATCGATGCGAAAGGGTCTGCCCTCGGCCATCATGCTGCCGGGCCCCATCTCGTCGAGTGCGCGCACCATGCGGCCCTCGCGTCCGAGCAGCTTGTCGGCAAGGCTGACGATCAGCCGGTTTGGCGATGCGATGGCGGAGGCCGCGCGGATCTGGCGGGCGATCGCGATCTCGTCCTTTTGCGGATTGAGCAGGCAGGCCGCGGCAAAGGCGCTCGCGGTGGAGCGGCTGATGCCGGCATAGCAGTGCACCACCATGGGGGCCGCACGATCCCAGCCGCGAACGAAGGCGAGCACCTTTTCGACGTGGGCCTCGCAGGGTGCCGTGAACCCGTCCATGTGCTCGGTGATGTCGTCCATCGACACCTTGAGATGATTGGCGGCCAGCACCGACTCCGGGCGCAGCACCTGATCGACGTTGGCCATCACGGTCAGCACGTGGCTTGCGCCGGTGGCGCGCACGGTGTCTGGGAGGGCGGCGAGCGAGCAGACGTGAAGCATGTCAGTCCCTGGACATTTTTCCGAATTATAGGGCCCGTCGCGGATCGGAGGAAGGCACGGACGACGGCATATTCACCGGTGAAGGCCGGCGAATCGCGCCAGAAACTGCTTTTCGGCCTTTGCCGCCGTCCATGGCGTCAGATATTCGCGCTCGGTCGATTCGGGCAGCCCGGGGTCGCGGCCGAACAGGCGCCTTGCCTCGGCCTCCGAGAACCCCGCCAGCCGCGTCGCTTCCAGATAGGCCGCGCCGCGATCGGCGGCCTTGATCGCCATCGTGATCTCGTCGGCCAGCATGGCGGGCAGGCCGAAGCGGATATGGATCGCGGAGAGCAGGCGCCTCTCCACCACCTTGTAATCGCCGCCGATCACGGCCTTGAACGGCGAGATCATGTCGCCGATGACATATTCCGGCGCGTCATGCAGCAGCGCGGCAAGGCGAAAGCGCGCGTCGACGCGCGGCATCTGCTCGCGCATGACGCATTCCACCAGCAGCGTGTGCTGCGCCACCGAGAAGATATGCGCGCCGCTGGTCTGCCCGTTCCAGCGCGCGACCCGCGCCAGCCCATGCGCAATATCGGCGATCTCGATGTCCAGCGGCGAGGGGTCGAGCAGGTCGAGCCGGCGGCCCGACAACATGCGCTGCCAGGCGCGGTCGTTTTCGGTGGAGCGGTTCTTCATTTCACCTTGAGGCGCGGGGTGCGCATCTTGCGGCCGCAGGCCTCGTGGCAGAAGCAGGTGACGAGATGGTCGTTGACCATGCCGGTTGCCTGCATGAAGGCGTAGACAATGGTGGGTCCCACGAACTTGAAGCCCCGCGCGGAAAGCTCCTTCGATATCTTGACCGATACCGGGGTTGAGGCCGGCACGCTCGCGGTGGTCTTGAACTGGTTGACCTTCGGCCCGCCGCCAGCGAAGTCCCACAGCAGCTTGGAGAAACCGGGACCTTTCTCCATGATCTCGAGATACGACTTGGCGCTCGCGATCGTGCCTTCGATCTTGGCGCGGTTGCGCACGATGCCGGCATCGTTCATCAGCGCGTGAACTTTCTTGGCGTTGTAACGCGCGATCTTCTCGGGCTGGAAGTCGTCGAAGGCTTTGCGAAAATTGTCACGCTTGCGCAGGATAGTGATCCACGACAGGCCAGCCTGGAAACCGTCAAGGATCAGCTTTTCATACAGCGCGCGGTCGTCATATTCCGGCACGCCCCATTCGGTGTCGTGATAGGCGACATAGAACGGGTCTTCGCCCGGCCAGGGGCAGCGCGTCTTGCCGTCGGGATGCAGTTTCGCGGTGCGGCTCATGCGACGGTCTGCTTCGGAGAGGGCCGCAGTTCAGCGGGTTCGGCGATGCGGATGGGAAGGCCACCGGCGGTGAGCTTGACGCCGGCCTCGAGCGCATCGGACACGCGGTCGGTGCGGATCAAGGCGAGGCCATGCTTGCCGGCGGTCGATCCCATGGTGCCGACCTGCTTGTCGCCGGCGAGGATCGGCTGGCCCGGCTCGGGCGAGAAATCATCGAGGATGATCTTCACCGTGCGCGTGCGTGCGGTGCCGCGGTGCTGCATCCGCGACACCACTTCCTGGCCGACATAGCAGCCCTTGTCGAAATCGACGCCGTTGAGGCGGTCCATGTTGGTTTCGTGCGGGAAGGCGTCGCTGTACATGAAGTCGAGCCCGCCGCGCGGCGCACCCGAGATGATGCGGTGCGCCTCATAGGCGTCGGCCTCGACGAGGTCGGCGCCGATTACGCCGGCGACCTTCTGCTTCAGCTCTTCCGGGATCAGAATGCGCCAGCCGAGCGCGTCGTTGCGCGGGTCGGCAAAGGAAAGATCCGGCTTCATGGCGGGCTCGCCGTCCCATGCTGCCAGCACGCCCATGCTTTCGGAGAGATTTTCCACCGTCACCTTGGCGCGCAGCTTGTAGAATTTGAGCTTGTCGGCAAAGCCCTGCGCCAGCGCGCGCGAGACGTCCAGCAGGAAGCCGCCGCCATGGCCGGCCGGGGCTTCGGTGATAAGGAAATCCGCGATGATCTTGCCCTGCGGCGTCAGCAGCGCGCCGAAGCGCCCAAGCCCTGGCCGGACCAGGCCGACATCCGTCGTGACGAGCCCGTTGAGGAAGTTGCGCGCGTCCTCGCCGCTTACCTTGATGACGCCCCGGTCGGGTAGAAACGCTGCTTTCATGCGGCAAATAGCTCTGTTTTAAGAGTTCCTTGGGGAAAGGCGGCAGGCCAATATCCCCTGCGAAGTTAAGGCGCTAGAGTGCGCCGAACAAGGCCCGCGCGACAGCCAAAGCGTAACCCTGAGGACCGATGAATCAGCGTTTTGACACCATTCTAAAATCCGGCACCGTGGTCAATCAGGACGGCGAAGGCGTCAGCGACGTCGGCATCACCGCAGGCCGCATCGCCGCGATCGGCGGGCTCAACACGGACTTTGCCGGTGAGGTGATCGACTGCCGGGGGCTGCATGTGCTGCCCGGCGTGATGGACACGCAGGTGCATTTCCGCGAGCCCGGGCTGACGCACAAGGAAGATCTCGAAACCGGCTCGCGCAGCGCCGTGATGGGGGGGGTCACCGCCGGG